>Ga0075421_100009611_pt1 | contig 11932 bp, 10 predicted proteins | sample SoiMetdeltSBSDD5_FD_75292 | JGI IMG/M metagenome (GOLD analysis project Ga0075421, IMG submission 75292) | Bulk soil microbial communities from a Populus tree surrounding site in Tennessee, USA - Soil MetaG P. deltoides SBSDD5 | ecosystem: Environmental > Terrestrial > Soil > Tree plantation...
GCGCCCTTCGACCCCTTTGACCCCCTCGAACCCTTCGACCCCTTCGGCATCAATGCACCCGATCGGCGCCAGGGCCGTCGGTGTCGTCGATCACTCCCACGCCTTCCAGCAGCAACCGGAGGTCATCGAGCGCGATGCGGCCGTCAATGTGCGTGAGCGCGCGCTCGATCACCTGCTCGAGCTCGGGAGCGCTCAGCGCACCCGATCCCTTCAGTTGAAGCAGACGTCCCCACGCCTCGGGAGCGAAGCGTCCCTGCTCGTGAGGTCCCATTACGCGAAAAGTCATTCTGGACGCGGTAGTGTCGAGAGAGTCAAAAGGGTGGGGCTCGACCGCCCAACCCTGCAGGCCGATCCGTCCGGCGGCATCACCGAAACGGGATGCGCGTCATCTTCCGCACGCATCTAATGATAGATGTAATACAGGATCGGCAACGAAGGGTTTCAACCTATGCGGCCCCCCTCCTCGGGGCAAGCGCGGCTACTTTTTCGATAACCTGTTGCGCGGTCATGCGTTCCGTGTCGATCACCTCATCGGCGCGCTCGTACGCGCCGCCGCGCTCGAGCAGGAGACGTCTCAATTCTCCCAGTGGATCCGGTCGCAAGAGGAGGGGCCGGCTCGTCCGCGATGCGCCCATTCTCTTGAGAGCGGTCTCCGGCTTCGCCTTGAGGTAGATGATCCTGGCGCGCGGCCGCAAACTCCTGACCGCGTCGGCGTTGGTGATCCACCCGCCGCCCGGAGACACGATGAGCCCGCCGATCTCAGCCAGCTCCAGCGTCACCACTTGCTCCCGCTCGCGGAAATACGGCTCCCCTTTTTCGGCGAAGATCGTCGCGATGTCGGATCCCTCGCGCCGCTCGATCTCGTGATCGAGATCGAGAAAGGCGCGGCCGAGGCGGGTGGCCACGCCCTGACCCACCGTCGTCTTCCCACATCCCGGGAGACCGACCAGGACCAGGTGCCGCTCAGTCCTGCTGCCGGCCCATTCGGGAGGCAACGTCAGAAACGTATGAGTCATGGTTCCTCCGCGTCTCGGCCAGCGAGTCGCCGCCGAACTTCTCGAGGAACGCCTGCGCGACCACGAACGCCACCATTGCCTCTGCAATGACGCCCATCGCCGGAACGGCGGTCACATCACTCCGCTCGGCGACCGCCTCGGTCCGGCCGCCTGAGTCCAGATCCACTGTACCTAGAGGACGCATCAGTGTGCTGATTGGCTTCATCGCCACCCGAACAACGAGCGGTTCCCCGGTCGTCATCCCTCCTTCGAGGCCGCCCGCCCGGTTCGTCAGACGCCGCACGTGTCCGGTGCGCGGGCGTTCGGGTGCCGGGACAATCTCATCGTGAACCTCTGATCCAGGGCGGCGCGCGGTCTCGAAGCCGAGGCCGATCTCCACGCCCTTCACCGCCGGAATGGACATGATGGCCGCCGCGACGCGGCCATCGAGCTTTCTGTCCCAGGAAACGTGCGAGCCCAGCCCGACGGGAAGGCCATCACACACCACCTCACACACCCCGCCTAACGTGTTCCCTTCGCGTTTCGCGACATCGATCCGCGCGATCATCTCGCGCTCGGCGTCCGCATCCAGCGTTCGCACGGGAGACTCGTCGGCCGCGGCGGCGAGGTCGCTCGGCATCGCCTCGGGGCGGCGGGCATCCACACCCCCGAGGTGCACGACGTGGCTGCCGATCCGGATGCCGAACTCGTCGAGCAGACGCTTGCAGACGGCGGCGGCCGCGACGCGCGCCGTGGTCTCGCGCGCCGAGGCGCGCTCGAGAATGTCACGCGCATCGTCGCGGGCATACTTCAGCAGCCCGGTGAGGTCGGCGTGGCCGGGGCGCGGGCGCCTAACGGCGCGCCGACGCAGCGCCGGATCGCTCTCCTGCGGCGCGGGGTCCATGATCTCACGCCACGTCTCCCAGTCGCGATTCCGAATGAGCATGGCGATCGGCGATCCGATCGTCTCCCCGGCGCGCACGCCGGAGAGGAACTCGATGGCATCCCGCTCGATCTGCATGCGGCGCCCGCGTCCATACCCCGCCTGACGACGGGTGAGCTCGGCATTCACGTGCTCGGCGAGCAACGTGAGGCCGGCGGGAATGCCCTCGAGGACGCTGACGAGCGCGGGTCCGTGGGATTCGCCGGCGGTGGTGAAGCGGAGCATGGCTGGAAGTTGCTGGAGGAGCGAGGGAAGAGGGAGGGTCCCGCGCTCTCCCCCCTTGTGAGGTGAGGAGGGAAGAGACTGAGGGGTGAGGGAAGAGTTAACGAGGTTGGAGCCACTTCAGGGAAGCGGGAAGCGGGAAGGGGGAAGAGGGGACGGGCAGCCAATACGAGGCCCCCACTTCCCTCTTCCCCCTTCCCGCTTCCCTTCGAGTCCCTCTTACCTCGTTAACTCTCCCCTCGATCTCCCACCTCTTCCCTAGGCCAACGAGGTTGGAGCCACTTCAGCGAAGTGGAAAGCGGGAAGGGGGAAGAGGGGACGGGCACCTGAATACCAGGCCCCCACTTCCCTCTTCCCCCTTCCCGCTTCCCTTCGAGTCCCTCTTACCTCGTTAACTCTTCCCTCGATCTCCTACCTCTTCCCTCCAACCTGCGGTTGCTCTTCCCTCTTCCCTCTAGCCTCACGGAAGCTGGCAGGTGGAGTTGATGACGTTGCTCAGCGCGACCGTGATTACCCCTCGGGCTGTCGCGCCAACGAGCACGACCTGCCCACCCCGCACCGATGCCTTGATCGGACCAATCACCGGGTCACGAACGGGCACGCAGGCGACGCGCCGGTACTCCCACGTATCGTAGACTTCGATCTCCGGCTGGAGCGACGCCGAGAAGGCGAGACGTTCCGTCGGCAGCGTCGAGCCCGGCAGGTTCGGATCGCCACCGCCGTAGTTCAGCGGGTGGAAGTCGAAGCCGGCATTCGTTCCGTTGACCTCGAGCAGCCCCTGGAGGCGCAGCTGTGGGTCAATGAGGTACACCGAGTCGGCACGGATCGCCGAGATCTGCCCGTCGAAGTTGATGCTGACGCCGAGAATGCGGGCCGATGTGTTGGCCACGTAGTCGGTGACGTCGAGAGCGCGCGAGATACCGGAGTCTGCCACCGGCACCGTCAACACGTAGCCCGGGTGAGAGAAGTTGCTTCGCTTCATCCCGAGGCTCGCGTCGTAGGCGATTGCCCGGGCGTTCCGCGTGACATCGTCACCAATGACGCGCCCGCCCTCGCCCATGATCGCCCGGCGGAAGTTCGCCGAGTTGCGCACATACGTCGTGTCGCGGAACGCCAGCTCCGGAATCCGAATGACGTTGGCTACGAGCGTCGTCCCGAATACCGGGTGCGTCGCGTTCTGCAGGAAGGGTACGAGCGTGCTGTCGGGATTACCGACGATCGTGCCGCCCGCGTCCATGGCGCCGAGGCGCTGGATCTCCAGCGTGTCCGCGCGCCGATCGCCCTGGCCGTTGGCTTGCTGCCAGAAGAAGTGGCTCTGACGGCGCGTGAGGTTCTCCCACCGCAGCGTACCGTTGTTCTTGTCGAACGGTGTGCTCTGCCCGAGCGTCGGCGAGGTCGAGTACACCGCGATCACTTCATTGCAGACCGAGTTCGGGGTGGTGGCACCGTTGCAGACCGCGCCGAGCCACTGTGGCCGGTCACTGAAGTCGTAGCGGGTGCGCACCTGCGTGAGCTGACCGGTTTCCTCCGACAGCTTCGCCGTGATCGTGTAGAGAATGATGTTCGGCAACGGGTAGCGGTACACCTCGAGCCCGCTGTCGTTCGGATCCGCGCGGTTCACGCGGACGTAGCTGATCGATGTCCCACCGTTGTTCGCCACGAGCACCGTATCGCCCTGCCCATAACGAGGCACGGTGACATCGCCGCGGTCTCTCGGCCACGCCGCGATACCCCACGGACGCGAGCCGACACGCACCGGCGCCTTGAACGTCGAGTCGCCGAGGTAGAAGACTTCGAGCTGATTGCGCGTGATGTTGGAGAGATAGAGCTTGTCGCTGGGCTGGTGGTACAGCGCATCGGCGACGAGACCACCGAGCGGGAGCGGCCGCGTGCTGCCGGCCACCACCGTGACGGTATCGACACGCACGACGCCAGCGACACGCGCCGAATCGCTCGTCCCGGCCGAGTTGCGCGCAAATGCTCTGACGAGCACGCGGCTCGGGTACGTCGGCACGTTCAGGCGCATCGTGAAGGTATTGCGGAGCGACGTGATCTGCCCGCTCGACGTGGCCGAATCCCGTCCGACGACCGTTCCATCGAGGAGGCGGACATCGTAGCCGAGCATGGAGATGCCGGCCGGGTCGTTCGCGGTCACGAAGATGGTGTCGGTGACCTCGATACGGCTGTTGAGACCGAAGTTCACCGTCGGGCGCGTTCCCGCGCCGGCGGCCGGGATCACCTGAAGCGTGACCGGATTGCCGACGAAGCGCTGCCGCTGGAGCGAATCAATGAGGAACGGCTGGAGCGTCAGCGGACCCGGAGTCGCGTTGGCCGGTATCGTGAGCGTATCGATCGAAGTGCGATCGACCAGGAGCGGCGGACCGTAGACGACCGAATCGACTCCGGTTACCGCACCCGTCGCGATATACCCGAGCGACCGGATCTTGAGCTCGCTCGTGCCGCTGATCGTGATGAGCACCTGGCGTCCCACCACGGCCGCATCGGCCGCGGTCGGAGAGACGATCTGCACCACCGCCGGTGCGTAGCCGCCGACCGTGAGCGTGAGCGTGTCGGGGGCCGACACGTTCCGCGCACCGTCGGTCGCCGTTCCAATCAAGGTGATCGACGTGCCGGGCTGCACCGTCGACGGAATGTTCAAGGTGAACGGAATCGTCTGCCGCGTCTGGTTCACGTAGAAGGCAGTGTCGATCACGCCGGTGATACCACCCGAGACGAGGATCCGCATCGACTTGACGCCGAGATTGTCGGCGGCGTCGGCGCGGAACGCGATCGAGCTGTCGTTCGGCGCGTCGACAGGAATCAGGATGAAGCTTGGCGCATTCACGTCACCGAGCGTGCCCGAGGGCTGTTGCTCGGCGCATGCGGCGATCGCGAGAAGGATCGCGAGTGCGCCAAGGGCGACTCCGCGGTGGCGGAGCACGGCTTTCATGGTGGTCATGGCGTGATCAGGATCGCATCAGCGGCCGCGAGGCGGCGCGATGCTCTCTCCCTCGTCGATGATGTGGGGCGTGACCAGGATCAGCAGGTCGCGCTTCTCTTCACGAGTCGTGGTCTGGCCGAAGAGCTTTCCGATGAGCGGCAGGTCCACGAGTATCGGAATGCCGACTTTCGACACCGTGACTTCGGTGACGGTGAGTCCGCCGATCACCGCCGTCTCGCCATCGGCGACGAGGAGCTGGTTGTCGGCACGCTGCTTCTGGAACGTGAAGCCGAGGTCCGACGCCGCCGCCTGGAGGTTGGAGCGCTCCGAGTGCAGCGTCATCAGGATGTGACGGTTGTTGGTGATGTGCGGCGTGACCGTGAGAATGATACCGGTTTCCTTGAAGTTCACGGTCGCGCGCGGCTGGTTCTGCTGGCCGGCTGCACCCCCCTGCCCTTGCGAGCCGAGGTCGATCACGCGAATCGGCGTCTCCTCACCGACGAGGATCTCCGCCTTCCGGTTGTCGAGCGTCACGATGCTCGGCTCGGCCTGAATGTCGGCGAGCCGGACTTCCTGCAAGGCGTCGATGAACGCCGTGAGATCGAACTTGCCGATCGCGGTCGAGAAGATCAGCTCGAGCGCCGGATTCACGATGCGGGCGTTCGCGTTCGAGATCGCCGACAGCGCGTTGCCGCCCAGGTCGACGATGTTGGTGTTCTGGTCATAGGCATCGCCGACGAACGCGTCGTTGATGCCGTCGCCGTCCGTGTCCACCGGCTCGAACGTGCGCGGGTCGGTGCGCTGGACGAGCTTGTTGAAGAACTGCGTCTGGCTTCCCAGATCGTAGGTGACGCCGAGCGCCTCGATGTCGGTGCGGTTGACGAAGATGATCTTCGCCTTGATCGCGACCTGAGGCGTCCGGACATCGAGATCCTGGATGTAGCCGGAGATCTCGCCAAGCCGTGACGGCACGTCGGTGACGATCAGGCGGTTGGTCCCCGAGTCGGCGACGACGGAGCCGCGGATGACGCATCCCCCTTCGGCACCGGGCGTGCGCGCGGCACCGGCCGCCCCGGTGGCGGCGCGTCCACAGTCTCTCGAGAGCAGCGAGCGCACCGTCTCGACGAGCGACGCGGCACGCGCATAGTTGACCGGAACGATCTGCGTGGACAGCGGCTCGGTGGCCTGCTGCGACGCGATGTTCTCGTACGAATCGACGGCGATGATGCCGTTGGCGTCCTCGACGGCGGCGAGGCCCTGCGACTGCAGGATCGCGCGCAGCGCGACGTCCCACGGTTGATCACGGACTTCGGCGGTCACGGTTCCCTTGATGTCCTTGCCGACGACGATCGTGCGGCCGCTGAAGGCGGCGAACGCCGCGACCACGTCGCGAACGTCCGCATCCTGGTACGTGACCGTGATGCGGGGCTGCTGCGACGACGCCGGTGGTGCGCCGCGAAGGACGACCGGCTTGGGCGAGGGCTTCGCGGCCCGGGCCGGCTCGATGCGCCGCTCGGGCGTCGCGGCTTCCCGCGTCGCATGCCAGGCATCGAAGCGTCCAGCCTGGGCATCGATCGAGACCCGGATCGCATCCTCACCGCGCGTGATCGAATAGTCGCGCGACTGATCGAGATCGATCACGACGCGGACCACGTCTTCCTTGTACTGCGCGACGCGGAGGTTCAGGATGGCGCCACGCTGAATCTTGTCGTAGAGACGCGCCGGCATTCCGAGACGCGCGCCTTTCAAATCGAGAACGACGCGCGCGGGCTTCGAGAGGGTGAAGTCCTGGACCTCGACCGAACCATCGACGGCAATGACGACTTCGGCACGTCCGGTCATTGGAACGACGCTCAGCGAGATGACCTCCCCACTCCCCCGCGGCGCATCCGTGTCTGCGGCGCGCGCGACGGCCGCGCTCGAGAGCGCGAAACCGATCACGGCTGCCAGCATCCAGACTCGCCTCATGGCTCCCTCTCCTTTGAATCGTTGAGCGCCAGCGTCTGCTGACGACTAAAGCCGATCTCTTCGATCGTGAACGTCACGGACTTCGGGTGGATCTGAGTCACGCGCATGCGGCCGAGCTGCTGGCCGACCTTGACGCGGTATTGCTCGTTCGTGGTCATGTCGCGCATTACCGCCCACGAGCGTCCGACCGGATCGTACAGCACCGCGACCAGCTTCAGGTCGTTGATCATCGGTCGCAGGTCATGGCTGTGCAGCAGCGACAGGAACGGATCGCGGCGGCCCGAGCGCTCGTAGCTGAACGCCTCGCGCCGGAACCCGACCTCGTCCTTGCCACCGCGCACCGCGACCGACGACGCATCGTTGGGCGCGGGCGTCGAGGGCTGCACGCCCTGCGGCGCAGCGGACGTCTGCTGCACCTGGCCGCTCGAGCTCTGACCGGTCGTCGAGCGGGCCGTCGTGTTCGACGCGGACGCCGGCGACTGCATGGCCTGCGTGTGCGCGTCGGTCTTCGCCGCGGCATTCTGCGCGGCCGCCTTCGCCCGCGTGCCGGCGGCACCGGGGCCCGACTGCGCGTGGAGCGTCGAGGATCCGAGCGCGACGCTGCCGCCGATCAGCAGGAGTGCGAGCAGACGGCGAAGCATGGTCAGTTATCTCCTGTCGTCGGAGGCAGCGGCATGCTGCTGCTCACCTTCGACACATACGTCTGAATCAGGAAGCGGGCATCCACGACCGCGGCGTCTTTCTTCGCGCGTGCCTTGGCTGCCGCGGGATTGGACGGCTGCGTGAGCTGCACGTTCATCGGCGCGACGATACGCGTCAGCGATCCGACGTTCGAGAGGAACATCGCGACATCGTGGTAGTTCCCGGCGATGTCGACGTTGTAGCGATACGTGTCGTATCGGTCACCCTGGATCACCGGCTGCGGCGTGACCGCGGCCAGATCCAGTCCGACCCGGCGTGCCGCCGTCGAGACCTGCTCGAGGAGCGCCGGCACCTCGTTGCTCGTCGGCACGAGCGTGCGAATGAGCGCGAGGTTCTTCTGGTATTGCGCGAGTTGCGCGCGAATCTCCTCCGGACGACCCTTCGCGACCTCGGCTTTCGCCTTGTCGTTCTCGGTCGTGAGGCGCTCGACACGCACACGCGTGGCATCCAGCTCCTCGGCCTTCGGACGATGCAGGAAGTACCAGTACGAGCCCGCGGCCATCACGGCGAGCGCCGCGATGCCGACGAGGTTCTTTTCGCGCTGTCCCATTCCGGCCATGGTTACCTCACCGCCAATGCGACGGGGACCGTTCGGATCACTGAGGGATCCGGCGTCTCCCACGCCGCGTCGAGCTGGAACTCGGTGACCTCGCGCTGATCGACGATGATCGTCACCGACTTCACGAGCTGGATATCCTGGATGAAGGGCGACGCCTCGAGATCCTTCATGAAGCGCGTGAGCGCCTGGATGTCGACGGTCTGCCCAATCAGTCGGAACGTGAGCTTGCTCATCGCCACACTGTCGACCGCGGGCTTCACGCCGCCGGGTGCGGCCGACGGCTGCGCGCCCGCGGGGGGCGCCGGTGGCTTCGATCCCGGCGGAGCCGGTACCGCGCTCGTCTGCGCCAGCGACGTCAGCCACGTGTACGGCGGCAAGGCGCGGCTGACCTCGTCCATGATGTGCGGCCAGGTGAAGCGGTTGTCGTCGATCTCCTTGATCATCGACAGCTGGCCGAGCACCTCATCGCGCTGCGCGAGCACCTTGCGGCGCTCCTTGATCATGAGGCCGAAGCGAATGGAATCCTGCACGGCGGTCTGCAGCTCGCGATCGAGCCGCGACTGCGTGGACTGCTGAAGACCCCACAACCCCACCGTCGCGACCGCCGCGAGAATCACGATCGCGGCGGTACCCATCAGGTAGGGGTCCTTGACCTGCGCGATGATCCCCGAGAACACCCCGCCGAGGGCGAACCCCGAGGACTTGCCTCGCGCTTTCTTCCCTGAGCCGGGAAGGAGATTGATCTCGATCATGGGATCGTTAGGAAAGGGTCAGGCGACCTGGCGGAGCGCCAGCCCAATGGGAAGCATCAGGAGGGGTGCAACGTCATCAAGGACGAGGGAGCCGAAAGCGCCGTCACGCACGTTCAAGCGCTGCAGCGGGTTCGCCTGTTCGACGCGCACACGCAAACGATTCGCGAGCGCCTCGGTGAGACCCGGCACGCGGGACCCACCGCCGCTCGTGTACACTGCCTTCATCGTGGAGCCCGAGCGCGTGGACGACGCGAGGAACGCCGCCGCGCGCTCGACGCCGACCGCGATCTCCTCGCCGCGACTTTCGATCACGGCGTCGAGATGCGGCGAGCGATCGTAGCCCTGGAGCAGGGCATCCGCCTCGTCGGCGCTGAGCCCTCGCTCGCGCTGGAGATCCTCGCGGAAGCGCCGCGTGCCGAGCGCGATGTCGCGCGTGAGCAGCGGAACGCCGTCGTCGAGAATGTTGATGTTGGTGACTTCGTGACCGATGTTGACGAGCCCCACGACCCCGATCATCGCGTCGGGATAGTTGACCTCGAACGCGTTATGCAACGCGAAGGCATCGACATCGACGACGCGCGCATCGAGATCGGCATCGTGCATCAGCCGAATGCGATTCTCGACCAGATCCCGCTTGGCGGCGACGAGCAGGACGTTCATCTGCAGGTCGTCGGCATCGGGATCGAGAATCTGGAAATCGAGCTCGACCGACTCCATGTCGAACGGCACGTGCTGCTCGGCCTCCCAACGGATGACCTCGCGCGCCTGCGCCTCCTTCATGCGGTCGATCTGAATCTTCTTGATGATCACGTCACGACCACCGACGGCGGTCACGATGTTCTTGCCCTTGATCCCGGCCTCGGAGAGCGCGGCACGAATGGCGTCGGCCACGATGCCGGGGTCCATGATCTCGCCTTCGACGATCGCGTCGGCGAGCAGCGGCGCGATCGCGACGTTCGTGAGCTCGGGCTCACCGCGGCCGTGGTCGATGACCGCGACCTTGATGAGGCCGGATCCAATGTCGAGGCCGATTGTCTTCTTCCCGCGACCGAAGAGGCCCATGAGGAGACCAGTCAGAGGTGGAGCTTCGGGGTTGCGTGCGACTTCACGTTTTGGCGCGTTCGCGCGTTTCGGTTTCGGAAATCGGCGCGACCGGCTTCGTTAACAGACTGGAAGCGGGTCGCTGTAGTAACGGGCCGGCCTGCACTTACATTCCGAACCCGCATCGGGGCCGCGCCTCACGCGAGCGATGTCACCTTCGGGATTGGGCTTTTCTTCTCCGAATACGAGCCACCGAAAGCGAGGTAACACCAAGTGGCAGTGAGGAATGAGCAGGAGACGCGCGAAAGTTTTTTCGCGTGATTCGCGCGTCGTTTCGGGAGCTTCGGTCGCCGTTTGGTGTCACCCGATCACGGTTGCTCGAAGGCCTCGTACCACGATCGATCGACGATCGGCACGGGCGAGGCGATGCCGAGCAGCGCCTTCCGCGCAGCGCATCGCGAGAACGTGACGGAGATTCCATCAAGCGATGACGGCGTCGATCCCTGTGCGGCGATCGCGACGACACCCGTGAGGCGCGCGCCGCCGGCATCACCACGAAGCGCGCCGCGCACGAGCACCACCCCGACGAACTCGAAGCCTCCTCGCAGCGTGAGGTCGCCATCGACGACCAGCAGACCCTGTCCGCGGCCGCCGTCGATGACGAGATCGCTCGGCGCGTGAATGAGCGGGTAGTAGCTCATGCAGGGCCCACCGATCGAGCGCGTCGGCTCGCCCCAGTTGTTGGGATCCGTGATGTCGCACTCCTCCGCGCTCACCGTCGGAGCGGGACCGGTGAGGCTCGGCGTCACGCGAATCAACGCCGCACGCACGAGCTCGCCCCACCCGAATTGCGCGAACCGGAGGATCGCACTCGTGTCCGCGCTGGCGACGGGCGCGATAGCCGCTCCCGGCGGTGCACACTCCCATCCGGGCGGCGATCGATCCATGCCATCGACTCCCTCGCCACCGCCGAGCTCGGCGGTTGTGTCGGCGGTCACCGTGGCGAGGAGAGCTGGGTCGCGGAGGTCGAGCATAACGACGCGGGCGACCCGTCGCGTCGCCGGACCCGCGCGCGCCTCCGAGGTGACGAGGTAGAGCTCGTCGGCGAGACGGGTGACGCGCACGGAGACGCTCACGCCTTCGGTGGTCGCGTGCCGAGACGCGCGAGAAGATCCGCGCGCCATGGCATTCCACTCGGTCCGCCACGCCGCGACGGTCTGCTCGAGCCCGAGCTCGGCGGCCATCGTGGCCCGCGTTTGGAGGATTACCTCGGTGCCCGAACGCAGCTCGCGCCCCGCGGCGAACAGCGTCCCCATCGCCAGCGCTCCGACCACGACGAGCGCAAACACGGCGGTGGCGACGGCGAAGCCGCTTCGCCTCGACCTCGTCACGATCGGTTGCGGAGCGCGATGGTCACGGCGAGCGAGTCCCGGTACCGCTCGCCGCGCACGTGCGCCACATCGAGGATGGATGCGCTCCGGGCGCGAGCGACGACGTCGACGCGTGCGACGCGCCGTGGATCCATCACTTCGGCGCCGAGCGTATCGAAGTAGCGGAAGGAGAGCCCGGGGGCGCCGCCGGCGAATGGCGAGTACGGCCCGCTCAGGGGCTGGCGGGCGCCGCAGGTTCCGCGCGGACAGGTAGAGTAACCCAGCATCCACCCCGACGTGCCGCGGTACAATGCGTACCGTGCGGGGATGAAGAACCGGATTGGCGCGCCGAGGGGGACGGTCTGCGGTATTGACGGCGCGACGGCGATGCCGATGCCGGCCGCCTCCGCATCGCTCGCCGCGAGGCCTAACGGGCGCA
>Ga0075421_100009612_pt1 | contig 11930 bp, 7 predicted proteins | sample SoiMetdeltSBSDD5_FD_75292 | JGI IMG/M metagenome (GOLD analysis project Ga0075421, IMG submission 75292) | Bulk soil microbial communities from a Populus tree surrounding site in Tennessee, USA - Soil MetaG P. deltoides SBSDD5 | ecosystem: Environmental > Terrestrial > Soil > Tree plantation...
GAGGAATTGTATGAAGAAAATTGGCTCCGCCAGTAGGCGTAAGTTTTTGGAAAAGGCTGGTAGCGGCGCCGCTGCGACCCTAGCCGCAAGTGTCGCCAGCCCGGCCGCCTTCGCCGACGGTGAGTGTGACGATGACGGATTGTTCGGCCACGAATTGCCGTCACTCGCCTCGAACCGGTGCAAGAAGTCCTACAGTTACCGGCTCAGTATGGCGAAGATGGCCCGTGACCGGCGTGTCGTCTGGCACGCGGGCAACGGCGATGATGAGCGCTACGAGAACAAGATCGCCAATTACACCAAGGGGTTGCCGCACAATCAACTCGGCGAGGTGGACCCGGCCGCGTACGCCACACTGGCCGAGGCGCGGCAGACCAAGAACCCGGCGGCCTTTGAGGCCGTGACACTCGGGCTCGGCCGCCCGATGACCAGCCCGCAGGCGGGGCTGGCCATGGATTTACAGGGACCGGACTCGCACCACATAGGGCTCACGCCGCCGCCCCGTTTTGACAGCGCCGAGCAAGCCGGCGAGATGGTGGAGCTCTACTGGATGGCACTCGCGCGTGACGTTAACTTCACGGACTTCGGCACCAGCCCGCTGATTGCCCGGGCGGCGCGCGACCTGTCAACCCTCTCAGATTTTCGGGGGCCGAGGGAAGGCGGGCGGGTCACGCCGAAGACCATCTTCCGGAACAGCACGCCGGGTGATCTGGCCGGCCACTGGCTGTCACAATTTCTGATCCTCGACTTCCCCTTCGGCGCGGTCCCCTTTTCGCAGAAGATCAAAACCGTAGTCCCTGATCTTAACTACATGACGCGGTACGAGGATTGGCTCGCAGTGCAGAACGGGGCCGATGTGGCCGCCAACATCCAGTACGACCCGACGCCGCGCTACATCCGCAACCTGCGCGACCTCGGCGAGTGGGTGCACGTCGACGCGCTCTACCAGGCGTATTTGCACGCCTGCCTCATTCTGCTCGCGCAAGGCGCGCGCCTCGATCCCGGCCTGCCGCTCTATAACGCCAAGGCCCAGGTCGGGTTCGCGCAGTGTGGCGGTCCGCACATCTTAAGCCTTGTGACTGAAGTGGCGACGCGCGCGCTCAAGGCGGTCTGGTTCCAGAAGTGGTTCGTGCAGCACCGCCTGCGGCCCGAGGAGTTCGGCGGGCGCGTGCACAACAAAAAGATCGGGGCGGCGGATTACCCGATCCACCCTGATGTCCTGAACTCGCCCGTGCTCGATGAGGTTTACGCCCGGTACGGGACCCGCCTCCTGCCGCAGGCGTTTGCGGAAGGGAGCCCGACACACCCCTCCTACGGCGCGGGCCACGCGACCGTGGCCGGGGCATGCGCCACGGCTTTGAAGGCGTTCTTCGATGAGTCAGACGTCATCAAGAATCCGATGGTGCCGACTGCCGACGGCACCGGGCTCGTGCCCTACGAGGGCCTGCCGCTGACGGTCGGCGGCGAACTCAACAAGGTCGCCTCGAACGTGGCCAACGGCCGCAACGGCGCCGGCGTCCATTGGCGGACCGACGCGGTCAATTCGCTGCAGCTCGGTGAAGAGGTGACCATTTGCATTCTGGAAGAACAGAAGAAGTCATACAACGATAATGCCTCGATGACGCTCACGAAATTCGACGGCACGACCATCACCATCTGAGCCATAGTCTAGGAAAGTACGCCGGGTTCGTCCGCCGCCACGGGCGGCGGTTCCTGGCCGAGCGCTGGCGAGAGCGGCTGACCCGGATCGACCCCGCACCGCACCGGCCGCGCCCGGCGGCTTGGCGCGACGACGCCCTGACGGTCGCCTGGCTCGGCCACGCGACGGTGCTCATCAATTTCTACGGGACCTGGCTGCTGACGGACCCGGCGCTGCGCCCGCGCGTCGGGCTGCACTTCGCCGGGCTGACGGTCGGGCTGCGTCGGCTGGTCGAGCCTGCGCTCGGCATCCGCGAGTTGCCCCGGCTCGACGCGGTCCTCGTCTCGCACGCGCATATGGACCACCTCGACCTGGGTACGCTCGGCCGCCTGCCGCGCCGGACGCGCGTCGTCGTGCCCGCGGGCAACCGGGACCTGGTGCGGCGCTTCCGGCACATCAACGAACTGGCCTGGGGCGAGTCGGTCGCGGTCGACGGCGCGCGCGTCGAGGCGGTCGAGGTCAACCACTGGGGGGCGCGGCGGCTCACCGACCGGCACCGCGGCTACGGCGGGTTCTTGATCGAGAAACGCGGGCGGGCGCTCGTCTTCGGGGGCGACACCGCTTACACGCGGGCCTTCGCGCGGCTGCGGGGGCGGGCCCGGGTCGAGCTGGCGATCCTCCCGATCGGGGCCTACGACCCGTTCATCCGGGCGCACGCCAACCCCGAGCAGGCCTGGGCGATGAGCCGCGAGATGGGGGCAGACTACATCCTGCCCATGCACCATTCGACCTTCCGGCTGAGCCGCGAGCCGCGCGAAGAGCCGATCGCGCGCCTCCTCGCCGCGGCCGGCGCCGAGCGCTGGCGCGTCGCGGTGACCGAGATCGGGCAGACGTGGGAGGCCGGAGGGTAGCGCCCTGACAGAGATCTTCAAACATGGCGCGGAAATACGTCATCAAGTCGGGGACGCCGCGGCGGGTGCTGATCAATTACGGCGAGGCGCTCAACGACGAGCAGCGGGCGGTGGTCATGGCGGGCAAGGGTCCGCTGCTGGTGATCGCGGGCGCGGGGTCGGGCAAGACGCGGACGGTGACCTACCGCGTGGCGCGGCTTGTCGAGGCCGGGGTCGCCCCGGCGCGCATCCTGCTCGTGACCTTCACCAATCGCGCGGCGCGCGAGATGCTCGCGCGGGTCGAGGGACTCCTCGCCGCCGACGTCCGCCGTGTCTGGGGCGGAACTTTCCACTCGATCGCTAACCGCCTGCTCCGGCGCCACGCGACGAGCCTCGGCTACGCAACCAACTTCACGATCCTCGATTCCGAGGACGCCAAGGACATGATCGATGCCGGCATCGAGGAAGCGGCGATCGACACGCGCGCCAAGCGCTTCCCCCGCGGCGAGGTGCTGCGCGAGATGTTCAGCTACGCGACCAACACCGACACGCCGCTGCCCCGGGTGATCGCCGCGCGCTTCCCACATTTCGAACTGCTGACCGCCCAAATCGAGCGCGTCGACCGCCTCTATCAGGAGCGCAAGCGCGACCGCAACTCCATGGACTACGATGACCTGCTCGTCAACTGGAAGCGGCTCATGGTGGAGAAGCCAGAGATCGCTGCCGTCTACCGCGACCAGTTCGAGCACGTCCTGGTCGACGAGTACCAGGACACGAACACGCTCCAGGCGGAGATTGTCGACCTGGTCGCCGAGAAGCACCGCAACCTCATGGTCGTCGGCGATGACGCCCAGGCGATCTTCGGCTGGCGCGGGGCGAACTTCGAGAATATTTTCCGCTTCGGGGAGCGCTACCCGGACGCGCAGGTCTTCCGCCTCGAGACCAACTATCGCTCGACGCCCGAGATTCTCATGCTCGCCAACGCCTCGGTCGGGCAGAACCGGCGGCAGTTCCCGAAGCGGCTTCAGGCGGTGCGTCCGAGCCGCGACTTCGCGCCGGCGCTCATTCCGGCGCGCGACGCCGACCAGCAGGCGGCCTTCGTCGCCGCGCGGGTGCTCGAGCTGCGCGACGAGGGCGTGCCGCTCGGCGAGATGGCCGTGCTCTACCGCTCGCACTTCCACGCCCTGGAGCTGCAGCTCGAGCTGGTACGCCGCGGCATCCCATATGAGGTCCGCTCCGGGGTGCGCTTCTTCGAGCAGGCGCACGTCAAGGACGTGACCTCCTACCTGCGGCTCCTCGTCAACCCGCGCGACGAGCTGGCCTGGAAGCGCGTCCTCAAGCTCATCCCGAAGGTCGGCAACACGACCGCCGCGCGCCTCTGGGAGCGGCTCGCTCACGCCGCCGAGCCGCTCGCCCTGGTCAAGGCCGACGCGCTGGCCGAGGTCCTCCCGAAGGGGGCGGCGGCGGGCTGGAGGGAGTTCGCCGAACTGATCCGGGAAATGAGTGCGCCCGAGACGCTCGACCGCCCGGCGAAGCAAATCGAGCTGGTGCTCGAGCGCGGCTACGTCGAGTACCTGCGCGCGAGCTACGAGAACGCCGAGGCGCGCGAGGAAGACTTGCGGCAGCTGGCGAACTTCGCCGCACGGTTCGAGACGACAGCCGAGTTCTTGAGCGAGCTGGCGCTGATCAACACTGAGCGCTTCGCGCCCCCGGAGGGCGTCGCGGGCGAGGACGTGGTCATGGGCGGGGACGAGGACGAGCGGCTGGCGCTCTCGTCGGTTCACCAGGCAAAGGGGCTGGAGTGGCGCGTGGTCTTTATGATCTGGGCGGCCGACGGGCGCTTCCCCTCGGCGCGCAGCCTGCGCGAGGCCGAAGGCGAGGAGGAAGAGCGCCGGCTCTTTTACGTCGCGCTGACGCGCGCGCGGGACGAGCTCTACGTCTGCTACCCGCTGCTCGAAAGCGACCGTGGCCGCCAGAGCGTCATCCAACGCCCGTCGCGCTTCGTCACCGAGGTGCCGCGGGCGCTCTTCGAGATCTGGAGCGTGGACGAGGAGTCGCCGTCGCTCGACGAGCCGAAATTGATTAACTGAGAAGAATGGTCCACGGATGACACGGATTGGACGGATTGGCACAGATCAGATCAGTGAGAATCCGTCCGATCCGTGTCACCCGTGGGCCATTTCTTCGCGAGGCGGGTGGTGGGCAAGCTGAGCGAACAAGAAGAGCGCGTCGCCCGGTATTACGACGAGGCAATCTTCGCGGCCGAGGCGGAGCGCCTGGAGAAGCATTTCCCGGTGGAGTTCGCGATCACCGCTCGCCAGCTCGGGCGGTGGGTCCCGGCGGGGGCGACGGTCGCCGAGGTCGGCGTCGGCGTCGGGCACTATTCTGAAGTCCTGGCGCGGCGCGGCTGCCGGCTATATCTCCTCGACGTCTCCGAGCGCCTGCTCGACGCCGCCCGCGCCAGGCTGCGAGAGGCGGGGCTTGCCGGGCAGGTCATCGGCGTGGACCGGGCCTCGGCGACCAACCTCGAAAGCCTCGGCGCCGAGACATGCGACGCCGTAGTGCTGCTCGGGCCGCTCTACCACCTCTGCGCGCCCGAAGAGCGGCGGCGGGCGGTGAGCGAGGCGGCGCGCGTACTCCGGCCGGGCGGGCGCATGCTCGCGGCCGGGATCAACCGGCTGGCTTACCTGCGCGACCTCTTCCGCGAGCTCCCGGAGGAGGCCGTCGCGCGCCGCGACTTCCATGCCAAATTCTTGCGCGACGGCAACCTCGACCCGGAGCACGCGCCGCCGATCGGGTTCGCGCACCTGACGACGGCGGCGGAATTCCGCGGCCTCTTCGCCGCCGAGTTCGACGAGCTGGCGCTCGTCGCCGTCGAGTCGTTCGCCGGGCCGTGGCAGGCGCGACTCGCCGGATTGTCTACGGAGGCGGCCGCGGCCTGGCTCGAGCTCATCGAGCAGACAGCATCGACGCCCGAGGCTCTGGGGTTGACCGATCACTTCCTTTACATCGGGGGCAAAAGATGAGCGACGTGACCACCAAAGTGGTGTGGGCGGGCGGGCAGAAGTTCACGGCGACGAACTCGGGCGGCCTGGAGACGGCCATGGACGGGGAGCGGCGGGCGGGTCCGAGCCCGGTCGAGGTGGTCGTCGGGGCGCTCGGCGCCTGCACGGCGGTCGACGTGGCACTGATTATGGAGAAGGCGCGGACGCCGCTCGCCCGTCTCGAAGTCAGCCTTGAAGGCGACCGCCATTCGCCCGAGCCGCGCTACGTGACCGCCTTGCGCGCGCGCTTTGACCTCTGGGGCGAGGGCCTCAAGCCGGACCGGGTGGAGCGCGCGATCAAGCTCTCGTTCGAGAAATACTGCAGCGTTTACCACACGCTCCGGCCGGACCTGAAACTGGAGACGGAGTACCGCCTTCACCCCGCCGGGGCCGAGGCGGGCGGCGAGTATCAGGCGGTCAGGTAGCAGAAGTTAGCGGAAGTTTTCCACCAGGATAATGTCGCTGACGCTCTGGTCGGCCTGCACGTAGAGAATCGATCTCTGGTCAGGGGAAACGCTGAGGCCCGTTGGATCCGAGAGCGGTTCTTTCTCGAGTGTGGCCATCGGCGTCACCTGGCGCGTGACAAAGCTAAAGAACTTGAGGCGCGGAGAAGAGTCCGCCTCCCTGGCGACGAAGTAGATGCCGTCGTTCAGGAGAGCCCAGTAGCGCCAATATCCAGCATGCTTGAGTTCCAGCACCGGCGTCTCCTCACCCCCCTGGACCGGGACCTGCCAGATGCCGCCGGGCCCGCGGCCTTTCGTATAGTAAAGGACGCGGCCGTCTGGCGACTCGAAGGCCTCGAAGCCGCCTTGCTTTGTCACCTGGACCGGAGCCCCGCCCCCGGCCGGCACCTTCCAGATCTGAAAAGCACCGCTGCGGCTGGAGCGGAAATAGACCCAGAGCCCGTCGTGCGACCAGCTCGGCACAGTGTCGGAGGAGGGGTCTGCCGTGAGCGGACGCGGCTTGCCGCCCGCGGCGCTGACCACGAAAATGTCGGCGTTGCCCCCCGGCCGCGAGTCGAAAACTATCTCCCTCCCGTCGGGAGACCAGCGCGGCGTGCCCGCGACCGGGCCGTCAAAGAAAGTTAACTGCAGCGGGTTGGCGCCGTCACTCTCGCAGACCCAGATCTCGGTGCTGCCGGAGCGGTCGGAGGCGAAGGCGATCCTCCGGCCGTCGGGAGAGAATTGCGGGCTGTGGTCCTCGCGCGTTGAGGAGATTAACCTTGCGGGTGGGTTGCGGAGCCCGGCAGCGTCGCGGCCCGGCCATTCGATGCGCCAGATATTGGAGTCGAGGAACGTTTCGTTGTACGCCAGGAGATTTCCCTGACGGGAGATCGCCGGGTGGTAGACATTCTTCCCGGCGACGGCGACCCCTTCGGGCGTGCCGCCCGAGATCGAGACCCGCCACAAACTGACGCTGCCCCCGCGGTTTGAGGAGAAAATGATGTCGCGGCTGTCCGCGGACCACGCCAAACCTTCAATCAGGCGGTGATCACTGGTGAGTCTCCTCGGCTCACCGCCCCCCGCCGGCGCGATGTGGATGTCCCCCACCTCAACGTTACCCGTTTCTACGAAGGCCAGCCACCTGCCGTCGGGTGAGAAGGCCGGTTGATTGTGATGATAGCGCGCCGGGGGAGAAGTTAATTTCCTCCTTTCCAAGGTCTCCGCGGAGAGTAGATAGATGCTGTTGGAAGTCTCCGGCGCGACCCGGTCGACAATCGCCAGGGTTCTCCCATCCGGAGACCAGGCCGGTCCGGCCGTACCCCGGATAAGTCTCCCCAGATGGCGCTCGACGCCGCCCAGGGCGGGGACCAGCAAGATGTCATTGTTGCCACGCTCATCTTCGGCGCGCCGGATGAAGGCGATATAGCGACCATCCGGTGACCAGGCGGGCTGGCCGTCAACGGCCGGGTCGGAGGTCAGCCGCAGCGGCGTCCCGGCGCCGATCAACTTGACGTAGATGTCGACGTTGTTACCGCTGCCGCCATCCCACGTGAAAGCGATCTGCTTGCCGTCGGGCGCGAAAGCGGGATGATCTTCACGGCCGGGAAAAGTGGTGAAGGGTGTGATGCGCGCCGTCGCCGCCGATGATTCGAACCGACGCTCTCCGCCGAAGCGGTAGAGCCCGAAGGCAATGACCGCCCCGGCCACGAGCAGGATGGCGAGCGCCAGCACTAAGCCCAGCCGGCGCCGTTTGATGGTCCCTGCCAGAGACCCGGCGCCGGAGATCGGGTCTGAAGTTCCCCGCGTGTCATGACTTGCGGCCGGCCGCCGGCCGGTCTCAGCCGCCGCCCCGCCGCCTGTCCTCGCCCCGCTTCGGTCACGAGCCTCTGACGGCGAGGAGCCTTCCAATTTTGCCTTGAACTCCCGTTCCTGCTTGAGGCTCTGGAGATCGGCGAGCAACTCCTTGCTGCTTTGGTAGCGCTCCTCCCGGTCCTTGCGCAGCGCCTTGGCGACGATCCATTGCATTTCGGCCGGCACCCCCGGCGCGGAGTGCGCGAGGGGCGGCGGCTCGGAGGTCAGAATGGCGGCGATCACGTCGCTCGGCGTCTCGCCGGTGAACGGCGCCTGGCCGCTGATCATTTCGTAGATCATGACGCCCAGACTGAAGATGTCGGTGCGTGCGTCAACCACCTGCCCCCGCGCTTGCTCCGGCGACATACAGTTGCACGTGCCCATGACCACTCCGGGGTTGGTCCATGCCGACGCCGGGACTGTCGGAGTGCCCGCCGGCGCCCGCCCCCCGGCGAGCTTGGCGAGGCCGAAGTCGAGGACCTTGACCAATCCGTCCGGCCGCACCATGACGTTCTCGAGCTTAACGTCGCGGTGTACGACCCCGGCGGCATGGGCGGCGGAGAGCGCGCTCGCGACCTGGGCCGCCACGTCGAGCACGGCGCTCAGTTCCAGTTTCTCCGCGGCCAGCCGCTGGCGCAGTGTTTGGCCGGCGACAAACTCGGTGGCCATGAAGTGGACCCCGCTCGCCTCGCCGATCTCGTAGAGCGTGATGATGTTCGGATGGTTGAGCGCTGAGGTGGCGCGCGCTTCACGCTCGAACCGGCGCAGGCGATTCGGGTCGGCGGTGAACTGCGCGGGCAGCAGTTTGAGTGCGACCCGGCGGCCGAGGCGAGTATCTTCTGCCAGGTAGACCTCGCCCATCCCGCCCGTGCCGATTTTGTCCAGGATGCGGTAAGCGCCAAGCTGCTCGCCGGCCATGGACCGGGCTGGCTCTCGGACTATGAGCTCGGCGGCGAATTCATAGGCGGGCGCGTCGATGAAGCTCCCCGGTTGCAGATGGGTAGCGAGGAGGGAAGTCACTTCCGCGAGCAGCTCCGGGTCCCCGGCACAAGCTTCGTCCAGGAACGCCGCCCGCTCGTGCGCTTCACGCGCCAGGGCGGAATCAAAGATCCCGGTCACTTGCCGCCAACGTTCAGGCGTCATGGGTCCCTGACCTGTGGCCCCCGGCCCTCGGCGCATGAGCCGGGACCAAGGGATATTCTTTACGGGTTCAGCTCGCGGCGCAGCCAGGCGCGGGCGACGCTCCACTCGCGTTCGACCGTCGCGTGCGACACCTTGAGCAGGCCGGCGGTTTCTTCAATCGTCAGGCCGCCGAAGAAGCGCAGCTCGACGATCCGGCCTTGCTGCGGGCTGAAAGTCGCCAGTTGGTTCAAGGCGTCATCGAGCGCGATCAAATCGACCGCTTGCCGGTCGGCCAGATGGTCGGCTGCGTCGAGCGACAAAGTGGAATCCCCCGCGCCTCGCTTCGCGGCATGGTGCTGGCGGGCGTGATCGACCAGGATGCGGCGCATGATTTGGGCGGCGATCCCGAAGAACTGGGCGCGATTCTGCCAGGAAGCGGACTTCTGGTCGACAAGCCTCAGGTAGGCTTCGTGCACGAGCGCGGTCGGTTGCAGCGTGTGACCGCGCCGTTCGCGACGCAGGTAACCTCGGGCCAGCCGGTGGAGCTCGGCGTAGACCAGAGGCATCAACTCGTCGAGCGCCGCCTGGTCGCCGTCGCCCCACTTGATGAGCAGTCCGGTTATTCCCTCAATCGGCTTCACCCCTAACCCTCCCGGCTCACTCGCGGCTAGGAATGACGAGATGACAGGCGCGCAAAGTCTATCAAATCAGCGTCGGCTCATCAATTTTTTCCGGCCTGTGGGAGTTCCCGCTGTTTTTGCGCGTTAACAGGTGGGGAAAGATCGACCGCCCGGCCCCATCGTCTCCGGGCGCCTCTGTCGGCCGTCAGCTTCCGTTTCAACTCTCGAAGGGAGAAAGCCTATGACACGCTCGACCCGTCTGCTCGCGATGACACTCGCCGGTGTCCTGTCCCTCAACCTCATGGCGCCCGCGGCCTGGACTGCGGCCAATCCGCCCGACCCGCTGACGATCATCTCGCCGTCCAGCGACTGGGTTTCGCTCCCGGCGCAGCCGGTCGAGGTCAAAGTCCGCATCGCGGGCGCCGACCCGCTCGGCTTCAGGGTTCTGCTCAATAGCGTGGACGTGGCACACCTCTTCGGGCCATCAGCCGGGGGTGTCATGCGGGCGGTCGTGACGGCGGCGCACCTCAAGCACGGGGACAACCGGCTGGAGGCGCGCCTGGGCGCGCACCGGGCCTGGCGCTCATTCCGGGTCAAAAGCTTGAGGGCGACCGAGCCCGGTCCCGCCCCAACTCCCCCACCGCTGTGGGCGGCGATCCAGACCCGGGCCATCTCGGGGGACGGGACCAAGGCGAGCGACTACGGAGTCTGGGTGGGGGAGACGCTCTACACCGCCCCGCCCCTCAGCGACGGGACGGCAACCGGCTATCAGGTCCTGCTGCTCGACCGGCTCACGCTGGAGTTGGTCAGCAATCAGTCGTTCCCGGCGAGCACGAGCGGGGACGTGAACAATCTGGAGAAGGCCCTGACCAACTCATCTTTCACCGGCCAGTGTGGGGAGTTCGGCTGCTTCATGGCGGTGCAGAGCCTGGCAACCGTCGGTTATACCAGTTGCGTCAAGAGTGATGGGAACTGCTACGGGCTGCCCGGGTCGCTCTTTGAGAGCCTCGGCGGGTCGGCGCAGATCAACTACGCCGACGGCTCGACGCCCAACACCGGCTACAGTCTGGTCGCCAACATCGGGCGCGGCGGCACGGCCGGGGCCGGGAATGGCTTTGAGCGGTTGACCTGCAACAACGCGAACAACTGCAGGTACATTACCAATGCCGGGGGCCAGGGCGCGATCTCCGGCGCCTTGATCCTGGACAACAATCTGGCCTACACCTTCGCCAACACCGGGCGGGCGACCTTCGCGACCGGGACGGGCGCCTCGGCCACCAGTAACGAGATCACCATCACCATCGCCGGCACCCCGAACGGCGTCAAATATCCCTCGGCCACGATCCCGGCCGGGAGCGGGGCCTTTCAGGTGGTGGTTATCTACGGCGACTCGCTGCAACTGGTCTCGAACGACACGTTCGACCTCGACCACCTCTACTCGTACGACCCGAGCAAGCGGACCATGGCGCAGGTGCTGGGGTGGGCGGCGGCCGACGAGAACTCCCTCGTCTTCATTTCGAGCATCGGCAACATGACGCACGACTTCCTGCCCGTCCAATGGCCGGAGGTGGCGCAGGCGGTCCAGAGCGTGGGTGGGACCTACAGCGTCTTTATGGACATCGGGCCGGGGGATGACTACGCCCTGGTGGGGCGGGGTAGCCCGTACCTCAGGACCGGGCTCTACCCCTTCGTCGGGACCGAGGCGAGCACCGTCGTCTCCAACACGATCCGGCCCGTGGGCGCGCCGCAGCGGGCCTCGAACCTGCGGGGCGTGATGGCGCTCGACAACCGGGGCTATTATGCCCCCATCCTCTCGAACCTGACTTCGACTTTCGACCAGGGCGCGCTCAGCCTGGTGGACGCCGTCGCCCTCCAGCCGCCGACCCCCTGGCCGGCCATGACTAGCGGTCAACAGGCGGCCTACACCTCCATCAGCAGCTGCCTGCTCTCAGGCCTGAATACAGATATCCGGGCCCAGTATACGAACAACAACCTCCACCCGTCGGATTGGCTCAGTAGTGGCTGTCTCCCGGTCGCCCAGTCATGCCAGGCCCTCCCTCAAGACGACTTTACCCAGGTCGGATGTCAGCTCAGGAATGAGTTCAACTTCGTCAATGATGTCCGGGCCTTCCGTGACAACATAAAAACTTTGAAGACGAGTCAAGCAATCACCCTGGATGATACCTTGGACGGGGCCTACGATTGGGTCAGTAGTAGTCTGCAGCCGAGCGACGGGACTAAGCTTTCGCCCAAGTGGCAGGCCGCCATCTCGGGCGCCGAGACGATCTCGGACGACCTTGCCACCATTGTCGCCGGCGCACCCG
>Ga0075421_100009613_pt1 | contig 11930 bp, 10 predicted proteins | sample SoiMetdeltSBSDD5_FD_75292 | JGI IMG/M metagenome (GOLD analysis project Ga0075421, IMG submission 75292) | Bulk soil microbial communities from a Populus tree surrounding site in Tennessee, USA - Soil MetaG P. deltoides SBSDD5 | ecosystem: Environmental > Terrestrial > Soil > Tree plantation...
GGCCGTCCCCTCTCCCTCACGCAAAAGCCCGCCTTCCACGCCGTCCAGGCTATCCCGGCCCCCCGCGCCACCCCCAGCGCTCACCCGCGCCCCACCGGTCACGTTGCTCATGCCGCGTTGAGCCACTCCTCGTAGGCGGCGAAGCCGTACTCGCGACCCAGGAAGTCCTTGACCAGCTCCGCCGCGTCCTTGGAGCCGCCCGCCTCGAGGATCGCCCGCCGGTACCGGCCCGCCACGCCCGGGCTGAGCAGCCCCTCCCGCTTGAACGCGGTGAACAGGTCCTTGGCGATCACCAGCGACCACATGTACGTGTAGTAGATGGCGGAATAGCCATCCAGGTGACCGAAGGAGAGGTGGAAGTACGTGCCATCCACGTACTTGAAGGGCGTGTACCTCTCCTGGAGCTCCTTCATCACCGCGGTGGCGTCCAGCGAGGTGGGGTCTCGGCTGTAGAGCGCCAGGCTCACCGCCGCGTAGAACATCTGCTGCCGCACCCAGAGACCCTTCCCGAATTCGTCCGCGGCCTTCATCCGCTTCACCACCTCGGTGGGGATGGGCTCGCCGGTCTGGTGGTGCCGCGCGAACGCCTGCAGCGCGCCGGCGTCCCAGGCCCACTCCTCCAGCATCTGCGACGGCGCCTCCACGAAGTCCCACTCGGTGCGGACGCCGGAGATGCCGGCCCACTGCGTGTGCCCGCCGAAGATGTGGTGCAGCAGGTGGCCGAACTCGTGGAAGAACGTCTCCACGTCGGAGTGCTGCATCAGCGCCGGCTGCTCCCCGGGCCTGGGGAAGTTGCACATCAGCGCGCCCTCGGGGAGCCGATCCCCGGCCTTCCCGGTGGCGAGCGTGAACTGCGCCGCGTGCTTGTACTTCCCCTCGCGCGGGTGCATGTCCAGGTAGAACCGGCCCAGGCGCCGGCCGCCCTCCAGCACGTCGTACGCCTCCACGTCCGGGTGCCACAGCGGCGCGTCCTCCACCTTCCGGTAGGTGACCCCGAACAGCCGGGCGGTGAGGTCCAGCACGCCCTGCTTCACCCGCCCGTATTCGAAGTAGGGCCGGACGGATTGCGAGTCGAACTGGTAGCGCTCCGCCTTGAGGCGGTCCTCCAGGTACGCCTGGTCCCAGGCCGACACCTCCGCCGCCGCCGGGTCCTCCTGCCGCTTGCGCTCCAGCAGCGCCTGGTAGTCGGCGCGCATCCGCGGCTCGGCGATGCGGGCGATCTTCTCGATGAAGTCCGCCGCCGCCTGCTGCGTCTTGATCATCTTGTCCTCGGTGACGTAGGCGGCCCAGGTCGGGTAGCCCAGCACCCCGGCCAGCTCGGCGCGCTGGCGGATCAGCCGCTGCAGCACCTGCTGGTTGTTCGGGAACCCGCGCAGCCGGTTGAGCCGCCAGAGCGCCTCGCGCGCCCGGCCGCTCCTGGCGTAGGTCATGAACGGCAGGTAGTCCGGGTTGTCGGTGGTGATGCGCACCTTGCCGCCCTCGCCCGCGGGGTGCGAGCGGACGTAGTCCTCGGGGAGGCCGGCCATCTCGGCCGGGTCCAGCTCCACCTGCCGCACGTCCTCCAGGATGTTGCGGCCGAACTCCTGGCCGATCTTCACCAGCTCCTCGTTGAGCGCGCGGATCCGGTCGCGGGTGGGCTGATCCTTGCTCACCCCGGCGCGCCGGAAGTCGCGCAGCGTGCGGTGGTGGAAGTGGCGGGTGGCGGGGTCCAGCCCGGAGACGTCCAGCCGCTCGAGGACGTCGTAGATGCCGCGGTCCAGGGCGATCTCGGTGGAGAGCTTCTCCAGCTCCTGCTCGCAGGACTCGGCCAGGTCGCGCATCGCCTTGTCCGGGTGGGCGTTGCGCACCACGCTGGCGCGCGCGCCGGCGTCGGAGAGGACGGCGGTGGCGTCGTCGTACTGCTCCAGCGCGCGCTCGCCGGCGATGGGGCGGGTGAGCATCTTGAGGTCCTTGAGGCGCCCCCGGCAGGTGTCCAGGGCGCTCTCGGTGCTGGCCCTCAGCTCCTCGGCGGTGCAGGTGACCCAGCGCGCCGCGTCCGCGATCAGCTCGTTCTGTTCGGCAGCCATGGCGCGACGTTATCCCCAAGCGGCCGGGGCGCGAGGGCGTTAGTGTCGGGCGCCTTTCAATAATCACCGGAGGCCCCCCGACATGAATTACCGGCAGCTGGGCAAGAGCGACCTGCGCGTCTCGGAGATTTCCCTGGGCTCCTGGCTCACCTACTCCGGCGGCGTGGAACGCTCGCGCGCCGAGGCGTGCGTGGCGCGCGCCTTCGAGGTGGGGATCAACTTCATCGACACCGCCAACGTGTACGGGCGCGGCGCCTCGGAGACGTTCCTGGGCGAGGTGCTGGCCGGCCGGGCGCGGAATTCCTACGTGCTGGCCACCAAGCTGTTCTTCCCCATGAGCGCCACCGACCGCGGCCTCTCCGCGGCGCAGATCCGCAAGCAGATCGACGACTCGCTGAAGCGGCTGAAGACGGACCACGTGGACCTCTACCAGTGCCACCGGTACGACGCCGCCACCCCGCTGGAGGAGACGATGGAGGCGCTCACCCAGGTGGTGCGCCAGGGGAAGGCCCGGTACATCGGCTTCTCGGAGTGGAACGCGGAGCAGATCCGCGCCTCGCAGCAGACCAGTGGCGAACAGTTCGTCTCCAGCCAGCCGCAGTACTCCATGCTCTGGCGCGTCCCGGAGAAGGCGGTCATCCCCCACTGCGCCCAGACGGGCATCGGGCAGATCGTCTGGTCCCCGCTGGGGCAGGGCATCCTCACCGGGAAGTACCGCCCAGGCGAAAAGCCCCCCTCGGACTCGCGCGCCGCCAGCGAGGCCATGGGCGGGTTCATGGGCGACTGGCTGAGCGACAAGGTGCTGAGCGCGGTGGACCAGCTCCGGCCCATCGCCGCCGAGGTGGGGTGCACCATGTCCCAGCTGGCCCTGGCCTGGGTGCTGCGGGAGCCGAACGTGTCCTCGGCGATCATCGGCGCCACCCGGCCGGAGCAGGTGACGGAGAACGCCGCCGCCTCGGGCCTCAAGCTCTCCGGCGACGTGCTGAAGAAGATCGACCAGGTGCTGGGCGATCTTCCGGTGCGCGGGTGAGCCTGGAGGTTCGGGACTGAGGTAGCCTGCCGGCCGTGCCGCCCTCCGCCCCGTTCGAGGCGCCCTCGCTGGAGGGCCTCCGCGCGACGGTCCCGTCGCCCAGGACGGTGCGCAAGGAGGACGTCGTCGCGCGCATCGAACAGCTCCGGACCGAGCTGGGGGACGTCCAGGTGCTCGCGGCCGGGGAAGTGGTGGCCGCGGGCGACGAGGTGGCGGTGGACACGGTGGGGTACGCCGGCGGCCAGGTGCTGGCGTTCACCGCCGCCACCGGGCGGAGGCTGGTGCTGAAGCCGGACCCGGAGCTGCCCGGGTTCACCGAGGGCATCGTGGGGATGGCGGTGGGCGGGTGGAAGCGGATCCAGATCCAGCTCCCGCCGGACTGGTCGGAGCTGCCGCAGCGCCTGGCGACCGCGGTGTTCGACGTGGAGCTGAAATGGGCGCGGCGGGTGGTCCGCGCCAAGGTGCTGGACCTGGCGTTCCTGGAGAAGCTGGGCGGCGGGACGCTGGACGAGGCGGGCCAGCGGGTGGCGAAGCGGATCGAACAGGAATGGCGGCAGGAGGCGGAGGGGCGGGCGGTGAAGGAGATCGTCGCCAAGCTGTGCGCGCGGGTGAGCTGGCGCGTCCCGGAGGAGGAGGTGGACGCGGAGATCGAAGCGCGCTGGCGGGACGTGGAGGGGGCGCTGCTCCGGAACCGGAAGGTGCCGGAGGAGATGCAGCGGGCGGCGCTGGAGGCGTGGCTGGGGAAGCCGCGCCTGCGCGAGGAGGTGGCCCAGCAGATCAAGGAGTCGCGCGTGCTGGACGCGGTCGCCGAGCGCGAGGGCGTGGAGGTGGATCCGGCGAACCTGCTCCAGGAGGCCGGGCCGGTGCTGGCGGCGGCCGGGCTGGACGCGCCGCGGGCGCAGCAGCTGCTGGAGAGCGATCCGCGCTTCCGCGCCCGTCTGACCGAGCAGGCCCGGCGCTACAAGACCGTTGAGCTGGTGATGTCGCGGGCGAAGACCAAGGTGAGCAACAGCGTGTGGGGGATCTGAGCCCAGGTTCGGGGGGCTGAGCCGCCCCTCAGTGCTCGCGCCGGGTCCCGGAGATGCCGTTGGGCGCGGACCAGCCGGAGAAGTCCAGCGGCGCGCCGGTGAGGTCGTAGATCTCCAGCAGCCAGCCGCCGTCGCGGAGCACCAGCGCCTCCAGCCGGTCGGCGCTGAACACCGAGGCGCCCACGTGGGTGCCCGGCAGCAGCGGGCAGGAGACCAGGAGATCGCCGTCCAGGTAGAACTGGAGCTCGGTGCGCACGCCGCCGTCCTCCCCGGTCATCTCCACCAGCGCGCCCAGCCCGCCGTCCTGCGTCACCACCGCGCCCGCCAGGGCCCCCTGTTGTCCGGGCGCCAGCAGCTCGGCGATCCAGCGCCTCCCGCCGTCCGGTGGATTGAACGAGATCGCGTAGAGGCCGCCGTCGCCGCCGCCGGCCAGCCGGTCCCGGTAGAAGGCGAAGCCGCCGCTGGGCGCCAGCAGCGTCCGGCGGTGCAGCATTTCCAGCTCCCCTGCGTCCACGCTCCAGTCCAGCCCGCCCACCACCACCTCGGACACCGGGTCGAACAGGTGGATGTTCCCCGCCAGCACGCGCCCCGCCCCGGCGATCGCCGCCGGCTTCCCGCGCACCGGCGCGAGCGGGACCAGCGCCACCGTTCCGGCGTCGTCGCGCCCCAGCTTCGACAGCCCGGCGTCGGCGTCGAACGCGTAGAGCGTCCCGGAGAGGTCGAAGGCCAGCCGGTGCTCGGTCCCGGAGAGGAGCGGGTCGAAGCGCTCCACCCCGCCGTCGGAGAAGAGGTGCGCGAAGGACTCCGTCCAGCCCGCCGCGCCCGCGTCCACGGCGCCGCCGTCCTCTGCGGTGCCCGCGTCGGGCTCACCGGCATCGGGCACACCCGCATCCGGCTCCCCCGCGTCCGGCTCGTCCACGCTGCTCACCGCCAGCCACAGGCCTCCGGATGGATCCGCGGCGTAGCGGTCGGTCGCGGTCCGGGCGCGGGTAGCGGACACCGGGGGCAGCGAGGCCAGGGGGACCTCCACCAGCGGAGCGCCGGTGTCGATCCGGTGCAGCGAGACCGCCTCATCACCCAGCAGCCACACCCCGGCGTCGGAGGCGGTGAGCACGGAGCGCGCGGGCCCGCCGTGCGGCGCGGCGAAGCGCTCGAAGGCGGTGGAGGTCCAGGAGACCAGCGCGCAGCCGGCGTCGTAGGCCGGCCCGCACAGCTCGGCGAAGAGGTTTCCCCGGTGGAGGATGAGGCCCGGCTCGTCCGGCGCGGCGGCGGGGACGCCGGCGAGCGGCAGGCTGAAGGTGGGCGGGAACACCCCGGCGTCGGGCTGGACGCAGACCTGGTTGTGGCATTCGCCCGGTCCCTGGCACGGCGTGGGCGGTGAGCAGGGGAATCCCTCCGGCGTGGGCGCGGTGATGCACGCGCCGTTGTCGCAGATCTGCGCGTTCACGCAGTCCACCGCCCCGCACAGCGTCCCGAACGGCGCCGGGCCCTGGCCGCAGCCGGTGGTGGGGTGGCACGTGGCCACCTGGCACAGCGCTCCGGGCGGCGGACAGCTCACCTGGGTGTGCACGCAGCCGACCAGCGGCGAGCAGAAGTCGTTGGTGCAGGCGTTGTTGTCGTCGCACGGGCGCGGCTCGGCGATGCACTGGCCGGCCGCGCTGCACCGCCCGTTGAACAGGCACGGGTTGGGGTGCACGCACGGCGTCCCCTCGGGGGCGACCGACTCCACGCACGTCCTGGACGGGAGGTCGAAGGTGGACACCGCGCACAGCGTGGTGGTGGTGCAGATCAGCGGGCGCACGCCGGTCCCGCGGAGCCGGACGGCCACCACGTCGTCCTCGCCCTCCGAGCGCAGCACCAGGTCCCGCTCCACCACCTCGGCGCCGGCGTTGAACGCCAGCGACAGCACGCCTCGGCCGCCCGGGGCGATCAGCACCCGCGGCTCGGTCTCGAAGGGCGAGTCGGTGGAGGCCTCCACCACCACCTCCGCGCGGCCGGTGCTCGATAGCTCCAGGGTGGCGACGGCGCGCGTGCCCTCCAGATGGCGGCCGAAGTCGATCTCCCACACGTCCGGCTGGAACCCCACGCGCGCGGGGCGGACCGGGAGGTCCTCGCCGCAGCGGCACGACGCGAGCATGGCCGCCGCGAGGACCACCGCCGCCTGGCCAGCGCTCCACCTCAAGGCGTGGCCACGTTGTTCTTCTTGCGCCTGGCCAGCCGGCTCCTCAGCGACGCCAGCACCCTGGACAGCCTGCGTTTGATCAGGACGCGCACCTTGCGCCTGGACATCCAGCGGACGGCCAGCGCCAGCGCCGCCACTGCCATCAAGCCGAAGGCGGCGCGCTGCCAGCCGCCCAGGAGGGCGGAGATGCGCTCGAAGTTGCCGCCGAGGGCGACCCCGAGGAGGAGGAGGAGCGCGCTGTGGGCGGCGGCGGAGAGCGCACCCAGCGCCATCACCCGGCCGCGGGGCATTCCGGACATCCCGGCGGCCACGAAGAAGAGGCCGCGGATGCCGGGGATGAACCGGTTGGTGGCGATCAGCCAGCCGCCGTAGCGGCGCATCCTCGCCTCGGCGTCGTGGAGCGACCGCATCGACAGCCCGAGCACGGTCTTCCGGTCCGGGTTCCGCTCCACCCGCGCGCCGATCCACTGCCCGATGGTGAAGTTGATCAGCGCGCCGAGGAGGCTGCCGGCCAGCACGGCGACGAAGACCAGCCAGTAGGGCTGTTGCCCGCGCACCGCGTAGATGCCGCCCAGCAGCACCACCGAGTCGCCGGGGAACGGCGGGAGGAGGTACTCCAGCATCGCCGCCAGGCCGAGGAAGAAGAACGCCGCCGGGCCGACCTGGCGGATGGCGCTGTCGAAGGCCTCGAGCACCGTCACCCCGGCTCTGTGTACGGGCAAGGACGCGCGGGGGTCATCGTGCGCCCGAGTCGGCTGGGATGAGTGCTTCGAATGGGATCCTGAGCGCGTCGTGGAGCTTGCGGATCATCGACAAGCTCAGGCTTCGCTTCCGGTTCAGGACCTCGGAGACGCGGCTGCGCGATCCGAGGATCGGCACCAGGTCCTTGGGCTCCTTGCCGGCCTGCTCCAGCCGGAACCGGATCGCCTCGACCGGATCTGGCTCCTCCAGCGGGAAGGTGCGCTTCTCGTAGTCCTCGACGAGCAGCGCCAGGACCTCGAGTGCGTCATGCGCCTCGGTGCCCACCTTCGCGTCCCAGAGCTCCTCGATGGTCGCGAGCGCTCGCCGGTATTCCCGAGCGGTGTTGATGACTTTGAGCCTGGGTTTCTTCATCGGTTCGACTCCTGCTTGGCCTTCTTCTTCCTCGACGGCCTGCTCGGGCTTGCGGGAAGCCCGATCCTGGTCACGTCAATCCGATCGTATTCCTCATGCGTCCCGACCCATTTGATGAGGACGAGCTTGATGCTGTATTTCACCCAAACGACCAGCCGGTACTTGTTGCCTCCGATGTTGAAGACGATCCGGCCATCGCCGACGAGGTCCGCCGAGCCGTAGAGTTGCCTCACATCGGCTGGCCCTTTCCACTCCGCCTTCTCGACCTCCTTGAACCAGGACAGAAGCGGCTGCTTGGCGTCCCGGCAGTCGTCCCGGTCCCAGAACTCTCTGAGCTTCGGCCGGGCGATGATCTTCACTGCCCTGGAGCGTACCCAGTTCCCATCTTGGGAACAAGCTGGCCGCGCCCTGGCTCCCCGGTTGCGGGGCGCCGCCGCAGCTTGCGCCAGTGCGCGCCTGACCGCGCCACCTCGTCGAAGCCGGAGAGCCACGGCGGGAGCGGGCCGTCGCCGAAGACCAGCAGCTCGTCGAACCAGCGGACCTCGTCCGGCTCCTGGAGGTGCTCCAGGCTGGCGGGGGGAACCGCGGCGCCCGGCTGGAAGGCGACCGGGTGGTGCTCCGCGTCCGCGAAGAAGTGGTGGCCCATGCCCCCGCGCTCCGCGGTCCACCACTGGCCCAGGTGCTCCGCGTAGATGTGGCGACTTCCCAGCACCGACGTCCCGTTCAGTGGCAAGTAGCCATGCCTCCCCGGGCGCGGGCCGGCGATCAGCGCCTCCAGCCCCTCCACCTCGCGCTTGAAGCGCACGTGAAACACCCCGGTCTCCACCAGCGAGATCGCCACCAGCCCCACCAGCCCGACCTTCACCGCCCGCGGCACCGCCGTCCACGGCACCAGCAGCAGCGCCAGCGCGCCCGCGAACACCGGCAGCCGCATGGCGATCAGGTAGATGCCGGAGAGCGTCTTCGGCGTGACCATGTACAGCGCCGACATGGCGAAGAAGAGCGCCACCGGCACCACCGCCCGCTCCTCCCGCCGCCGCCACCACAGGCCCACCAGCACGGCGGCGATCGCCAGCGGCCCCACCACCGAGAGCCACCCCTCCGGCCCGTAGCTCTTGAAGAACCAGCTCAGGTGCGCCTCCGTCCCGTGCTCGGTCGCCGGCCAGTCGCCGGGCGTCACCGCGCGGGTGGCCATGGAGAAGACCTTCGGGACGGAGAGCAGCACCGGCAGCCCCAGCGAGAGCATCCCCAGCCGGATCGACCGCGCCCGCGGCGGACTGGCCAGCGCCGCCACGCCGATGAGGAACGCCAGCACCGCGAACGCCACCAGGTGCGAGAGCAGGCACGCCGCCCCGGCGACGTTGGCGAGCGCCACCCACCGCCACCGCCGCCACCTTCCAGCGCTCCCCTCCTCCCCATCCTCCCCCTCCCGCAGCGCCTGGAGGTACGCGGCCAGGCCGGACAGCGCCAGCGGCTGCGCGAAGAGCCCCGACACCAGCCCGTACCAGTACGACAGGTTGAACGCGAGCGGCAGCGAGAGCACCGCGCCCGCCGCGGGTCGCCCGGCGGCGCGGAGCAGCGCGGCCACCGACAGCGGGAACGCCACCAGCGACGCCCACAGCGCCGCGCGCATCGCGATTCCACCCGTGCTCATCCACGCCAGCGGGAGGAACAACCAGTACGGCAGCCCGTACCCGAGCGGGAAGCGCAGCTGGTACACCGCCTTCACGTCCGCCGCCCCGCGGAGGATCTCCACCATCGTCTGCATCTGCGCGCCGTGGGCGGGGAGATCGACCGGGGGCGGGAACCCCGCCACCAGGAACGCGCATAGCCCGGCCCACGCCACCAGCCCGATGCCCAGCCACCAGCGCTCCGGCAGCGGCTCCCCGCCGCGCTCGGCCAGCGCGGCCGCGAGGGCCACCGCCACCGCCAGCGCCACTCCACCCGCCGTGAGCGCGTCCGCGCTGGCGGCCACCGCGACGTCCGCGCCCAGCGCCAGCGCCGTCCACAGCGACGACCCGGGCGCGCCCCTCCACACCAGCCGCGCGCACGTGACCAGCCCCACCGCCAGCCCCGCGAGGTACAGCTTCTCCACCCAGAACGCCGCCGGAGAGGCCGCCTGCAGCATCACCAGCGCGGCGATCACCCCGATCGCCACCGCCGTCAGCGACGAGAGCACCGAGCGGGTCGGCCGGGCCTGCCGTTCCAGGGAGCGCACGCGGAGCGCCGGAGCCTACGCCCCCGGCACTCCCTCCGGCACCTTCAGCGCTCCCCCGCGTCACCGGGTCAGCGCGCCTCCGCGCCACGCGCCCACCCTCACCAGCTGCTGATGCGCTCCTCCAGGTCGTCCTGGCGCAGCTGCGAGAAGTCCTTGGTGACCTCCTCCGTCACCGCCGCGCGCACCCCCGGCGAGAGCGCCCTCCGCAGCGCGCCCATCAGCTCCGGCGGCGCCACCAGCACCAGCCGGTGGAACTGCCGCCCGTGGTGCGCGGCCTCCAGCCGCCTGGCCAGCTGCCGGGCGAAGACCTTCGTCTCGCGCTCCTTGGGCAATTCTCCCCGCTCCAGCGCCGGCATCTCCGTCACCAGCTCCGGCGTATGCGCCCTCCCCTCCGGGTGCTCCAGGGACTGCACCAGCTCCCATCCGCGTTCAGGTCGGCTGGTGCTGAAGATCCGCGCTCGCGCGCTGTCCGCCACCACGATCCACGTCCGCGCCGGCTGCATCCGCACGCTCCTCCCTCACCTCCCGCCACTACCGTTAAGCTAGTGACGCATGCGCGCGCAGCCCACGCTCCGCCTCACCCTCGCCGCCACGGCGACCGCGCTGGCGCTCGCGCTGCCGCCGCCCGGCGGGGCGCGAGCGGAGGAGCAAGCGCCCGCGCCCTTCCCCCTGCCGATGGTGGGTGACAAGCCAATCGCCATCGCCCCCGGCCAGCGGACCTTCCGGCTGCCGCTGGGGTTCGCGCGGATGGTCGGCTTCTACCGGGACCAGTTCCGCGGCGAGAAGGCGGTGACGCTGACCGAGCGCACCCCGGAGGAAGGGGGGCCCCGCGAGCTGGTGGTGCGCTCCCTCCGCTCCACCGATGCCTGGGCGAAGGCGGTGATCCGCGAGGTGGGCGGCGGGACGACCGTGGAGGTCACACCCGTCCTCCGGGCGAACGCCCAGGACGTGAAGGGGTCGGCGCGGCCACTGGTGCAGCTCGTCATCGGCCGGTCCGAGGAGGCGCGCAAGGCCGCCGAGTCGATCGATCACCTGGAGCGGTAGCCGATCCCCGAGGTCCGGCCCCGGGTCCAGGGGCCAGCACTCCAAGAAAATCGTGCAGTGGCCGCCTCTACAGCACGTGAACAATGTTCATGGTGCTCCCTGCCCAGACTCTGGCCGACCGAGCGGCACAGCGCCCCGAACGTGAAGCACGGGTCTTGCATTACTCACCGGGGCCCTTCCGCCGAACTCCGATGCGCTGTGCCATCTGCCAGGAAGCTCATGAAGCTGGTCAAGTCTGCGCGACGGCGCCGGTGTCCAAATTGAACGCAACCGCCTCCGTCCAGGACGAGCTGGTGGGCCGCCACCTGGGTAGCTTCCGACTCCTCCGCAGGCTCGGCGCGGGCGGCATGGGCTCCGTCTACCTGGCCGAGCACGTGGTCATCGGTAGCCGGGTGGCGGTGAAGATCCTCCACCCGTCACTCTCGTCCGACCCGTCCATCCTGCAGCGCTTCCACGCCGAGGCGCGCGCGGTGAACCTGATCGGCCACGACAACATCCTAAAGATCTACGACCTCTGCCGCGAGGACAACCTCCACTACCTGATCATGGAGTACCTGGAGGGGCAGGCGCTCTCGCGGTACGCGGACGGGCCGCTCCCGGCGGAGAAGGCGATCCCCATCCTGGCCCAGGTGTGCGACGCCCTGGCCGCCGCGCACGACCACGGCGTGGTGCACCGCGACCTCAAGCCGGAGAACATCTTCGTGGTGGAGCGGCGCGGGCGGGCGCCGTTCGTGAAGCTGCTGGACTTCGGGGTGGCCAAGCTGCTGGAGAACGCCGCCGCCATCACCGCGGTCGGGCTGGTGGTCGGCACCCCCGCCTACATGGCGCCGGAGCAGTTCCAGGGCGGCGCGATCGACGGGCGCGCCGACCTCTACGCGCTGGGAGTGCTGTCGTACCAGCTGGCCACCGGCCGGCTCCCGTTCAACGCCGAGAAGATCGGGATGCTGATGCGCGCGCACCTGCTGACGCCGCCTCCACCTCCCACGTCCATCCGCCCGGATGTCCACCGGAAGTGGTCGGACGTCACGCTCCGCGCCATGGCCAAGCGCCCGGAGGACCGGTACCCGGACGCGCGCGCGCTCAAGGACGACCTGCTCACGGTGCTGGACGCCGTCCGGCCCCGCCCGACCCCGACCCCGACTCCGCCGGGGACGCCGCGCCCCGCGCGGCCGCCGCTCGAGGTGGACGTGCTGGCCGAGGACGGGACCACGACGCGCACCGTCATCGGGATGGACCTCTCCAAGGACGG
>Ga0075421_100009616_pt1 | contig 11926 bp, 12 predicted proteins | sample SoiMetdeltSBSDD5_FD_75292 | JGI IMG/M metagenome (GOLD analysis project Ga0075421, IMG submission 75292) | Bulk soil microbial communities from a Populus tree surrounding site in Tennessee, USA - Soil MetaG P. deltoides SBSDD5 | ecosystem: Environmental > Terrestrial > Soil > Tree plantation...
CCTGGCCGGCGGCATCCACCAGCTCCAGGGCCTGGCCTCGGAGCACCGGATCCGGCTCGCCCGGGAACCCGGCTGCCTGGAGGTAGAATCCAAGCAGGGTCAGGTTGACCAGGCTGATCGCAAGCATGAATGGCTGTACGTTCATGGCGCTTCCTTTCGGCTAGGGTCGCAGCAGGCGAAAGGCATGCATCCAGTCGTCCTCCCGAAAGCCCGGGATGCACCAGAGCTGGGCCAGTGGCTCGATGGCGCGCGCCGCCCTGGCTTCTCCCATGTCGGCCCCCTCCCATCCAAACTGCTCCAGGAGATGAGCCACCACCGCCTTGGCCCCAGCATCATTGCCGCAGTAGAACATCGTTGGAGGGCCCCCGGCGAGCATCGGGTGGACCATCAGGTCGCTGCCCACACTATTGAATGCCTTTACGAAACGAATCTGCGGATAGGCGGCCTGGAGCCGCTCGAGCAGCGACTCATTGGGCCCGGTGAAATACCGCAGCACGCCTTGCTCCGGGGCCTCGTCACTGATCGGATTGGTGGTATCGACGACCAGTTTGCCCTTCAGGTTGTCGGGGCCGGCCAGCTGGACTGCGTCCAGAGCCGCCTTGCCCAGGACCGCCAGCACCACGGCGTCGGCCCACGCAGCGACATCCCCAAAGCTCCCTTCGGCAATGCCGCTGCTCTTGGAGAACTTGGCCAGCTTGCCCGGTGTGCGGGTTCCGATCCGGACCTGGTACCCCTGGGCCAGGAGTCCCTTTGCCAGGGCCTGACCCACGTCGCCCGAGCCGAGGACGCCGAACCGGCGCGGTGGGGAAGTGCGTGCCATAGGATCTCCGGGACGTAGTATGATTCCTCTGGACCATTCATCAGAGGATCTACCGACATGAAAGTATTTCTCACCGGGGCGACGGGATACATCGGCTCCGCCGTGGCCGACCGGTTACGCGCAGCCGGCCATCAGGTGTCCGCCCTGGCACGAAGTGATGCCGCTGCCGATAAGCTTCGCACCGCCGGTATCGAGCCGGAACGGGGGGACTTCCAGGACCCTGGCAGTGTGGGAAGGGCCGCGCGTGCAGCTGACGCGGCCATCAGCATGGCGACAACCTACGACTCCTCCATCGACGGCCCCGCCATCGATGTCATGCTCGATGCCCTGGCCGGAACTAACAAGCCGTTCATCTACACCAGCGGGATCTGGTCCCACGGCGATACCGGCGGCAGCGTGGTGGATGAAAGCTCGCCTCCAAAACCTGCGGCGCTGGTGGCCTGGCGTCAGGCGGTCGAAGATCGAGTGCTCCAGGCTGCCGGTCGCGGCATCCGCACAGTGGTCATCCGACCCGCCATCGTGTATGGACGCGGGGGTGGCATCCCGGCGGGCTTCGTTGAGTCGGCGCGCTCCCGTGGCGCCGCGCAGCATGTCGGCACTGGAGAGAACCGCTGGCCCTTCGTGCATGTCGATGATCTGGCCGACCTGTATCTCCTCGCATTGGAAAAGGCGCCGCCCGGCACCCTGCTGCTGGGTGTGAGCGGCCCCGCCTATCGGGTGCGGGAGGTAGCGGCTGCTGCCAGCCGGGGCGCCGGTGCCGGCGGAAAGACCACCGCCTGGCCGCTGGAAGAAGCCCGAGGCAAGCTGGGTGTCTACGCCGATGCCCTCATCCTCGATCAGCAGGCCTCCGGACGAAAGGCTCAGGAGCTGCTCGGCTGGCGCCCGTACCGGCCCGACGTCTTGGAAGACCTCGAGCACGGTTCCTACGCCGAGGCGCACGCGCGCTAGCCGTCAGCGTGGTGGTGGGCCATTTGGCGGTGGCCGTTTCGCAGCTGTAATGAATCAAAGAGGCTGCGCGACGCCGCAGCCACCTCGGCCACCGCGCGATTGAACGGCTCCTGGTTCGCCTGCGACGGCTTCTGAAAGCCACTGATCTTCCGGACGAACTGCAGGGCGGCGTCGTGCAGCTCCGCGTCGCTAGGTGGGTGCTCTGGATGCCGCAGCCGCTTGATGTTCCTACACATGTATCATCCTGACGGTGGTGGTTGATCTCTCACCGGAGCGGGCACATGCTGGCCAACTGGATCACGCTCTCGCGCTTCCCGCTGCTGTTGGTCATCGTCCTGATCCTCTATCACGGCTCGCCCCTGGCTCGGCTGGCCGGTGCGGGGCTGCTCTTCGCCGGCCTCATGCTCGACACGGTGGACGGCATCGTGGCCCGGAAGACTGGCCAGACCAGCCTGTTTGGGAGTGTACTCGATATCGCCGCCGACCGCACCTATGAGCTGGTTCTCTGGGTCTGTTTTGCCGACCTGGAGCTGATTCCGGTAGCCATTCCCCTGATCATCATTGCCCGAACCACGCTCACCGATGCCCTGCGAAGCATCGGCGTTGGGCAGGGGACCGCGCCCTTTGCCCAACATCGAACACCACTGGGCCGCTTCCTGGTGGGTTCCCCCCTCATGCGCACGGGCTACGCAGTCACCAAGGTGATCTCCTTCTGCGGCCTGGCGCTGGCCCAGGCGTTCGCGGAGTTTCCGGCCCCCAGCTCGGCTGCGCGGTCGGTACCCACCATGATGGCGGTCCTCCAGGTCACGGCCTGGGTTGCGGTGGCCTTCTGTGTGTTTCGGGGGCTGCCAGTCATCATTAGCTCGCTGCGCCGCTACTGGGGAGTCCCGGCCGGCTCTCGAGCGGAGGCGGCCGGCTGACTCCCAAGGCGGGCATTCAAGGGCGCACCAGGTAGTTCAAGGCGACCAGAAACAAGGCCAGCCCAGCAAACAGGGCATAGCTCCAGAGCGCGCGCCGGCGAAACTCCCGGCCTCGCTGGCTCAGAAATTCGGGGGGCCACAGCAGCGATGCGGCCGGTATGCCAGGCCGCCGGTGGCGCACCATCTGAACGTAGCAGTAGATCCCATAGATCCAGGCCGCAATCATCAGCGCCAGCACTACTGCGATCACCGCCAGCCAAACCCGCTCGGATGGATGCATTCTTGCGCTCTAAGTCGATGCGTTGCTTGAGCTCGGAAGAAACTCAACCGGGTGACTGTTCGTACTTGCCTGGAGCACTATTTTCCCTGCAATTGTCCCTGGCCACCTCATCAATCCAGTCATTGTGCTCGCACTCCTGCTGCTGGTACAAGATCCGCTTCCCGGCATCGCTGTCGAGGGGAAGGGATCGCCTACCGCGCAGATTCCCCGGCTGGAGGCGACAGTGCAAGTCGACGGCAAGCTCGACGAGCCCGTCTGGTCTCAAGCCACCCGCCTCACCGGCTTCTGGCAATATCAGCCGGTGGACGGCCGGCCGGCCGAGGAGAAAACCGAAATCCTCGTCTGGTATGCCACCGACGCCATCCACTTCGGCATCATCGCGCACGACAGCCGCCCCGGCTCGATCCGTGCCACCAGTGCCGACCGGGACAATATCGACAACGAGGATCATGTCGTCATCGACCTCGATACTTTCTTGGACCGGCGGCGGGCGTTCTTCTTCGGAGTGAATCCGCTCGGGGTCCAGACCGACGGGGTGCGGAGCGAAGGTGCCGGCCAGGTCAGCAGCCTGATTCCTGGGAGCGTGGACAAGAATCCCGATTTCACCTGGGAGTCGAAGGGACGGATTACCGCTCAGGGCTACGAGGTGGAGATCCGGGTGCCCTTCAAGAGCCTGCGCTACCCCGGCAGCGGCCTGCAGAGCTGGGGATTTAATGCCACCCGGGTGGTTCAGCGCACCGGCTACACGGATACCTGGACCGATGTCCGCCGCGCCAATGCCAGCTTCCTGGGGCAGGAGGGCGCGCTGGGCGGTTTGGAGGATATGCGCCACGGCATGACCGTGGAGGCGCAGCCCTTCGTGACGGCGACGGCCAACGGAGCCCGCGACCAGGTCAACGGAGAGTTTATCCGGCAGGATGTTGATCCTGATGCCGGTCTCAACCTCCGGCTGGGCTTCAGCAGCTACGCCCTGGACGCCACGCTCAATCCCGACTTCTCTCAGGTGGAGAGCGACGAAGGGCAGGTAACGGTCAACGAGCGTTTTGCCCTCTTTTTTCCCGAGAAGCGGCCGTTCTTCCTCGAAGGCATCGAGCTGTTCGGTTCGCCGCAGACTCTGGTCTACACCCGGCGCATCGTCAGTCCCAAGGGCGGCGCCAAGCTCACCGGCAAGTTTGGTCAGCTCGGCGTGGCTCATCTGACAGCGCTGGACGAGACCGGTCCAGACGATGCGTTATTCAATATCACGCGGCTGCGCCGGGATTTCGGCCGCAATTCCATCGCCGGCGTAACCTTCACCAATCGAGACCAGTCCGGGAACCACAACCGGGTGCTCGCCGCCGACTTCCGGTACGTCTGGAATCTCTACTTCGCCCAGTTTCAGTACGGGCGCTCCTGGACTAGCGACGCACTCGGCAGCCGCAACGCTCCCATCTGGCAGGCGGAGTTCGATCGGACCGGCCGAACCTGGGGCTTCAATTATCTCCTGAACGGCATCGGCAACGACTTCGACGCGCAGGCAGGCTTCGTCAACCGGCTGCGGAGTGGGGTAGTCAACGGGCACTTCTTCAATCGGTTTACCCTCTATGGACAACGGGGAGCCCTGCTCGAGAACCTTACCGTGTTCTTCGGGCCGGAGCGAACCTGGCTGTACGACGACTTCGGCTTCGAGCCTGGGCTGGAGGGCAGGGAGCAATTCGACGCCACCTTCCAGCTTCGCGGCGGTTGGGAGCTGAACGGACACCTGGAGCGCAACTTTGTGACTTTCCAGGACAGCAGCTTCGCCGGGTACACCATCGGCAGTGCCACCGGCCCTGCGTATCTACCCGCGGAGGACTTTTCCGGCGGCACCTGGCTGGCAAAGGTGATCACTCCCACCTGGCGGCGGCTGAATGTCGAGCTTTCGTATCAACGAGGCAGGGCCGCCATCTTCCAGGAGGGGGTAACCGGGACTGGGTGGGTGTTCAGAGGACAGGCCGAGCTCCGTCCGGTCTCGACCATCCGGGCGGTGGCCACCGGGACCGTGTTCCGGTTGTCGCGTCTCGACGGCAGCGAGTTCGCCCGTTCGACCATCCCCAGGCTCAAGGTGGAGTATCAGCCCAACCGGGCGCTATTCTTTCGGGTAATTGGCGAGTACCGCTCCGAGCGCACAGCGGCACTGGTGGATCCCGCCAGCGGGGATCCACTGTACATCGACGGGGTGGCACAGCCCGCCACTGAATACAACGGCTTCCGGGTGGATCTGCTGGCCTCTTATGAGCCTACCCCCGGCACCGTTGCCTTCGTGGGCTATGGCAGCACGCTCGAGAGCGACGAGGAGTTCAATTGGTCTCGCCTGGAGCGGATGTCCGACGGCTTCTTCGTGAAGTTGGCGTACCTGCTCAGGCGGTAGGGGTAAGCGGGTAAGCGGGTAAGCGGGTAAGCGGGTAAGTAGGGAACCGGGAGGAGCGGAGAAATCGGATGAAACGGTACCGTGTGCGTGAGGGACAACAGCTCGACCTCCACCGGTTCGACCCGGACGACACCAGCCTCCTCAAGGGCGGAAGGGAAGAGGCTCGCGAGCAACTCCCCGCCATCCTGGAGCGGCTGGACGAGGCCCAGGAGCGCCTCTTCGCGGGTCACGAGCGCAGGTTGCTGGTGGTGCTCCAGGGGATGGACACCTCGGGCAAGGATGGAACCATCCGCCACGTGATGCGGGGGTTCAATCCGCAGAGTACCCGGGTGGTCTCCTTTCGAAAGCCGTCGGAGGACGAGCTGGATCACGATTTCCTCTGGCGGGTGCATGCCAAGGTTCCAGCGCGGGGTGAGGTGGCGGTCTTCAACCGGAGCCACTATGAGGACGTGCTCATAGTCCGGGTGCACAACCTGGTGCCCAAGGCCGTATGGAAGGAGCGCTACGATCAGATCAACGCCTTCGAACGGATGCTATCCCAGGAAGGCACGACGATTGTGAAATTCTTTCTTCACATCAGTCCCGACGAGCAGCGGAAACGGCTCCAGGCCCGGCTCGACGATCCCAAGAAATGCTGGAAGTTCCAGCACGGCGACCTGGAGGAGCGCAAGTTCTGGAAGGACTACATCCGGGCCTACGAAGATGCGCTGGTGAAGACCTCAACCGACTGGGCCCCCTGGTATATCATCCCCGCGAACCAGAAGTGGTATCGCAATCATCTGATCGGCTCCATTCTGATGGAGACGATGGATCGGATGAATCTCAAATATCCCAAGTGCCAGACGGCGGGTATCGTGGTAGAGTGAGCGCAGCGAAGCATCTTTGGCTAGGCGGTCTCACTGCGCTGGTGCTCACAGTGCCCGTGGCCGCCCAGCGCGACCACGAAGACGGGCGGTGGCGCAAGGCGCGCGAGCAACTGGTACAGCAGCTCCGCCGAGTCGGTATCCAGGACTCCACGACCTTGGCCGCGATGGGCGCCGTGCCCCGTCATGAGTTTGTCCCGCCGGAATACCGCGTGGCGGCATACGAAGACACCCCTTTGCCGATCGGCTCCGATCAGACCATCTCCCAGCCGGCGGTGGTGGCGCTGATGACCGAGCTGGTCCGGCCGGGTCCGGGTCGACGGGTGCTGGAAGTGGGAACTGGATCGGGCTATCAGGCCGCAGTGCTCGCCCAGGCGGGGTGCGCCGTCTGGACTATCGAGATCTTCGCGGGGCTGGCGCGAGACGCGAGCCGACGGCTGGTGCGCCTGGGTTATTCCCGGGTGCGGGTGCGTCACGGGGACGGGTATCTGGGGTGGCCCGCCGAGTCGCCTTTCGACGCGATCTTGGTGACCGCCGCCGCCGATTCTATCCCTCCGGCGCTCATCGACCAGCTCGGATCCGGAGGTCGGCTGGTGATGCCGGTTGGCGATCCCGACACCGACCAGGATCTCATCCTGGTGGACAAGGACAGCCTGGGCCGGGTCACCACCCGGAGGGTCATTCCGGTTCGGTTCGTGCCGCTGCTGCGCGGCGTTCGCTAATCGTTGTCACCCGATTCGATCTCGACCACTCCCCCATCCGAAGCCCGCACTTCGACCTCCTTGCGCCCGGATGGAGTGTCGACCTGCACCTCGAAGAAGAGCTGACCGCCCTCCGTTTCCTGACCCACACTGACTGCGGTTCCCCCGGCGGCGGCGGCGGCAATCACCATCGCCTGGTCCTGGGTGACCGGCGGCGGAGTGGCGATGCCGAGGTCTCCGGCGAATTGAGTGTTGGGGGGATCGAACCTGGTGCTCGGCCCGGAGCTGCTGCAGCCGGAGGCAGCCACGGCAGCGACCAGTGCCAGAGTACAGGGAGCAAGGAGTCTCATGAGGTTACCTCCTGAGAGGCGATGGGGATACTGAAGGCTTGTCACTGGAACAACTCGCGCTCTCCGTTTGTGACGGGCGGCCGCCTAGCTCCGACTCGGCCGGTACAGGCTCCAGCTTTCCAGACCCTGGGATACCTTGCTGTGCCCCAGGAGCCGATACCCGAATTTCTCATATAGGGGGAGATTCCGAGCATCCTCGGTGGTCAGGGTCACTCCACTCGAGCCCGGGTCCTGTGCTGACAGATGGTGGACCGCCTCGAGCAGCGCTCGGCCAAACCCACAACCGGCGTCGGCCCGGCGCACTCCAATCATGTTGAGATGATGATGCGGTGTGGTAAGTGTGTACTCGGCTCCCGAGCTGCTGAACCTGTCATAGCGCACCCGTGCGGCGGTGCCTAGCTCCTGCCAGACGGCTGCGCGTTTCTGGCTGAGCGCCTCGGGCGAGGGGCGTTCGCCCGGCAGCGTCACGACCGCGACGGCGGTCAGGGTGCCGGTCTGGTTTCGTACCCCAAGCAGCGGCTCCTCCCGCAGCACCCGCGCGGCCACGAAAAGACTGATCAGTGTGGCCAGTCTGCGATCGTAATCCTGGCTCGAGTCGCCCAACACGAAGCGCATTACCGGATACTCGTGAAACGCGTCGCACAGTACTGCGACGGCATCATCGACGTGACCGACATCCAGGCGCTGGACTGTCATGAGAACATCCGTCCCGCGATTTCCTTCACCAATTTGGCCGCGACGATGGCGGTCAGGCCGCCAAGGTCCTGCTGGGGGTTGTACTCCACCACGTCGGCGCCGACCAGTCTGCCTTCGATCCCCTGGATCAAGCCGAGCACCTCGCGTACCGACAGGCCGCCGGGCTCGCGGTGGGAGACCCCGGGAGCGAACCCGGGATCCAGCCCGTCCAGGTCGACCGAGAGGTAAACATCTCCCTCGACCGAGGGGCGCCGACCCGCAACCCAGTCGCGCATGCTGATGATCTCGACCCCGAAGCGCTCGGCCTGCTGCCGCTGGTGATGATTCAAGGTGCGAATCCCGACCTGGACCAGCCGGCGAGCCAACCCTTCCTCCATGATCCGGGCGAAGGGACAAGCGTGCGAGAAGTGGTCGCCCTCGAACTCCTCGTACAGGTCCGGATGCGCGTCCAGGTGCAGGATACTGAGAACGGGAACATGTCGGCTCACGGCCCGGACGACCGGATAGCTGACCGAATGGTCGCCGCCCAGCGCCAGGGGATTGGATCCGCCGGCCAGGAGCTCGGAGACCCGGCTCTCAACCTCGGCCCGGTATTCAGCTGGAGACGAAACCGGGAGATCCCCTGCATCCGTCAATTCAGACACATCCTGTCCCAACTCGGTTGCCGAGTTCCAGGCCGGAGACTGCAGGGCGGCACGGATAAGCGGCGGCGCCTCGGCCGCCCCTCTCAGGTATGAGGAGCTCGCATCATAGGGCAATCCAATCAGGACGGGCTTACCAGAACTGGGCATGGTCGGGTGCAGCGCGAAGCTGGGTCGGTGGGTCTGGCTGGTCGGCGGCCAGCGCGAAGTCACGGTAGTCGAACCCAGGGCCGACGGTGCAGCCGACCAGGCTGTAGTCTCCGGCCGATCGCGCTGCCTGCCAGCAACCGGCCGGCACCGTCTGCACCGGGTGCTGATCGGGCTCGAGCGGGCCCAGGCGGACCTGCCGGATGGCGTTGCCGTCGGGCGAAGCCATCCAGAGCTCGACCGGCGCGCCCTCATAGAAGTGCCAGACCTCATCCGAGAGCACCCGGTGCCAGCGGCTCACCGATCCAGCCGGCAGCAGGAAATAGATGGTGGTCAGAGCAGACCTGGATCCTCGCCCGTCGGCCGGCTCTACCGGTGTCGGTGAGCGATATACCTCGCCGAAGTGGCCGCCTTCAGGGTGAGGCACGAGGGCAAGGTCCCGGATGAGCGTTGCCGGGCGCCCCGTCACCATGGCGCCTTTGCAACCGCTGCCCTCATGCTGCTATCTATGGGAGGCATACAGCGGAGAGTTTGGGATGCATTTCAGGACTGGAAACCTTCTGGCTGTGGCTCTGGGCGCCATGCTGATGTCGGCCTGCAGCAGCGCGAGCCGTGAACCACCCACGGCTGCCCCCGAGCCGACGACGAGCAGCTCCCCCAAGCCTGGAGTGGGCCGCTACCCCTTCACCCAGGCCGACGTCGACTTCATGTCCCATATGATTGCTCATCACGCGCAGGCCCTCGTCATGTCGGGCTGGGCGCCGAGCCACGGGGCAAGCCCCTCGGTTCAACGGCTGGCTGAGCGCATAGTGAATGGACAAAAGGACGAGATTGCCACGATGCAGCGCTGGCTGCGGGACCGCAATCAACCGGTTCCGGATCCCGGAAAGCCCATGCAAATGGGGTCGCCTCATCATAATCACGAGATGCTGATGCCCGGCATGCTCACCCAGGCGCAGATGAAGGAGCTGGACCAGGCCCGGAGCCCCGAGTTCGACCGCCTTTTCCTGACTTACATGATTCAGCATCACCGGGGTGCGCTGACCATGGTTCAGCAATTGTTCGGGACCCGGGGGGCCGCACAGGACGAGGTCACCTTCAAGCTGGCCAGCGATGTCAGCGCCGACCAGTCCAGCGAGATCTCTCGTATGGAGAGCATGTTGGCGGGTCTCCCGAACGCCCAGGGCGCCCCCTGAAACCCGGTTCGCCCTTTGTTCGTAAACGGCCTAGATACTAGCTACTAGCCCCCAGCCCCTACGAAGGAACCTCGAATGGCATCGGCCCGACCCCTGTCGCTCCTGCTCGGCCTGGCATGGCTTGCCGGATGTGCCGGCTCGACCTCCTCCAACACGACACCGTCCCCCAGCACCAATCGCTCCACCACCCCGCCCTTTCCCGATCCCCGGATCGGTCTCAAGCCCGGCTTGCACGACGCAGGCGAGGCCGCCTGGAACCTGCGGGTAGTGTCGGAGACCCCGCAGCCGAAGGACTTCCAGGGAGTCACCAATTCCGATCTGGCGTTCCTGGGAAACTACGCCATCCAGGGGAACTACAATGGCTGGCAGGTATGGGACATCAGTAATCCGCGCCAGCCCAAGCTCAAGACGGGATATGTCTGTCCAGCATCCCAGAGCGACGTCTCGGTCTACAAGAATCTCCTGTTTGTGTCCGGCGAAAATCTGGCGGCGCGGCTCGACTGCGGCACTGAGGGCGTGGAGGACACCGTGAGCACGGCCCGGCTCCGTGGCCTCCGGATCTTCGATATCAGTGACATCGCCCACCCGCGCAACGTGGGCAACGTGCAGACCTGCCGCGGCTCCCACACCCACACCGTGCTGGTCGACCCCAAGGACAAGACTAACGTATACGTCTACATCTCCGGCTCGGCGCCGGTGCGTTCTCCCAGCGAAATGCCGGGCTGCGTGGGAGCGCCGAACGATCCCAACTCGGCGCAGTTCCGGATTGAAGTGATCAAGGTGCCGCTGGCCAATCCTGCCGGCGCCGCCATCGTGAGCTCACCCCGGATCTTTGCGGGCCTGGTGAAGCCCCCGAGTCACGGCGAAGCCCCTGAGGACAGCGTCGCCATGGCCAAGGAGCTGGCCGAGGCCGAGGCCCGGGGTGACTTCATCATCGAGGTTCACGGCGAGAAAGAGGTTCTTAACCCCCAGGCAGCGACAGCAATGCTGGATAGTATCGTGAAGGCCCGGGGTGGCAGCGGTGCTCCGAGCGCGGCCGATACCGCCGCGCTGCGCCGGGCGCTGCCTCAGATGGTAGCCGAGTTCATGAAGGAACACGAAGCTCAGATGCCGGACTCCAATGCCGGTCCCACCCAGTGCCATGACATTACGGTTTACCCGGGCATAGGACTGGCCGGGGGGGCCTGCGGCGGCTACGGGCTCCTGCTAGACATCAGCGATCCGGTGAACCCGCGGCGGGTCGGCGCCGTCTCGGACTCCAACTTCTCCTACTGGCATTCGGCCACCTTCAACAACGCCGGCACTAAGCTGCTTTTCTCCGATGAATGGGGTGGCGGTTCGCAGCCCAAGTGCCGGAAGACCGACAAGAAAGAGTGGGGCGCCGATGCGATCTTCGCTCTGCGCAACAGGCAGCTGCAATTCCAGAGTTATTACAAGATGCCGGCGCCGCAGACACCGGAGGAGAACTGCGTCGCCCACAATGGCTCGCTGATCCCGATTCCGGGGCGGGATATCATGGTCCAGGCCTGGTATCAGGGTGGGCTCTCGGTCTTCGACTGGACCGATCAGAAGCATCCGAAGGAGATCGCGTACTTCGACCGGGGCCCGGTGAGCGGCCAGGAGTTGGAGAGCGGCGGGTACTGGTCAACCTACTGGTACAACGGTGTCATCGTGGGCTCTGAGATGGCGCGGGGGCTCGATATCTTCGAGCTGGTGCCGAGTGGGTTCATCACCGAGAATGAGCTGGCCGCCGCCAAGACGGTGAAGCTGGACTACCTCAACACCCAGGGTCAGCCCAAGTTCACCTGGCCGGCGAGCGTTTCCCTGGCCTTGGCGTATGTGGATCAGCTGGAGCGCTCCAAGGGAATGGACGGCAGCCGGATTAGCAGCGTTCGCCAGGAGCTGGCTCGAGCGGAGAAGGCGAGTGCAGGGGAGCGGCAGGCGACCCTGGGGCGGCTGGCAGCGCAGTTGGAGA
>Ga0075421_100009617_pt1 | contig 11925 bp, 9 predicted proteins | sample SoiMetdeltSBSDD5_FD_75292 | JGI IMG/M metagenome (GOLD analysis project Ga0075421, IMG submission 75292) | Bulk soil microbial communities from a Populus tree surrounding site in Tennessee, USA - Soil MetaG P. deltoides SBSDD5 | ecosystem: Environmental > Terrestrial > Soil > Tree plantation...
ACCGGCAGGCCGAACTCGTCGGTCTCCCCCGTCGTTTCGCCGTAGAGCGCGAAGTCGCGGACCTTGCCCGAGCCGCGCCCCTGCATCGACTCCTTCATTCCGGCGTGTGCCACGACCAGCTTGCCGTCGTCCAGAACGTAGTGGCTCACGCGGTCGTCGATGAAGGCCGCCACTTTCTGCTTGAACTCCTCGGGCTCCTTGTCGAGCTGCGCCAGCGACTCGGCCAGGCCATGAGTGATCTGCACGTTCCGGCCTCGGAGCTTTCGCATCAGCTTCATGTCGTGATTGCCGGGGACGCAGAGCGCCGTGCCCGATTCGACCATGGCCATCACGGTCCGCAGCACGCCGGGCGAGTCAGGCCCCCGGTCGACCAGGTCACCGAGGAAGACCGCCTTGCGGCCGTCCGGATGCCGGTAGACGGGAGCGACGTAGCCGAGTTGCGCCAGCAGCGCGTCCAGCTCCTCTCTGCAGCCGTGGATATCGCCGATCAGGTCGAAGGGGCCGTGCTCGTGCTTCAGGTTGTTCCAGAGCGGCTGTCGCTCGATCTCGACCGCCTCCACCTCCTCCGGGGACGTCAGCACCCAGACGTGGCGGAAGCCTTCGTCCCTGAGGTGCCGCAGCGACCTGCGCAAAGCCTGCGAGTGTTGACGGGCCACGTGCGGGCCGAAGGTCCGATCGGGCCGCCCGTGGTTGCGCTCGTGGCAGAGCTTCTCGGGCAGGTTCAGCACGATCGCCACGGGCAGGCAGTGATACTCGCGAGCGATCTCGACGATCGGCTTGCGCGCCTCCGGCTGCACGTTGGTCGCGTCGATGACGGTCAGCTTCGCGGCCGCGAGCCGCTTGCCGGCGATGAAGTACAGCAGGTCGAAGGCGTCCTTCGTGGCGGCCTGGCTGTTCTCGTCGTCCGACACGAGGCCGCGGCAGTAGTCCGACGAGATGACCTCGGTGGGCTTGAAGTGCTTGCGGGCGAACGTGGACTTCCCCGAGCCGGTCGGACCGACGAGCGCGACGAGGGACAGCTCGGGGAGGGTGATCTTCATGCCGCCTTTTCGTCGACCACCACGATCGTCCGCGCCGCCATATCGCCGAGACGCTGCCAGTTCTCAGTAAGCGCCACGAGCAGGGCTCCCACCAGGAAGCTGAAGAAGCCGTCGACGAAGGTGAGCAGGTTTCTGAGCAGCGCGCGGCCGAAGCCGCACGGCTGCAAGTCCGTTCCGAGCACACGAATGCCCAGGAGCCACTTGCCCGGGGTCTTGCCGAAGCGGCCCTCGAAGTAGCTGTAGGCGACCAGGACCAGGCAGCCGCAGACGAACGCCGCGGCGAATAGTCCGAAGAACCAGAACATGAACGCGAAACCGCGCTCTTCCACGAACTCTTCGGGGTTCGAGAACATCCGCCACATCCACAGCGTCGGCAGCAGGAACCCCGCCCCGAGCGGCACGAGGTCGACCAGCTGAGCGAGCGCGCGTTGCCAGAGCGATGCGAACCGTCGCCGTGAGCCCTCGATCACGTAGTCCGTGACCCGGTGCCGCCGCATCTGGCCCGTGAGGATCAGGGCCAGGACGAGCGAGAGCAGCATGGGCGACGTCTGCGGGATCAGCATCCACAGCATCATGCTCGGTCCGAAGGGGAACGAGCCGGTCTTCTTGACCGAGCGGACGACCTGCCCGTCGCTCACCTCCGCGAGTCTCAGGCTCCCCGGCATGCCTGCGGAGACGAGCAGCAGGCGATCCTCGAGAGGGAGGGCACGCCATCGGCTCCAGTCAAGTGCTTTCGTGTTCTTTGTCAGCTCGATGCGCTGCAGCTGCGGGCCGCCGTCTATGACCGTGACGACCGTGAGCTCTCGCTCGCGGCCGTCCTTTCGCTCCGAGACGACCACGGCGGGCCGTGACTTCAAGGCGATCACATTCCAGCTCGCGCACGAGCAGGCGTCCGTGACGAGCGGGGACCAGGCCTCGTGCTCCGCTTCGCGGTGGCTCAGCGAGCACTGCTCCGGCTCCTCGGTGCAGAGCTCGGCAAAGAGATGGAGGCGTCCCTCCACCTCGACCGCCTGCAAGGCCTGCAGCGAGCCACTTCCCGGGGCGAAGCCAAGCGGAAACTCCCTTGCGGTCCAGGCCGCTCGGCCGTCTTCCACCGCGAGCGTGGCGAGCGTGGGGCTCTTGCCGATCGTGATGACGGCCGGCCGCCCCTGGAAAACGAACGGCCGTGAGGCACGCGCCGGCCGCTGGCCGCCGCGGAGCGCGGTCAGGGTCCCGTTTTCGTAGAAGCTGACCCTCTCGGCTTCGATCACCCAGAGGCGGTCGCCGACCGGCAGCAGCGCCGGGGCCGCAGCGTTCCTGCCGCTCTCCAGCGGAATCGCCGGGCCGACGTGCTCGAGATCCGCGAGGCGCACGTGCCTGAGGGCGGCCAGAGTGGTCGAGCTCTCGGGATCGCGCCAGTTCACCTTCGCCGTCTGCTCGATGAACCAGAGCTCATCGCGCCAGAGCGCGGCCTGGTCCAGGTCCGCCATGACCATCGCGCTGCCCAGCATCGTCGGCATCATGACCAGGAGCATGAAGAGGACGGGCAGCACGATCTGCGCGAGGAAGAAGGCCGTTCCGAGGATCCCCGCGACGATGGTGAAGCGTCGCTTGGATTCCAGGGACAAGTAGCCGCGAGCGGACTCGGCGAGCGGATCTGCGCTAGACATGGGCGCCCTCCTCGCTGGGACGGTCGAAAACCGCCATCTGGGTCGGGGAGCCGACCTCGGGATCGTTCGCGCCGATCGGGGCCAGCCGTACGCCGTAGCCGAAGCGACGTGCCGTCTCTACGCTCCACTTCTGGAACTCGGTCCGCGTCCATTCGAAGCGGTGGTCCTTGTGGCGGAGCGTGCCCGCCGGCAGGTTCTCGAAGCGCACGTTGTACTCGGCGTTGGGTGTCGTGAGGACCACCGTTCGCGGTCGCGCGCATTCGAAGAGGACGCGGGCGAACGCGTCGAGCCGCGGGGGGTCGAGGTGCTCGATCACCTCGACGACGGCCGCAGCGTCCTTGCCCTGCAGCCGCTTGTCGCGGTAGGTCAGTCCTCCCTGGATCAGCCGGATCCGCTCGCGCTGCTTCTCTGAGAGCTGCTCGAGTCGGAGACGCTCGGCGGCCCGCTCGAGCGTCCGCGTGGACACGTCGAGGCCCGTGATCTCCTCGAACTGCTTCTCGGCCAGGAGCGCCTTCAGCAGCTTCCCTTCGCCGCAGCCGAGGTCGAGCACTCGCTTCGCGCCCGACGCCTTGAGCACGGCGACGACGCTGCCGAGACGCTCCTCGTTGAGGCTGATCCGCTTCTCGAGCGTCTCCTCCTGCTGCCCGTGGGCCTCGGCCTCCTCGTCCGGGTCGAGCTGGTCCTCCTCCACCAGGCGCGCCAGTGTCTGGCGCATGAGGCTGCGGCGATGCTTCAGGTAGCGATAGGCGATCGCTTCCTTCTGCGGGTGCGAGGCGAGCCAGCCCTCGCCGTGCCGCAGCAGCTTCTCGACCTCGGCTTCGCCGACCCAGTAGTGCTTGTCGTCGTCGAGAACGGGAACGAGGACGTAGAGGTGCGTGAGCAGCTCGCTCAGGCGGCAGCGGGCCTGTAGCTCGACGTTGAAGTACGCGCTCTCGCCCCACGCCGGATAGTGGCTGTCGAGCGGCAGACGAGAGGCCGTCACTTCGTAGCCCAAAGGCTCGAAGAGCGACCGCAGAAAGCCCTCGCCACCGCGGCACGGAAGTGCCGCGACCCTCGCGGTCAGCGGCAACGGCATGTCGGCCAACTCCTGCCGGCCCTTGCTGCGTCCCGCGAGCGCCGAGCCGAAGACCTGCGCGATCGCGACGCTCAGGAACGAGGATGCGGCATACGGCCTGTCGCTCACGTACTGCTCGAGGGCGAAGCCCTCGCCGGCCGGGCCCTTCCGCCCTCTCACCAGCCCCACCGGGTCGACGTCGAGCAGCAGCGCGGCGGTGCAGCGCTCGGCCGTCGCCTCCGGATAGAACACGTGCGCCTTGCCGAACGACAGCTCGAACTCCTGGAGCTTCGCCGGGTTCTTGTGGAGTAAGTAACCGAGATCGGTGGCCGGATTGTGCGTCGTCGCGAGCGTCAACAGCATGACCGCCGAGGATACTACTCCGCACCATCGTCGCGCTGCTCAGCTCGCGTCAGAGCGCCTGCAGCAGGTCCTCGATCAGGTCGTCGGGATGCTCGAGCCCGACGGACAGCCGCAGCAGATCCTCCGGCGTCGTGCTGGCCGGTCCTTCACTCGAGGCACGATGCTCGAGAAGGCTCTCGACACCTCCGAGGCTGGTCGCGTTGACGAACAGCTTCACCCGCGAGGCCACCTCGAGCGCTTTCGCGCGCCCGTCCTTGACGCGCAGCGAGAGCATTCCGCCGAACGACTTCATCTGCCGCTGCGCCACCTCGTGGCCCGGGTGCGAGGGGAGGCCCGGGTAGAGGACGGCGGCGAGCGCCCGGTGGCCGACCAGCGCCTCCGCGATCGCCTGTGCGTTGGCCGAGTGCCGCTCCATCCGGCAGGGCAGAGTGCGCAGCCCGCGGAGCACGAGCCAGCAGCCGAAGGGCGACGCCACGGCGCCGAGCACGTGGCGGATGTGCGCAATCCGCTCGACGGTCGGGTCGCGCCGCGCAAACACCAGTGCGCCTCCCTGCACGTCGCTGTGACCACCGAAGTACTTGGTGCTCGAGTGCAGCACGACGTCGGCGCCGAGCTCCAGGGGCCTCTGCAGGATCGGCGTCCCGAAGGTGCCGTCCACGACGAGCGTCGCGCCAGCGGCGTGGGCGATCTCGGCCACGGCGGCGATATCGACGACGTTCATCAGCGGATTGGACGGCGTCTCCATCCAGACGAGGCGTGTGTTGGGGCGGATCGCCTTCCGCAGCGCGCCGAGGTCGCACATGTCGACGAACTCGGCCACGCATCCCCAGCGATCGAGGAACTCGGCGCCAATGATGCGGAAGGCGTAATAGACGTCGCGGTGGAAGAGGATGTGGCTCTCGCGGGGAAGCGACTGGATGTACGCGCTCCCCGCCGCCATCCCCGAGGCGAAGGCCAGCGCCGCCGGACCTCCCTCGAGCGCCCCGAGCGCCTGCTCCAGGCGCGACTGCACCGGATTGCCCTCGCGCGTGTAGAGGAATCCGTGGAGCGCTTCGGAGGCGGGCCCGTGCTCGAACGTCGTGGACAGGTGAATAGGAGGAGATACGGACCCGGTGGCCGGGTCGACGTCCCCGCCGGCGTGGATGGCAATGGTTTCGAGCCGCATGCCCCGCAGGATATCTCCGACTCGGTCTCGGCTCTCCTGGCGGGTCAGAGCCCGCCCGCGTGCCATCATGGGGGCGAGGGAGTCGAGGCATGAGCTCGTCTTGAGCGCACAGGCCGATGACGCGGTGGAGCTCGCCAACTCGAAGGCCGAGGCCCGCTCGCAGGAGGAGCTCGCCAAGGATCTGGGCATCGGCACGCGTGTGCTGGCGCGAAGCCAGGCGCGCTTCCTGAACCCCAATGGCAGCTTCAACGTGGTTCGCGAGGGGCTGCCGTTCTGGCGCTCGCTGAGCCTCTACAACGCGCTGCTGAGGATGCCGTGGCCGGGCTTCTTCGGCGTGGTGACTGGAGGCTACTTCGCGACCAACGTGCTCTTCGCGCTGGCCTACGTCGCGTGCGGGCCCAACGCCTTGCAAGGGCTTTCCGACGTGCAGAACCCGGAGCACCGCTTCTGGGAATCGTTCTTTTTCTCCGTCCACACGCTGGCCACGATCGGCTACGGCACGCTCAGCCCGCGTACGTACGCCGCCCACGTTCTGGTGACGATCGAAGCGCTCGTGGGGCTCCTCGGATTCGCGCTCGCCACGGGGCTCCTGTTCGCGCGCTTCTCGCGCCCGAACGCCCTCTTCCTGTTCAGCGACAACGCCGTGGTGGCGCCCTACCGCGGCGGCCAGGGCCTGATGCTGCGCGTGGTGAACGGACGGCGCAACGAGCTGATCGAGGTCGAGGCCACCGTCTCACTCGGCTGGCTCGAGCAAGTCGACGGAAGGCCGGTGCGGCGCTTCGAGCTGTTGTCGCTCGAGCGGCCCAAGGTCAACTTCTTCCCGCTCCAGTGGGTGATCGTCCACCCGATCGACACGCGCAGCCCGCTAGCCGGCATGAGTGAGGCCGAGCTGGCCGCGGCCCACCCGGAGCTGTTCGTGATCCTGAACGCGATCGACGAGGGGTCTTCGCAACCCGTCTACGCGCGGCGCTCGTACCGGGCCGACGAGATCGTGTGGAACGCGCGCTTCGCGGACATGTTCGTGGACGTGCGCGGCGGCCGGGCCGGGATCGACGTCCGCAAGCTCAACGAGATCGAGAGGCTCTGAGCATCGCCGACGGATGCGATCCGCGCCACGGTCTTCATCGGCTCACCTGTCCGTCATTCTACAAGCCAGGAAACCGGCGACGACGTCGTCCACACCACGTCGGATCTCCGCCTCCGAGGGTCGCTTGCGGATGCCGGCGAGCAGGGGGAGCAGATAGAGGCCCGCGAGCTGCCCGACGAAACTCGCGGCCACGCGGGCGGGGTCGTCGACGTCGAGCAGGCCTCGGCGCTTCGCATCCGCGAGATAGCGGGCGACGACGGCTTCGATTCTTCCTGGCCCGGTTTCCCAGAACTTCTTGCCCAGCTCCGGGAACTCCCGGGACTCGGCCACGACACGCTGGAGGATCTGGCGCTCGACCGCCGCCAGCACGCGGTCCAGCCAATGCAGAGCGATGGTCCGGAGCGTGTCTTCCGGTGAAGCGCCGACCAGCTCCTCCAGCGGACGATGTCCGCCGACCTCCTCGCACATTCGCACCATGACGTCGGCGAACAGCGACGACTTGTCCTCGTAGTAGCTGTAGACCGTGGCCTTCGAGACACCCGCTTCCTTCGCGATGGCGTCCATCCCCGTCGCTCCATATCCGTCGTCGAGGAAGAGCTTGGAGGCGGCGACGACGACACGCTCGCGCTTCGAAAGGCGCGCTGCCTGCCTTGGCTTGGCCTGCTGAGGCATTCCTTCCCACCTTGTAAAACGCCGTCAATCAACTAGACTGGACGGTACAGTCTACTAGACTACACCGTACAGTTCACTAGAGGCCAGCATAGCACGCCACCCGGGCGCCGGACAGCCTCTCGCTGGCAAGGAGCGTCGCGGTCATGAACTTCATCGCGCTTCGCATGCTCACCGGAGACCGGGCCAAGTACTTCGGCCTGGTCTTCGCGATCGCCTTCTGCACCTTCCTGCTCGAGAACCAGACCACGATCTTCACCAACATCCTGAAGCGCACCGCGAGCCAGATCCTCGACGTGACCGACGCCGAGGTCTGGGTGATGGACCCGAAGACCGAGTACTTCGAGCAGACGAAGGCGCTCAAGGACACGGACCTGACCCGCGTCCGCAGCGTCCCGGGTGTGGAGTGGGCCGTCCGGCTCTTCAAGGGCAACCCGATCGCGAAGACCCTCGACGGGAAGTTCGCGGCGTCCTTCCTGATCGGCCTCGACGACGCGACGCTCGCGGGAGCGCCGCGCAAGATGCTGATGGGCTCCTGGCAGCGCCTGCGCGAGCCCGACTCGGTGGTCGTGGACAAGGCCGGCTACATCCTGCTCTATCCCGGCGAGCCGCTCGAGCTCGGGCGCACGCTGGAGATGAACGACCACCGCGTGACGATCGTCGGAATCTCCGATGCCTCGGCCCCGTTCGTGAGCCTGCCGGTGATGCACGCCCGCTACAGCGAGGCGGTCAACTTCCTGGGACGCGAGCGGACGCAGCTGTCCTTCGTCGTCGCCCGGCCCGCAAAGGGGACGAGCCCCGAGGAGCTGACGCGCAGGATCCACGAGCGCACCGGCCTCCGCGCCCGGACCACGAACGAGTTCATGTGGGACTGCATCCGCTACTACCTCAAGAACACCGGCATCCCCATCAACTTCGGGATCACGATAGGAGTGGCGCTCGTCGTGGGCACGGTCGTCGCCGGCCAGACCTTTTATCTGTTCACGCTCGAGAACCTCCGGCAGTTCGGCGCGCTCAAGGCGATCGGCGTCACGAACGGCCGCCTGATCGGGATGATCCTGCTGCAAGCGGGCACCGCGGCGAGCTGCGGCTTCGCGCTGGGCACGGGCATGGCAGCCACGTTCTTCGAGATCACGCTCAACGTGATCGCGACCCGCGGCATCGTGCTGATGTGGCAGAACGTCGCGGTCACCGGCGCCTGCATCCTGTTCGTGGCGATCGTCGCGAGCGTGCTCAGCATCCGCCGCGTGCTGGTGCTCGAGCCGGCCGCGGTCTTCCGCGGATGAGGCCCGCCATGGAAAACTACCTGGCCGTCGACTCTCGCCGCGTGACGAAGCACTTCGGCGAGGGCGAGACGCGCATCGAGGCGCTCCGTGGAGTCGACTTCGAGGCGCGCTTCGGCGAGCTGAGCTTCCTGGTCGGACCGAGCGGCTGCGGCAAGACGACGCTCATCTCGGTCATCGCCGGCCTTCTCGAGCGGACGGGCGGCGAGCTCGGGATCCTCGGCCGCCCCATGGACGAGCTGAAGGGCACCGACCGCGTCCTGTTCCGACGGAAGAACGTCGGCTTCCTGTTCCAGCAGTACAACCTGCTCCCGGCGCTCACGGCGGCCGAAAACGTCGCCGTGCCGTTGCTCGCTGCCGGGCAGGAGTGGAAGCAGGCCGTGCCCAAGGCAAAGGAGCTGCTCGACCGCCTCGGCCTCGGCCATCGCATGGACGCGCTGCCCAAGGAGCTGTCGGGCGGCCAGCAGCAGCGCGTCGCCCTCGCCCGCGCGCTCGTCCACGAGCCCCGCCTGGTCGTGTGCGACGAGCCGACGGCCGCGCTCGACTCCGCGAACGGCGAGGCGGTGATGGAGCTGCTGGCGAAGAGCGCCGTCCACCCGGACCGCGCCGTGATCGTGGTGACCCATGACACGCGCGTCTTCCACTTCGCGGACAGCATCGCGCACATGGACGACGGCCGGATCAGGGACGTCACGCGTCCGAACGGCGCGGCGCACGCTCCGGTCCACACACAGGAGGTTGCCGTATGAAGCGACTCGTCATGCCGGTTGTCGGCGTCCTGGCGGCCTTCTGGGCCACCTTCTCGATCGCCCGGACGCAGCCCCACCGCGAAGCCACGGAGCCTCCGGCAAGACCGCCGGTCTCGGACTTTGAAAACACGGTCGCGGCCGTCGGCCTCGTCGAAGCCAGCACCGAGAACATCTCCATCGGCTCGCCGCTCGCGGCCGTCGTTGCCAAGGTGTTCGTCACCGCCGGCCAGACCGTGAAGCTAAACGACCCGCTCTTCGAGCTCGACTCCCGCCATCTGCGGGCGGACCAGAGAGTGAGGGAGCAGGCCCTGGCCGTGGCCAAGGCCCAGACCGAGGTGGCCAGAGCGCACAGGGAAGACCTGCAGCGCCAGCTCGAGTTCGCCGAGCAGGTGAAGGACAAGCGCGCGATCAGCCAGGAGGAGCTGACGCGGCGCGCTTCGGCCGTCCAGACCGCGGAAGCGGAGCTCCAGGAAAAGGAAGCCCAGGTGGCGGCCGCCCAGTCCCAGCTCCACGCCGTCGAGGTCGAACTCGAGCGCAGCATCGTCCGCTCCCCCATCGACGCGGAAGTCCTCCAGGTGAAGGTGCGCGCGGGCGAGTTCGCGCCCGCGGCTCCGACCGAGACTCCGCTCGTCCTTCTCGGCCGGATGAAGCCGCTCCACGTCCGCGTCGACGTGGACGAGCACGAAGGCTGGCGCGTGCGCCCCGGCGCCGAAGGCGTCGCCCACCTGCGCGGCAACGCCGACGTGACGACTCCCCTGCGCTTCGTGAAATTCGAGCCCTTCGTCGTCCCGAAGCGCTCGCTCACCGGCGACAGCACCGAGCGCGTCGACACCCGCGTGCTCCAGGTCATCTACCGCGTCGAGCGCGACGACCTCCCGCTCTTCGTCGGCCAGCAGGTGGACGTCTTCATCGACGCCGCGCCCGTGAAGAGGGCTTCGCGATGAAGCCCCAGGCCGCCGGGCTCCTGCTCCTGCCGACGCTCGCCTGCGCCGTCGGCCCCAAGTACACGAAGCCGGAGATCCCCGTCCCGAAAGCCTGGAACGAAGCCGTGCCCAAGGCGGGGGGCGCCGAGTCCCTCGCCCGCTGGTGGACCGAGTTCCAGGACCCCACCCTCGACCGCCTGGTCAGGGATGCCGTGGAGGGCAACCTCGACCTCAAGATCGCCGCCGCAAGGATTCGGGAAGCCAGAGCGGCTCGCGGAATCGCCGCCAGCGCCGGACTGCCGCAAGTGGGTGTGAATGGCGCCTACGCCCGAACCCAGAGCAGCGAAGCCGTGCCTCCCTTCAAGTCGACACCCGAAGGCAATTCCCCTTTTGGTCCGCGGGAACAGAACGTCTTCGAAGCGGGTTTCGACGCCAGTTGGGAGATCGACGTCTTCGGCGGCGTGAGGAGAGACAAGGAGGCCGCGCTCGCCGACGTCCAGGCCGCCGAAGAAGGACGACGCGAGGTCCTGGTCACCCTCCTGGCCGACGTCGGCCGCAGCTACCTGGAGCTGCGTGGAACGCAGCAACAGCTCCGCATCCTCGAAGGGACCCTGACCTCGGAGCAGGACACCCTCGACCTCGCGAAAGCGCGCCTGGAAGCAGGCCTCGGCGCCGAGCTGGACGTCGCCCGCGCCGAGGGCCTGCTCCGCGCGAACGAAGCCGAGCGCCCCGTCCTCGAACGCCAAGCGAGAGAAGCCATCTACCGCCTGGGCGTCCTCGTCGGGAAAGAGCCGAGCGCCCTCGCGAAGGAGCTCGAAACCCCAGCGAACATCCCGCCCGTCCCCCCCGAGATCCCCGTGACGCTCCCCTCCGAGCTCCTGTCACGCCGCCCGGACCTGAAGCGCGCCGAGCGCGAGCTCGCCGCCGCAACCGCCCGCATCGGCGTCGCCCGAGCGGACCTCTTTCCGAGATTCTCGATCCTCGGCAGCTTCGGAAGGCGCAGCGAGGACGCCTCGGACTTCACGAAGGGTTCCGCCCAGTTCTGGAACATCGTCCCAGCAGTCCGCTGGCCCATCTTCTCCGGCGGAAGAATCAGGGCGAACATAGAGGTGCAGAACGCCCGCCAGGAACAGGCTCTCCTCCAGTACGAGAAAGACATCCTGACCGCCCTGGAAGAGGTCGAGAACGCCCTCTCCGCCCACACGCGAGAGCGCTCCCGCGAAGCCTCCCTGAGAGCCGCCGTCGAGTCCACTCGCCGGGCCCTGGCCCTCGCGACCGACCGCTACACGAGCGGCCTCGAGAACTTCCTCTCCGTCCTGGACGCCGAACGCTCGGTCTACGCCGCAGAAGACCAACTCGTCCGCAGCGAGAAGAACACAGCAGTCACTTTGATTGCCGTCTACAAAGCCCTGGGCGGCGGCTGGTCCGCAGACACCCCACCTTCCTAGTGGAGTTGTGCCGCGGCCTGCACTCTGCGACCGCGAGCTCCATCCTTGACGCTCGCGCGGCGGCTGGTCGCCCGAGGCTCCGTCTTCCTGGCTGGCGACGGTGTCATCATGGGGATCGTGCGACGGCGCAGCTTCCTCGGGCTCGCGGCGCTCGCCGCGGTCCGCGTGTCGGCGGCCCCGGCTGCTCCCAGCCTGCCCCGCGTCAACGCAGCCCGCCTGCGTGAAAGGCTCGAAGGCCTGAGTGTCTTCGGCAGGGCTCCGGGAGGAACCTTCGCGGACGGAGTGAGCCGCGTGGGCTTCACGGAGGCGGACCGGGCCGGCCGCGCCTACGCGATGGGCCAGATGCGCGAGCTGGGGCTCGAACCGCGCATCGATTCCGCTGGCAACATCCGCGGCCTGCGCGCCGGGACCGCGTCCGGACTCCAGCCGATCCTGTTCGGCTCCCACATCGACTCCGTGCGTGGCGGCGGCAACTTCGACGGAGACGTCGGCTCG
>Ga0075421_100009618_pt1 | contig 11924 bp, 13 predicted proteins | sample SoiMetdeltSBSDD5_FD_75292 | JGI IMG/M metagenome (GOLD analysis project Ga0075421, IMG submission 75292) | Bulk soil microbial communities from a Populus tree surrounding site in Tennessee, USA - Soil MetaG P. deltoides SBSDD5 | ecosystem: Environmental > Terrestrial > Soil > Tree plantation...
TGCGCTTCGAACCGCCCGAGCGACCTCTCGTGCCCGGTCGCGAGGACCTCGGGGGTCTGCGCCACGGTGATCCACGACGTCGCGGACACCAACTTCCAGAATGCTGCCGCCGCCTGCGCCGCAGCCGGCGCGGACCTCTGCTCCATCGCCCAAGCGGCCGTCCTGCGGACGGCGAACGCCTTGATGCTGCCGGCCTGGACCAACTCGCACTCCGACAACGACGGGAACAATGCGGCCGTGGGCGTCGGGGCCATGCCGGACAACCCCGCCCTCACCATGAACGCCGCATACGCCTGCTGTCTTCACTAACGGAGCTCCAGTTCCAGAGGGCCCGCGAGCGCCGCCACCACGCTCTCCCGGCCCAGCCGCTCGAAGAGCACCACGGTGTCGAGGTAATCCCGGACGGTATGCCGGGTGGCCAGAAGCCATGCCTTGATCCGAACCAGCACCTCTGAGGCTCTCTCTTGGGCCCTCAGCGCCCGGTCCGGCGCCACTCCTCCCGGCGCCGGTCCTGGACGGCCTTTCGCGCCAGCGCGTCCGAGCGCTCGCGTGGAATCTCGTCGAGGCGGGTCCGGTGCATCCGGATGCTCAGCCCGTAGAGGCCCTTCTCCTCCTCGGGGAGTTGGTCTCCGTACTCCTGGAGGACCCTCGTCGCGAACTGGATGGCGTCCTCCGAAAGCCTCCGCCGGTGGTCGTAGTAACGCTGGATCTCCTCCTCCGAGGCCGTGCCGGACAGGACCTTGCCGTAGAGATCGTTCCAGCGCCGCTCCTCCTCGGCGCGCTCGCGCAGGACGTCTGGATCCTCGGTCGGGCTCCCGGTCCGCCAGTAGACGTTGTCCGGGAGCTCCGCGCGCAGCCGTTCGAGGTCCACCGGGTGTGTTCTCGAGTCAACGCGCGGCGTGAAGGCCGGCCCGGCTTCACCAGGGGGAGCCGCCGCCGGCGACCGCGACGGAGCGCGAGCGACGCCCGGCGCGGCCGCGGGCTCCGCCGCCACGGCCTCGCTTGGGAGCGGCTCGCCCGGAGCGCGCGGCGCGCCGACGGCCGCCACGGCCGCGACGGCCGCGACCAGGGCGATGGCGCCGAGCGCGGCCAGCACCAGCAGCAGTCCCCTGACCCGGGCGTTGGCCTTCATCGCCACGCGAGATAGCCCTCCCCGCGCGTCGTTGGCAAATTCGGATTGTCGGTGCTGGAGCGATTGGCTAAGCCTCGCCCTCCCCTCACTTGCCGGAGCCGGAGCCCCCCATGAAACGCCCCCTGTTGCTCACCCTCGCCCTCGCCCTGCTGATCGCCCCGGGCGCCGCCCGCGCGCAGTTGATCCTCGAGGACCTCATCGACGTCATCGTGGACGGCGGCAACAACTACGCCTGGCAGAAGGTGGCCCTCACCGGGACCAGGTGCGGCAACGGCTCGCAGTACAAGTTCTTCATTCACCGGACCAGCTCGCCCAACCTCCTGATCCTGTTCGAGGGCGGAGGTGCCTGCTGGGACTACGACACCTGCAGCGGGCGCGCGGGCATCCTCGGCGCCGCCAACCCGAACGGCATCTCCGACGATTACATGCAGCAGTTCACGGCGAAGTACGTGTCACCGATCGTGAACGGCGCCGACCCCGGCATCCCCTTGCGGAGCAGGAAGGACCTGCCGACCAAGGGCTGGAACGTCGTCTACATGCCCTACTGCACCGGCGACGTGCACGTCGGCAACAACGTCAAGGTGTATACCGATTCGACCGGGCAGGAACCACCGCTGACGTGGCATCACGCCGGCTACACCAACACCATCGCCGCCGCCAGCTACGTGCACGCCCAGATCCCCGGCGTGCAGAAGTTGCTGGTGACCGGGTTCAGCGCCGGCGGCACCGCCACCTCCGCCAGCTACTACTTCGTGCGCACCGCCATCAACCCTCAGAAGGGCTACCTCCTCAACGACTCCGGCCCGATCTACCTGGCGCCGAACGCCACCGACCACTCGCGCCCGCTCCACAACCAGATCCGCCAGTCGTGGGCCCTGGACTCGGTCTTCTCGCAGCTCCCGTCCACCTTCGATCCCAACAACCTGGGCACCATCAACCGGATGGTGGCGCTGGCGTTCCCCGGCGATCAGCTCGCGTACACCGCCTACACGCGTGATTACAATTATTCACGCTTCTCCTACGAGCGCTTCTACACCCCGAACGACCAGGAGGCGGTGCTCGCCCGCTGGAAGGCGGACCAGGACAAGCTGGTGACCGAGCTGCAGCTCTACAACAACTTCAGCTACTTCATCCCGCACCACCGGCCCATCAACGCCAGCCACTGCAGCACCATCATCACCTTCATCGGCAGCCACGCCTGCCAGGCGATGGAGAAGAAGCACTACTGGTGGGAGTACCTCGAGTGGCCGCCCGGCCAAACCTGGAAGTGCTACAGCGAGCTCGTCCCCATGGACGTGTTCCTGAACCGCTTCATCAACCTCAACCAGCGCGTCCGGATCTACGAACCGACCAACTGGTACAACAACGAGGACCCCGGGATGCAGCTCGTCGCGCCGCTGATCAACGGCGCCCTGGGCGGCTGATCCCTACCTCGGCAGGAAGCTGTCCTGGTACTCCGGGTCCTCGATGGCCGCCGCCGCCGCGGTGGCCTTCAGCGGCAGAGACGTATCCAGCATCACCGCCAGCTCCGACGTCTCCTTCGTCCCGATGCTGGCCTCGTACGTCCCCGGGTGGGGCCCGTGTCCGACGCCCGCCGGGTGGTGCGAGATGCTCCCCGGCGCGATCCCCTTGCGCGAGGTGAAGTTGCCCCGGCTGTAGAAGAGGATCTCGTCACAGTCCACCGACGAGTGCGGGTACGGACACGGAATGGCCTCCGGGTGGAAGTCCACCATCCGCGGCACGAAGCTGCAGATCAGCGCGCCGCGCGCCGCGAACGTCCCGTGCCAGGTGGGCGGCAGGTGCACCAGCCCGGCCCGCGGCTGGAAGCTCAGGATGGGGAACGCGAACGGGTAGACCGTCCCGTCCCAGCCCACCAGGTCCAGCGGCGAGTCGTCGTACGTGAATCCATGGAAGGCGCCGTTCTTCTTCACCAGCAGCTGGCGGATCCCCTCGTCCTGCGGCCCGCGGAACTCCACGTGCTTGAAGTCGCGGTGGCAATACGGCGCATCCATCCGCAATTGCCCGGTCTCGTTGCGCCACTGCCTGGGGACGTGCATCCCGCCCAGCAGCTCCAGCGCGAGCCAGTGCTGCGGCCCGGCGCCGGGGAGGAAGCGGTGGATGAGCCCTCGGGGCACGTGGACGTAGTCGTCCTTCTCGAACCGGAGGTCGCCCAGCGGCGTGCGCAGGGTGCCGCCGCCCTCGAAGACGTAGAACAGCTCGTCCGCGTCGCCGTTGGAGAAGTAGACCGGGTCCGCCTCCACCGGGAAGAGCACCGAGACGGTGAGGTCCGCGTTGAACAGCAGCGGCACCCGCGCGTCCACCGGCGGCCCGCCCTTCCTCTTCAGCTCCGGCGTCCGGTAGTGCCGCTTGGCCAGCGGCCGGTCCGGGAGCGGCGCCGGCAGGTCCCACCCGTGCGCCACCTCCGACAGCCGCTGCGTCTGGGGCGGCCGGAGGTGGTACGCGATGGTGTACGGGCCCTCGAACCCCTCGCGGGTGAGGCACTCCTCGTACATCAGCTTCCCCTGCTCGTCGCGGAGCTGGATGTGGTGCTTGCGGGGCACCTTCCCGAAGACCAGGCGCTCCAGCATGGCTAGCCGCGCCCTTCCGACTTCTGCTGGCGCTCGATGCTCTCGAACAGCGCGCGGAAGTTGCCCCCGCCGAAGCCCTGGTCCCCCTTGCGCTGGATGATCTCGAAGAAGAACGGGCCGGCCTGCGGCTCGTGGTAGAGCGACGCCGCGTCCTTCATGAAGATCTGCAGCAGGTAGCTGTGCTCCTGGTCGCCGTCCACCAGGATCCCCAGCTCCCGCAGCACGGAGATCTCCTCGTCGATGCGCTTGATCTTCAGCCGCTCCAGCCGCTCCGGGAGCGCGTCGTAGTAGGTGCCCGGGGTGGGCATGAACTCCACCCCCGCCGCCCGCAGGTCGCGCGTGGTCTTGACGATGTCCTTCACCGCCAGCGCGATGTGCTGGACCCCGTCCCCGCGCTGGTCCTCCACGAAGATGTTGATCTGCGAGCTCTTGAAGAACGGCCGGTAGGGCTCGTTGTTGGCGAACTTCGCGCCCGACACCGGGTCCCACATCACCGTGGAGCGCAGCCCGGACCCGTGGTCGCTCCCCTTGGCCACGTCCTCGGTGTGGAACTCGATCCCCCAGTAGCGCTCGAAGCCCATCACGTGCTCCAGCCACAGCAGCGCCGGCGACATGGTCTGGAAGTTGGACGTGATGTGGTCGAAGGCGGCGAACCCGTACTTGTTGCGCTCGCCCGCGGCCTGCGGGTGGCGCTGGAACCCGGGGAAGAGCGAGCGGTAGCCGTCCCGCTGCACGAAGCGGAAGGTGGTGTCGCCGAACGGGGTGGTGATGGAGAAGAAGGCGATCTTCCCGCCCGCGTCGTCGCCGGAGCGCTGGATGTCCTGGATGGGCGTCCCCCCGCGGCGCTCGAGGAGGCGGAAGGTCTTCTCCACGTCCTCCACCTCGAAGTTGATGGTGCCCACCCCGTCCGGGTGCTTGCGGAGGTAGCGCCAGGCGCGCCCGCCCTCGCCCTGCGGCTGGGCCACGATCAGCACGCAGTTCGCCGCCTTGAACGCGGCGGACTTCTGCCGGCCGCGCGCCTCCAGGTCCGGGGTGGAGGTGCCGATCTCCTGGAAGTCCAGCAGCTGCGTGTAGAAGCGCCGGCTCCGCTCCAGGTCGTGCACGTAGTAGGTGACCGACTCGATGGTCTTGATGCCCAGGGACTCTGGCTTGCCCACGGCTGTCGCTCCTGTTCCGACGATGTCCTTCTACTTCTCCGCGTCCGGCTGGCGCTCCGGGCGCGCGCGCGCGAAGGCGTCCAGCGCCTCGCAGGCCTGCTCCACCCGGGTGAGGGTGGGGAACGGCGCCAGGTCCACGCCGAAGCGCCGGGCGCCGTAGAGCTGGGGCACCAGGTACACGTCCGCCACCGTCACCGAATCCCCCAGCATGAACTTCCCCGCCAGCGGGCGCGCCCACCCCTCCAGCGCCGCCAGGCCCCGCTCGTTCCACTCCCTCGCCCAGGCGTTCCCGTCGCCGCCCAGCTCGTTCTTCACCTTCTGCGTCACCACCAGGTTCTGCAGCGGCTGGATGCCCGAGTTGGGGATCTCCGCCAGCATCCACGCCTGCGCCTTCAGCAGCGGGTCGCGCGGCCAGAGCGGCGGCGCCGGATAGCGCTCCTCCAGGAAGACGAGGATGGCCATCGACTGCGAGAGCCGCTGGAGCTTCCCATCCTCCTCCCACTCCAGCAGCGGGACGGTGCGGAGCGGGTTCTTCTCCTGGTACTCGGCGGTGTTCTGCGCGCCGCCGCCGCGGGTGAGGTGGACGGGCACGTACTCGTGCTCCACGCCCTTGAGGTTGAGGCCGATGCGCACCCGCCACGCGCACGACGAGCGCCAGTAGCTGTAGAGCCGGAACGGCGCCCCCGCGGCTGCGGCGGCGCTCATGGCTTCCTCCAGGCGACCACCTTCTGGCGGATGGTCCCGAACAGGTTCCGGCCGGCCTCGTCCCGCATCTCGATCTCCACCGCGTCTCCTGGTTGAAGGAAGGGCGTCCGGGCCTGCCCGCCTTCGATGATCTCGATCATGCGCCGTTCGGCGAGGCAGGAAACCCCGCGCGCCCGGTCGGCGTTCGACACCGTACCGCTGCCCAGGATGGTGCCGGCGGTGAGCGACCTCGTCTTGCAGACGTGCTGGACCAGGTCGAAGAAGGAGAAGTGCATCTCCGGGCCGGCGTCGGTGTCCCCCACCAGCGCGCCGTTGAGCGTGGTGCGCAGGCGCAGGTGGACCCGCCCGTCGCGCCAGGCCGGGCCCAGCTCGTCCGGGGTGATGGCGAAGGGGGAGAAGGCGGTGGCCGGCTTGCCCTGGAAGAAGCCGAAGCCCTTCTCCAGCTCCGCCGGGATGAGGTTCCGGAGCGAGACGTCGTTGGCCAGCATCAGCAGCCGGACGTAGCGGCCCGCCTCGTCCCTGGTGGTCCCCATGGGAGTGTCCCCCAGGAGCACGCAGACCTCGGACTCGAAGTCCAGGCCCCAGGCCGGGTCTCCCAGCTGGAGGTCGTCGGTGGGCCCCAGCAGCACCCCGGAGCCGCCCTGGTACACCAGCGGGTCGGTCTCCAGCGTCTTCGGCGGCTCCGCGCCGCGCGCCCTGCGGACCAGGCGGACGTGGTTGAGGTAGGCGGACCCGTCCACCCACTCGTAGGCGCGGGGGAGCGGCGCGTGGAGCGCGCGCGGGTCCAGCGGCTCGCCGGCGATCGCCCCCGACTCCAGCCCGGAGGCGATCTCCCGCAGCTTCGACTCGTGCAGGCCCCAGTCGTCGATCGCGGCCTGGAGCGTGGGCGCGGCCGGTCTGCCGGGAGCGAAGGTCTGCCCGTCCGACCGGACGACGATCAGCGCGCCGTCCCGCGTCCCGTCCCGCAACGATGCGAGCTTCATGGCCGGCCTTTTGCGACGCAGGGCGCCAACCTGTCAATCGAGCCCGCGGTGCGGCCGCAACCGGGGCTTCCGGGTCCAAGCAGGTGCAGCCGCTTCGTCAATTCGCTGGAGATCGACCGCCTGAAGGACCTCCCCAGGCGCGATTGAGCGCGCAGGAAGCAACCGGGAAAACGTCCCCCGGATAATGCTGGCAGGACGTACTTGAGCGAACGACGGTTGTCTCCAGCAGCCCTCGTGAACGCCGCTCGACCCCGATCCGTTCTGGACGTCGAGTGAAAAAACTACATAGCCGGTAGGCGAGCCCGCCTCGGGGACTCGCCTACCGGCCGTGTCTTTTCTGGAGATCCGAGAGAGACCAGCGACCGCCGCCGGGGTCCCGTGTCCCGCTACTGCTTCGCGGGCGCGGGCGGAGGCTTCGGCGGCTTGATCGCCGGCGAGATCACCAGCCAGAGCTGGCCGCCCTGGTGCTGGCCGCCGTCCACGTAGAGCTTGCCCTCGCGGCCGAGGACCAGCTCGGTGCTGGAGGGCGGCACGGTCACCTTGAGGTGGGCCTCGCCCTCCTTCACCGACTGCAGCGTGACCTGGGCCCGCTTGGCGTTGGGCAGCGGCACCTCCGCCGTCTTGTTCGGCTCCAGCGCCAGCCGCCGCTGCGAGACCGACTGCCAGGAGGAGAACTTGATGTTCCTGGCGGCGAAGGTCGCCTTCATCTCCTCCAGCGACGGCGGATCCACCTTGTCGCCGTTGTTGGACGCCAGCACCACGTCCGCCATCACCTCCACTTTTCCGCCCTCGGCGCGCGCGGCGCCCGGGACCGCCAGCGCGGCGGCGAACGCCAGCGCGCAGAGCGAGAAGCGCCGGCCCAGTCGCTTCGTCACAGCTCTCCTCCGTTCGGCTTGGTCTGATCCAGCTTCTTCACCTCGCCGGTGTCCTGGTCCGGCGCCTTCTCCTGCGAGGGCTGCGCGCCGTCCTGGGAGCTGGCCTGTTCGGTGCTCACCATCCAGATGATGGCGTCACCCTGGTCCGTGGTCATGACCACCGGCGTCACCTTGGCGCCCTTCTCCACGGTGACCGAGCTCACCATCATCTGCGGCCGGGCATAGCCCTCCGGGGTCCCCTTCCACAGCACCGCCGTGGGCACGGCCACGAACAGCACCACGGCCGCGGTCACCAGCGAGGTGACCATGGTGGCGCGCTGGTAGAGGAACATCTCCGAGAGGGAGATGCGCACCCGCTCCATCAGCGGCGGCTTGTACGGGGTCAGCCGCGCCATCACCTTCTGCGCGAAGTCCCGGAAGTCCACCTCGTCCGCGGCGAGGTCCAGCCCGTGGCGGATGAGCCCGGACTCGGCGCGGAGGTCCGCCACCCGCCCGGTGCAGTCGCGGCACACGTTCAGGTGGTGGTCCACGGTGACGCGTTCCTGGGGGGTCAGCTCCCCGTCCACGTAGGGGGAGAGCATCGGAATGAAAGTCTGGCAGGCCGGATTGAGCGCCATGGCGTCACCTCTGGATCCAGTGGTGTGACGGGCCATTTCGCCAGTTATTCGCGGGCCTTTTACTCATTGCCGATCCCGCTCTTCGATTCGTCCAACTCAAGGTATTCACTCAGGATTTTCTGGACCTTGGTCCGGGCGTGGAAAAGGCGGGACATCACCGTGCCCTTGGGGATCTGGAGGGTCCGGGACAGGTCCTCGTAGCTCATTCCCTCCACCTCGCGGAGCAGGAGGATGGCCCGGTGCTTCTCGGGCACGGTCTCGAGCGCCTGCTGGATCTTCTCCGCCAGCTCCTTCCGGAGGGCGCTCTTCTGGGGGTTGGTGCCCAGGCGGGACCCGAGCGCGCCGATGTTGGCCTCGGCGGTGTCCATCTTGACGGCCTCGTCCAGCTCCACCTGCTCGCCGCGGAGGGCCTGCTTCTTCCGCAGCGCGTCGATGCAGATGTTGACGGTGATCCGGTAGAGCCAGGTGTAGAAGCTGGAGTCGCCCTTGAAGTGGTCCAGGTACTTGTAGACCTTGACGAAGGCCTCCTGGGAGATGTCCAGGGCCTCCTCCTTGTCCTTCACCATTCCCAGCGCGACCGCGTAGATCTTCCGCTGGTAGCGCTCGACGAGGAGCTTGAAGGCCCGCTGGTCGCCGGTCTTGACGCGCTTGACGAGCGTGAGGTCGTCGGTGGCCACCGGCGCGGCACCTTACCAGCGGCCGGGGGGGCGTCTAGCGCGAGATGGCCTCGCGTGTGGTCTGGATCAAGGACGCCAGGCTCGTGGCCGGGGAGTCCTGGCCCACGGAGATCCACCGCGCCTCGTGGAGCGGGAGCGCCTTGAGGGCGTCGCCCACCTTCTCCGCCACCAGGCGCGACAGCTCGTGGTCGCGCACACCGGGCGACTTCTGCTCCTCCGCGCTGGTGACGGCGGCGATGGCGTCCCGGTTCGCCTCGGCCTCGCGGCGGGTGCGGTCCAGGCGGGCCTGGAGCTGGAGCTCCTCCCGCTGGAGCACCGCCTTGGCCACCTCGTGCGCGTTGGCCTCCTCGGCCAGCTGGAGCGACCGCTCCCGCGCCAGCTCCTGCCGCCGGGACTCCGCACGGGCGGCGCCGGCCTCCTCGCGGACGCGCTCCTCGACCCGGGCGGACATCTGGCGGAGGAGCTCCGGGTCGGCGGGGCACACCTGGAGGATCTCCACCCGCTCCAGGTGGACCCCCATCTCCTGCTCCAGCGGCGCCAGCTGCGCCGTCAGCCCGGCCACCAGCGCGTCCTGCCCGAGGAGGAGCTGGTCCAGCGTCATCGCGGTCGCCAGGCGCTGCACCGCCGCCGCCAGGAGCTTCTGGAAGGCGTGGTGCTGCGGCGTGGAGAGCAGGTGCTTGGCGCTCTTCAGGTCCCGCGGGGGGCGGTCCAGGTTGATCACCCCCAGCTTCTGGAAGGCGCGGAACGGGCCCTCGCCCTGGGCGGAGACCGACCAGAGGATGAAGCCGTCGATGGAGATCAGGAGGTGCTCGCGGCTCAGCGCGTGGGCGCTGAACCCCACCCGCTGCACGGTGCTGGTGAAGCGGACCACGACGTCGCCGGGGCGGCGCCAGAGGGAGATGCCGACGCCGGCCTTCACCAGCCGGCCGTTGCGGATGCACAGCAGCCACTCGTCGGGCTGCGCGGCGACGTAGAAGGGCAGCATCATGGGTGGAGGACCTCCCCTTCGCGGAGCGCGGCGATGGCGCTGGTGGAAGCGTCGAACCCGTCCGGGTAGTGGATGAGCCGCATCCGCGCGCGCAGGTCCGCGGGGAGCGCGGCCAGCGCCTCGTAGGGCGTGTGCGCCGGGCCGAGGTTGGTCTCGTGGATGACCAGGTCCGCGGCGCCCAGGAAGTCGATCAGCTGAGGGTCGAAGGCGGTGTCGCTGGAGTATCCCAGGGTGCGCCCGGCGGCCTCGACCAGCAGCGCGCTGGTGGGCACGTGGTGGATGGTGCGCCGGGCGCGGATCCGGAAGGGGCCGATGGTGGTGGTGGACGACCAGTCGAGCGGGACGTGCTCGAAGTAGTCGTCGAAGGTCATCGCCCGGTGGCGCTCGCCGTCCCAGAGCGCGCCCATGCTGGCCTTGAGGCGCTCGTCCCAGATGCAGGCGCGCACCTCGGGCGAGGCCACCAGGCTGAGGCGCTTGCCCTCGGCGAAGTGCTTGAAGAAGGCGGCGCCCTCCAGGCCGTTCATGTGGTCGCCGTGGACGTGGGTGATGAGCACGTGGTCGATGTCGGGGAGCGAGAGCTCCAGGCCGGACCGCTCCGAGGCCTCGCGCAGCACCGACCGGTACATGTCCGGGCAGTCGACGGCGAGGGAGACGCCGCCGCAGCGCAGGAGCAGCGCGGAGGAGCGGCGGTGCTCCGAGAACGTGTCTCCGGTGCCGAGGACGACGACCTCGAATCCAGGGCTAGACATGGCTCAGCAGTCCTTTCGCCATCCGCCTCGTCGAGGCGGCAGCCGTTCCCTTCGGGATGACGGAGCGGGCGGTGGCGGCCAGGGTGTAGAAGCCCTGGATGGTGGCCACCAGCGCGCTGGCCGCCGCGCCGGCCCCGAGGGGCTCGCAGCTGAAGACCCCTCCGGCGATCCCCCGGCGAACCACGTCCTCCAGCCGCTTCGCCAGCCGCTCCAGCGCCCGGGCGTACCCGGCGCGGACCTTCGGCTCCCGCAGCGCCTCGCCGCTGAGGAGCACCCAGCACGCCAGCGCCTCCGGGTCCGAGTCCGTGCCGATCCCCAGGTGCAGGTCGATGAACGCCGCCACCTGCGCGACCGGGTCGCCGTTCGCGGCCTCCAGCCGGGCGTCCAGCTTCGCCTCGTGGCGGGCCACCAGGTCCTCCAGCGCCGCGAGGAGGATCTCCTGCTTGCTCTTGAAGTGGTAGTGGACCAGCCCGGGGGTCAGCCGCGCCGCCCTGGCGATGTCCCCGATGGAGGCGCCGTCGTACCCGCGCCTGGCCATGACCTTCACCAGCCCCCGCGTGATCTGCTCCCGGCGCTCCTCCGTGTTCGATGGGCGGGCCATAATTAGGTTGGTCAACCAACTTATAATATCGGGCGGCCGCGCTGTCAATCCGCCGCCCGGTGAAACGGGCTAGAGGCTGACGAGGGCGATCGTCACCAGCACGAGGAAGAGGAGGGCGAGCAGCGCGGCGACGACGGTCCGATCCCACTTCTCCTCGGCCATGCGGACGGCCTCGTCGTTGCGGCGGAAGGTGTCCATCCACCTGGCGAAGATGGTCTTGCCGCGCTTCCGCTCCTTCGCCTCCAGCACGTCCTCTTCGTTCTCGGGGACGGGCACGCCCTCCGCGTCCGGCGGGAGCTGGACCCCTTCATCCTGGTTGCCGCCGGGCTCCGCCGCCGCCTGCTCGTCGAGCTGGGACGGGCCCTCACCCACCTGCTGCTTCTCGGCGCCGGCCTCTCCCGGCGGCCTGGGCGGGAACTCGCCCTGGACGACGATCTTCTGCTCCTTGGCCTGCTCGGCGAACTGCTTCAGCCCCTCCGAGGTGAGGAGCTGGAAGGCGTTCTCCACCCCGTCCTTGCCGTTGGCGAGGTTCTTCAGCGCCATGAAGCCGAGCTGCTTGAGGGAGTCGGCGAACTCGCGGGCCAGCTGACGCTGCTCCGCGTTCTCCTGGCGCTCCTGCGGCGCCTGCTGCTGCTCGGGGGGGCGCTCCGCGGCGGCGTCGCGCTGCTCGGGCGGCGGGGCCTGGGCTTCGGGCGGGGGCTGTGGTTGCTCGGAGGTCTCGACGAACGCCTTGGCGAACTCGGTGAAGAACTCGTTGGCGCGCTGGCCCTGGATGTCCGGGGGAAGGCCCGGCTCCAGGAGCTGGTCCTTGAGGGCGGCGAAGGCGTTCTGGAACTGCTCCAGGGCCTCGGC
>Ga0075421_100009619_pt1 | contig 11924 bp, 14 predicted proteins | sample SoiMetdeltSBSDD5_FD_75292 | JGI IMG/M metagenome (GOLD analysis project Ga0075421, IMG submission 75292) | Bulk soil microbial communities from a Populus tree surrounding site in Tennessee, USA - Soil MetaG P. deltoides SBSDD5 | ecosystem: Environmental > Terrestrial > Soil > Tree plantation...
CGCCGATCCTGGCGACCGTGTGGGCTTCCTCGGCCTGCTGAACCGCCGGGCCCCGGAGGGCGAGCGCCGCGATCTCCGCGCTGTCCGCACGCAGCTCGAGTGACTCCGACGAGTCGCTCACGCTCGCGGTGACGACGAACGGCGTGGCGACCAGGCGAGTGAGCGACGCGTTCGCGATGTTCAGGGCGTTCCGGGCCTGCAGCAGCGAGAGTTGGGCGTTGCCGACCTGGATCACGGCGCGGAGGGAGTCCGACTTCGTCGCAGCGCCGGCCGCGACTTTCGCGCTCGCGGTCTTGAACTGTTCCTGCGCCTGCTCGAGCTGCGCGTTCGCCGCGCTTTCGGCTTCACGGGCCGCGAGCACCGCGTAGAACTGTTGCTTCACGCTGAGGGCGACGTTGTACAGCGCGAGCGTCTCGTTGGCCTCCGCCGAGGCGACGCTGGCCTTCGCGCTCTTCAGATCATAGAACCGCGAACCGCCGTCGAACAGCTGGAGGTTCGCCGTCAGGCCGCTCGAGTACTGCCACGCCTGGCCGGTGAAGGGCACGAGCTGTCCCTGCGAGTCGAACCGGTCGCCGTTCTGCTTGCTGGCGCCGGTGTTGAAACTCAGGGATGGGACGAACGCCAAGTACGCGCTGCGCACCGAAGCGGCGTTCGCGCGAATCGCGCCAGACGCCTGCACGGTGCTCGGCGAGTTCCGCTGTGCGAGCCGAACGGCCTCATCGAGGGAAATAGGGCGCGCTACCGAATCGGCGCTCGCTTGAGCAGCGAGCGCCGACGGAAGGAGCATCAGGAGGGCGAAACGCTTCACTTCGAATTCTCCCGCTTGTCGTTAGGTCTGGGCTCGCGGAGGATCGCCTCGAAGCGATCGAGCTGCTCCGGGGTCAGCAGCGCGCGAATCTGCGCGCGCCCGCGAGACCGAATCGAATCCATCTGTGGCTTGATCGGCTTGAAGAGTGAATCGAACTGACGATGCCGGTCATCGAGGATCGAGTCCCATGCCGCGCGCTGCGCCGTCGAGAGCTCGAGCCGGTCGTAGAGGCACGCTCTGGAGCTGCGCGGATCGCGGCACGTACCGTCGCGCCCCCAGACACGATCCGCCGTGAAGCCGAGCGCCCCCCCGACGAGGAAGGCACCGAGCAGGAACATCACAGCGAGTTGCTTGGAGTTGTGCATGTCGCAGCTCTCAGGGGGAAATGATCGAGCGGAGCGTGGCGTCGCGCGCGCGACTCGGGCCGCGGGCAATCGTGGGACCCGCGACGGGGATACCGGACGCGGACTCCATCACCGCCTCGTACGCGATCCGCTCTTCCGATGCGCGCTGGCGCAGCAGGGTCGTGCCCACGAGGACTCCCACCAGCACCGCGGCGGCCAGTCCGACGTGAACCCATCCGTGGAACACACTCCACCACTCGGGCGACTCGCCCGCCGTGGCGATGCGCGTCATGATCCGCGATTCCAGCGTGTCCCAGTACGACGCGTTCGGTGCGGGCGACGCATACAGGTCGCGCAGCACTCGCGTCACTTCCTCATCGCCCCACTCGGGGGGCGTCCCGCGCTCAATCCTCATAGCTCGCTCCGTACGGCACTCAGCGCCTGGCGCAGACGTGCCCGCGCATGGTGCAGGTCGGACCGCGCGGTCCCCTCCGGGATCCCCAGCAGCCGACCGATCTCCGCATGCTTGAAGCCTTCCACATCGTGCAACACGATCACCGCCCGCTGGCGCTCGTTCAGCGTGGTGAGCGCCTGCGAGAGACGACGCCTCAACTCCGCCGACTCGGCCGGATCGCGAAATGGCGACGCAATCGTGTCCGCGAGGGTGTCAGCGTCGCGGACCTTCTTTCGGCGCGTGATGTCGAGCGCCGCGTTCGCCACAATGCGATTCAGCCACGCCCCGAACGCCTGGTCGGGCAGAAACCGGTCGAGCGCGCGGAAGGCGTGAAGGAACCCTTCCTGGACCGCGTCCTCCGCATCCTCGTGTGTGAGCACGATCGCCCGCGCGACCGCGTATGCCCTCCGCTGATGCAGACGCACGAGCGACGCAAACGACTCGGTGTCGCCGCGCTGGGCGGCGACCACGAGAGCGTGCTCGCGCTCGCGCGCTGACGGTTCAGGCGGCGAGAGCACAGCAGTCGGGTAAGCGAGCGTCAAGGCTAGCGTCACGGAGGCGGTGAGTTCGGTCGCCTTCTAAACGCGCCGCTGGGGCCAAGCGTTGACCAGACACGGTCACGGCCCGGGCGGCGGGCCGCCCAATCCGAGGGCGTCAGCCCGGCCGCGCATGGCGTCGACGACGAACTGGATGTGCCAGTCGAGGTCCACACCGAGATCCGACGCGCCGTTCACGACGTCGTCCCGATTCACGCCACGGGCGAACGCCTTGTCCTTCATTTTCTTCCGGACGGACCGGGCGTCAACCTCGTGAACACTCTTCGAAGGCCTGACGAGCGCGGTGGCGGTGATCAGGCCGGTCAACTCATCCACGGCGAAGAGCGCTTTCGCCATGCGCGTGACGCGCGGCACACCGGAGTAGCTCGCGTGCCCGAGAATGGACTCGAGCACGTCGTCCGGATATCCGAGCTCGCGGAGCACGCGCACTCCCGCAGCGGGGTGCTCGTCAGTCGGAGAGTGCTGCTCGTTTGGCCAGCGCTCGTAGTCGAAATCGTGCATCAAACCAGCCAGACCCCAGCGCTCAGCGTCGTCCCCGTAGTGGTCGGCATAGGCGCGCATGGCGGCTTCGACGGCGTACATGTGCTTCCGGAGTGAGTCGCTGGCGGTGTACTCGTGCATGAGCGCGAGCGCGGCATCGCGGGACGGAAGCGCGGAAGTCGTCATCGACGGCAACTGGGATGAAGATCGGACAACGGGACCCTGCCGATAAGTTTACGGCAACGGCCCAGCCGTCCAACCCCGGCAGGGCGGGAGGGTTCCGGCCGGGGTCAGCCGTTCGTACCGGCGCGGTTGCCAAACACGGCCGCCACCCGACAGTCCGTCTGTGCCGCGCGGGCGAGGGAGCGCCCGGGGCACACGAGGTACGCTCGGCGCGCGGCACGGAGGACCGGCAAGTCGGCGAGGCTATCGCCGATGTAATCGAACTCGCCGTCGCCAAGATGAGCCCGAATCGACTGAAGCTTCCCGGGCCCTTTCGCGTTGTGGATCCCGTCGCTGGCGATCACGGCGTCGAAGCATCCGAGGTGTGCCGCGACCGCCTCGGCGATGCGGCGGTCGGCCGCGGTCGCCAGCAGGACAGGTCGCTTCGCGTTGCGCTCCAGCCGGATGAACGCCAGCACGTCGTCCCTGTACGGCAGCGTGCTCGCATCGAGTACGACACGGTCGCTCACGTAGCGCTTGAACCTCGCTCTCCCGGCGAACGCCAGGAGCGGCAGGGCCGGGAGTGCCCATGGCCGCCGGCGAGCCATCAAGGCCAGTGAGAGATGCAGCGTGTCACCGTCGACGAGGGTGCCGTCGAGGTCGACGATGAGCGGCACGGTGCCGGTCGCGAAAGTCGGCACCGGTGAGGCGCCCGGGTTGTCGGGGCTGGGCTGCATGTACGTCGAAGACGCTGAACTCCCGCGCTTCGTTCCGCCAGGGACGGGAAATTGGCGGTCTGACCCCCAATTCCAAACCCAACGCCCCAGCCGACTGTCTCAAGGAGCGTTCGAAGGGCCCGCCACGGTGCCACGCCTGCGTGAGACGTGGCCGTCACACCTCTCCTCGACCATCGGCTCATGCAACTCTCGAGATCACAGCCATCACGAGTCCGCCGCGCGCGCGCGCGAGGAACCGCGGTCCTCCTCGCGTTCGCCAGCCTCCCGGTGCCGCTCCTCGCACAGACGGCCGAGCGGCGTACGCTGTCGGGCAACGACGTCGCGGTCTACAACATCGCCGGCGTCATGAGAGTTGAAGGTGGCTCCGGCACCGACGTGACCGTCGAGGTGACCCGGGGTGGCGGCGACGGCTCCAAGCTCACGATCGCGACGGGGCCGGTGCGTGGGCGGGAGTCGCTGCGCGTGATCTATCCCGACCGTCGCATCATTTACCGGCAGGGGGACTGGGGCCGCTCGCGCTCGCGGACGAGTCTCTACGTGGACGATGACGGGACGTTCAACGAGGGGCGGTCGGACGACGGCCGCCGGGTCGACATTGTGTCGAGTGGCGATGGCCTCGACGCGTACGCCGACGTCCGCGTGGTCGTCCCGAAGGGCAAGCGCGTCGCCGTGTTCCTCGGCGTCGGGGAAGCGAAAGTCGAGAACGTGGACGGGGACCTGGTCGTGGACGTCAGCTCAGCGTCGGTGACGGCGACCCGGACGCGCGGGAAGCTCTTTCTCGACACCGGCTCGGGCGAAGTTCGCGTCACGGACGCGGAAGGCGACGTGGAGCTCGATACGGGATCGGGCGGCGTCGAGGTGACGAACGTCCGGGGCGAGTCGCTGCGGATGGACACCGGATCGGGCCGACTGCGTGCGTCGGATGTAACCGTGAACGACCTCGATCTCGATACCGGGTCGGGTGGCGTTAGGCTCTCCCGCATTCAGGCGAAGCGGATCAACCTCGACACCGGCAGTGGCTCGGTGGAGCTCGACCTTCGGTCGGACGTAGAGTCGCTGCGCATCGACTCGGGCTCGGGCGGAGTAACGCTGGGGATTCCGGAGGCGCTGGGCGCCGAGATCCGCATCGACACGGGCAGCGGCGGGATCGACACCGACATCCCGATCCAGGTCAAGCGCACCGAGCGCAACTACCTCAGTGGGTCGATCGGTGATGGGAAGGGAGAAATCATCATCGAAACGGGGTCCGGGGGAGTCCGATTACGGAGGAGCTAGGTACGCCTCTAACGCCGATAAAGCAGGACGCTGATGACGCAGACCGCGCGGGCTTCGTCCGCGCGGCGCAGATGACGCGGACGGACGCTTGGTGGGTGAAGCAATAAAGAGATGAGGGGAACAGCTCGTAGGGACGATGGCGTCCCGAGCGGCCGTTCCCCTCTTCTTCTTTTCATCTGGTCCTTCGATGGCGCTCGCCGGCGAGTACCAACTCTTTCTCAGCGTTTCCTGCGTCGCGCGCGTAGCGCGCCCAGTGTCTTCGGCGTCTGGCTCGTTCGGCGCGAGTGCCGTCCCGAGGGTGTTCTATTTGGTCTCGCCAACTTTCGCTTCAGCCGCATGGCCAGCGAACTTCGCGTTCGTGAGCTTCACGATCGTGAAGGCCATGAGAAACAGAAGTGCGGATGTGACGATCATGCCGATGAAGGCCGCACGCTTGTCGCCGTGGTGAAGAGACATTCGAGTAGTCCGTGAGTTGACGGTCGGAAATCAGGCCACGCGGACGGAATTCATCACGTCGTTCGGCTTGATCTGCTGAACGACGTCGATCCCCTTCGTGACCTTGCCGAAGACCGTGTGCACGCCGTTGAGGTGGCGTGTATTGCCCTCGTCGAGGACGATGAAGAACTGGCTGCCGCCCGTGTCCTTCCCGGCATGCGCCATCGAGAGCGCGCCAATCTCGTGGGTGCGCGGGTTGCCCTTCGTCTCACACTTGATCGTGTAGCCAGGGCCGCCGGTGCCGACGCGACGGTCGCCCTCGGGAAGATCGCGGGACAGCGGATCACCGCCCTGAACGACGAACTTGGGGATGACGCGGTGGAACTTCACGCCGTCATAGTACCCCTTGTTCGCCAGCTTCTCGAAGTTCTCGACGGTCTTCGGCGCGTCCTTGTCGTAGAGCTCGGCGACAATGGTGCCGCGGTTGGTTTCAAAAGTGGCTGTTTTCATGCCCGAGAAGCTAACCCGAGACTGGCCGACGGACAAACGTCTGCCAGCGTACACTCGCCGCACCGCGGCTTCTTCGCGTCGCACACGCGGCGGCCGTGAAAGATGAGCAGATGCGCGAGCATGGTCCACTTGTCGCGTGGGAAGAGCCGCATGAGCTCCTGCTCGACCTTCACGGGGTCCGTCTCTCGCGTTAGGCCGAGTCGCGTCGCGAGCCGGCCGACGTGCGTATCCACGACGACGCCTTCGTTCACGTTGAAGGCGTTGCCGAGGATCACGTTCGCCGTCTTTCGGCCGACGCCGGGCAGCGTGACGAGTGCCTCCAGCGTCGACGGCACATCGCCACGGTGCGTGTCGGCGACCGCCCCCGCCATCGCGATGATGGCCTTGGCCTTGTTGCGAAAGAATCCGGTGCTCTTGATGATCTCTTCGACGTCTTCCTGCTTCGCGCGCGCGAGTGACTCGACGCTCGGGTACCGCTTGAAGAGCACCGGCGTCACCATGTTCACGCGCTTGTCGGTGCACTGCGCACTCAGAATCGTCGCAACCAGAAGCTGAAACGGCGTAGTGAAGTCCAGCTCGCAGTGTGCGTCCGGATAGAGTGTTTGGAGGCGCTCGTACAGCAACGCTGGCTCGGCCGCCTTGAGCCTGCGTGAGCGCACACGGCCGCGAGCCTTCTTCGGCGTCGGCTTCGTCTTCGCGATGCTCTTTCGCTTGCTCGGCATCAGTGATGTGCGTGAATAGATCGGCGATGCGCGAACGCGAGAACTGCGTCCACCGGTCGCGTGTTCAGGACGTCCCCGGTCTCGAGCCAGCCCTTCCGCGCGATGTCGACGCCGACCGCAACGCAGTCGAGCCCGCGTGTGGAATGCGCGTCCGGCCCGATCTCGATCGTCACGCCGTGCTGCTTTGCCTGTTGGCAGCGTCGCCAGTCGAGATCCAGTCGATGCGGGTCGGCGTTCAGCTCGAGGGCGACACCGCGATCGGCGGCCTTCTCGATGATCGCCTCGACGTCCAGCTGGTAGGGCTCCCGTGCGAGCAGCAGCCGGCCCGTCGGGTGGCCGAGGATCGTGAGGCGCGGGTCGTCGAGCGCGTTGAGGATGCGGGCGGTCATCTCACCTTCGCTCATTCGGAATCGCGAGTGCACCGAGCCGATCACGAAATCGAACCGGTCGAGCGTTGCGTCGTCGTAGTCGAGGCGGCCGGTTGCGAGGATGTCCGCTTCAATCCCTTTGAGGATACGAAAGCCGTCGAGCGTCGCGTTGAGTGCGTCGATCTCGTCGTGCTGGCGCGCGACCGCATCGCGACTCAACCCGCCGGCGAAGAATGCGGACTCCGAGTGGTCAGTAATCCCGAGGTATTCCCAGCCGCGCTGTCGCGCTGCGTTCGCCATCTCCGCAATCGATGCCGTGCCGTCGGAGTAGTCCGAATGACAGTGCAGCACGCCGCGAATGTCCGCCAACGTGATGAGACTTGGCAATGCATGAGCCGTTGCCGCCTGCACCTCGCCGCGCGCCTCGCGCAGCTCTGGCGGCACGAACGCCGCTCCGACGAGCGCGTAGAGCGCCGGCTCATCGCGCACCGGCACGACGCCCGAAGCGGTATCGAGGATGCGATCGCCATCCAGCGTGAAGCCGCGCTCACGCAACGCGTCCGTCATCTCGCCCACGTGTGACGCGCTGCCTGTGGCTCGCCAGAGGGCAACCGCAAACTCGTCAGGCGGCACGCAATACAGGTCGAGCACGGTGCCGTCGATGTACCGAATCGCGGCGTGGCCGCCGGTGGGCGTTACCTCGCGAACCGCTGGCGCATGCGCGAACGAAGCTGCGACCTCCGCCGGATCACCGCGAACGCCTGCGACAATGTCGACGTCGCGCACGACGTCACAGCGCCGACGAACCGACCCCGCCACTTCCGCCACAATCACATCCGGATGACGTCGCACCGATGCAACGAGGCGGCCGGCCTCCGCGAGGGCGCGGGGCAACAATGCCTGCGCGCTGGTTCGGCGCGCGAACGCGATGTTGGCGACGAGCTTCTCTGCGGTCTTCGGTCCGAAGCCGCGCAGCTTTGCGAGGCGGCCGTCACGCGCCGCCGCGTCGAGCTCGTCCAGCGTCGCGACACCGAGCTCGTCGAAGATCTGCTGGATCTTCGCGACGCCGAGCCCCGGCACTCGCATCAGCTCGAGCACGCCTTCGGGGACGTTGACGCGGAGCTGCTCGAGGTAGCGTGATTCGCCGTTTTCGATCAGGTCGCCGACGACCCCGAGTGTAGCCGGCCCGATCCCGGGGACGCGTGCGAGCTCACCGGAACGATACGCCGTGGAGAGGTCGTCCGAGTCGAGCGCGAGAATGGCTTTCGCCGCGGTGCGATACGCGCGAGCCTTGAACCGATTCTCGGCGCGGAGGTCGAGCAGAGCCGCGATCTCCGACAGAACATGAGCCGCGGAGCGAGAGTCCATCCGCGGAATATAAGCGGCGCTAGTGTCTTCCCTCGACGCCTGCCGCGGTGCGAAGCCGGTCGATCAGCTCGTGCAACCGGTCCTCGGTGACGTCTATCTCGGTGGCGGCTTCTTCCATCGCCACGAGCCCCGCACGCATCGACGTCGCGAGCGTGTTGAGGTGACGAATGTTGTCGAGCACTTCGACCGTCAGCCGGCGGAGCGCATAGTAACGGCGCTTCTGCGCGAGCGCGCGTCGGTACCGCTGCACGAGATCGCGTTCGCCGAGGGTTTGCGCAGTGCCGATCACGAGCTCGGCGCTTCGGCCGGGGAGAACCCCCTGGTCCACGATGCCGTCGTCGTCGGCCCAGGCTTCATCCGCGAACCAGAGTCGCCCGACGAATTCGATGCCGTCGTGCTCGATGCGCAGGGCGACGTTGTATCGCTGACCGTCGACGTCGATGGTCGCGATGTGCGGCATTTCGAACTTTTCGAGCGTGGTCACGGATTGTCCCCCTCGCCCTCATGGTGCGGGGCTGGTCTCGGTCAGAAAACCGCGCATGGCATCGAACAATGACGGCGCTTGCTCCACATAGGGCACATGACCGCAGTCCTCGAGCACCACGAGACGAGCCCGGAGGGCCTCCGCCACTGTTTCGGACGACTCCAGCGGGATCGGGTCCTGGCGTCCGTGAATGATTAGAGACGGCGCGGTCACTCGCCGGAGCCCGGGTTGCAGGTCGAAGTCGCCGAGGCTCCCCCACACGCTCTGCTGAACGCGCCCAATGACCCGGAAGGGGGTGAGGTCGCGTGCTCGCGCCGGGTCCGCGAAGTACCCGGCCACGCTGAGCTCGAACGCCCGCTGCCGGTACGCCGCGGGATCGCGCTCGCGAAGCCCCGAGTCGGCGAGCTCCTGTCGCAGCCGCTGAACCTCCTCGCTCTGCTGGCGGCGAGAGAACTCCGCCTCAAACTGCTCGCGGAATCGGCGTGTCAGGGGGGCGGGATCGATGAGCATCAACGACGTGGGCGATGGATGACGGGCAGCGTCGCCATCGGCCCTGCTGGCCTCCGCCGCGTAGAGCATTGCCAACAATCCGCCCCAGGAATAGCCGATCAACTCGAGGGGTGTGAGCCCGAGCTCCGCCGCGACGGCCGCGAGGTCGGTGACATGCGTCTGCCATGTGATCTCCGTCGCATCGTCGGTCCTCGAGCTCCCGCCGCCACGCTGATCGTAGAACACGAGGTCGTAATCCTCGGCGAGGATGAGCATTTGCGGCAGGAGGTACCGATGGTCAGCTCCGGGGCCGCCGTGGAGGACCAGCAGTCGTCGTGCGCCCGCGGGTCCGTAGGCACACCAGTACAATGGAACCGGAGTCGAGGTCGTGTAGCCTGATTCGCGCGGGGGCGGGATGGGTGGCATGCACCAAAGCTACCGCCGCCTTGTCATTCCGAGCGGAGGCCCGAAGGCCGCGGGGGCCCGCCACCAGCGGGCAGATGAGGAATCTGCTGTAGCGCCCTGCGTGGCCGGAATGACAAACGTGCTGCTGGCAGCGTCGGTGACAGGCCGCTAATCTCAGAGGCGACCGGGTTCCTTTCCCGGCCGAACTCTCTGGAGGCCAAGATGCGAACGAAGGTGTTCTCAATCGCGCTCGGTGCGATGATCGCGCCGTCGATTCTTTCGGCACAGGATACAACCAGGAAGGTCGCGGGTGGCGGCGACCTCGCGCCCGGGTGGCAGATGCGAGTGGACCCGCGGGCCGGCAGTGGGACAACGCCCAAGTTCGTGGCGATGGGCAGCGGGCTCCACGCCACGTCGGGTTCGCGTGCGATCTACTGGCGTCCCGGCGACGTCGGCACGGGCAACTACAAGGTCGAGGCGACGTTCACGCTGACGAAGCCGCCTGCCCACGCGGAGGCGTACGGCTTGATCTTCGCCGGCAAGGATCTGACGACGCCGAAGCAGAACTACATGTACTTCACGCTTGGCGGCAACGGGACGTACCTCATCAAGCACCGTGCTGGCGACGCGGACTCGGACATTCACACGATCGCGAACTGGACGCCGAGCGATGCGATCGCGAAGGCCGATGCGAGTGGTAAGAGCACGGACAAGCTCGAGGTCGTGGTCGGGGCCCAGAAGATCCAGTATCTGATCAACGGGAAGGAAGTGTACAGCATGGATCGCGCGAAGACGGTTGGTCCGAGCGCCATGCTCTCGTCGACGGATGGTATCGCGGGCATCCGCGTGAGTCACAACCTCGACGTGCACATCGCGGACTTCAAAGTCACCCCGGTGCGGTAGCAGCCATCAGCCATCAGCCATCAGCCATCAGCCATCAGCCATCAGCTTGCTGACGGCTGGTCGCTGATGGCTAACCGACAAATTCGGCCGCCACCCGAGCGGTGTTCACGTGCACCTGCACCGTGTCGGCAATGTCCCGGCCGTAGCCGCCGGCGATCGTGATCGCGACCGGGATTCCCACCTCGCGACAGGCTTCCAACACCATCGCGTCCCGGCGCGCGAGGCCGTCGAACGTTAGGCAGAGGCGGCCGAGGCGGTCCCCCTCGTGGGGGTCTGCGCCGGCAAGATAGACGATCAGGTCAGCCGTCGCGGTCTTGAGAACGCCGGGAAGGACCTTCGCCAGCGTGTCGAGGTAGACGTCGTCCCCGGTGCCGTCGGCCAACTCGACATCGAGTGAGCCTGCGACCTTGTTGAACGGGAAGTTCCGGCCGCCGTGCATGCTGAACGTGAAAACGCTCGGGTCACCGTCGAAGATTGCGTGCGTGCCATTGCCCTGATGCACGTCGAGGTCGATGATGGCGGCGCGGCGGATGCGCCCGACGCGCTGCAGCATCCGGATTGCCACCGCGACGTCGTTGAAGACACAGAACCCCTCGCCTCGATCGGGGAACGCGTGATGCGTGCCGCCGGCGAGGTTCATCGTCACGCCATGCTCGAGTGCTGCCGTGGCGGCTTCGCACGTGCCACCCACGGCGCGGAACGATCGCTCGACCAGCGCCTCCGACCACGGCAATCCGATGCGACGCTGCTCTGCGGCGCTCAGCGACCCGGTGACAAGGTCGTCGATGTAGCGCTCGGTGTGGACGAGCCGGAGCATCTCGCGGCTCGCTCGCTCCGGCTCATGCAGGGCTGTTCGCGGCACGATCCCCGCCGCGACCACCGCATCCCGCAACAGCGCGTACTTCGCGATCGGAAAGCGGTGGCCAGTCGGAAGGGGGATGGTGTAGCGCGCCGATGTCCAGCAATGGAGAGGCATCGTTATGCGGGCGCCGCGAGACGCAGCACCCGTGTGCCTCACATGGCAGGCGTGGTGCCGGGCGCTTTGTAGACGACGCCGTTCTTCATCACGAACACGGGTCGCTCCATCGCCTTGATGTCGGTGAGCGGGTCGCCAGGCACGGCGACGACGTCAGCCCATTTGCCCCTCGCGAGCGTGCCGACGTTCTTGTCCCAGCCGAGGAGCTTCGCCGCGTTGCTCGTGCCGGCGACGATCGCCTGCATCGGCGTCAACCCGCCCCATTCGACGAGTAACGTGAACTCGTGGCCGTTCGCGCCGTGTGCTCCGACACCGGCATCCGTTCCGAGCGCGATGGGCACCTTGGTGGCGGCGGCGATCTTCACCGCGTTCCGCATCGCCGCAGCCGCTGCGAGCGCCTTCTCGGCGCGCAATCCCTTCAGGACGCCGCTCTTCGCCGCCTTCTCG
>Ga0075421_100009621_pt1 | contig 11921 bp, 12 predicted proteins | sample SoiMetdeltSBSDD5_FD_75292 | JGI IMG/M metagenome (GOLD analysis project Ga0075421, IMG submission 75292) | Bulk soil microbial communities from a Populus tree surrounding site in Tennessee, USA - Soil MetaG P. deltoides SBSDD5 | ecosystem: Environmental > Terrestrial > Soil > Tree plantation...
TCACGACCAGATCGCTGATCGAGACGTCATCTTCGATGAGGAGAATGTGCTCCGGAAGATCGGACACGCCGGACGGCTCATCCTTTGGTCTGAACTGGTAGACGGCCGTGCCGTGCTGGTCGCCCACGACGAGGAAGCCCTGATCCACGAGCCGTCCCAGTGAGCGGAGGGTGTCCGTCGGGCTCTGGCCGGACGCGAGCGCGAGATCGGCGACGCTCTGGACATCGCGACTGGTGAGGATCAGGAGCAGTTGGCCCCCGGTGGTGTGCACAGTCTCGGTCTCCTCACGCGGTACGACCGCCGTATCCACTGGCCCCTATCTCTTTATTCGCTCTGCCTGGGTCACCTTTGGTGGGCGGCCGTGTCGTGGACGAACCTCCTCGATCGTGAGGGGGCGCCGGTCGACGTGGATCGCCTCACTGTTCTGGATCCACAGCCGTCCGGAGCAGTACGGGCAACGGAGGCGGCGGACAGCATCCTCGTGCCGAGGATCCTGCACGCGCAGAGACAGCGACATTGGCGACCAAAGGTTTGGCCCCTGAATCCTGCCAGCCGTGCGATCGCACAGGACGCACACGAGGTCGGCGCGGATGTCACGGCCATGCTGCAGGTCGAGACGCTCCGGCATGATGGCCCTCCTCTTAGTCGCACACCACGATCGACGTCGGCGGCGGCTCAGCATCCCTCAGGTCCTATGGACCCAGGATCAGTATTCCGCCTGGCCGTGCGCTTGTCATGAGCGTTTCGTCATGCTGCTGGAGCGCCGAGTCGATGCTTGCCCCGGAGGCGTCATGGCCAACAGCCCGGGATGACCGACGTCGAGCACGGACGTCAGCCGAGGCGCCTTCGAGTGATCGCCTCGGGTGCAATCCGCTGGACGTTCGTCGCGAGATGGAGCCGTTCAAGCGTGGCGATGACCAAGGCCGAGAAATCGAACTGCCAGCGATCGAGGCCATGCACGGCCGAGCGCGGGAACGCGTGATGGTTGTTGTGCCAACCTTCGCCGAGTGCGAGCAGTCCCACCATCCACTGGTTGCGGCTCCGATCGGTGGTCTCGAACGCCCGGCGCCCGAAGGTGTGGCAGACGGAATTGACGCTCCAGGTGATGTGGTGCACCAAGAACATGCGCACCAGACCGCCCCAGAGCAGCCCGGTCCAGCCCCCGATGGCGAACGGGATCAGGAGGCTGAGGGCGATCCAGACCAGGGACGTCCGATGCACGAAGACGACCACCGGATCACGCAACAGGTGACGGCAGTACAGGTTGGGATCCGCGTCCTGCTCCCTGAAGAGCCATCCGAGGTGGGCGTGGACGAGGCCCTCCACGGGGCTGTGGGGATCGCCCGGCTTGTCGGCGAGCGCATGGTGCTTGAGATGGTTCGCCGCCCAGGTGATCGCGGGTCCCTGGACGGCCATCGAGCCCCAGACGAGGAGGACGCCGCGCACGGCGGGGTGGGCCTGGAAGCTCCGGTGGGTGAGCATCCGGTGGAAGCCGGCCGTGACGCCGAGCGAGATCGGCACGTAGAGCGCGACCAGCAAGATCAGGTCGGCCCAGGTGACGGCCCACTGCCACAGCTGCACGATGGCGACAGCCGTCGCGAGGAACGGGACGACGACCGCCCCGAGCACCACCGCCTTGTGCAGGGCTGGAGCGAGTCGGAGGCCACCGATGGGGCCGCGCGGCCGGGCGGGGGTGCTGAGGGGTTGCGTCGTCGGACCCCACCGGCGCCGCTCGTCCCGGCAGGCTCGGCGGTGAGCGATGACCGCGGTCACCCGTCGACGGATGTCGGGATCAGCCGTGTTCGCGTTCTTCATCCAGCCGATCCACCTGAAAATCAGACTCCTCTCAAGTGTGGCAGTTCGGTCCCACCAAGACATGAACGTTCCCTCATCAGGCGATGGTGGGCCACGGGCAACCGCGTGGATATGTTCACCAGCCACACACCCAGTACAATCTGAGGCGCTCGGACAAGCCGTGGTCAGGCCCATTCCGGGCCGGGGTACGAGCCGCCACAGGCATCGCGTCCGGTAGGAGCAGCCGCACAGATGCAGATAGCGTCCGAGGGTCGACCATGCCGCTGAGCGGTCCGGCGCGCGTCCTGGTGATGGTGGAGCAGCCCCTCATCGCCGACGTCATCAAGCTCACGCTCAATCACGGGATCTACGTCACACGCGAGGCCCAGGATGTCGCCGAGGCAACGGCGGCGCTCGGGGAATGGCACCCGCACTTGGCTGTCATCGACATGGACATCGGCGGCGACCGGCTCTTGCAGCAGATGGCGCGCTCGGATGGTCGCACCTCGCCGCGGACCCCGGTCCTGGCGTTGACGCGACGCGGCGATCTCAAGACCAAGCTGGCAGCCTTCGAGCAGGGCGTCGACGACATCATGACGATCCCGTTCTCACCAGAAGAGCTGCTGGCCCGCGTGCTGGTCATCGCCCGCCGTGCACTCGGAGAGGCGGTGCCGTTCAACCCGGTCCAGCGGCTCGGGGAGCTTGAGATCGATATTTTGCACCGCCAGGTCCGGGCCGGATCATCCGAGCTACACCTGACCGGGCTCGAACAGAGCCTGCTGTATCTGCTGGCGGCGAGATCGGGCCAGGTGGTGACGCGCGACGAGATCCTGGACGCGCTCTGGGGCGTCGACTACGTGTGCGAGAGCAACGTCGTCGACCGCCACGTCCGCAACCTCCGAGCGAAGCTCCAGAACGACTGGCGCAAGCCCCGCTTCATCGCCACCGTGCCGGGACGCGGGTATCGTTTCATACCAACATTTTCTGAGCCTGAGCGCGCGTCCGAGTCGATTCAGGCAGCCAGCGCCTGAAGCCGGTCTCGCAGACTTCCGACCGATCGCGTGCACCCGGGTCGACCGAGGCGCATCCGCATGCACGTCGGTCACCGGCGGCACCGCTAACGCGCGATGTGCCCGCGTTCACCTGGCAGCGGGCCGGTCCGCGACCGCCTCGAACAGCCGATGGTCGTCCGCCCCGTGCGCTTTGGCCAGGGCATAGATCGCACTCCCAGGAGACCAGGTACCCTGCTTACTCCTGGTGACCGGTCGGCGCTCGACCGACAGGGCTGCGAGCTGCCGCAGGGTGAGTCCGAGAAACGCGGCGAGATCCTCGTGAGTCCAGCCCTGCCGCTTCCGATAGCCAGCCAGGGCATGCCCGATCTGCTCCGGATTCTGCTCTGCCGTGACAAGCGTCTCTCGGGCCGCGTTGATGACAGCCTCGGCGTCGGGTATCGCGAGCGTGGTCAGGCCCGTCTCAGCCACGGCGATACGGTCGTCCGGCCGTGAGTCGAGCAGTTCGTGAAGTCGCTCCCCGTCAGTCGCCATGTCTATCCCATCTGTTGGCCCGGGGCGCCCCTCGGACACCGGCAATCGATGACGTGGGTCGGCACGCTCGCTCGTGAAGGGCGTCAGCTCAGGCATCTGGCTCGCGTGCCCACCGGCCCTATGAATCACCTGCTCCAGCATTGCAGGGGCCGAGCGCCGTCGCGGACGGCACCTTCCTCGTCGTACAGAACGTGTCAGTTCCTGGACGCCAGGGATACCATCACCGTGGTCCCGTCACCCCAGGCCGCCCTGAACGGCCCGGCGCATCGCGCCGCTCGCGTGCCACCGAAGTCGATGAATCACCTGGCGCAGCGAGGTCCTCCGTCCTCAGCGCGATCGGCGGAGTGGCCAGATCGCTGGTGCTTATGGGAGGCAGACACGTCGCCGCAGTACCCGAATACAGGACGCGTGGCACGGCAGACTCGTCGATCGCAGCGGAACCAGGTCCGATACCGTTCGGGTGGGGTCCATCTCGGTCTGGCAAGAATGGGTGATTCATGGGTGCACGCCCCTCGTCCCAGGACCAGGCGACGTCGTTCACGATCGTCCGCGCCGCGACGGGAATCCCATGCTTAACAGAAGACAGGGCTTCGGGAGACGTAGATCTGATCCGGGACGCTACCAGTTTCACACGACGGCTGAGATTCGTCATGAGCCTTTCCTCATCCCGGCCGAATCCGGTCAGACGGTCGTGACCAAGATGCTCAACTCTCGCCTCCGCCGCCAACTGTCAGGGTCGACGTCGGCTGACGCGTGCCTCGGCCAGTGGCGGCTTCCACCTGGCACATGATCGAAAGCTCATGACGCCAGCCCCCAGCGGCGCCATACTGGACATGTGAGGCTCTCACATTCACTACGCCCGATGAGGCGATGCGTTGACCTGGGGTTTCGGGCGGCATCTGATCCGCACCAGTCACGAACGTGCCCCTCATCCCCTGGGAAGGGGTACCGCATGTTCACCAGGATCCTGGTTCCTCTGGACGGCACATCCGAAGCCATGTCCGCCTTGACGCCTGCGCAGACGGTGGCAACGGCTACAGGTGCTGTCGTCTGCTTGCTGGCTGCGATTGAGAGCGATGCGTCCGGGCCGGACCATTCTCGTGCCACGGGAGATCTGGAGCTGGTAGCTCAGGACCTGCGACGCGAGGGCATCCGGGTCGAAACGTGCGTGCGTCGAGGCAACCCCTCCGCCGAGATCATCGTGGCGGCTGCCGAGCTTAGGGCGGATCTGGTCGTGATGACCACACACGGTCGCGATGGGCTGGCTCGGGCATTCCTCGGAAGTGTCGCGCAGAATGTGGTGGCGACAAGCCCGGTGCCCGTCCTTCTGCTCCGTCCGGGCGGCCATCTGATGCCCCGGATGGGCGTCGTCCTGGTTCCCGTCGACGGCTCCCTGGGCGGGGCACTCGCGCTCGCCTCGGCGGTCCCGCTCGCGCGGTCGGTCGGCGCCAGGGTCATCCTCCTGGACGTGGTCGTGCCGTTCGTCGCCTACATGGCGACGAGCGGGTCCACGTTCGGCGACGGTGCGCTGTACTTCGATGAAAACTCGGATGGCGAAGCGCTCGAGGCCGCGAATCGCTACGTCTCCGGTATGGCCGCTCGCCTCCAGCACGCGGGTATCCAGGCCGAGGGCAAGGCCATGACCGGCCAGGCCCTGCAACCTTCGAGGTCTGTCGCGGAGGCAATCATGCAGACCGCCGACGACGTCGAAGCAGATCTGATTGTCATGAGCACCCATGCGCTGACCGGTCCGGCCCGGGCGTTGCTCGGCAGCGTCGCGGACACCGTGGTACGCAGCTCACATCGCCCGGTGCTGCTTCCGCGACGCGGTGCTCCTGGAGATTCAACAGAAGCGCACGGAGCAGACAGGGATACCGTGGGCGCCGCGCGCTTGCCCTCCTCGTCGGGATCGTTGGCACCTACCGGCTGATCGCCATCTTGAGCGTGCTGTCAGGCCGGTCGCGGGGTCTCGAGAGCATGTGGTGGTACCGAGTGCTCGGCGGCAATGTCGGGGCTGGAGGCTCTGTGATGGGCGATCGTAGTGACGAGCTCAAGGGCCAGGTGAAGAAGGGTTTCGGTCATCTGGCCGGCAACGTGGGGCTGGAGGCCGAGGGCAATGTTCAGGCCGGCGTCGCCAGGGTGAGGCGCAAGACCAGAGGGGCGCTGCGCGAAGCCGGTGGCACCCTGCAGGAGGGCCTCGGTAACGGACTGCACACCGTCCGCGCCATATGCTGAGCTCCGCAGAAGGCTATCGGAGTCCCATGAACTGCTCTGCAAGCACGGACCCTGGCTGAAAGGACGGAGGTGAGGCCATGAACCGCGTACCCCTTCGGCGGCCCAACATTCAGATGCCATCAAAACTCCGGAGGCGAGTCGCGCGCCCGCCGCAATCCGAAGCATCGACGGCGCCTCCCGCCGATCAGGTTGCGCCCGCACCCGTCCACCATCTCCAGAAGCATTGGCCATGGTGGCTCACCCTCCTGGTGGCGCTGGTGCTGAACTACCTGTTCATCTCCGTGTTCTTCCCAGATCAGCCGCAGCGGGTCGAGGTCTCCTACACGTTCTTCAAGCAGCAGGTGGAAGCCGACAACGTCGCCGAGATCAGCTCCCGCGCGGACACCATCCAGGGGACGTTCCGTCAGGGAGCGGCCTATCCGGCAGATGCCGGCACCGCGGCGAAGACCGTCCTGGACTTCTCGACCACGCAGCCGGCGTTTGCCAACCCCGGACTCGAGACGCTGCTCAACGAGCACGGCGTCGTCATCAACGCCAGGCCGGTCGACGAGGCGCGCAATCCGCTGTTGACCCTGCTCCTGAGCTTCGGCCCGACGATCCTCCTCATTGGCGCCTTCCTCTGGCTCACCAGGCGAGCTGCTGCCAGCGCCGGAGGCGGCCTCTTCGGGTTGGGCAAGAGCCAGGCGAAACGGTACGACCAGACGGCTGCTGGCGACAACCAGGTCACCTTCGCCGATGTAGCCGGGATCGACGAAGCCAAGGCCGAGCTGGTCGAGATCGTCGACTTCTTGAAGGATCCCCAGAAGTACACCCGGCTGGGTGGGACCGCGCCCAAAGGTGTGCTGCTCGTCGGTGCTCCCGGGACAGGCAAGACGCTACTCGCCAAGGCGATCGCCGGCGAGGCCGGCGTGCCGTTCTTCAGCATGGGCGCCAGCGAGTTCGTGGAGATGATCGTCGGCGTGGGGGCCAGCCGCGTGCGTGACCTCTTCAAGCAGGCTCGCGAGACCGCCCCGGCCATCATCTTCATCGACGAGCTTGACGCGATTGGCCGGGCGCGGGGCGGGATGGTCTACGGTGGCAGCGGCAGCGAGCAGGAACAGACGCTCAACCAGATCCTGACCGAGATGGACGGTTTCAGCTCCCGCCAGGGCGTCATCGTGCTTGCGGCCACGAACCGTCCGGACGTGCTGGACCAGGCACTGCTGCGACCCGGACGGTTCGATCGCCGCGTCACGGTCCAGGCGCCGGACAAGGTTGGACGTGAGGCGATTCTCGCCGTTCACACGCGAGACGTGCCCCTGTCCCCGGACGTGAGCCTGCGAGGCATCGCCGCGTCCACACCCGGGCTCGTCGGTGCCGATCTGAAAAATCTTGTCAACGAGGCGGCGCTGTTGGCTGCCCGCCGAGACGGAGATGCTGTCCATCAGGACGATTTCATGGACGCGCTGGAGAAGATCATCCTCGGTCCGGCAAGACCGCTGGTGATGAGCCCGGCCGAGCGGAGGCGCGTGGCGTACCACGAGGGCGGACACACGATTCTCGGGTTGATCCTGCCAGAGGCCGACCCGGTCAATCGGGTCAGCATTGTGCCTCGGGGGATGGCGCTCGGGGTCACCTACCAGCAGCCCCGGGACGATCGCCACAACTATGACGTGGTCTACCTCCGCGCGCGCACCGTTGGCGCGATGGGCGGCCGGGCGGCTGAGGAGGTCGTCTTCGGCAGCATGACCACTGGCGCCGAGAACGACATGCAGCAGGCGACCGAGATCGTGCGCCAGATGGTCACTCGGTGGGGGATGAGCAAGGCAATCGGCCCTGTGACCCTGGCACCGCGCGAGAGCCCATTCCTCGGCGGCGCCGGGGCGTCCACCTTCGGGCCGGTCAAGCCATACAGCGAAGCGACCGCTGCGTTGATTGATGCCGAGGTGAGGCGCATCCTCCAGGAGCACTACGACGAAGCGGTGCACTTACTGGGGGAACATCGGGGCGAGCTTGACGCGCTGGCGGAGGCACTGTTGGAGCACGAGACGCTGGAGGAGGAAGAGATCCTCGCGGTGACCGGTCTCCGTCGGGCGCTAGAACCGGTCGCAGTCACATCGTCTGGCCCCACGATCAGCGTGAACGGCGCAGCACCGTGAGCCGCGGCGGCAGGCAGATCAGAGACTGCGACGGGGTTGAGACGATCACGCCGTTCGACCTCGATACCGACCGCGATCGCAGGAGGACGTGATGCAGGCCTGGGAATACGACGTCATCTACATCGATCCGAACGACCTTCACCAGAAGCAGAATGGGACGCCGCTTGCAACGCGGGCGATGAATCGGATGGGGCAGCAGGGCTGGGAAGCCGTGGCCATGGTCGACCTGGAGAGCTCGCGAAAGGCTGTCCTGTTCAAACGCCCCTGTGACGGGCAGACAGAGACCGGCGCTCTCGCCAGCCCGTCTTGACGTGCCGCTCGGACCGCATGATTCGGAAGCAGGCGCATGTGGGAGACCTTTGCCACGGCACTCCTGACCTTCCTCCAGGAGTGGGGCGAGATCGCGATCTTCGTCATCTTCCTGCTGGAGGAATCCGGGGTGCCGCTGCCCCTACCGGGTGACATTGCGCTGATCTGGGCGGGCTATCACGTCGCCAGCGGGCAGAGCCTCTTTGTCGTCGTGCTGCTCGTCGTGGAGATCGCCACGCTGATCGGCGCCTCAACGCTCTACTGGCTCGGCCTGCGCGGAGGTCGACCGCTCATCGTCCGCTACGGTCGCTTCCTGCACATTGACGAGTCGCGACTCCTGCGTGTGGAGAGCTGGGTCGGCCGGCGTGCGCTGCTGGCGATCTTCCTCGGACGGATCGTGCCGGGATTTCGAGTTGTCACGCCGCTCGTCTCGGGGGTGCTCCAGGTGCCCTACCGCCTGTTCCTGCCGGCGCTGGCCGTTGGCACGCTGGTGAACAGCTCGATCTGGATGGGCATCGGCTTCTACTTCGGTCCTGGTGTCATCGCCGCGCTGCATGGCCTGGAGCTGACCACCCAGGTGCTCATCTCAATGGCGGTCCTGACCGTACTGGCGCTCCTGACCTGGCAACTCCGTCGGACGGTGCTCCCGAGTCGCCGCGCGGCAGCGTTTCGGGCCGGGCGAGGACGCAAGCTCGAGGCCGCTGTCCTTGCCGGGCTCGTGGCGACAGTAGAGATGGCGATGGTGCAGATCATCGTGCTGGCGGTCTTTACGGAGCTCCCGGCGAGCTTACCGGAGCGTGTCCTGCGAGCACTGGTCGCGCTGAGCCCGGCCGGCTTCGGCGTCTTGCCATCTCCCCTGACCGCGCCAGGGGCCGGCCTGCTGTTCATCCCGGCTGGCATCCTCTGGGCGATCGTCTACGCGCTGTGGATCGAGCCACGGCTCCACAGTCACGACTGGCTGAAAGGGATCACCTTCTCCCTCGTGCCCACCATCTTCACGTGGCTCGTCGTCTTTCCAGTACTCGGTGCCGGCCCGCTGGGCCTCTGGCTCGACATTGGCCAGGTGCTGGCAGCCAGTGAGCTTGTGCGGCACGCGGTCTACGGTGTGGCGCTCGGGCTTGCGTACCCGGTGCTGCTGCTTGCCCGCGGCGCCTCGCGGCTACCTGACGGACGCGCTGGTCAGATCTGCCCATCGATCGCCCCGGCTCACCCGACCGTGATGATCCCTACCATCACCGGCTCCTCGTGAATGCGCGAGAGGTCGCGGTGTTTCCCGGCGTCCGTGCACCGCCGGGCGAACGGCCGACACCACGGCAGGCTGAGCCGCCGCCGTGCCTGTGACTGTGCCCACGTCGATGGGCCTCTTCTATGAAACGCCGTGTCACGATTTCAGTCGCCACCATCGCGTTGGCCGTCGAGCGATCGTTGACGCCGCCATGAACATCACGGTTGAGGACGGACGGGAATTCGTGACGTTCTGAGGCTGCATCAGGGAGCGATGTCCAGTCGAGCTCGGCTCAGCATGCCTGTCACCCCCGGATGAGCGGACGCTCATGACAGGCTTCCACTGTCCGTGCGATGGTGGAAGCCATGAAGTCTCTCGATCTGTCAACCCAGGATCTTGGACGTCGTGCCGGCCGCGCGTCCGATCAGATCGTGCACGAGACCGCCCCGTGGATCGAGGGCCTCGGCCGGTGCGGTCATGTCGCGATCGGCGTCGTCTACGTGACGATCGGCGTGCTCGCGGCCCAGACCGCGTTCAGCAGCGGCGGCGACACGACCGATAGCCACGGTGCGCTTGGCTGGATCGTCCAGGCTGCCTTCGGCCGGGTGATCCTCGCCGCCCTCGCACTCGGCTTCGCTGGCTACGCCACCTGGCGCTTCACGCAAGCGGTTCGAGACACCGAGTCCAAGGGCACCACTCCGACAGGAGTGCTCAACCGCCTCGTCTACGCACTCATCGGTGCGACATACGGCGTCCTGGCCCTGTCGGCGTTCGACTTGGCACTGGGCCATGCGGCGAGCGCCCGAGGCAGCGGCGACGCGGCGGCACGGGACTGGACGGCGTGGCTTCTGGCGCAGCCGTTCGGCCAGGTGCTCGTGGCAGCGGCTGGCCTGGGCATCATCGGTGTCAGCCTCGTCCAGTTCTATCTGGCCTACAGCGGAAAGTGCTGCGACTCGCTTCAGACGTCCGAGTTGGGCCAGACACAGGAACGACTCGTGCGAGCGGGCGGGCGGATTGGCTTCAGCGCGCGAGGGTTCTCCCTCGCCATCGTCGGCATCCTCCTGCTCGTGGCGGCCTATGACGCACGTTCGGACGAAGTGCGCGGGCTGGGCGGGGCGCTGGCCACACTCGCGGAGCAGCCGTTCGGTCCGTGGCTGCTCGGCATCGTCGCGAGCGGACTCGTCATCTACGGCGCCTTCATGATGGTCAAAGCACGCTATGGCCGTCTCGTGGTCTGCTAGGGAGCACGCGGTCGGCTCGGCTGACACGCCCCATCCTACTTGTGACGAATTGAGCACATGGCGGCATTGCTTCGATCTGGACCGTCCACCAGCCTCACCGACCCTTCCCCGTAAGCTCCACAGGTGCACCCTGACCTCTGCGCGATACTCGAGACGCGTTGCCGCCATATCCACCGGTAACTCCCATAGATGGAACCCCACGATCGGTGGTACACGCCTGGGGACGTGCGGGCGTGTCCATCTGGATGGTCCGCGCCTCCCCCGCAGGCTGAGCGCGTATCACGAGGCGGCCCACGCAGTGGTAGCCTGGAAGCTGGGATGTACGGTTGAGCGGATCGACATCACCGCAGCCGCGGCCCGGGGAGGGCAGTGTGTCCACACTACCCCGGGTACCTACCGAGTGCCGGGCTCTCGACGCATCCCCGGGACGTCGTTTCGGCAGGAGACCACGGAGCAGGAGCGGGCGACGATGGCGATCCGCCAACGTGACGTCAGCACCGCCACGGCTGCACTGGCAGGGGTTGCCCTGGAGGACATCGCGCGGGCCGTGCCGGCGCTCGAACTGCTCCCAGCCAGTGAGACCCTGAACGGGACCACGCTCGAGGGCCAACAGCGCCGATCGAGATCGGACATTCGCACGGCAGCGGAGGCGGCCAGGCGTCAACACCGGACGGACGCAGGACGCAATCAGTTCTTCGGACGCGCCCGTGCGCGGGCTGCCAGGATCATGGTTCAGCATTGGCCCGCGATGACGGCCGTGGCCGACGCACTCCTGGAACAGGGAACGCTCGATGACCACGAGGTCGATCGTCTGATGCAGGCAGCGACGGGTCGCCGTAGCAGCCGCTCGCGCAGCGAGTCCTCGTCAAGCGTCACCGAGTAACCCACACGACCTCGATACTGCGAGGCCGTCGTCAGACACCGGTCGAACGGATTGGCTCCTCGGCGAAGTCAGGCGTGATCCCATACCCACGTCGACGATGCCGACGCTCGGAGGCGCGCCGTCTCGCAGGAACGCCCGCAGCTCATCTGCCCAGTGCAGCGCCCTTGACGTGAGCATCGCCAGTCCCATGAGGCGGCCCGGGCACGCTGACTGACACGCGGACAGGACCCCTCAAGGTGCCGCGGTCAGTTCTCAAGCTGGATGCGGAGCAGGGCCTCGCGCTCGGCCTTGACCGTCACCCAGCCGGCACGGACGAGCCCATCGAGGCAGCGCAGGAAGTCCTCCGGCTCGACACCGAACCGACGCGCCAGGTCGTGGAGGGGACCGGCGAGCACGTCGCTGCCCGCGATGACTTCGAAGACCCGCGATTGAACAAGGAGGTGTGCCGAGAACGGATTCTCGAGCGTGCTGCTGTCCATGCTGCTCCCCAACCCAGGATCGCACGAGCGCCCACCTGGCATGTGGGAGTCGGCCGTCCGATGGGGCGATCGG
>Ga0075421_100009625_pt1 | contig 11919 bp, 10 predicted proteins | sample SoiMetdeltSBSDD5_FD_75292 | JGI IMG/M metagenome (GOLD analysis project Ga0075421, IMG submission 75292) | Bulk soil microbial communities from a Populus tree surrounding site in Tennessee, USA - Soil MetaG P. deltoides SBSDD5 | ecosystem: Environmental > Terrestrial > Soil > Tree plantation...
GGCCGGGTCGGGCTCGTGCAGCGGGAAGGGCTCGCCCCGGCCGGCCTTCGCCAGCAGGTCGGCGCCGCGCACGTTGTGGCGGTAGCCGGTCGCGCCCGGGTAGCCGCCCCACAGGCCGGCCTGGATGAACACGCGCCCATGCCCGATGTTCTGCATCTCGTAGAACGGGGTCTTCCAGGCGAGCCGCAGGCACTCGTAGCCGGAGCCGCCCCGGTGACGGCCCGGCCCGGACGTGTTGGGCTTCACGCGCTGGCTGAGGTAGAGGAACGGTTCGATCAGCTCCCACATCTCCATGTCGCCCATGTCGCCCTCGGGGTTCCACATGGCGGCCGCGTAGTCGAGCCCGTCGAGGATCATCTTCGCGCCGCCGCCCACGCATGAGAGCCCGAAGTTCGTCGTCGCCGACTGGCGCCCGTACTGGTCGATCCCGCCGCCCTGGAACGCATTGGCGGTGAGCGCATACGGTGCCAGCACCTCCTCGACGAACCCGCGTGCCTGGAGCGAGCGCGACAGCGACTTGATGAACCCCGTGTAGGAGGGGATCAGGAAGAACCACGCGTTGCCGGTCGACGCCTGCGGGTTGGAGTGGTTGGACCAGGTGCCGGGCGGGAAGTTGGCGCGCAGCCCGAGGTAGGCGCCGTCGTTCACCTTGTCGTTGCAGATCAGCGTCTGGGTGAGCTGCACCCACAGCGCGCCCTGCATCGACGAGGGCGTGCAGTTGGCCGAGTGGTAGCCCCAGGAGGACGCGCCCTCGTAGTCGAGCTCCAGGATTCCGTCGCGAGTGATGCGCACCTCGACGGGCGCGTGCATCAGCGTGTCCTTGCGCGCGTAGCTCGGCAGCTGCTGCTCCTTGCCGAACATCAGCTCCGTGAACGCGGGCGCGCGGTAGCGGCCCGGGACCGTCATCTCCTTCAGGCGGCTCCGGAACGAGCGCCGCCCGTCCTCGATCACCTCGCGGATGAACTGCTTGTAGGTGCCGATGCCCTCCTCGAGGATCACCCGCTCCACCGCCTCGCGGATCATGTGGCACCCGGCGAGGCGCGTCTTCTCGTCGAGCGTCCAGTACATCGGGGTGCGCGTGCCCTTGAGGCCTGCCAGCACGTGGTCGCGCCACAGCTCGTCGTGCGACCCGATCTTCTTCGCGGGCAGGTCGATGCCGTCCTCGAAGCGCGAGATCGGGCCGACCGGGACCGAGCCGGGCGTCTTGGCGCCGATGTCGATCTCGTGGGTGACGCCGCCGGCCCAGCCGATCAGCTCGCCCTCCCAGAAGATCGGCACGATCGTCTGCACGTCGGCGTTGTGGACGTCGCCGATCATCGCGTCGTTGTTGGTGAAGATGTCCCCGGGGGCGATGCCCGGGTTCTCCTCGTAGCTCTGGCGGATCATGTACTTGATCGCGTCAGACATCGTGTGGACGTGCACGATGATCCCGGTGGACAAGGCCACAGAGTCGCCCTCCGGCGTATAGAGCGCGAAGCACAGCTCGCCGATCTCCTTCACGATCGGCGACGCGGAGATGTTGAGCGCGGTCTCGCGCGCGGTCACGAGCCCGCCGCGCAGGCGCGAGAAGAGCTTCTCGAAGCGGATCGGCTCGCCCGCCTTCAGGGGCAGGTCGTCCATCCCGCAGTAACGCCCGGTCTCGGCGAACAGCCGCTCGGACTCGGTCAGCATGTCGAGCGCCGTCTGCCCGTCCCAGCCGATCGGCCGCTCCTCGCGCTGCTCCAGCTCACGTGTGCGGTCGACTACGGCCATGGAGTTCTCCTTACGTGGTTTCCAGGTGGAAGATGCGATGGCCGTCCAGCCGCGCGCGGCGGCCGGGCGGGACGGCGAACGTGTCGGCAGGCGACTCGATCACGGCGGGGCCGGTGACGGACTGGCCGGCCTGGATCTCGTCCTGCTCGTAGAGCGGCGTATCGACCCAGCCGTCGCTCCACCACACGGGGCGGCTGCCCTTCGTGGGCGGGTCGCCGCCGACCTCGTCCTCGTCGGGGAGCGCCGGCTTCTCGACCTCGGCCGAGCCCGTGACGATCACGTTGGTGACCAGGTAGCCCAGCTCGGGCGAGCGGGCGGAGCGCGCGTACAGCTTGCCGTAGGCATCCTCGAATGCGGCGATCAGCTCGTCGACGTGGGATGACTCGGTGATCGACTGGTGGGGCGAGTAGATCTCGATGTCGTTCAACTGCCCGTAGTACTGCATGCGCGCGTAGTGCCGGAACGTGATGGCATCCTCGGCGACGCCGGACTTGGCGAACTCCGCGACCACTCGCTCGCGCAGCATCTGCCAGCCTCCGTCGATCATCATCCCTACGCCCAGCCGCTGGTCCTCGTCCGCGCCGGGCTCGATCGGGAGGTCGAGCGTGAGGTCGAACCGGTACGCGAAGTCGCCGCACGCGCACCCGAAGGCGGAGAAGCCGGCCGCCCACGCGGGCACCATCACGTCGCGGTAGGGAACCCCCGCCGTGTAGCCGGCCACGTGCAGCGGGCCGCCGCCGCCGTAGCAGAGCAGCGTGTAGTCGACGGGCGAATAGCCTTTGCCCAGCACCTGCGCCACGGCTTGGTACTTGAGGGTCTCGTCGAACAGCTCGATGATGCCCGCCGCGGCCGGCTCCACGTCCAGGCCCAGGGGCTCGGCGATCTGGCGCGCGATGGCATCGCGGGCGCGCTCGTGGTCGAGCTTCACGTAGCCGCCCAGGAAGTAGTCGGGGTTGACGCGCCCCAGCACCAGGTTCAGGTCGGTGACCGACGGCGTCTCGAGGCCGCCCTCCGCCCACGACACCCCGATGCTGGCGCCGGCGGAGTCCGGGCCCAGCTCCGGCCGGCCCGAGTTGGGGTCGATGCGGACGAACGATCCCGTGCCCGCGCCGATCGAGTCCACCTGCACCAGGGGCAGATTGAGCAGGAAGCGGCCGATGTCGGGAATCTGGCGGATGTTGAACTCGCCGTCGGTGATCAGCGCGATGTCGAAGCTGGTGCCCCCGATGTCGGTGCACACGATGTTCTTGGCCGACAAGGAGCCCGAGCCGTTGCCGGAGACGATCTCGTCGGCGAGGTAGCGCGCGCCGATCACGCCGCCGATGGGCCCGGAGATCAGCGTGCGCGCCAGCTCCTTCGCATCGATCGAGATCGTGCCGCCGTGCGCGGCCATGATGCGCAGGTCGAATCGCGCACCCGCCTCCTTGGTGGCGTCGCGCACCTTCGCCAGCTGCTCACGCGAGGGCTCGGCCGCGTACGCCTCGATCAGCGTGGAGTTGAGTCGCGGGAAGTCGCGGCGCATGGGGTAGAGGTCGGCGGCCGAGAAGACCGGCATGTCCGGCGCCACCTCCCCGATGATGTCCACGATCCGCTGCTCGTGCGAGGCGTTGCGGTAGCTGTAGAGGAGGTTGATCACGATCCCCTCGACCCCCGCGGCCACCAGCTCCTGCGCCGCGGCGCGCGCCTCGTCCTCGTACAGCGGGATCGCCTCGTCGCCGAACAGGTCGACCCGTCCGCGGACGCCGCGGATCAGCTCGCGGGGCACCAGCGGCTCGTTGTGGTGATGCGTGGCGACGTGCAGCCGGTCCGAGTAGGGATAGCCCAGGTACGTCTGGATCCCGCGCTCCAGCCGCAGCCCGTCCTCCATTCCCGCGGTCACGATCAGGCCGACCCGGCGGCCCTTGCGCTCCAGCAGCCGGTTGAGCATCGCAGTGCCGGAGTAGATGCCGGACACGACCGAGGGCAGCGCACTCTCGGCCTCGAGATCCCAGTAGCCGAGCGCGTCGCGCGTGGAGGCCATGAAGCCCACGGCTTCGTCCGCGGGCGTGGTCTGGGCCTTGCCCACGACGAAGTCGCCGTGGCGGTCGACGATGAACGTGTCCGTCATGGTCCCGCCCGCGTCGATTGCGAGCACGCGGGGCTCCCGGCCGTTCAGGCCGTCCCCACCGGACAAGCCCTGCCCCTCCATCAACCGCGCAGAATACGCCGTCTGGCGCCGTCGCGAAACTGTCCAGTTGTTCAGTCTCGGAGGCGGTCGGACCGATACTGGACGTGGTCCGTCTCCGTACTCTGAAGAGGGATGATCTTCCGCCTTTCGCTGGCATTGGCCGCGCTGACCGCGCTGGCCCCGGGAACCGCGCTCGCGCAGGACCGCGACACGGTCCGTGGCCGCGCACTTGTGCTGCTGGAACGCGCCGCTCCCGGGGCGTCCGCATCCGCGCGCTCCGCGGTGCGGGCCTCGGCGTCCGCGGTGATCGCACGGCACGGGCTGCGCCGCGCGCGGCCCGACGTGCCCGCGGTGGGGGTGTCGACCGTCCGCATCCCGCCCGGCGACTCGGTGGCCGCGCTGCGGCGCCGGCTGGCCGGCGACCCGCGCGTGGCGGCGGTCGAGCCGGAGGCCCGCCACCGGCTGCGCGTGGTGCCGAACGACCCCGCGCTGTCCGCGGGCGACCCGTCGATCGGCGACGTCTTCCAGTGGTATCTGCACCGGCAGGGCTTCCCGGCCGCGTGGGACCTGAGCCGGGGCGCCGGGGCCGTGGTCGGCATCATCGACTCGGGCATCGACTCCGCCCATCCCGACCTCGCGACGAAGGTGAAGTCGGCCCATGACCACGACGGCAACACCGTCGGGACGGCTGACGAGGTCGGCCATGGGACACACGTCAGCAGCCTCGCCTGCGGAGCGCCGGACAACGCGTTCGGCATCGCGGGCGCCGGCCTGGACTGCCAGGTCGTGCTGGAGAAGAGCGACCTCACCGGCTCCAGCGTGATCGCTTCCCTCGTGGATGCGACCGACATGGGAGCGGGCGTCATCAACATGAGCTTCGGCGGCGGGCGCCTGAGCGCCGGCGAGATGCGCGCTCTGCGGTACGCGCTGCGCAAGGACGTCGTGCTGATCGCCGCCGCCGCGGATCAGCCGATCGCCGACCAGGGCCATCCGGCCAAGGACCTCCAGCCGACCGGCACCGGCCGCAGGATCAGTGAGGGCAAGGGACTGGTCGTCACCGCGGCGGATCCCTCCGGCGGGCGCGCGTCGTTCGCGGGCCGCGGCTCCCAGATTTCCCTGGCGGCGATGGGCGACAGCGGCACGCGCGGCGGCGGCATCTTCGCCGCCTTCCCCGCGAACCCGACGCAGATCGAGACGGGCGGCTCGAACCCGCCGGGCCCGCCGTGCACGACCTGCCGGACCGTGTTCAACGGCGACTCGCGGTTCGCCTATCTGGCCGGGACTTCGATGGCGTCACCACAGGTGGCCGGTGCGGTGGCGCTCGTGCGGGCCGCCAACCCGCGGTTGCGCCGCGCGGGTGTCGTGCGGATCATGAAGCAGACGGCGACGCGCGCAGCGGGCGCAAGCGGGTGGACCACGGAGCTCGGGTGGGGAATCCTGAACGCGGGCGCGGCGGTCCAGCGCGCTGTGCAGTTCGCCTCCGACACCGTGGCGCCCCGGACAAGCCGCCGCGGCGGGCGCAGCCGCAGCGTGAACCGGCGCTTCACGCTCAAGTGGCGCGGCCGGGACCAGGCTCCGCCCGGCGTCGCCCCTGCGGGGATCGAGGCCTATTCGATCTACGAGAAGCGCGGCCGCAAGTACAAGCTGATCGCGACGACGACGAGTACGCGGTACCGCCTGCGTGGCCGGAAGGGCAAGCGCTACCGGTTCGCCGTGCGCGCCCGCGACCTGGCGGGCAACCTGGAGCCCACGCGCCGGGCGAGCTTCGTCATTCGCGTGCGCCGCTAGTGCGCGTACGAACTTCCGCGCCTGAGGTCCGACATGCGGACCCTACGTGCGATTGTTCGCTCGGCTGGGATGAGCGCCTCTAAACTTGAGCCGATGGCCGGCGGACCTCGCATGATCCTGCTCGCGGCCCCGCGCGGATACTGCGCGGGCGTCGACCGTGCCGTGCAGACGGTCGAGAAGGCGCTCGACCTCTACGGGCCGCCGGTCTACGTGCGCAAGGAGATCGTGCACAACAAGCACGTGGTCGAGAGCCTCGAGCAGCGCGGCGCAATCTTCGTGGACCAGGAGACCGAGGTGCCCGAGGGCGAGACGGTGGTGTTCTCCGCCCACGGTGTCGCGCCATCCGTGCACGCCAACGCGGCGCAGCGCAGCCTGAACACGATCGACGCCACCTGCCCGCTCGTCACCAAGGTGCACGTCGAGGCGCGCAAGTTCGCGGCCGACGGCTACACGATCGTGCTCGTCGGCCACGAGGGCCACGAGGAGGTCGAGGGCACGACCGGCGAGGCGCCCGAGCACATCGTGCTCGTCCAGACCGAGGAGGACGCCGAGCGGCTCGAGGTCGAGGATCCCGACAAGGTCGCCTTCATCACCCAGACGACGCTGTCGGTCGACGAGACCATGAGCATCATCCGCAAGCTGCGCGAGCGCTTCCCGAACATGGTCGGCCCGCGCACCGACGACATCTGTTACGCGACGCAGAACCGCCAGGACGCGGTCAAGCAGCTCGCTCCCCGCTGCGACCTGGTGCTGGTGATCGGTTCACGCAACTCCTCCAACTCGAACCGGCTCGTGGAGGTCGCGCGCCAGCACGGCGCCGCCTCGTACCTGATCGACAACGAGCACGAGGTGAAGGAGGAGTGGCTGGAGGGTGTGGACACGGTCGGCATCACCTCCGGCGCAAGCGCGCCCGAGGAGCTGGTGCAGCGGCTGATCGGCTACTTCCGCGCGCGGGGGGCGGAAGAGGTCGCCGAGCTGGAGGTGACCGAGGAGGACGTGCGCTTCATGCTGCCGAAGGACATCCGCCAGCTGCTGACGGCGCGCGCCTAGGTCCGCCTGGCGCGCACGCGCCTGCTGACGACGAACAGCACGACCGTCAGCACGACCAGTGCCGCGAGCGCGACGATCGCCGCGGTCGGCACACCGCCGCCCGAGTCGGGCTCCCAGAACAAGGTCCCCGTGAGAGCCGCGGGCTGCGCGCCCACCTCGATCGGCACGCGCCAGTCGAACACCTTCGTGCGCTTGCCCTCGTCCTTCACCTGGGGCGGGGTGGTGCCCTTCGACATCCAGTGGATGCGGTGGTCGTGGGTCTCGAACCGCCCGGTCTTGCTCACCTGCGACCACCGCGGAGGCGCGTCCGGCCCGGCGTCCTTGGGCACCGGGGTGCCGCCGTAGCGCTCCTCGTTCAGGTAGAAGGACGGTGAGCGCCGGTTGACCTCGACCGTGCCGTCCGCCAGCAACCGCGCGTACGGCTCGCGCTCGTAGCCGCGCACGAGCACCGTCTTGCCCGTCCGGTTGATCAGCAGCAGCCGGTCGTCGTAGTTCAGGACCTGCACCTGGAGGCCCGGGACCGCCGGCGCGACCGCGCGGAACTCCGAGCGGAAGTCCGGGTTGCCCCCGTGGGCATGTGCTGTCGGCGAGAGCAGCGCCGCCAGCATCATTGCTGGCGCTGCGCCGCTCAGGATGTTGCGTTTCATGTCAGGCCCTTCTGCGTCTTCCGATGAGTGTGAGCGCGAGCGCGCCGAGCCCCGCGACCAACGCGGCGATCGACAACACCAAGGGCAGCGTGTCGCTGTCCTCGTCTCCGCCACCCCCGGCCGCTTGCTGCGCGGGCGCGGCAGTGCCTGTCGCGGCCGTCGGCTCGCCCGACTCGGTGTTGATCGCGTCCACCGGCGTGGCTGACTCCGAGATCGTTGTGCGCGCAGCGGGGGACTCGCTGTCCGGCGGCCCGATCCAGCGATCCGTGGCGTCCGTGTACCGCTGGATCACCTTCCAGTCGAGCGTTCCCTGGCGCACGGGGTTACGAGCGATGAACTGGAACGAGTCGTATTGGCCCGGCGGGATGCGATTCCCCGACCAGCGCACCACCGCGACGCGGTCCCCGTCAGGCTGAAGGCGCACGTTCCACCCGGGTGCCTCGCGCACGATCAGTGACTCGACCTCCGCCGGGACCTGCATCGACACCGACACCACATCGGAGCTCCGCTCGCTCGGCACCGTCAGCGTGTACACCTGTTGCTCCGCCGGTCGCGAGGCCGAGGGCTGCACGACCGCGTGGCCGTAGGCCGACGGCGCAAGCGCACACACCAGCCCCGCCGCGACCGGGAGCGCGCGCCGCAGCGCGCGCCCCCTCCGGATCGACATTGATCCCGTCATCAGTGACCGGTCGGCGCCGCGGCCGTGGTCGTGATGCACGACGCCGGGAACTCCGCGTCGGGCTTCCCGGCCCAGGCCACGAGCTCCGGCTTCGCGCTGCGCTTCTGGCGCTTGCTGAGCCGGTCGAAGCCCTTGGGCCGGTAGTACTGGTTCGTCGGGAAGCAGAACTGTCCGGGCTGCACCGGGTTCTGGAACCTGATGAAGAACTCGCCGAAGAAGTGCGGCCGGATCTCCGAGCCCTGCTTGGCGATCCACGAGATCGAGGTGACCGCGTAGACCGGCTCCCCTTCGTCGTTCTTCTTGCCCGTGTCGCGCCGCTTCAGCCGGACGGACCAGTCGCCCAGTTGCTTGACGCTGATCACCTCCTGCAGCGCGGCCGGCACGAACAGCGTGACCTTGTACGTGTTCTGCGTCGCCTTCTCGTTGGGCACGCGCAGCACGTAGGACGTGCGCGCCGCGGTGAGAGGCGTGGTTTGAGGGTGTGAGGGACTCACGGCCGCGTGGCCGCCCGCACCCGTGGGCACGAGCAGCAGCGCCGTCGCTGCGACGACTGCTGCTGCCAGGCCCAGATGCCTGATGTTCAGCTTGCTCATGGCTTGGCTTCTCCTAGGTCTCGTGCAATCAGCTCGCGCGGATGGCGAATGACACGCGGAAGCGCTTGTACTTGCCTCCACGCTTGGTGCGCCCGGTGAACACGAGCTCGTACGCGGTCGCGCGCGGGAACGTGAACCTCGTGGTGCGCTTCGTCACCTTCCGGTTGAGCACGACGTCGCCCGCCGAGTCGGAGATGCGCAGGTAGCAGGCACAGCTCTTGAACGAGAAGCTGCCGCTGCTGGGCCTGACCTTGGAGACGATGATCCTGGACGACTGCCCCGAGACCGGCTCGTCATCGGGCGTGACGTGCATCGTCACGGAGACGCCCTTGTTCGACTTGGTCTGATGTCCCGGCGCCGTCGCGGCGCCGAGGACCAGCAGCATGACTCCCAGGCAGCACGCGAACGTGCCGATTCGGCCTGTACGGCCCATTGCAAAACCTCCTGTAGACGAGCAATTGCGGCCGCACCCGCGGTGCGGCCGGTGTGTCGGCTAGGAGGTGAGCGGCGGCGCGCGGCCGGCCGACTTGGCGGCCAGCACGTCGAGACGCGGAAGGAAGAACGGCCGCACCGGCGGCGTGCGCAGCGGCGCACGGCGAGCCCGCGGCGCGGCGTGCCGGCGCGCGATCGCTGCCACTGCGGAGCGGGCGCCGCGCAGCAGCACGGCGATCAGGCCGGCAAGTGCCGTGGCGATCGCCAAGCCGCCGGGACCGATGTGGCCTGCCACGTGGCCGAGCCCCGCGGGATGTCCCGGAGTGACCCAGCCCTCGACCCACTCCTGGAGCGCGAAGACCGAGACCAGGGCGACGGCCATCAGCGGCCACAGCATCCGGAAGGGAGGCGGTTCGCCCTCGTCCTCGATGCCCCGGGTCGCAAGCAGCAGCGTGCGCGCGAAGCTCGCGCACGCAAGCAGCATCAGCACCGCGACGAGCCCGGCCGCCAGCGGCATGTAGGAGTGGGCATGACTGCCGACCCCCGACAGCCCGTCGGTGACCCAATAGCTCAGCTCGTGCAGCGCCAGCGCCCCAAGCGCCAGGAACGCGGCTGCGCGAAGACCCCATCTCCCCTGCATTGGAGGCGAGTTTAACGCGGATGGAGCGTCCGTGGTTTGCTCGGATGCCCGCGGTGTGTACGGCGCTTAGGCTGCTCGCGAACCGGTCGAGAAAGGACCATCGATGCACCACCACATGAAGATGATGTGGGTCTGCGGGGCCGCGGCGGTGGCCGCCGTTGCCGTCGCGGCCGTTGTGCCGGGCATCGGGCTTGCGGCGCTGGTATTCGTCCTGCCGTGCGCCTTGATGATGCTGGCCATGGCATGGATGATGCTGCGCATGGCACGGCAAGGCCGACACCGCCGGTAGCGAGGCGCGCGGAAACACACGGCGCAGGCTCAGTGAAACCCGGCTGATCGGACCGGCCGAGTCATCTGCCCGCTACCGTCACGGCATGGCCCGTGACCGCGATTCCATCCCTACCGGCCGTTTGCGGCGCACGGCGCGCCTGGGCGGGCTGGCGGGCGGGCAGGCGGCCCGCTCGTACGCGAGCCGCGCGGCCGACCTCACCCGCTCCGAGGAACAGCGGCGCGCGGCGGCCGAGAAGCGCCAGCTCCAGGCCGCCGAGCGCGTGCTGGACGTGCTGGGACAGATGAAGGGCGCCGCGATGAAGCTGGGCCAGGTCGCGTCGTTCGTCGACACGGGCGCGCTGCCGAAGGAGGCGCACGAGCGGCTCGAGGCAAAGCTCGCCAAGCTGCGCGACTCGGCGCCGCGGGTCTCGTTCGAGCAGATGCGAAAGGTGGTGGAGGGGGATCTCGACCGGCCGCTCGAGGACGCGTTCGCGGAGTTCGAGCAGGAGGCCTTTGCCGCCGCCTCCATCGGCCAGGTCTATCGCGCGCGGCTGCACGACGGCCGCCGCGTGGCGGTCAAGGTGCAGTACCCCGGCATCGTGAACGCGGTGCGTGCCGACGTGCAGAACCTCGGCCTGCTGCTGCGCGTCGCGAAGATGCTCGCGCCGGGCATGGACCCGAAGGCGATGGCCGAGGAAATCCGCGAGCGCCTGACGGAGGAGCTCGACTACGAGGTCGAGGCACAGACGCACCGCGCCTTCGCGCGCACGTGGCGCGCGCACCCGTTCGTCGTGATCCCGGAGGTCGTCACCGAGCTGTCGGGGGAGCGGGTGCTGGTCACGGAGTTCATGGACGGCATCGGCTTCGAGCAGGTGAAGGAGCTGCCGGCTGCGGATCGGGACCGGTTCGGCGAGATCGTCTACCGCTTCTTCCTCGGCTCGCTTTACCGGACGCGCCGCTTCTCGGCCGATCCGCACCCGGGCAACTACCTGCTCCTGGAGGACGGCCGCGTGGCATTCATCGATTTCGGCATGTCCAAGCGCGTGTCGCACGAGCAGGTGGAGGCGGAGCTCGAGGTGATGCAAGCCGGCATCGAGGGCGACTCGGAGCGGCTGCGGGCCGCGCTGGTCGGCATGGGCTTCTTCGCCGCCGACGACCCCGTGATCACCGCGGCGGGTGTGCAGGAGCACTTCGAGGCCGCCGCGGGCTGGTACGCGGCGGACCGCGAGTTCACGATCGACCGCGACTACGTGCGCCAGGTGATGATCGACGTGGGCGGCCCGCAGTCACGCTTCTGGGAGCTGATGCGCCGCCAGACGATGCCGCCGGAGACGATGTTCGCCCGCCGCATGGAGGGCCTCACGCTTGCCGTGCTGGGCCAGCTGAACGCAACCGCCAACTGGCACCGCATCGCGCGCGAGTGGCTGTTCGGCGATCCGCCCGCGACGCCGCTGGGCGAGGCGGAGGCCGACTTCTTCGGCGTGGGGTCCGCCCGGCCCTAGCGGGCCGGGGCCGCGACTCCGAGGTCGCGCAGGGAAGCCTCGGCCGCCCCGTCCCAGTTGCTTGCGATGCGTGCTGCGGCAGTGCGCTCTTGAGCGGCGATCCGCTGTGCCAGGTCCACCGTCTCGTCATCGTTGTCACGCTCGGCGACGCGCGCCAGCAGCTCGTATCCGGCGATCTCGAGGTGCTCGAACGCAAACGCGAACCCGGCCAGCTTCGCGGGCGTGTCCGGCTGCGACGCGAAGAAGAGACCCCAGTTCAGCGCGCCCAGCCGCATCGCTGCGTCCTTGACCGCGGTGGGCTCACCGCCGCGGGCGCGCAGGCGTTCCCCGACGAGGCGCTGGTGCTCGCGCGACTCCTCGAGGTGCTCGGCGTACGGCTCGTCGAGCTGGGGGTCGCCG
>Ga0075421_100009626_pt1 | contig 11919 bp, 11 predicted proteins | sample SoiMetdeltSBSDD5_FD_75292 | JGI IMG/M metagenome (GOLD analysis project Ga0075421, IMG submission 75292) | Bulk soil microbial communities from a Populus tree surrounding site in Tennessee, USA - Soil MetaG P. deltoides SBSDD5 | ecosystem: Environmental > Terrestrial > Soil > Tree plantation...
GGAGGAGACGTACGAGGCGTACGTCCCGAAGGACTACGACGGAAAGACGCCGTACGGGCTAATCGTGTGGGTGAACCCCGGCCCCGGCGGCGCGCCGCCTCAGCACTGGCTCGACGTGCTCGACAAGCACAAGCTGATCTGGGTCGGGGCGAACAACTCCGGCAACAACCGCACCCGGTGGGTGCGGCTCGGCCTGGCGATCGACGCCGCGGATTACCTGCCGACGGTCTACAACATCGACGCCTCGCGGCTCTACGTCTCCGGCGCGTCGGGCGGCGGGCGGTGCGCCAGTGTTCTGGCGATGTCGTTCCCGGAGGTGTTCACGGGCGGCGGGTACTACATCATCGGAGTCAATTACTTCCGGATCGTCGAACTGCCCAAGGGCCCGGACGGCCGGCCGCGCTACTACCGCAGGGCGTTTGACCGGCCGCCGGCGAAGCAGTTTGAACTGGCGGCGAAGGAGCGGCGGCACGTCTTCCTCACCGGAGACAAGGACGAGAACCGGCAGCAGACCGAGGCGTATTTCGAGGCGGCCAAGAAGGACGGGTTCAGGTACTGCACCTACCTCCAGGTGCCCGACATGCCGCACCGCGCGCCGGACGCGGAGTGGTTCGAGAAGGGGATCGTCGCGCTGGACGACGTGCGGGAGCAGGTCGCGGAGGTGTCGGAGAAGGCGACACGGGAGAAGCCGAAGCCGGCGGCGCCCGCAAAGGTCGCAACCGCCAAGGCCGCGCCGGCGAAGGCCGCCCCCGCACCGGAAACCTCGGCCGAGCCCGACCCGCACGAAGAAGCGAACCGGCTCATGCGCCTCGCGCGCCTTTACGTGAACAACCGGCTGTACAGCAAGGCCCGCGAGAAGCTCAAGCAGATCATCAAGGACCACCCGACCAGCCCGCCGGCGGCCGAGGCGCACAAGCTGCTGAAGGAGATCGGGGAGAAGTAGTTGCAGACGCGAACGAACGGCCTTTCCCCCACGTATTACTGTGCTGTGACTGACGTTACGACACCCGCGGGCGAACCCGTTGACCTCCATTGCCACTCCACCGCGTCCGACGGCTCGATGCCGCCGGCGGAGGTGGTGCGCCTGGCCGCTGCAAGCGGGCTGAGCGCATTGGCGCTGACGGACCACGACACCGTTGCGGGCGTCGCGGAGGGGTCGCGGGAGGCAGACGCGCTGGGGATCGACTTCCTGGCCGGAATCGAGTTGAGCTGTACGTTCCCGAGGCCGGGCGCGATGCACCTGCTGGGCTACGGGATCGACCCGACTCACCCGAAGCTGCTGGAACTGATCGAGGAGCAGTTGGCGGGTCGACAGCTCCGGAACCGGATCATCGTCGAGCGGCTAAACCGGATCGGACTGGACCTGAGCTGGCAGGAGGTGCTGGACGAAGCCGGGGCGAGCGTGGGCAGGCCTCACCTTGCGGCGCTGCTGGTGCGCAAGGGCCACGCGGTGTCTTCGCGGCAGGCGTTCGAGCTATACCTCGGCGGCGGCGGGGCGGCATACGTCGACACGAACCAGTTGACCGCGGAGCGCGCGATCCGCGTCGTGCGCGAGGCGGGCGGCGTCACGTCGCTGGCCCACCCGCTTTCGCTCCGGCGGCAGACGCCGCAGCAACTGGAGGCGCTGGTGTCGGAGCTGGCCCAGCAGGGGCTGGATGCGGTTGAGACGATCCACAGCGGGCACGACCCGGACACGGTCGCGCGACTGACGCGGCTGGCGGACCGGCTCGAACTGTTGACGACGGGGGGCAGCGATTTTCACGGCGCCAGCAAGCCGGGGATCAAGCTGGGGAAGCCGGCGGGGCGCGAGGTGCCGAGGGGGATTTACGAGGCGGTCGTGGCGCGGGTCGCAAGCCGCAGGGACTCGGGGCGACGGGGCAGGCGCCCATCCACGCTCTCTACCTCAACAGCGTAGCACTCCGTTCGGGGCTCACGCTCACCAATCTGATCGAGGCGCCGACGAGTTTTTCCAGTGTCTTCACGTACGTCTGCGCCTCCTTGGGCAGCTCTTCGAACCGGCGCACGCCGGTAATGTTGCCGTTCCAACCCGGAAGGGTCTCGTAAATTGGCTCGACTTCCGCGAGCACGTCCATGTCGGCGCGGAAGTACTCGAGGCGGTTGCCGCGGTAGCGGTAGCCGGTGCAGACTTTGATGTGGTCTAGGCCGGACAGGACGTCGAGCAGCGTCAGCGCGATCGCGTTGACGCCGCACAAATCAACCGAGTAGCGCACGGCCACCGCGTCGAACCAGCCGCAACGGCGCGGCCGGCGGGTGGTGGTGCCGTATTCGTTGCCCCGTTCCCGGATGTACTGCCCGATGTTGTTGTCCTGCTCCGTCGGGAACGGCCCGCCGCCGACACGTGTCGTGTACGCCTTCATGATCCCGATGTAATTGCGCACCGTCTGCGGCGGCACGCCGGAACCCGTGAACAGGCCGAGACTTGTGCAACTACTGCTCGTCACGTATGGGTACGTCCCGTGGTCCACGTCGAGCAGCGCGGCGTGCGCGCCCTCGAACACGATCCGCTTCCCCGCGCGCGCCGCCTGGATCAGCAGGTACCCGACGTCGTCAATGAACGGCTGCATCCGCCGCCCGTAGTCCCGGTACGTCTCAAACACCTCTTTCCAGTCCACCGGCGGCGCGTCGTAGAGAACTTTCAACACCTTGTTCCGCTCCGCCACCACGAACCCGACTTTCTCACGGAGTTTTTGCTCATTAAGCAGATCAGACACGCGTACTGCCGTGACTCTCTGCATCTTGTCGGCGTAACTCGGGCCGATACCACGCTTTGTGGTTCCAATGCCCCCGCCCCCGGCCGTCGCGGGGCTGTTCTCGCGGGCCTCGTCCTCCCGCTGGTGGTAGGGCATCACTAAGTGCGTCTTGTAGCTGATCTTAAGGTTGTCCGGGCTGATCGGGATGCCGCGGCGGGTCAGCTCGTCGATCTCCCGGAACAGCACCGCCGGGTCCAACACCACCCCGTTGCCGATCAGGTTGAGCACGCCCGGCCGGAAGACCCCGACGGGCAGCAAATGAGTCGCGTATTTCTCCCCCCCGATGCGGACGCTGTGCCCCGCGTTGGCGCCCCCGCAGTAGCGCACGACGACGTCGGCGTTCTCCGTCAGGACGTCGACAATTTTGCCCTTGCCCTCGTCGCCCCATTGCAGGCCGACGACGCACGCGTTTCCTTCCAGGAACGAGCTGAACACGGTACTTAACGCCTTTCAATTCCGGTAATTGCGGGATGCGGGGCCGGACGCCAGAGCGTACGCGATGCCCCGGGGGTGTCAAGATTGTCCCGGCGTGCCACGTTTTGCCCCGGACGGGGCGAAGCGCGATTGAAAACGAACCCAATTGTGCTAAAGGAAGTACCTTCGGAACGGGCAATCAGGTCTCGGCACAGCGCGACCCCGGGCAAACAGGCGGGCCGCGCCGGTGCAAGGTCGAATGGAAAGAAACTCAGTTCTCATGCGGTCACCCCCTTCAAGGAGGAAGTGGTGAACAACGGCACAGACGCGGCGTCTTTGGGCGGCAACGGGGGAAGGGGTTCCAACGCGGGCAAACCAGCCAACGGCAACCCGGCCAACGGCAACGCCGCACCCCGCCGCGCCGTCTCACCCGTCGCGACCGGCAGCGCCACGACCACCACCCCCAACGGCAGCGCCCCCCAGTGGATGGGCAAGCGCGTCGGCAAGTTCAAGCTGACCGGCCTGCTCGGCCAGGGCGCGATGGGCCGCGTCTTCCGCGCCGAGGACACGCTGCTTCGCCGGCAGGTCGCCCTGAAGGTGCTGCCGAAAGTCGTCAAGCGCGGCCAGCGCACCGTCGAGGCCGCACGACTCGTCTGCGAGGCGCGCGCCGCCGCCGCGCTCGAGCACCCCAACGCCGTCCAGGTGTTTGAGGTGGGCGACGTCGGCGGGGTGTACTACATCGCGATGGAGCTGGTCGAGGCGGGCTCGCTGCGCGACCTGGTAGAGGGGCAGGGCCCGCTCGACCACGTCCGCGCCTCCCAGCTCGCCGCCGAGGCGGCCGAGGCGCTGGGCCACGCCCACGCCGTCGGGATCGTCCACCGCGACGTCAAGCCCGCCAACCTGCTGCTCACCCGCACCGGCCGTGTGAAGGTCGCCGACTTCGGCCTGGCGCGCGTCGAGGATCCCAGTGACCTGACCAACTTCCTCGCCGAGTCCGTCGGCACGCCCCAGTTCGTCGCGCCCGAGATCCTCCAGGGCGTCGCCGCGTCCGCCAAGTCGGACATGTACAGCCTCGCCGCGACGCTGTGGTACCTGCTGACGGGAAAGCCGCCGTTCGAGGCGGGTACCGCCGAGGACCTGCTCCAGAAGCACATCTCCGCGCCGCTGCCGAACCTCAAGCGCCTGCGGCCGGACCTGCCCGACTCGCTCGTGAGGACGATTTACACCGCCCTGGCAAAGGAACCGTCCAAGCGGCACGGTACGGCCGAGCAGTTCGCCAGCGCGCTGCGGGTGCACTGCATCCCAGTGGGCGGGGCGTCGTCTACGTCGCTCACGCACATGCCGCTCCCGCCGGTTGCGCAGCCCCCGTCCCCCGCCCGGAGGCGCCGCCGGTGGGCGATTCCGGTCGCGAGCCTGGCCGGCGTGATCGCCGTTGCCGCGGTGGTGTTCGCGGTGATGGCGGGGCGGGGGTTCTCGCCGGAGCGGTTGCTCGCGCGCGGCTCGGGGAACGAGTCGGGAGAAACATCGTCCGGCGCCGCGCCGCGACAGGCGCCCGCCGCCGCGGCGAAGCCCGCACCCACAGACCCCCTTCCCCAGTCGTCGGAGCGCCGGGACGAATCGGGTGATTCAACGGAGCCGGAGGCGTCGTCAGACCCCGACGGCGGCGCCGCAGCCGCCGTCGTGCCGAAGTCGCCCAAGCCCGCGCCAAAGCCCGCCCCGCGCCACGACAAGGTCGTGGACTTGCTGAAGTTGATCGAACCCGCCGTAGCCACCGTCTCCGGCGGCTGGCGGTTCGACCGCGGCGACCTCGTCACCGAGAAGGCCAAGCCCGGCACGCTCCAGATCCCCTACAAGCCGCCCGCCGAATACGACTTCCGCATCGAGTTCACCACCGACGGCACGGTCCAGCAGCACCTGTACAAGGAACCGTTCTCCTTCAGCTACGCGATGGGCACGAGCCACGACTGCGGCTTCGAATACTTCGAGGGCAAGCACGTGTGGGACAGCGGCTACAAGAGCACCCAGCGCATCACGCCCGGCAAGCGGCACACGTCGCTCGTGCGCGTCCGCGAGGGCCGGCTCCAGGCGTGGCTCGACGGCAAACTGCTCATCGACGCCGCCACCGACTACAAGCCGCTCAGCAAGAACCCGGAGCTGGCGCAGCTGGACAACTCGCTGCTGGGCCTGGGCTCCTACGACGCCGTCACCCGATTCCACACGGTGGAAGTGATCGAGATCACGCAGGGGGAGGGGAGTTAGGAGCCAGGCGAGGATAGAGGATTGCGAAAGGCAGTCGTACCCCGCCATCCGCTATCTTCTATCCTCTATCCTCTATCCTCTCGGCTTCAACCCTCGCCCCTCCCATCCGGTCCGCGCTGCTTGTTCGGCACAGACGGTCCGGCACTCACCGCCGAACGCCCCCCGCCCCGGTGCCGTACGAAAAATGGGTACTGTGGGACCGCCCGCATGGACGATGACGGGGATTGGGCCGTTGTCGTAATCGCGGCGGGCGTGGTGCGGGCCGGAGGTCGGCCCGGCCTTTCGCGACGGACAACCCCGGCCGTTTCCAACCCCCGCGAGCGCGACGGAGTCGCCTCCGCGCGGAGCAGGGGCGGCGCATCGATTCCTGATTACCGGGCGGGTTTCGGAATGGGCACGTTCAAGAATCCGATCATCGACTTGCCACTGAACGACGTGATGCGGCCGGAAATCGCCCTGCCGCTCCAGCACGTCCTGAAACTGTACACCGTCGGCAGCCTCCTCAACGCCTGGCGCAACCCCCGCAACCACAAGAGCATCGAGCAGGTGTTCGACTCGCCGCAGCAGGCGCGGCACGCCGTCGCCGTCTGCGCCGCCTGGCTCGGCGTCAGCACCCTCGCCTCCCCGCCCACCGTCGCCAACGCGGCGTGGTGGATTGGGGACCGCCCCGTGGCCATGAGCGCTTGAGCGAACGGCTCGGGAGGACATTGCAAATTAGTAATTGCAAAATGCAAATTGAAAATTGAGGTCGGATGACGCCGGACGAGCTGACGGATCGGCTGCTCGGGTTCGCGGCGCGAGTCGGCAAGGTCGTTGATGCCCTGCCGGACACACGTCTCGGGCGTCACGTCGCAGGACAGCTCGTGCGCTCCGGCACGTCACCCGCTCCGAACTACGATGAAGGTTGTGCGGCTGAGAGTCCAGCTGACTTCGCGCACAAGCTGAACGTGGCCCTGAAGGAAATGCGCGAGTCGCGCGTCTGGATCCGGCTGATTATCAAGGCGAAGCTGCTCAAAGAGACGACCCTCGCCGACCTTCTGGACGAAGCGAACCAGCTCTGCAACATCCTCGGCAAGTCCGTAGTGACGGCAAAGCGTAACGCCGGAAAGCTCCCGAAACGCGGCGACTGACTTTCAATTTGCAATTTGCATTTAGCAATTGCTAATTTTCAATTCCCCTCCTCACCACTGCGCTTCTTCAAACGGACTGCTCGGTGGTTTCACCTTCGGCTTGGGCAGCATGTTGATCATCGCCTTCACGAGCGTCGCGTCGCCGCCGCCGCTCAGCCGGACGTTCAGCGGCGAACCCTTCAGGATCGTCGCCTGCGAGGGGTGGATCTCTTTGCCGCTCGTCGCCATCTCCATGAACTTCGCTTTGGAGTAGGCCTGCGGCGTCAGCAGGTGCATGAATCGGGACGGCAGGTGGTACGCCACGGGGCTGCCGCCCTCGTCCACTTCGACGAGCGTCGTCCGCGCCGGCGCCGCCAGGGCGACCGCGCCGTGCTTTTCCGCCGCTTCCATCAGCGCGTCGATGTCCGAGAATGGGACGGCGGGGCGCGCGGCGTCGTGCACGATCACGTGCGTGCACTCCGCGGCGATCTTGTCCGACGCCGCCTTGGCCTGGTCGAGCCACTTCGGCCCGCCGGAGATGAGCTTCACGCCGGAGAAGCCCAGGTGCGCGCCGAACTTGCGCTTGGCCTCCTCCATCATGTCGGGCAGCACGGCGAGCTGGATCTGCTTGACGTTGTCCCGGTTGAGGAACAGCTCCACGCTGCGCAGCAGCGCCTCGCGGCCGTCGATCTTCACGTACGGCCCGCCCGCCTCCGACGCTTGCCCCGGCGGCGCCGCCGTCATCACCAGCACGCTGAAGACTGCCATTGCTTGCTCTCCCGTTCACTTTGAAGAGGGCGAAGGCCGCAAGTCCCGCGCACTCAGCACGGGTTGAAAACCCGTGCCACGAACCGCGCCATCCGTGGCACGGGTTTTCAACCCGTGCGAGCGACCTTCCGCGCCACATGGTACGATCCTTCGCACCATGTCCCAACCACGCCAGCTCCCCTTCATTGCGCTCGTGCTCTCCCTGAGCCTCGCACACGTCACCAACGCCGCCGAGCCCCCGGCGGACGTTCTGTTCGAGAAGGACGTCGTCTACGGCAAGGCCGGCGACGTCGAGTTGAAGCTCGACCTGTCGCGGCCGAAGAATCCGTCGGGCAAGCAACTCCCGTGCATCCTCGTCATCCACGGCGGCGGGTGGAAGGGCGGGGACAAGTCGGGTCACCAGGACATGACCTGGCACTTCGCGCAGAAGGGCTACGTCTCCGCGACGGTCGGCTACCGGCTCGCCCCCAAGCACCAGTTCCCGGCGCAGGTGCACGACGTGAAGTGCGCGGTGCGCTACCTGCGCGCCCACGCCGACAAGTACGGCATCGACCCCAGGCGATTCGGCGCCATCGGCTTCTCCGCCGGCGGACACCTGTCGATGATGCTCGGCACGACCGACGCCAGCGCCGGACTCGAAGGGGACGGCGGCTGGCCGGACCAGCCGAGCCAGGTGCAGGCCGTGGTCAACTTCTTCGGACCCACGGATCTGGCCGCCGAGGACATCCCGCCGGCCGTGCTGGGCATCCTGAGCGACTTCCTCGGCGGCAGCAAGACCGACAAGCCGGAGGAGTACCGCAAGGGCTCGCCGCTCACCCACGTCAGCCCCGGGGACGCGCCGATGCTGCACCTGCAGGGCACCAAGGACCCGCTCGTCCCCCACACGCAGGTCTACAGGATCATCGACGCCATGACGAAGCACGCCGTCCCCGGCCGGGCCGAGTTCATCCTCGGCGCCGGCCACGGCTGGGGCCCGCCGGAACTCCAGCGGACGATGGCGATTTCACAGGCCTTCTTCGACCAGCACCTGCGGCCCAAGGCCCAGGCCGCCGGCACGGGCGCATCAAACGGTGCCTCCCGCGGCGGCTGATGCCGCGGTTGACTTGCCCCCATGTCCATCTAAAATCTCCGTCCCCGCGTCTACGAAGCAGGGCAGAACCCTGACGACCCGATCGCGGGCTCGTAGCTCAGTTGGTTAGAGCGCGTCCCTGATAAGGACGAGGTCGGAGGTTCGAATCCTCTCGGGCCCACTGTAAGATAAGACCAGCCGAACGCTCGAGTTAGCGTACCCGCCCCCGTGGGGCGGTGCGGCCTGAAGTCCCGGTGCCAAGACGGTACATACCGCCTTGGCATGGAGACCGAAGGAGCCGCACCATGCCCCGTCTCACGAAGATCAACCCCAAGTACCGCTACCCAGCAACTCTGCCGGGACTGGCGTAACTCAAACCTCCATTATTTGCGGCTCAAACTCCAAGCCGCGTAGCGGCTTCTGCGTTCGGGACACACTTCACCTTCGGGGCACTTGGTCCTTATCCCTTTGAAGCACTCAGTGGCTGCGGTTGCCCCAGAGGTGCAGCGCGACCCAGTAGGAGCGGCGCAGGCGTGGCTGGGCGCACGATAGGTGAAAGTCCTACGGTGGTCCGCCGACTCCGTAGGCCGGAAGCGTGCTGCACCCCGATAGTTTCCTGGCTCGCGCGTCCCAAAATCCAATGAGTCGGTAATCGGGAACTTCATCGGGAGCCTCTATGGCGTCCGGTCCGGTCGAAACAAGAGTGACTGCCCCGCAAGCATTCGAGGAAAAAGTGCTCATGGTGGCAGTGGACGAGAGCGAGCAAGCCCTCTGGGCTTCGCAGGTGGCCGCGCGCCTGGCGGAGGCGCTCCACGCGGATGTGGTCCTCGTCTACGTGATGAACCTTGAAGCCGCCGGGGCCTCGGAACTGGCATTTAATGACCGCGAGTACCTGGCGCAACTTCGTGGTCGGGCGGACCAGATCTTTGCCGCAGCTCGGGCCCGTTTCCCTCCGGGGGTGAACGTGCAGCGACTATTGCGGGAGGGGAAACCCGCAAAGGAAATCATTGCGTCGGCTGTGGAATGGGGTCCGGCTTTGCTGCTCATTGGCACGCACGGGCGAGGACGGCTCGCGACCTTTGTGCTCGGCAGCACCGCAGAAGAAGTCATTCGCGGCGCCCCGTGCCCCGTCCTCACGGTCGCACATGACCCAGGCGGTACGCCGCCGCCGCCCTCATGCGGTTCGACCGAATTAATGTCGATCGTGCCTTGACGGGAATTGGTGCGCCGACTGGCGGCTCAACGGGAGGTGTCAGGTGATCACGAAAATGAGACTGCTGATCGGCTATGACGGATCAGAATGCGCGGGAGCGGCTATCTACGACCTGCGCCGCGCCGGACTGCCCCCGGACGTGGAGGCGACCCTGATGACGTGCGTCGACCTTACCCCGCACCTCCCCGCTTCCTGTTACCAGCCAGTCGATGCCGCCACTGCGGCAAAGGAGCCGCCGATCGTCCGCAACGCCCGCCTCCTCGCGCTGGCCGCAATCACGGAGGCAAAATCGACGGCGGCACGAGGGGTGCAGCGTGTTAAGGCGGAGTTTCCCGGGTGGACGGTCGCCCCGGAGACGACGCCGGACTGTTCCGCGTACCGCGCACTCGTTCTTAAGGCGGAGAAGTGGCGGCCGGACCTGTTGGTTGTGGGTTCCCATGGCCGCTCGGCGGCGGGCAGGGCTCTGCTCGGCAGCGTGTCCCAAAAAGTGCTCAGCCACGCCGTATGTTCCGTCCGCGTCGCCAGGTTTCGAGAGGATGCCTCTCGCCTGGCGGGCGACCCGGTCCGCATCGTGCTCGGCGTCGATGGCTCTGCCGACTCCGCCGCCGCCGTAAGCGCCGTGGCCGACCGCTGCTGGCCCTCCGGCACTGAGATACGCGTGGTCATGGCAGTTGACCAGAGACTCACAGTGGCACTCGCGTACGGGCCGCACGTGGGGATGTGGATGCCGGCGGTGCCCGCAATCACTGACGACAAGACCCTGCCTTCACACATCACCGACCAGGTGGCGAAGGAATTACGGCGAGCGGGGATGTCTGCCGTCCCCGTGGTGGCGGACGGCGACCCCAAGCAGGTGCTGCTGCGGGAGGCGGAACAGTTCAACGCCGACTGCATCTTCGTCGGCGCCAAAGGGCACAGCGGGCTCGACCGGTTCCTCCTGGGGAGCGTCTCGGCGGCGGTCGCCGCGCGGGCGCACTGTTCAGTCGAAGTCGTTCGACAGGGGTGATCCGCCGAGCAGTCGGGCGAGATAACGCGAGACGCCGCGCACGACACTGAGATTCGGAGGCACGCCATGAAACCCAACGACACGTTCGACCGCATGCTGGCCGCCGTCCGGGCCGGCCTTTGCCTTCAGCAGCAGCGCGCCGACGCCGAGGCCCGCAGCAGGCCGCCGGTGCCCTTCGTCACGATCAGCCGCCAGGCCGGCGCCGGCGGGCGGAGGCTCGCCCGCGCCCTGGCTGATCATCTGAACCAAGCCGATCCCTCCGACCGCCCCTGGGCCGTCTGGGACCGCGAGCTGGTCGAGAAGGTCGCGCAAGACGAGCGCGTCCCCGTCTCCCTCGTCGAATCCCTGGAAACCGGCGCCCCGCACCGAACCATGTTCCGGGAGTTCCTCGCATCCTTCTCCATCAAGGACAGCCCGGAGGACCTCGACGAGTTCCAGGTCTACCGCCGCGCCGCCCACACCGTCCGCGGCCTCGCCCGCGCCGGCCGAGCCATCATCGTCGGCCGCGGCGGCGTCTACGCCACGCACGACCTCCGGGGCGGCGTCCACCTCCGCCTCGTTGCGCCCTTCCAGGACCGGGTGAACCACGTGGCACAAGTCCTGAACACCTCGGACGAGCAGGCCGCCGCCGAGGTGCGTCGGATCGATAAGTACCGCGACGCGTTCCACCGCCGCTACTGGCCCGACAAGGCCCTGCTCCCGGAGATCTTCACGCTCACGCTCAACACCGCAGCGATGGACGAGGGGCAGATGGTGCAGTGCGTATTGCCGTTGGTCCCAGCGAGCGCGAGTTCGCACCTGCCGCGGCCGGCCGCCGCGGCGGAGCAGGCGCCCGCTCAATCCGCGGCGGCGTTGACAGGCGCCGGCAGGTAAAGGCGGGGAGGCGCGGCACACCGAAAGGAGGTGTGTCATGAGTCTCCGAACCATCCCAGCCGCTTCGAACCACCCCGGGTCGCCCCCGGGGGTATCGGTGCGAGTGCTGCGGAAATTAGACCCTGACGCCCCGCGGCCTGCACCAGGCAGCCGCACCGGGCTGCCGCCGCCGTCGGCCGAAGACGCTCGACTGCTGGCAAACCTGAGGCGCAGCGCCGCCGTCGCGCCTTTGACAAGTGACCTTGAAAAGCTGCGCCTGACGATCGAATTGTTCGCACCCGAAACCGGGCCGGGCGCGGCGGCCGCCTGAGCCGCCTCGCGCAGCCCCCGAAAAGAGAGGAGGCCCGTCATGCGACCCGTGCTCATCATTGTTTCGATCGTTGTCGCGATCATCGTGGCAGCGATCGTCGCGCGATACATGGGGGTAGGTCCCCCGC
>Ga0075421_100009627_pt1 | contig 11918 bp, 11 predicted proteins | sample SoiMetdeltSBSDD5_FD_75292 | JGI IMG/M metagenome (GOLD analysis project Ga0075421, IMG submission 75292) | Bulk soil microbial communities from a Populus tree surrounding site in Tennessee, USA - Soil MetaG P. deltoides SBSDD5 | ecosystem: Environmental > Terrestrial > Soil > Tree plantation...
ATAGAGTTTTTTAATGCTCTGACGAATATATTGATTGAAACTTTGGAAATATTCACTTGTTGACAAAATTTTGTCTTAAACCATAAAATAAAACCCGTGGTGAATAGTTAAATAAATTATTATGCAGTATAGTATAGCATGAGCTCTAACGAACAAGAAAGACAATATGAAGAGGGTGCTGCTGGTGCCAGAACAGAGAAAAAGAAAGATCCTCTAAAGGAGTATGATGAGAAGGAAGCTATGTCTCCTGCTAAAATAAAGGAACACGAGCCTACCGCAGTCCGCAGGGATCCAAATGACCAAAAAATCGTCGAAGGAGGTCAGACCAGCACAAGCAGTGAAGACGCAGCAGAGAAGGCTAGACGAAGTGGTATGACAAAGGGTACTGCTGGCGCTGCTGAAACAGGGAGCGAATACGAACAAGGCGCTGCTGGGTCCAACAAATAGGCAACCCATCCACCGATAACTTTTTTTATTGGCTGTCATCAAAGTGGAAGTGATGTTTGGGATCGTCTTCAATACATTGAACGATTTACGTAAAGTTAGAATAACACCGCTTATTGTTAATTGAATCAGTAGTTACCAGGGGCTATCTAACACAGACTCTTAGCTTGACCTCAACATAAATGGGCGTAATAATAACGCACAGTTTTAACAGTGCGTTATCACCTCTTTACAACGCAGCATTATAGTCAGTTAGAATAAGAGTAACATACGTGTCAACATAACTCTTAAGAATCGGATGCATGCCGAACTATGATAGTATATTGCCATATGTAAGAGCTAATGAAATAAAAAATTCTAATTATGTGGGAAAAGAGGTTAGACTTAGAGGTTGGGTCTATAGATTACGCAAGCAGAAAGAAAACGCCTTCGTACTTATACGTGACGACCGGGGAGGCATAATACAGAGCATATTTCCGCTAAAAATCGCGGCTCATCTAACGATAGAATCATCCGTGGAAGTGGTTGGCACGGTACAGTATGATAAGAGAGCGCCGGAAGGCTCTTATGAAATAAGAGGCAGAGAAATAAAAATATTCAATATAGCGGATAATACATTTCCAATCGGGGAATACCAAAGTCTTGAACTATTATTAGACAATAGGCACCTTGCTCTAAGAAGCCGCAAAATGATTGAAATTGCTAAGATCCGCAATTCTGTCTTAAAATTTGCTCGTGATTGGTTTATCAAAAACGACTGGATGGAAGTTACGCCGCCGAATATTGTCAAAGCCGCGGTCGAAGGAGGTTCCACACTCTTTAGGTTAAAATACTTTGATGAGCATGCCTATCTGTCACAAAGTGCGCAACTGTATCTTGAAGCAATGATATTTTGTCTGGGACCGGTCTGGAGTATTACTTCCTCATTTAGAGCTGAAAAATCTAGAACGATACGACACCTTGCTGAGTTTTCACATTTAGAAGCAGAAGCTCCTTGGGTTGGGTTAGAAGATATATTAAAAATACAAGAACAGTTAATTTCGTATGTTATTCAAAACACTGTCGACGAAAGGTCTGATTCATTTAGTTTCTTGAACAGGGACATACATACTCTGAAGAAGGTTCAATTACCATTCAAGAGACTAACGTACGAACATGCGATCGAAGTCCTAAGCTCAAGGCGAGTGCAGGTAAGTGACCCTGAAGAACAAAAGAGAACTATTAGACTAGGAGATGATCTAAATATTGATTCTGAGCGTGAATTAACAAAGGATACATCTAAGCCAATATTTATAATAGGGTATCCTATCGAAGTTAAACCCTTCTATGTCAAGGAGGATCCTATACATAAAGGAAGAGGACTTGCAGCAGACTTGCTGGCACCAGAGGGATTTGGAGAAATTAGCAGCGGAGGAGAAAGAGAAGAGGATATCAATTCGATTAAGAGAAAGATGGAAAAAGAAGGATTGAATCCAGAGTCCTACGGCTGGTACCTAGATCTAAGGAAATATGGCTCTGTGCCTCACGGTGGATTTGGATTAGGAATAGAACGGTTAGTAAGGTGGATGGTCAACGCAGATGATATCAAAGATACCGTCCTGTTTCCAAGGACTATGTCAAGAGTCACACCTTAATCCATCATTACCTTGAAACAAATTAATTCATTACAACGAACAAATTAAAAACAGCACGCTTGATTGCAGATTTAATTGTGATGGGTTCATCATCTAATTTTCGATTTTTTCGACATTATTTTGTACAAGATTGATGTCACTATTGTGAAAGCAATGTAACAAGAGGAAAAAATAAGCCAGAATTTTTTACATCTTAATACTATGTTATCCATTTATAGTATAGTGTGTAAGGTATGAAAGAAAAAGACAATAACAAACGAAGACCTATGACAGGTATCATGCTAACCCTTTTGTACATAAGCAAGAAAGCAAAAGCTCTAATTGTTGTTGGTGCTATTTTATTAGCAATTGGTTTTATCGGTGGGTTGTACTTCGGCTCCATAGTGGTAAATCAAGCTTCGCAAGGAAGGTTAAATGCTGTAACTTCTAGTCCATATCCTGTAAATGGAATGGATCCCTTCTTTGGCGAGAAGTTGTTTATTGGTATAGCTATACTGGGAGTTGGAATACTGGCTCTTGGGCTTGCTTCACGCGGCAGAGATAGGAGCAATGTGGCCAAATTAAAATAATATACTATGTCATAGCAATAACGAAATTTTTTTCATTCGTGATTGTCATTCGTTTGCGGAATACAAAATGCATAATGTTCTCATGTATGAGTAACAACTAATATATGATATATACGGAGTTATGTTGAGCAGCGTCAATTTTACTTGACTTTTCGATAAATCAATTTGTCTAAAATCCAATTGCACATAGTCTGGTCATCGCAAATGTCGATGCAGGCTAGACATCTCGGTGGAGAAACTTATGAGCGGCCATAAGCGTTATAGGCAAAAAGAAGCCTATGCTAATGGCTGTATCTACTACAGGATGTTTAGCATGACATAAAAATAGGATTTTTTATCCCTAGAAGGGAGTAGGAAGAATAAAGTGACGTAGTGTCCATTTGTCCTTTGTATTTTGTTTAACATCGTCCAAAATTTTGTTGGTGAAATCATGTATGCGATTACTAAGGAGGTTATTATTATTATTATCATTTACGCCAGTATTACTGTTGAATGGTGACTCCATGAGGGGACTAGACGACGTAGAAGGATTTACCGTAAAGCTGGTAGCCGCAGTCTGCTTCTGATACCCGGGGGCTAATATTGTAACTGCTACCTTATAAGTATCAGGACTATTGACAGTTTGCTTTATCTTCCATGAGTACCAAACCTGTCCATTATCATCTGTGCTAGCTTGAAATTCTTTCTTTAGAAGTCCAGAAGATTTTGTAACCTGGCCCACTACTTCGGCTCCAGAAACTTTATCATTGGATGTGGCATCAGATACCAAAACTATGACATTCTGTTTTTTGCCAACAGTCACAGGGTCATCCGCAACTTTGACCGAAACTGATAACAAACCGAATTTACTGTGATTGCCAGTTGGTTCTCCCAAAGGAGACCTAAAACTACTGCTTTCATTTGTTTGCGTATATGGTGATACCACATTTGCTAAAGGCCTGATATTATTTCGATAAAGCGACGCTGGTTTTAATGTGTTCTGATTTCCATTCTCTTTAGCTTCTTGATAACGTGGTTGTTGTTGAGACTGATTGTTACTATTTTGATTTGGTATTGATTTTACCTGTGTCGCTATCGCGGCTGCTACCGGACCATTAGCAGAGTTGCTAGCAGGAATATGCGCTCTGGTTGTTCCCATGTTATTTATTGCAGAGGAATAATAATAATATAAACAATCAACACTGAGCAAAGGCTTGAATCTCAAACGAATGTAAGTATTATGTACACCATTATTAAGTGATAGGCAACCTATAGGTCTAGATCGGTTGTGTCAATGTATTTTGATTCGGGGCGCGCATTTACCATACCTGGTCCTTTACCTGTACATTTGGCGGTACCACAATAATTCTCTCTTCTCCTAATCGAAATACAGAATAATTCTTTTTAGACGCTAAGGAGTAAAGCTCCTTTAGCAGCCTGGTTCCCTCTTCTATACTTTTTGTAAATATTGGTGTAATTCTTGCTATTAAAATAACAGGTTCTTGTCTGCAAAAATCATCCTGTAACTCCGGTAGCTGTGAATAACTATGGACAGAAATGGTTTTCAGCCATATTTGTAATTGATTTTTGCCTCCGGTCATTTCTCCTAGGTCCGTCTTTGCGGCTAATGGCCTATCAGTCGATAGCAAATTTCCCACAATTGTACAATTCTTTACATGCATTCCTCATAATAAAAAGTACCATTGAAAATTGTTAAACCTTCTTGTAAATATTGAACTAATTTATGTAACGATTTATAATAATATTTTTCCGAAGATAATAAAGCTGAAAAATTCCGTCTAGATTGTGTCAATAACGAGATCTAGTCTTATAAGAGTTGCTATGCATTGTTACATAGTGCAAGAGCCACACGACGGAAAGATTTTCACCCTTTCGTAACGACATTGTTCACCGATATCGTTTGCAAAGATGATATAAGTCGCTGTTACTTCTATATATAGAATTCAACTGAGTTTGGAACAGAATATGTATACACTTATTGCATTTATATTGTGAGTTTAGTACGCAAGAGGATCGTGCCTTAGTGTATAATACTACTGCCTTAATTCATGCGATAGCTTATATCATAAGGTCGCAGCAGACAGTATGTCCATTTATAGCACCTTTACGCATTAGCTTTATTTGCAGTTTGGTCCTTTGAAATTATAAAACCTAGAACTGCAATCCCAACTAATCCTGTGACAAATAATATGGAAGCAAATGTCATGAATGTGCTTAATAAGGCGCTATTATATTGCCTTGATAACAGTGCTGCTATGTTCGTGGGACTTATCATAATTGCCATTCCTATAAACAACATTAGAACCAATATAATGAATGAGATGACAAGTCTATCCACACTTGTTCCACTATCCTCAGCGTTTTAACTATTTATAATTATACCAAAGTCGACACAGGCATTAGAGCTGAAAGGATGAAATTGGCTATTGATGTTACGATCTAACCATGACATTCCAAACATGCAATTTCTTCTACAGAATATATTTGAAATGGATAAGCAATTTGTTTTGTACTAATGCATTCCGCCTTTATCCTTCTTTCTTTCTCCTCTTCCAGAATGCGCCTTTCTGCGGTGTATCTCCAATCTCTCCTTTCCTTGAAATGTCATACCGCATTGCTTACATTTTACTGTGTTTCCTTTATCGCTATCAGGCTTATTATTTCCGCTTCGAATTCTTTTAAATAGAAAGCTCATTTCGTAGCTATCAATAAATGAATATTAGGTCTCTTATTAACCTTGAGTAGATATGTTATTTTACAATAATACTTCCTAATGGATGAATATGATGGAATCATCTACACGTTCTTATTTGGTACTTTGAGCCTATTATGTTATTTCCGTTTACTCTTTTTTTGATTGTGCAGTTATTGCTACCCTGCCATTAATCAGTCATTTAACACTTCCTATCTCACTACCTTGTGGGCCTGCAGCCCTTGGGATATCAATTTCTAGGTTTTGGAAATTATAGTGCACCTTTGTGTCTTTTCCGGTTGGTCTGTCAAAAAGTTCAACGAGAAGGTTTGCCCATTGAGTAGCTTGTTGGGTTGATTTTTCGCTCACAGTGCCATTGGTCATATCGTTGGATGCATTCTAACCCTTATAACACAATTAATAATCAATCATAAATAATAAGCAGCATACAGAAGCCAAAAAAAGAATGGTTTATCGATCAATTAAGTAACGTCTATCGGATTAATCCAATATTGAAATAATAATATTCCAATCTCATAACAGGTTTATACTATTGTTTTTATTTCTACGTCTACTGATTACTCACCAAATTTGCTTACTGTTTTTTGATGAGCTTTATATATTTGTCTTGGACGTTCGTATTGACTAGATTTTGATTCCGCTCTTTTATTCGTGTTTCTCTACAGTATGATTTTTTAAATCTTCTCTAGATTTGAAAGTTTCGCTGCAGCTTTCGCATCTAAATGTTTGATCTATGTTCTGTATATTTTTCGCTGTAGTTCTTACTTTTGAATTGGATACGGACGATGAAGAAGAAGCGTCAATCTGTGTCCATAGTTTTGCAAAAATTGCGGGTGCATTCGCTCTGAGCCATCCGAACATTCTTTCTTCTTCGTCTAAGCTTTGCCTCAGATAAGGTATCGTATTACCTAAGTTCATCTTCTCGGCCATTTGTATAAGTAAATTATATCCTATTACCTCTGCATTTTCCACTATTATGTCCTCGACTGATTGCATTAGATCTTGCTCTGCAGCAGAGGTCCTCGATGTGTGTATCTTGTCCATTATAGATTGAGGAGGCGTTGCAATTGGTAGTTGTCCTCTTTCTTCCGTAGGCGTTGTTGCTCCATCTCCTATATTCTTTATTATTTGTCTTAATCTATCTTGATGCTGTTTTGTTTCATCCAGGTGACGTTGCAGCTGCTCCTTTACATCTTCTAACCCTGTCTGTTCAATTCTTCTTTGGACTCTCTCGACAGCTGCATTTTCCATGGCTAACGCGGAGTTCAAATACAAAACGAATTTATTATGTAAGTCTTGCGTCATTTTTAACAGTGCTTCTAGGCAATTATCTGCTATAACAGTTGACGTTTGCATTAATCAACACCTTCTTAAAGTCCTAATCGCACATTATGTTTGACTGCCTTTATATCCTAAAACGTTCAATAGTCTGGTAACACTACGATAACTATGCACAAGAAAGATGAAGTATCAATTGGTACAAAAAGAAGACGTGTTGTCTTGGCCTATGCTGTTTCGGTAGCCGCGCTGGCAGCAATTGCGCTACTAATCGCTACTAAACCTGGTATATTTAGAATGGCTTACGGTCAGGATCTAAACCCCCCAACAACAGGCAAAACGTCGCCCCACGTTACGTCCACTTTCGGTCCTAACGTACCTGACAGAGCAAATGGCAGCAGCACCATTAGCCATGGTACTCAAGGAAATGTTAGCAATAGTGATGCAGACGACGGAAACGCCACAAGATAGGAACGCCAAATCAAAATTTCCTTACTCGTAATATAATATATAGAAAAAACAAAGCCAAATTGGGGATTATACTTTACCGGGTTGTCACTAGCGCTGTATTAACCGAACAGTATACAAGAAGACCAAAAAAATTAAATGCAGCGGTATGACGAGAGGACGGCCGGTCATAGCCAAGAAATTTTTCACTTAGCTGCTTCATTTTATCTTTGGATTAATGAAACCAAAAGGAAGACAATTGTACAGTCTAGAAACAGAGCACAAATCAATTTGAAAATTTTGACAACTGTGACCTACACTCAATGAAAATGTAAGGTCTTATCTATATGCATCATATATACTACTCAAGATTTCAACGAAAATGAATCCATTACATAACATTGGTAGGAATTTTAACAAAAATGGCAACACCAGCCAAGAAAACAAAAATGTAAATGAGGAGCGTGTCAACCTATCTATTAGCAAGAGAGCATATGATGCTCTAGTTAGACATGCTAAACAGATAACCGAAAATAACCCAGAAACCCAGAAGCCGTTTACGATCGAGGAAATATTGGATGAAGAGATCCTTCTATTATTTAATGATGATTGGAAAGAGGAATAAACGGACAATTGTCTATATCAGCAGGGCAATGATAACACGGTGGCCACCAAAATCTTACTGGTCTAACTGAAGGTATGCAGGAGCCAAAAATACAATGTACCTTGAGTGTACCTATACTTAAGACAGAAACAGCGAACAAGACTTGCATGAAGTGTATGTAGGAGTTAATTTATTTTGAGGCTTTTGAAGCCTTAAATGCTATGCAAAATCGACATAACTCGGATTTATGCAGCCATGGTGTATTATGATCAGAAAAAAAGAACCTGGTTATCTAGTCGTCTTCTTTTCTACCAGGCCGGCTGCTAACTCCACATCATAGACATTATATTTGGCTCCATCTTCGAGGTTATTCTGCACCGCTTCGAATACGTCATTGATTCTGTTTCCCATGGCAGGGGACTTTCTATTAATGTGATTTCTTATATCCTCTTTGCTTGCTGGAAACTGTAAGCCCTCAAGCAGATTTGCCATTTTAGAAGCTGACTCTCTATTAGTTGCTTCATTAGTCGGCGGTTCACCTCTCAGATCTCCTACTCTTTCTGCTCTGGCGTCTATTCCTGATTGACTGCTATTAGTGTAGTTTCGATCACTTGATATATTTGACATACTTTCTATGTATTCACCTATCTTATGTATATCTATAATTCAAATATCTGATAAAGGTTATAGTCGACCGCATAAAAAATGGGGATAATGGCATTAAATCAATTAGCATAGGATATTTTAGAAGTTTTGCTATCTCAAATACAAAGCCGATTCATGGAGAATACTCGTATGATGCCTTATATAGAAAAAATATCTAGAATCTGGTGACTCAGAACGACCAATTCGCATATTTGAGGCACACGAACATTGACTAAGATTTACAATGATGGATACAGTTCTCTGACACTTTTGCTAGCAGTTTTAATTTTTATGATAAGTGGAATATTTTTTTCAAATCAAACTAATTTTTAGAGCCTTACCTTTTGGTTTGGTTTGCATACCTTTTGTTTCTAAATTTAATCAGATTGGATATAACAGGTCTAGTGTCAGACTTTGTAAAACCAAAGAGGATAGTAGTATTATCTATATTAAAGTTAGCAATAATCCCAATAAGGACATACCAAGTCACAAAACTATTTTATTCAAAAGAATCTCTATCAGTCTTGTTGCTGTCCGGCATTTCCACTGGGTTAGGGGCTCCTTTTGTGGTAAACTTGATAGGTGGTAAACTGCAAACAGTTGTTGCTGTGATAACAGTCACTTCTTTGACTGTCCCAGTTGTTTTGCCTTAATTGGTTTACTCCTTTTTCAAGACAGAATTTTCAATACCGTTCAGTAATATGCTAATAACAATTGCTGCAGGCTTATTAGATCCTTTAGCATTGGTCGGACAACAAAAAGATACATGCCTAAAAGAGCTAAAGTAATTGAGAGACGATCCTTCCTGCGTCACTTATTGCCACATTGATTAACTTAGGATTGTTCGGGAAATTTTCTAATTATTTTTTTGAAGATCCACTATTTGTAGCTGGCACTAATCCATTAGCATTAGCTTTGTTTGCTATGTATGGTCTCATCGGATATATTGTAGATGCAGTATTCCTTAGCAACAATAAATCTACAAGAGGTGAGAAGAAAGATGAAAGGCTAGCAGCTTTTATATCAATGAGCTACGTGAATAATATCTTGGTTGCTTTTTCGCCCAGCCATTTTTTGGGAGCCAGGTCGCAGCTCTTGCCGCATTTTACAATATCCAGTATTACATTGGAATACTGATACTAACAAGGTTTGTCAGCAATCCAAGCCAATCTGAAAAGTGAATAGAAATTTTTACTTTCTTAATGTTTATTCGAGGCAGCTGTTATTATTATTATTATTATCATCGTCTTTATTATTGGCATTCAGAATGGGGAAGACCTGCTTGTTGCATGATGTTACAGTTATTCCAAATAATAACACATCGCTGGAGGATCGTCGATGCATGACGGCGGCCTTATGACGTACAAGCTTAAGGGCTGCCTTTTTTTCTTTTTCATTCTTATGTCATAAGGCTAGGAGAGTAGAGAAACAGTTAAAGCACAGAAATGATGAGCATGATGCTAGTAATTGACACGAGAAGAAGAGCACCGACAAAAGGAAAACGATACTAGTGATACCAACTACTATTTTTTCGGTCCTAAGAATCCATTTGTTTTAGCAACAACATTTTGGCAAAATATGATAGCCAATTGGTATAATGCTTATGGGGAATTTTTTAAAAATGGAACCAAAATTTCTGAATATTGGTATGATACATATTGGAAGCCCTGGCTAAACTGGCAGCAGTATCAACGATCATGGGACAAAGACAAAGTAAAAGTAGAATAGTAACAATACCGCATATGAGGTAGAATAACCTCTAAGATCGGAGAATATTATTAGATGATGAAATGCTTATCAAAACTTTGAATGCTTTTTTGGAACTGTATTCTCATTATTAACATTATTGTACATGCTGACTCAATCATGTTTATCCGTGTTAACAAATTAAAAATAAAAGTAGATGTCTAGTGTATACGCTATCATCTATTGGTATAAAAGGAAGCGCCCTCAACGTTATTTGCTTATAACAAATAGATCAGATGTGATATAACATCCTGTAATATCCACCTGATTAGTTGAGATATTGTCTTATTTTTGTTGTAGTTCCTGCACGATTTTTACTTTATCAGCTCCTTTTTTGGTAGGAACTATATAAGATGTTATCATAAAGTACAAACCTTGAGATGCAAAATTTAAAATAGATTTGATTTTGAAGCTTATGTGTATATGACTAAAAATAAGTTGATGCTGTATAGTCTGATATCTGCAATAATTGTTGTATTATCTATGTCAGCTTCATCGTTTGCTAATACAAATCAAGTTATGGCACAAACTATCGCTTCAGGACCTAGCCCCATTGTAAGTACAGTCGGTAACAACAACAACACCAATACCACTACTGCAAGTGGAATGCCAGCACAACAGCAACAGGTTCTGTCTGTTGGACCGCCTCTAAATGCAATATTCAAAAAGGCAGAGAATTCTGTTGTACAGATAACAAGCAGGCCGCCACTTCCACGTAATATTCAGTCGGGGACTGAATCACAACGGCCTGTTACTGCTTTGGGCTCTGGATTCATATCTGATAATCAAGGCCACGTAATTACAAATAGTCATGTAGTAGATGGTGCACAGACTGCTGACGTTACATTTGTGAATGGTAACAGGTTTACCGCAAAAGTGCTAGGAAATGACGTATATAGCGATATAGCCATTTTAAAAATAGTATTAAATAACTCCCAACAAACGAAACAGCAACAACAGGCACTATTGTCAATTCAACCGCTTCCCATTGGAAACTCCTCTGCTATACAGGTTGGAGATCAAGTAATTGCTATTGGCAATCCATTTGGACTTAGCGATACTATGACTACAGGAATAGTAAGTGGTATAAGCCGGGTATTGCCAGCAGCGGCAGGAACTGGGTTTTCTATTCCTAATGCAATTCAAACAGATGCACCTATTAATCCTGGCAATTCTGGCGGACCTTTATTGAATATACAAGGACAAGTCATTGGAATAAACACTGCAATATTGTCTGGCAGCAGCGGCTTCTCCGGTATAGGATTTGCAGTGCCTTCTAACACAATAACAAAAGTAATGCCAACATTAATTAAGAATGGTACGTATCCTCATCCTTTTCTCGGACTCACAGTAGCGACATTGACATCCGATATAGCACAAAATGTTACAGGCTTAGAATCAGCACCTTCGAATTTAAGAGGTATTTATGTGGACACGATTACAAAGGGTGGACCTGCTGATAAAGCTGGAATACATGGAACTACTACAGATCAATATTCCAAGAAACATGTAGGAGATATAATAACCACTATCGATGGACAGCCTGTAACAAGAAGCGATGATTTAATCACATATATTGATCAGCACAAATCTGTTGGCGATAGTGTGACATTTACAGTGTATAGGAACGGACATGCAATGGATTTGAAAGCAATACTTACAGATAGACCAACTCCTCCTGGAGTATTGATTATGAGCTTGCCTCCTGTTCCTGCACCTCCGGAATCTCCTTCGCCACCTCCACCGTCATCGCCGCCTACACCAGGCCCCTAAGCTTATTTCCATTTTTTCTTTGATTCAAGTCTGGCCTCTTCGATATAAATTGAAGATCGAAAAGT
>Ga0075421_100009628_pt1 | contig 11917 bp, 6 predicted proteins | sample SoiMetdeltSBSDD5_FD_75292 | JGI IMG/M metagenome (GOLD analysis project Ga0075421, IMG submission 75292) | Bulk soil microbial communities from a Populus tree surrounding site in Tennessee, USA - Soil MetaG P. deltoides SBSDD5 | ecosystem: Environmental > Terrestrial > Soil > Tree plantation...
CGCGCATCTTCGACGAGTTCGTCCAGCTGTCGAACTCGCAGCAGCTCGGCGGCACGGGGCTTGGGTTGCCGATCTCGAAACGCCTTGCGTCGCTCCTGGGCGGCGACCTGTGCGTGATCTCGACGCGTGGAGCAGGGAGCACGTTCCGTCTCACACTCCCGATGTGCATCGACGGCTGAAGTCGTCAACGGGGGTAATTGGGGTCAGACTCGAATTAGCGTTTCGTTGCGTCCCGCGAAACGCTAATTCGAGTCTGACCCCAATTGCCAAGGCTCGCGCAACCTTGCTTCCTCCTGTTCGACCGACGAAGATTCGGCACCAACGTGCGCTTGAACGGTCGAGGCCGATTCTTCTGGTCACGACCGGACCAAAGCCGTTGCCGCGTGGTATCATCACGACCAAGTCGGCAGCCGTCCCGATGGCGAGCCGAAACGAACGCCACCCGCGCCGAGAGAGCAGCACATTGAAGGCATTGTGCGTTGGGCGACACCGATATCTGAGTGATCACTTCGGGCAATTCTTCCGAAAACATGGCGTCGAGACGAGGAGCGTCGTCGGTATTGCGGCGGCGGTCGAGGCAGCGCATGCGCACGAGCCCGACGTCGTCTTCTGTGAGTACGACCTGCTGGCGACCGTGCCGCTCGAGCCATGGGAACGCGATCCGTTTCTGTCGCGGCTCCCGGTCATCGCGGTGAGCCTCACGCGGCGCTCCGACGAGATGCACCTCCTCGATGTCAACAACATTGCCGGATTCTTCTATCTTCCCGCCTTGAGCGCGGAGGACGCGCGGCGGCTACTCCATGCCGTTCGCCCGTGCGCTGGCTACTCGCTTCCGTCGTCGCTGGAGCGACCGCGTCAGGGCACGGTCGCCACTGACTGATTGCTGTTAGGCGCTCACACGTCGAACTCGCTCCGTGATGGTTGCGCGCCCATCACGATGCGTTATCATTCGCGCGCCTTACGAACGCGGATCGTGAAGGCCGTCGATGGCCGACGGATCAGCGCTTGCAGAACCCGGTGCCCGCGACGTAGCAGGACTGGCGAGCATTGAACACCGCGGATGTGAAAACCAAGGGGACCGACCGCGCGGCGCAAGCCGACGCGATGCTGTCCGCTGCCGGGCTCGATGTCCTCAGTGCGCTCCGCACGGGGATCGTTTGCGTCCTCCCCGATGGGAGCGTATCCGCCGTCAACGACGCCGCAGCCGAAGCGCTCTGCGCCGCTGAATCCAGGCACATCGGGAGCGACTTCTGGAGCGCATTCCCCGCGCTGCACGATGGCCGCGCACACGACTACATCCAGGCGACGCTGCGCGACGGGACGTCGCGTGTGTTCCACGCTGCACTTCCGGGCGGCCGTGCTGACGCCATTCACGAGATCCGCGTCGCGCGCACGCGGCTCGGCTGGCTCGTCTTCGAACTGCGGGAGACGCCGCACGCCACCCGCGAGGCATCAGCCGAAGAGGCCGATCCGCTCCGCGAGGTCGCGCGGCGGATGGCGGCTGGCTCCGACTCCGAACAGCTCCTGGGCATACTCTGCGACACCGCGCTGGACATCTGCGCGGCCCACGGAGTGGCTGTCGCAAGACTTTCCGGGGCCGACGCGATCATCGTCGCCGGCTCAGGTGTCGAAGCGCCTCCTCCTGGCACGATGTTCTCGGTCGTCGACTCGCTCGCCGGCAACGCCCTTCGAAGTCGATCGCTCATCACCGAGCAGGACGACCCGACGCTGGCATGGCCGTTGTTTGCGCCGTCCGCGCAGATTTCGGACGTGCTCGTCGTGCCGCTGATCGCGGCGGATCAGCCAGTCGGTCTCCTGTGTGCCTGGCGTGCCGGCGGCAGCGTCACGTTCGCGACCCGAGATCGGAACCGCCTCAAGGCGCTCGCGGATCACGCGGCCGTTGTCCTCGTGAAGGCCAGGCTTCTCGAGCAGGCCCAAGCCGCGACCCACGCGAAAGGCGTTTTCCTCGCGACGATCTCGCACGAGCTGCGAACGCCGCTCACCGCGCTCACCGGCTACGGCGAGCTCCTCGCGGATGGCATTCTCGGCCCGCTGAGTCCGCACCAGATGGACATGGTGGACCGGATGCGGTCGGTGACGCATCAGCTCGCGGTCATGGTCGATGAGCTGCTGACGTTCTCTGCTCTCGAAGCAGGGCGCGAAACGGTCCGGCTGAGCGACGTGTCCATCATCGAGATCATGGATGCGGTCATCGCGGTCGTCGAGCCGCTCTCGAGGCAAAAAGGACTACGCCTCTCCGTCGAGCTCCCCGAGCGACCGCCGACGCTCCACACCGACGCCGAGAAGACGCGCCAGATCCTGGTGAATCTCGTCGGGAACGCCGTCAAGTTCACCGATGACGGTGAGGTCGCTGTGATAGTCGGGCCCCGGGACGGCGAGCTCACCGTCGAAGTTCGTGACACCGGCATCGGGATCAGCGACGCCGACCGAGCGCGTCTCTTCCAGCCATTTACCCAGCTCGACTCCGGCTTGACCCGCCGGCACGGGGGGACCGGGCTCGGGCTGTACAACTCGGAGCGGCTGGCCCATTTGCTCGGCGGGCGAATCGACGTGACGTCGGAGCCGGGCGTCGGCAGCACGTTCACGCTCGTCGTGCCGATCCGCTATCCTCGGAGCGGATAAGGCCGACGGCATTAGATTTCGGTCATGCCCAGCACCCCAATCACGAGCGTTTTCAACGACGGCTACATCGCCGAGATGTATGAGGCGTACCGTCGCGATGCCGCGTCCGTCGAGGAGTCGTGGCGTCAGTTCTTCCGGTTCGCCGAGCGGCTCGGCGGTGCGACTTCCGCCGCCACGACGGTGGCCGCGGACCCGGTCTACCTTCGCAAGGTGGCGGGCGCTGCTGCGCTCGTGGACGCGATCCGGCAATACGGACATCTCGCGGTCCCGCTCGACCCCCTCGGGTCTCCACCTCCTGGCGCTGCCGAGTTGTCGCCGGAGTTCCATGGAATCACCGAGGCCGACCTGGGCCTCGTGCCTGCGCTTGCACTGGGGTTCGATGTCGGAACGGCTGCCGATGTCACGGCTCGGCTTCGTGATCTCTACTCGTCGACCATGGCGTTCGAGTTCGCGCACCTCGGGGAAGAGGGCGAGCGCGAGTGGTTCCGAGACACGATCGAGCAGGAGCGACTGCCGCGGCATCTGACGCCTGACGAGAAGCGCGCGATCCTCGAACGGCTCAGCGAGGTAGATGGTCTCGAGCGGTTCATCGGCCGCGCGTGGGTGAACATGAAGCGCTTCTCGATCGAGGGAACCGACGCGCTGGTTCCGATGCTCGACACGCTGATCGAGGAAGCGGGGACGGCCGGCACACGTGAGGTCGTCATCGCGATGGCGCATCGCGGCCGCATCAACGTGTTGACTCACATCCTCGGCAAGCCGTACGCGAAGATCTTCGGCGAGTTCGACGGCAAGCACGCGACCGCCTCGGCCGAGAGCGAGACGGGTGACGTGAAGTATCACCTTGGCGCGCGTACCGAGCGGACAGTCGGGAACGGCCGCACCGTGGGCATTCGGCTCGTGCCGAATCCCAGTCACCTCGAGGTGGTGAACCCCGTGCTCACCGGAATGGCGAGGGCGCGCCAGCGCGTCTCCGCGGACGAGCGCCCGACCGGGGAGCTCGATCCATCAGCGGTGACGCCGGTGCTCGTGCACGGCGATGCGGCGTTCCCGGGCGAAGGCGTCGTGGCCGAGACGCTCAACATGTCCAGGTTGCGCGGCTACACGGTGGGCGGCACGGTCCACATCATCGTGAACAACCAGGTCGGGTTCACGACGGACCCGACGGACGCGAGGTCCACGCACTACGCGAGTGATCTGGCGAAGGGGTTCGAGATTCCGATCGTTCACGTGAACGCGGACAACCTCGAGGCCTGCATTGTCGCGGTTCGGCTCGGCGTGGCCTACCGCTCGAAGTTCGGCAAGGATTTCCTGATCGATCTCGTCGGGTACCGGCGACACGGGCACAACGAAGGCGACGAGCCGACGTTCACCCAGCCGACGCTCTACGCCACCATCAAGGCTCATCCCACGCCGCGTCAGGCGTGGGGCGAGCGCCTGGTGGGTGAAGGGATCGTGACGGCGGACGACGTGCAAGCCGCTGAGCGCGCCGTTGCCCAGCGCCTCGAGGCGATCTACGACGAGTCGAAGCAGGCGCACGAGGAGGACCACGAGAACGGCGGAGGAAGCGCCGTGCCGGCGATGATTCCCGAGACCGGGGTCCGGGCCGAGCAGCTCGTGGCGCTCAACGAGCAATTGCTCGCGTGGCCCACCGGATTCGCGGCGCATTCGCGGCTCGCGAAGCAGTTGGAGCGCCGCCGCGAGGCGATGGGTGAAGCGGGTGGGATCGACTGGGGGCACGCGGAGTCGCTCGCGTTCGCCTCGCTGCTCGCGGAGGGGACGTCCGTGCGGCTGTCGGGTCAGGACGCGGAGCGGGGTACGTTCTCGCACCGCCACGCGGTGCTGCACGATCCGAACACCGGCCAGACCTTTACCCCCCTGCAGCGCCTGCCTAACGCCAAGGGCGTGTTCGAGATCTACAACAGTCCCCTCTCGGAGACGGGCGTCCTCGGCTTCGAGTACGGGTACAGCACGGCGGCGGAGGACTCGCTCGTGCTCTGGGAGGCGCAGTTCGGCGATTTCGTGAACGTCGCACAACCGGTCATCGACCAGTTCATCGCGGCCGACCGGGCGAAGTGGAGTCAGGATTCGTCGGTGGTCCTGCTGCTCCCGCACGGGTACGAGGGGCAGGGGCCGGAGCACTCGAGCGCGCGCCTGGAGCGTTTCCTTCAGCTGTGCGCCGAGGGGAACATGACGGTCGCTTATCCGTCGACGCCGAGTCAGTACTTCCATATTCTGCGTCGTCAGGCGAAGTCGGATCCCCGCCGGCCGCTCGTGCTGATGCAGCCCAAGAGTTTGCTGCGCCTGCCGCAGGCTGCGTCGCGGCTCGACGACCTGGCGAACGGCCGGTTCATGAGCGTGATCGACGACCAAAGCGTGGGAGACCGGCGCGACGAGGTGCAGCGCGTCGTCTTCTGCACGGGGAAGCTGTTCTACGATCTCACGGCGAAGGAGCGACCGGCGAACGTCGCCGTCGCGCGCATCGAGGAGCTCTATCCGTGGCCAGCGGAACAGGTCTCGCGCATCGTGGACCTGTACCCGAACGTGGTCGAGGTGGCCTGGGCGCAGGAGGAGCCGAAGAACATGGGCGCGTGGGGCTACGTGGCGCCGAGGCTGCGTGCCTGTACCGGAAACGCGATGCTGATTCGCTACATCGGGCGACCCGAGCGGGCGAGTCCCGCGGAAGGCTACGTCGCGACGCACCAGGACGAGCAGGCGCGCATCGTGGCGGATGCCCTCGAGGTGCCGGCCAAGCGGAAGACGGCGGCGCGAACATAACGGATGCGATCATTACGGTTGAGGGCTTGGGCGGCGCGATGCGTCGCCCTCATGCTTTCGCTGACCGCGGCGTTGCCCGCGCGGTCTGTGAAGGCGCAGGGGATCGCCGAGCTGGACGAAGCGATCTCCGCGCTGTCGGTGCCCATGCGCGTGCTCGTGATCGCCGCGCACCCGGACGATGAGGACACGCAGCTCATCACGTGGCTGGCGCGAGGGCGCCATGTGGAGACGGCGTACCTGTCGCTCACGCGCGGCGATGGCGGTCAGAATCTGATCGGCAACGAGCTGGGTGAGGCGTTAGGTGTCATCCGCACCGAAGAGCTTCTGGCCGCACGTCGCATCGACGGAGGACGCCAGTACTTCACGCGTGCGTATGACTTCGGTTTCTCGAAGAATGCCGACGAGACATTCCGCCACTGGCCGCGCGATTCGATTCTGCGCGACGTGGTGACGGTGGTGCGGTCGTTCAAGCCGCACGTCATCGTGGCCATGTTCTCGGGCACGCCGCGCGATGGCCATGGACACCACCAGGTGTCCGGGATTCTCGCGCGCGAGGCGTACGACATCGCGGGTGATTCGGTGCGGCTGCCGCGATCGGCGACGTATGGCCAGGGCGCGTGGTCGCCGCTCAAGTTCTATCGCGGGGCGTGGGGGGCGCGCGATCAACCGGGTGTGTTGCGGATCAACGTTGGGGAGTTGGACCGGATGCTGGGCCGGTCGTACGCCGAGATCGCAGCTCAGAGCCGCTCGCAGCACAGGTCGCAGGGGTTCGGATCGATCCAGCCGAGGGGTGTCCGGTTCACGCAGGTTCGGCGTGAAGCCACGCGGGTGAACGAGAGCGTGCCGGCCGAAGGCGAGCGCTCGGTGTTCGACGGGATCGACACGACGTGGACACGGTACAGGACGGCGGGTCTTCACCCGAGTCTTCGGGCGGACCTCGATAGCGTAATCGCGGAGGTGTCGAGGGTCCAGGCAGTGTCCTACCTGCGGAATCCATCGTCGGCACTCCCGCCTTTGACGAAGATCGCGACAGCGCTCACTGTCCTCGGCGGCTCGCCCCACATGGTGGCTGTGATCGACACCGCCAACGGTGGCCGCGTGGTGGAAATCCCGGACGACCTTCGAGCGGCGGCGCGTACTGTGTATCGGCGCGCGGTCCGGGCCATCGCGATTGCCGGTGGGATAGCTGTCGAGACACAGGTGCCCCGCGAGCTGGTCGCGACGGGCGACAGCGTGCCACTCACTCTGACCGTATACAATCGCGGTATCGCAGCGGTTCGTGCGGAGCCCGAGGATTTCTTCCGCTGCCGCAGCGCGGTCGTCGCGCCCGACGGCAGCGTACGATTCCCTCCGCGTCGCATCTGGGCCGCGGACAGCGCGGTCACGGTTTTGCCGGACAGCGCGCGAACATGGCAAGGCTTTGCGTGCGCGAGCTCTGCGCGCGTCGCCGATGGCCCGTGGTGGCTCGACGTGCCGCGCGAAGGTGACATGTTTGGCGTCGCAAGCGTCGTCGCGCCCGAAGATGAAGCGTCGCGGCGGCCGATCGTACGATTACAGGTCTCAGCGACTCCTTCACGACTTGGGTTCCCGATCGAGCTGGAGCCCACGATCGTTCATCGCTTCGCCGATCCCGCTCGCGGGGATATGAGCCGACCGCTCGGGTACGTCCCGGAGATCTCAGTCACGCTCGACCGCGCGATCGAGTATGCTCCGGCGCGGAAGCCGCTCGTCAGGCAGGTACGCGTGGAGGTCCGCTCCGCTGCTACCGCGCCGCGCGACGTGCGTGTCTCCCTACGGCTCCCGACCGGCCTGCGCGCGGACTCGGCGGCGCGGACGGTTGCGCTGCCGTCGTACGGTGCCGTGCGGAGCGTGACGTTCACCGTGCGCGGCGAGCTCCCTCCCGGCCGCCACGCCATCTCGGCCGTGGCAACGTCAAACGGCCGCGAGTTCACGGCAGGGTACACGGCAATCGAGTACGATCACATCCGACCACAGCGGCTCTACCGGAACGCGACCGTGGCTGTGGAGGCCGTGGACGTGAAGCTACCGGCTGACGCGACCATCGCGTACATCCAGGGCGTCGGCGACAACTCGGCGCCCATGCTGCAACAGCTTGGACTCCGCGTGCTCGTGTTGAACCCGGCCGACATTCCGCGGACGGACCTTTCGCGTTTCGACGCCATCGTCGTCGGCACGCGGGCGTACGAGTCGAACGAGACGCTCGTGGCGAACAACGCCTCATTGCTGGAGTACGTGCGACGCGGCGGCACGATGGTGGTGCAGTACGGCCAGTACGAGATGCAGAGTTCGGGCATCATGCCGTACCCGATCACGATCGCGCGTCCGGCGGATCGCGTGACGGACGAAGCGAGCCCGGTACGTATCCTCGATCCCAACGCCCGCGTGCTCACATCCCCGAACGCGATCTCCATCGCCGATTTCAACGGATGGGTGCAGGACCGCTCCCTCTATATGCCGCGTACGCACGCGTCAGAGTACGCGTCGGTGCTGTCCACCAACGATCCAGGTGAGCCACCTAACGACGGTGGCATCCTCGTCGCGCGCTATGGGTCAGGGACGTACGTCTACACGACGCTGGCGTTCTTCCGCCAACTGCCGAACGGCGTCCCGGGAGCGGCGCGGCTGTTCGCGAATCTGCTCGCGGCAAGGGCACCCGAACGGCGCCCAGTGCAGTAGGCTGGCGGCTGGTGGCTGCTCGCTGCCTTATGGCAGGATCAACGGTCGGCCCGGTGATTACTACGATTGTGACGGAAACCCCGAGAGGAGCCGGATTTCCGGGGGTCAGAGTCGTTGAACGAGGATCTTTCAGCGACTCTGACCCTTGAACTCCCGCGGGGAGGCTTCGCGACCCACAACGTTGAACGGGTCGGAACAACGATTGAACGGAAACAGCAGGAAGAGGCCGGATACTGCTGAACTGCGAACAGCCGGACAGGATGGACGGGATGGAACAGGATGTCAGCCCGCAGGGCCGACGAGCCGTCAGCGCCGAGCCGTCTTCCCGTTCCTCCTGTCCATCCCGTCGTGCCGCGCGCCGTTACGCTTATCTGGCAGTTTCTTGCTGTTTCCGTTCCAATCGTTGTTCCCACCCCGTCACGCTGTCTGGGCCGAGAAGCATCCCACGGGATCGATCCGGTTTCAACGCGGGCGGGGCCTAACGCGCCACGGGATCCGTCCTGCTCGGGCCGGAGATCGCGCTCACGATCAGTCCGACGATGACCACCGTGACGGCCCCGATGACATTGTGCCAGAGGAACGACACCGACGGCCGGCCGAAGTTCACCGCGGCCACCGTCGACATCCCCGCAATGAGGCCAAGGAACGCCCCGGCCGCGCGCGCCTGCCGGACCATCGCCAGCAGGAAGACACCGAGGATCGAGCCGTAGAAGAACGAGCCGAACCGGTTCACCACCTCGATCAGCGAACCCAGCGTCGCTGCGTAGGTCGCGACGATGCAGGCGAAGATCCCCCAGAGTCCCGTCGCCATCTTCGAGACGGTCAGGTAATGGCGGTCCGTCGCCGTCGGACGAACCCACCGCCGATAGAAGTCGATCACCGTCGAGGTAGCGAGTGAGTTGAGCTCGGCCGCGATGCTCGACATCGCCGCGGCCATCACGGCGGCAATGAAGATGCCCGCCAGGCCGACTGGCAACATCGTGAGTACGAAGCGCGGAATGACGTAGTTCACGTCGCGCGACGTCTCACCGGTTACGCGCTCGGCCAGTGCGATGGCCTCGCGATGTACGGCCTCCACCTCGCCGTTCGCGGCGACAAACGCCCGATTCGCCCCTGACGATGCCGCCGCAGCGCGCGCCGCGACGTCCCGCCGCGCGACTGCATCGCGATGCTTCGCCTCGAGCGCTTGATATTCGGCCGGTGCCTCGGCCTGGACACGGCGCTCGTGAGCCGGGTTGTAGAGGAGCGGCGGTGCCTTGAACAGATAGAACACGAACACGAGCACGCCGATCATCAGCACGAGCGCCTGAAGTGGAATCTTCCAGTAAGCGCTCATGAGGAGCGAGCTCCTCCCCTCATCCACCGACTTCGCCGTCAGGAACCGTTGCACCTGACTCTGGTCGGTCCCGAAATACGACATCGACAGGAACGTGCCGCCGATGAGCCCCGACCAGAACGTGTACGTCTCATTCAGGTTGAACGAGAAGTCGAACGCGCGCAGGCGACCGGCGGCGCCCGCGAGTCGGAGCGCACTATCCGGGTCGACCGGTATCTGGAAGAGAATGACCACGACGAGCCCAACGATGGCCCCAACGATGAGATACATCTGCTTCACGTCGGCCCACGTCACTGCCTGCACACCACCGATCATCGTGTAGATCACGGTGGGGATTCCCATGATCGCCACGGACCAACCGATGCTCCAGCCGAAGATCGCAGAGAACACGACGGCCGGCGCCGAGATGATCGCGCCGCACGACATCCCACGCGACACGAGGAACAGGAACGCCGTCAGCGAGCGCGTCTTCGCGTCGAACCGGCGCTCGAGATACTCGTACGCGGTGAACACGCGCGCGCTGTGGAGAAACGGCACGAGGGTGACGCCGAGGATCACCATCGCGAGCGGGAGCCCGAAATAGAACTGAATGAACCGCATGCCGTCGGTTGCGCCCTGGCCCGTCGTGCCGATCATTGTCACGGCCGACAGTTGAGTCGCCATGACCGACAGCCCGACCGCCCACCATGGTAGGTTCCGGTTGGCCAGGAAATACCCTTCGATCTCGTGCGTGCCCTTCGCGCGGCGAATGCCGTCGACGACGACGTAGGTCAGGTAAAAGGCGACGATGGCCCAGTCGAGTGTATGCACGCGCGGGCTCAGCCGGAGTAGCGAGCCTGGAGCAACCAGAGAGCCAGCAGCGTTACGACCTGTACGGTCATCACGCGAATCAAGGTCTGGCGGAACCTGGAAGTTCCCGGAGGGGTCGACTCGTGGCTGGGCATGAAGGTCGGGTGGAGGCGTGAGCGTCCGACGAGAAACAGCCGAGGCGCGTACAAGGGCGCAGAAGTATCCACTCCGACCCACGGGCACAGCAAGGAGCCACGGCGCGCCGCGGAGTGTGGGCACTGGGCCACTTAGATTTCATTTGATCATCTCTCCTTTCCCATCGCGCGAGGAACATGACCACTCGGCGACGACCCCACATCGTCATCATCGGCGGAGGTTTCGGAGGCCTGAGTGCCGCGCGCGTGTTTCGCGGTGACGACGTCGACGTCACGCTGATCGACCGCAACAACCACCACACGTTTCAGCCGCTCCTGTATCAGGTCGCGACGGCGACCCTGAACCCGAGCGACATCACGGCCCCGATTCGTCACGTGCTGCGAAAGCAGCGCAACACAGTGGTGCTTCTCGCGGACGTCACGGCGATCGACGTCGCCGCGCGTAGCGTGAGCATTGACGACGGGGAGCATCGCCGTGACATCGATTACGACTATCTGATCATCGCGGCCGGCGCACGGCACTCGTATTTCGGCCACGACGACTGGGAGAGCGAGGCGCCCGGGCTCAAGACCATTGACGACGCGCTCGAGATCCGCCGCCGTTTTCTGCTCGCGTTCGAGCGCGCCGAGCTCACTGAAGACGACAGCGAGCGCGAGGCCTACATGACGATCGTCATCGTCGGTGGAGGGCCGACGGGCGTCGAGCTCGCCGGACTGATTCCCGACGTGGTGCGCGGGTTTCGACGCGACTTCCGGCGTATCGACCTGGGGCGCGTACGCGTCGTGCTCGCCGAAGGCGGACCGCGCCTGCTCCCGACGTTTCCCGAGGAGATCTCGACGCGTGCCGCGCAGGACCTCCGCGAGCTCGGCGTGGAGGTGCGCCTCAGGTCGATCGTGACCCGCGTGGAGCGCGACGCCGCCTACATCGGTGACGAGCGCATTCCAACGCGCACCATCTTCTGGGCGGCCGGGAATGCGGCGTCACCGCTGGCCCGGTTTCTCGATGTGCCCCTCGACCGCGCGGGGCGGGTGCTCGTTCAGCCCGATCTCTCGATTCCCGAACACCCCGAGGTATTCGTAGTCGGCGACATGGCGGCGCTCACGGACACCCGAGGTGTGGCCGTGCCCGGAGTGGCTCCCGCTGCCAACCAGGAAGGGAAGCGAGCCGCCGAAAACATTCGGCTGCTGCTTCAGGGCGCGGAAACGAAGCCGTTTCGCTACCTGAACAAGGGAAACCTCGCCACGATCGGTCGCTACAAGGCCGTGGCCGACTTCGGGAGCTTTCGCGTCGTCGGCTGGGTCGCATGGTGGTTCTGGCTCTTCGTCCACATCATGTACCTGGTTGGCTTCCGGAACCGGCTCAGCGTGCTCCTGCAGTGGGCGTATTCGTACTTCACCTATCAGCGGGGGGTACGATTGATTACCCACGCGGAAACCGGAGCCAGGCCAGAGGTTGCGAATGGTCAGACCTCTTTGTTGACGTCCCGACCGTTGTAGCGGATATTCGGCATCGTAGGGC
>Ga0075421_100009629_pt1 | contig 11917 bp, 8 predicted proteins | sample SoiMetdeltSBSDD5_FD_75292 | JGI IMG/M metagenome (GOLD analysis project Ga0075421, IMG submission 75292) | Bulk soil microbial communities from a Populus tree surrounding site in Tennessee, USA - Soil MetaG P. deltoides SBSDD5 | ecosystem: Environmental > Terrestrial > Soil > Tree plantation...
AGAACGCGCCGCGCCCCTCGTCCGACGTACGCGCGTTGAACGCGTTGTTCAGCAGCGGCACCAGCTCATTGACCGCCGATGGTTCGAGCACCGCCGTGTAGAGACCCGGCTCGAGCGCCTGAGGATTGCGGCTGGCCACCGCTTTTTGCGCCGCGATCCGGCCGATCGACGCCGGATCGACGCGTGCCCAATCGCGCGAGCCGCCGGACGCCCAGCCGCTTCCGGTGGCGTCCGGCGTTCGCGCCGTCACCGAGAAGTCAGCGTCGGTCGTGCGGTGATACGCGAACAAGCCGTTGCTCGTCGCTACGGCAACCGCGCGGGCGTTGGCTTCGAGATAGCCGGCCGTGAAAATCTGGCCGGCCGGCTTACCCGCCGCCGCTGCCGCCTCGATCGCACGGCCGACGGCGCCGCTTCTCACTTCAGGATCGAGCGTGGCGGTCCGCTGTGAGTACGCGTCGACGGCGCCGTAGCTCTGAGGCCCGAGCTCGGGCATGAGCTCCGGATCTTCCGGCGACAACTTCGCCAGCGTCGCTGCCAGCTCCACCGTCCGCTTCAGCGACGCATCGTCCAGCACGTTGGTGGACGAGGACGCGCGGCGTTTGCCGATCGTCACCGTCACGGTCAGCGTGGTGTTGGTGATGCCGCCCGAGGTCGTGATGCTGGCATCGGCGAAGCGCGTGTTGCCGCTCCACTCGTTCGTGACGTTGACGCGCGCCTGGTCGACGCCCTTGGCGAACGAGAGCGCGCGGTCGGTGAGGCTCTTGGCCTGGTCGCGCGAGAGCAGCCCCGGACCTTCTGCCGCCGGCGCGGCTTGAACGTTCATGAGCTGCGCCTCGTGTTGAGAATCGTGACGTTCTTGAATCGCGCCGGCACGCAGCCGTGGCTCACCGAGCTCGATTGCGACGGCTCGCCTTTGCCGTCGCTGAACGATCCGCCCATCCAGTAGGACTGCTGCCCGCCAATCATGTCCATCGAGTTCCAGAAGACCGGCGTGTTGCTCTGATACGCGACGTCGCGCAACATCCCGACCACCTTGCCGCCGCGCACTTCGTAGAACGCCTGTCCCGAGAACTGAAAATTGAATCGCTGATGGTCGATCGACCACGATCCGCGATTCTTGATGACGATGCCGCGATCGGTGGCGGCGACGATGTCGTCGAGACCGATGTTGCGCTCGCCGGGCAGCAGCGAGATGTTCGGCATCCGCTGGAACTGCACGGCGTCCCACGACTCGGCGAACGAGCAGCCGTGCGAACGCTCGACGCCGGTCAGCTTGCGAATCCGCGCCACCTGCTCGCGGATCGTCTGATAGTCCTTGAAGATGCCCTTCTCGATCACCAGCCAGCGATCGGCGGGCACGCCCTCGTCATCCCACGCCACGCGCGACAGCGAGCCCTCCTGGGTGCGGTCGGCCTGGATGTTCATGAAGTCGGGGCCGAAGCGCAGCTGGCCGATCACTTTCTCCGGCGGAGCAATGAAACTCGTTCCGGCGTAGTTGGCCTCTTCGCCAATGGCGCGATCAAGCTCGGTGGGATGGCCGATCGACTCGTGAATCGTCAGCCAGAGGTTGGTGGGATCCAGAATCAGGTCGTACTGACCCGCGTCGACGCTTCTCGCCTTGACCTTTTCGGCGGCCAGCGAGGCCCACGCTTCGGCGTTGCCCCGCATGTCGAGCGACTCGATGTACTCCCAGCCGGAGCCGCGCGGCGCGAGCTCCTGGTCGTAGGCCTGAAAATCGCCGTTTGCACCGATGGCCGTCACCGAGAACGAGGGACCGACGCGAATGATCGTCTGCGTCACGTTGGTGCCTTCGGTCGTGACGAGCGTCTTGATCTCGCGAAGGAGCGAAAGCCCGGAGCTGGCAAAGCGCACCGTTGGCACCTTCAGCGCAGCCTCGTTGGCGGCGAGCAGCAGCGCGATCTTTTCTTCGAGCGGGACGTCGATCGGATCGCGGCGAACCGGGGTCATCCACGTGCCGGTGACCGGCTTGACGGGCGCGAGCTCGACGCGGTGCCTGCGCACGATGCGTGCGGCCCGCGACATCGCGGCGGCGTCGGCTGCGGCGCGCTGAGCGCCGGCACGCGTCATCGTGCTCGTCGCCGCGAAACCCCAGCTGCCGTCGACGAGCGTGCGCACGCCGAGCCCGTACGATTCGCCGTCGCTGACGTTCGTCACCTGACGCTCGCGGGTCGAGATCGCCTGCCGGCGATACCGCCCTACGCGGGCGTCCGCGTACGAGGCCCCGGCCTTCCGCGCGGCGTTGAGCGCCTCGTTGGCGATTTCGAGGGCGGCCGGGTCTGCGGCGGGAGCGGTTGGTTGGGCGAACGACTCGAGCGCGAGCGGACCGTACGCGGCGATCGTCGCCGCGCCGGCCGCGGTTGTTTTGATGAAATCACGGCGTGTGGGTGACATACGTACCCGTCCTTCAATTCAAGCCCGGGATAGTACTCGATTCTGGCGGCTGAGTTAGTGGCGCACTTCCTGGGTTGGAGTCGTGGCAGCCATCGGCGACACATGCACCGTCACGCGCCGATTGCGTTGCTTGTCGGCCTCCGTGTCGGAACCAACGGCCGGGTCCGCGCTTCCGACGCCCGCATCGACGATCACGATCCGATCGCCGCCGACTCCTTCGAGAGCCTCTTTCACGAACGTGGCGCGCGATCGGCTGATGGCGACGTTGACGATCGGATCGCCGTCCATATCAGTATGGCCAATCACTTCGAGGCGAAACCTCGGACCGTTCGCACCGGCGACCTTCTCCAATTCGGCCACACGCAACACGAGCTGTCGCAGGACATCCTCCTGACCCTCCGCCAGCGTCGCCTGTCCCTTGTTGAACAGCGGCGAGAGCGACTCGATCTGTGCGACGGTGGTCGCGACCGAGGCGTCCGCCGAACCCGAGGCGTCCAGTCGCGACACACCGGGAATCAGCGGCGCCAGGCGGCTGGCTTCGGCCAGCCAGGTCGGCGGCGCTGCGCCGGTGATCGACAGCACACCGTCGTTCAAATCGAGTGCGACGCCGTTGGGCGGCTGGAGCACCTGCCGCGCGCGGATGACCGCGAGGGTGGGGTTCGCCGCGTGATACGGCGCCCAGGTGGCGTCGACGTCGCCGGGAGTGAGCTGCGACGCCGCGAGAAGCGATTCGGGGTCGCGCGCCAGCGGATCGCGCAGCCCCGACACTGAGAATTTTCCGGCGCTGCGTCCCGACGAGAGGACGACGATGCCAGGCTCCGCTTTGAGTGACTCCAGATAGTGATTCCAGCGGCTCCGTGCGCGCCACGCGAACCCCGCCCATATCACCAGCGCGATGGCCGCGACGGCAACGGCGGCCCACAGCTTACGGTGGTTCGGTGCGGCGGTCGCGTGGTATTCGCTCTGAAGACACGTCTCGAGCGCCGGTCGTGCGCCTTCGAATCGAGCCGTATCGCCGCTGAACTGTTCGAGCTCGTCGGCGAACTCGAGATGAATTCGTTCGAGTGCGGTTTGTAGCGTCGTCCGGAACGTGCGCGGCGCCGTGCCACGCAGAACGGCTGCAAGGATGGCGCGCGGGCCCTGCTCGATCCAGACCGACAGCTCGCCCACCTTCAGCCCTTCGAGGCCTTCGGTGTCGGTGACGCTGAACGAATCTTTGACGAAGTCACGGATGGCGGTGAGCATCCCCGACACCATATCGGCGTCGCGGACCTCGCCACTTCCTGCAGTGACGTGCTGCAGGAGCAGACCGCTCGCGCGCTCGATGAGAAACACCTGCTCCACACGGAAGCGCAGCGTGTGAAGGAGCATGACCTCCCCGAATGACTTGCCGGTTCTGAGCGCCTCGATCCGCCAAGCCATCGAGCGCCACGACAAACTGTGCTCGAGCGTTCGATTGAAGCCGTCGACCATGCTGGCGAGCGCCGCGGCGACGGCTTTCCGGATGGCGGGTCCCATGACGGGAAACAACGCATCGGCGAGCGGCGCGGGATTCTTGCGAACCGATGCCGTGATGGCGTGCTCGACCGGCGGCGTGAGGGCGTGGGTGAACCGTGGATCGGACGCGTGCTCGACGAGGACCTGCGGAAGGATGCTGCCCATCTCGCGCCGGCGGGCCTCGGGGTCGTTCAGTCGCGCGAGCGACTGGGCAAGCTGTTCGACCTCACTGCCGACCAGAAGGCTTCGCAGCTCGGCGAACGCCTCGTAATCGGACGGTCGATCCGTGTCCAGCGCGGACTTGGTGACCGGCGGCGCCGCAGCCCGTCGGTCGGGCCCGGAACTCGCGTCGCTCACGTCACTCTCCGTTGGCGTCAGGCAGCGAATCGCTCGACAACCGCATTGCCATTTCCGTCAACACTGCGGCAAGCGTCGTCCGGTCCAGTTTTTCGGCTCTGAGATCGGCCGCTTCGCGGGCGAGGCGGGCGACGCTCTCCTGCGCGTGCTTCTGAAGCTCGTCGCTGATCTTCTGCTGCGTATCGAGCAGCTGCTGGCGAAGCTCGCGCTGGACGCGTGCCAGCTGATCGTCGACCTGACCGAGCTTCTTTTCATTGGACTCCGACGTGTCGCGCAGCTCTCGGGAGAGTTCCTTGTCGGCATCGCTGCGCGCCTCGTGCTCCGACTTGAGACGATCGGCCAGCGACTCGACCTCGTGTTTGACGAATTGCTCGAGCACGCCCAGCCGCTTCCGGACGTCTTCCTTGAGCTCCGCGGTCTCCTGCGCGATTCGTTCTTCCAGCCGCGCGAACCGCCGGTCGCTGTCGCGCAGCTGGGCGCCGAAGAGAATGTCCCGCACTTTGTCGAGACTTCCGCCCGACTGCTCCTCACCCGCAATCCTTCCGTCCCCGGCAACGGCAGCGGATCGTCCCGCATGGACTTGAGTGTCGTTGTTCATGGCTCGGCCGTACCTTTCCTTTGAGCGACCCGCTGCGGCGCGCGAGCGGGCCGCACGAGATGTCCTCGAACCCGTCGCCGATTCCTCACGGGGTGCCCGACAGCGGGCGCGCCGGTAAGGCTAACACAGCGTCAGGGGCCGATTGCGTGGTAACGGCCCAGCTGCACGCGCGGTGCTTCACGCGACATATAATCGCTGCCGCGATCGTGAGCGCTCGCCGGTGATTCAGAAAAAACTCGCGCTGCTTGGCGCCGCGGGCGTCGGCAAAACCAGTCTTGTCAGACGCTTCGTCAACAGCCTGTTCGACGAAAAATACCTGACGACGATCGGCGTCAAAGTCGACAAAAAGCCGGTTCGCGTCGGATCCGACGATGTCACGCTGATGATCTGGGACGTGGCGGGTGCCGAGGAGCGCTTCTCGGTTCCAAGCTCTTACGTCAGGGGCGCATCGGGTTATCTGCTCGTTGCCGACGGCACCCGTCCTGCCACGCTCGAGGCCGCCGCGGAGATCGTCGCGCAAATGGACCGTGATATCGGGCCGCTGCCGTTCATCCTGGTCGTCAACAAGAAAGATCTCGCTGATGCGTGGCGCGTGCAGGACTCGGAACTGGACGCCCTCAAGCCGCGCAGTCTCGCGGTAATGACCTCGAGCGCGAAGACCGGCGAGGGAGTCGAGGAAGCGTTCCAGCGGCTCGCCCAGGCGATGGTCCTCGCCTGAAGGAGCCCGTCACAAATCGAAGACGGTCTCGGCGCGCGCGAACTCGACGCGATGTTCCTTGTCGCCCGTGCGCCGCAGCATCGATTCGTCGAGCCAGTTCCGCTCCAGCCAGTCCCGGTTCGGATCGTGATGGCCGATGAGGGTGTGACGAACCCGGCAGGCGGCGGCCATCTCGATGATGTCTTCGATGCAGCTGTGGCCCCAGCCGGCTCGAGAGATCGCACCGCTGCCGCCAATCCCCATCAGGCCGTCATATTCCGCGCGCAGGTACTGGCCATCGCGGTAGAGGAGATCGGCATCCGTCGCATGCGCCACGACGCGTGCCTCGGCCTCCAGGCTCGAGGTGGCGTTCGGATGCGCCGGATCGCCATGCCACAACTCGTGGTCGGTGCAGAAAACGAACACGCGCCCGCCGTGCTCGACGCGATAGGCGAGGCACGGCGCCGGATGAAACACCTCGAACGCCTTGATTGTCGTCGCTCCCAGGGTGATCGGCTTGTCGAGCGGATGCTCTGCGCAATTCAGTGACGGCCGATCGCCGTCCTCGCGCGGTGCGGCGCCGATCGCGCACGCCTCGAATGTCGCCGGCATGACGCCGAAGAAAATCGGCGTCTGCACGCCCTGAACAGATTCCGCGACCTGTCGCGAAAAAATCCCGAGGTTGAAGTCGAGCGCGCGCAGGAACTGATGATTGCCGAAAATGTGCAGGCGATTGCGGGGATCGAAGCAGACCGCTGCCTGATCGAAACCCTCGGTGTGGTCCAGGTGGCTGTGACTGCCGAACAAATACAGATGCCGCTCGGGACGAGTGGCCCACTTCGCCTGGAGATCGCGGGCGCAGTTCCGGAAGCCGCTGCCGCAGTCGAAGACGATGTCGTACCCGTCGCCGGTCTCCAGGCGAACGCACGTCGTCCAGCCGCCGTAGACTCTCGGCTCGGGCACATCGAACTGGTCCGCGTAGGCGGCAAGCGTCTTGTGACTGACCGGCCCGCCCAGGATCTCTTCGACGCTGGTACCGATCCGTCCGCGATCGTCTGCGCGCCGCGTCAGATCCTCGAAGACGAGTTTCAGGAGCTCGATCTCGGCCCGACGCTGGATGTCCTGCCGCTCGGCGCGCGAAGGGAACATCGAACCGCTGCCCTGCGTGCCATACAGATGGATGCGCATCAGCATCACCACGGCGCTGGCGCGAGCCAGTCGAGCGGCGCGTCGCCAATCGGCGCGCCCGGCGGCGCGTCGGGCGCGGGCAGCGGAACCGGCCGGGCGGTATCGAGCGGCCGTTCGAGGAAGCGCTTGATGTCGGCTGCGATCAGCGTGCGCTGTGCCGTGTCCGCTTCCGTTTTCGCCGCCCCGGTCCTGAGCCGTGCGGCCAGCTTCGACAGTTTCAACGACGCGATCGCGCGCACCTGGCTGTTGGGCGACGCGTGCCCGAGCCACATCATGCGGTCGACGAGCACGCGCTCTTCCGCCCGGCGAACGGCCGCCTCGTAGGGATTGGCGGTCGGCGCGTCGAAGGCGGCGCCGACGAGACGGTCGAGCACGTCCTCGAGCCCGGGCAGCGTCGGATCGACCGCGTGCTGCGCGACCATGCGCGCAGCACGATCGAGCTGGAGCAGAAATCCGATCGTGACGTCGGCGGCGACGGTCGCCGGCGCGAGCGGATCGAAGGTGTCACCGGTTGTGCGCGCGAAGAGCTCGCGGTGCATCCCGAAGCCTGGCGGCCGCGGCGGAATCAGATCCAGGATCCGCTTCGGCACCGTCAGCTCCGACGGCCGCAGCGTGTAGGCGAGCGCGTCGAGCGCCTTCTGCTGCTGGTCGGCGCCGACGCCTGTGGTCGGCGTGCGATTGTCGCCGCGCATGCCGTAGATGTAGTCCTGGCCGGCAACCATCGATGCCGACGACTCCACGGCATAGCGGTGATACATGAACACCGGCACCAGGGGTTCTTCGATCGTCGCCAACGGCGCGCCGGTGCGAATCGTGCGCTCTCCCATCCGATCGAGCGCCGAACGACGGATCTTCATCAGCCGCATCAGCTCGTCGGCCTGATCGACGCCGTTCGACCACTGGTCGACTTTGGGATTTGCGTCGGTGTCCTGGTTCGTCATGTAGCGCAGGTCGCCGGTCCACGCCTCGTCGAGGATTTTCGTGAGCGCCGACTTTTCGTCGGTGCCGCGCGGGAATTCGCGATAGCCGTAATTGATCGTGACCCTGTCCCACTCGCCGATCCGCTGCGGGTACGCCTCTCCGATGTCGATCGACCCGTCCGCATTCAACCGCTCCAGCGGATGCGGATAATCCATCACCGAAATCCAGCCCCTGGCGCTGTCGTAGTAATTGTGGCCGAGGCCGAGCGTGTGGCCGACTTCGTGAGCGGCGAGCTGACGGATCCGCTTCAGCGCCGTCTCGTAGATGATCGCCGGCTTCTCACTCCCGGTCGAGTAGGGTGAGAGGAGCCCTTCGAAGATCAAGTAGTCCTGCCGGTCGCGCAGCGAGCCGAGCGTCACCGTGGCTTTGATGATCTCACCAGTCCGCGGGTCCGCAATCGTGCCGCCGGAGCTCCAGCCGCGCGTGGAGCGGTGGACCCAGTTGATCATGTTGTAGCGGATGTCCATCGGGTCGGCATCCGCCGGCAGCACATCCACCTTGAAAGCGTTGCTGAAGCCGGCGGCTTCGAACGCCTGGTTCCACCAGCTCGCGCCCTCGACGAGCGCTCTCTTCACATCGTCGGGCGCGCCGGAGTCGACCCAGTACTGGATGGGTTTCACCGGATCGCTGACGGCAGCCGCCGGATCTTTTTTCTCGAGGCGATGGCGGCGGATGACGCGCATCACCATCGGCTCGCCAATCGGCACGCTGTAGTCGACGTAATTGAGCCCGCCGTATCCGGCGCGCGGATCGTCGACGCGCGTTTTGTAGTTGCCGTCAGGAAGCTCGACGAGCGAGATGTGCTCGCGCATCGTGACGGCATCCGCGGTCGGCGTCACGCTCGCCACCGATCCGGAGAACAAGCCGCCGAATCCGCCGCGTCCCGCGCCGGCGCCGATCGGTTCGGGGCCTTGCACCGGTCCGCCGCCGCCACGCCCGCCGGTCGCCTCGTTGGCGAACGTCAGCGTCATGTCGATCTCGGTGTTTTTCGGAAAACCCTTCGTGTTGGGAAGGAAGAACGCGCTGCGGCTGCGATCGACGCGGTAGGTGCCGGGCCTCAGAGCGCCGGCCGCGCCTGCCACGTCGCGGAGCATGAACTCGGTGGCGTCCACCAGCACGCGCGTCCCGCTTTCAGCAGCGGCGGTGAAACCCCAGAGGATCGATCGCGCGAATGAATCTTCAACCGATTTCCGCTCGAGGGGATTGCTGCTGCTCGATCGGAACGACTGGTTCGGCTGCACGAGCAGCACTTTCGGTCCGACGCGCTCGAACCGCACCAGGCGTCCGCCGCCGCTCGAGCCGCGGTCGAGGCCGATGTCGTTCGAGCCCAGGCCTGCCGACAGGCCGGTGGAAAACAGGAAGTCGGTGTCGAAGCGAGAGACTTCCATGAACATCGAACCCGTGCGGTCTTCCCAGTACAGCGGCACGTAGCCGTCGATCTTGCGCATGCCGCTGGTGCGCTCGTCGAGCGAGGGCAGCGGCCCGGCACGCTGAGCTTGCTGGGCGCTGAACGACACCGGTGCAGCGAAAACAAGGATCAGAGCGAGCACACGACCAACGACGCCCATGTGACACCTCATTCCGGAAAACTATCCGGGGACGCCCGCGCGGTGTCAAGGGAAGGATGGCGGTGGCTCAGTTCCTCGCTTCCCGCTTCACGTCATTTGGTTTCTTGTCGTCGCGCAGCCCGACATACTTCGGATGTCTCAGAATTCCGCCGTCGGTCCACTCGACGAACTCGACTTGCACGACGACCGAGGGCCTCACCCAGCGCAGTTTTGCCATGTCCTCGTCGGTGACCCCTTCGCCCCATTGACCGCCGCCGTCGCTGTTCGGCAAATCGATGAAGGGACACTTGTCGACCTGACGATCGACAATCCTCCGGAACACTTCGGCTTTCGCGTACGGCGTGAACCCGGCCGCGACCCTTGCGGAGAATTTCAATCGTTTCTGCTCGTAAACGCCGACGACGAGCGACTCGAAATTCGAGGCGCTCGGCTTGAATCCGCCGACCACGAATTCCTGCTGCGGGCTGAACCGCACCTTGATCCACTCGTGGCTCCGCTCGCCCGGCATGTACACGGAGTCGTCGCGCTTCGCGATCGCGCCTTCGAGTCCCAGCCGGCGGATTTCCTGCTCGATGTGCTCGACCGCTCCGGGAAGCGGCTCGGACTGCAGGATGCCGGTGCCCGCGATCAGCGACCGCAGCGTCTGGCGCCTCGCTTTGAGCGGCTTGCCCATCAGCGATTCGTCGCCCACCGACAGCACGTCGAACGCGTAAAACGCGAAGACCGTCGACGAGCTCCGCCGATGCTGCAGCGCCTGAAAGGACGGCCGCCCCGACGGATCGAGCGCGACGATCTCGCCGTCGAGAATGAACTTTGGATGTCCGGCGGCCATCACCGCGGAAACGATGGTGGGGTAGTCGCGTGTCAGGTCCTTCTGGTTTCGGGACTCGAGGCGCGCGACGGTGTAGTCCTTCACGGCGAGCGCCCGATACCCGTCCCATTTCACTTCGTAGGTCCAGTGAGGTCCGACCGGAAGCTCCTTGGCGGATGTCGCCAGCATCGGTTTGAAGATCACGGCCTAGAGACTATGACGCGTTCCGCATTCGGGAAGCGAGCTCATCAGAACGCGTGTGTCACCGCTGTCAACAGCCCGCGATCGCTCCAACAACGGGCGACTGGCATGATTTGGTTCGCGGTTGGCCGGTCCGGTGAATTTTGCAGTAATGTGTGGGCGCGCTCGCGCGCTTTTTGATGACCGCCCGGCTGCAGGCATCCACCGGTTCGAGCCGTCCGATCCTGCTGGCGACGCGGACGCAACGACGGGAGGAGTGTTTTATGCAGCGATTCGTTCTGTTGCTTGCCTTTGCCGTGCTCCTGACCGGCGCGGCGTGGCTCGATACGCGCGCGCAGACCGATGGCGCGGTGGTGAGCGGCGCGCACCGATTCCAGAAGGTCGCTGACGGCATCTACTACGCGACCGCCTCGGGCACGATGAACGTCGGCGCGAACTCGCCAATCATCGTCACCGCCGACGAGGCGCTCATCGTCGATTCATCGATCACTCCGGCCGCCGGCCGCGCGCTGGCGCAGGATCTCAAAGCGGTCACCACCAAACCGATTCGATACGTGGTCGATTCGCACTATCACTACGATCACTCGTTCGGCAATCAGGTGTTCGACCGCGACGCGCAGGTGATCGGTCATCAGAACACACTGGTGCGGATGCCGGGCTCCATGCAGCAGTTCACCTATCTGAACAGCGTGCGTCCGATCCCGGAGCGGGTAGCCGGACTGAAGGAGCGCATCGCCAAGGAAGCTGATCCACAGCAGAAGACTGCGCTCGAGCGCCAGGTCGCCAGCTCGCTGGCCTATCTCGAACAGGTCAAGGAGACGCGCATCACGCCGCCGAACATCACGTTCAACGACAGCATCACGATCGCGCGAGGTGGACGGGAGATGCAGATCAAGTATCTCGGCCGCGGCCACACCGATACGGATGTGGTCGTCTTTCTCCCGAAGGAGCGCATCGTCGCGACCGGCGACCTGATGGAATCCATCATTTCTTATATGGGCGACTCCTATCCGGAGGACTGGATTGGCACGCTCGAGCGGTTGAAAGCGCTCGATTTCGACACGGTGATGCCGGGCCACGGCGTCGTGTTCACGGGCAAAAACAAGATCACCGTGTTCCAGCAGTACTTGCGCGACGTGATCGCGCAAGTGAACGCGTTCCGCAAGCAGGGGCTCTCGGCCGAAGATGCGGCCGCGCGCGTCGACGTGACGAAGCACAGCGGCGAGTTCCCGCAGATTCGCGGCGTCGGCATCGACGCTGCCGCCGTGCGGCGCCTTTACCGGCTCGCGCAAGATCCAAACGCGGGACCGACACCGTGATGAGATCGGGTAATTGGGTAATCGGGTAATTGCGTAATTGGATTGAAGCATTGAAGAACGGCCATTCGATCGCTCAATAAATTGCCCGATTACTCGATTACCAGACTCCCCAATTCCAGCAATGTTTTCGCGCGAACAGGAGGTCACGATGAAACCGGGATCAGTCTTTCGCGTCTTTTCCAGCGCTCGAGTCCGGTTCGCGTTCGCCGGCGCGCTCGCCGTCGCCGTGCTTGGCGCGCCGCCCGCATGGGAACGATCGGCCGGGCCCGTTCATGCGAAGTCGGCAAC
>Ga0075421_100009630_pt1 | contig 11917 bp, 13 predicted proteins | sample SoiMetdeltSBSDD5_FD_75292 | JGI IMG/M metagenome (GOLD analysis project Ga0075421, IMG submission 75292) | Bulk soil microbial communities from a Populus tree surrounding site in Tennessee, USA - Soil MetaG P. deltoides SBSDD5 | ecosystem: Environmental > Terrestrial > Soil > Tree plantation...
TCATTCCTTTTAATGCCCCGATATCTGTGCATCATCGTGTCGGCGTTCGGATCAGCACAATAGTTCCACGACGGTACGGTACGCAATCGCCGCGGCTGTCCCTTCTAAAAACTCAACCGACGCGCTTAATTTGCATTCTACGGACTGATCGCGCTATCTGAAGCTCATGGTCCGATGGCTGGCAATCCTGTTTGGGACGCTGAAAAGCTGTCTTCGCACGCAGCGCGAATTGGCGCTCGAGAACCTCGCGCTTCGACAGCAACTCGCGGTATGGAAGGCTCGCGAGCCGCGCCCGCGGTTGACAGAAATGGACCGACTGTTCTGGGTCTTCCTATCGAGGGTGTGGGCGACGTGGCGGTATTCGCTGCACGTGGTGCGGCCGGAGACGGTCGTCCGATGGCATCGGCAGGGATTTCGACGCTATTGGACATGGAAGAGTCAGCGTCGATCGGGTCGGCCCCTCATCAGTATGGAAGTCCGAGATCTGATTCGGCGGATGAGCACCACCAATCCGCTCTGGGGGGCGCCAAGGATCCACGGCGAGTTGCTGAAGCTCGGGCTGGTCGTGTCGCAAGCGACGGTTTCCAAGTACATGCTCAGGCCTCGGCGGCCGCCGTCGCAAGCGTGGCGCACGTTTTTGAAGAACCACGCGAAGGACTTGATGGCGTTGGATTTCTTCACAGTCCCCACGGCGACGTTCCGGGTCCTGTTTGTGCTGGTGGTGCTGAGCCACAGCCGGCGCCGGCTGGTACATGTCAACGTCACAGAGCATCCCACGGCAGAATGGACAGCGCGGCAATTGCTCGAGGCGTGCGGCCCCGAAGCGCCCCGGTACCTCATCCGCGACCGCGACCAGGTCTACGGCGAGCGATTTTCGCGTCAGGCCAAGACGCTGGAGATCCGGGAGGTAGTCATTGCGCCGCGCTCACCATGGCAAAACGCATATGCCGAGCGGGTGATTGGCTCGATTCGCCGGGAATGCCTTGAGCACGTCGTCGTGATCGGGGAACGCCATCTTCGCGAGATCCTATCGAAGTACGTCGACTACTACAACGCGACGCGGACACACTTATCGCTGGCGAAGGACGCACCCGAACCTCGCAGGGCGCAGCTGCCGAGCCAAGGGAGGGTGGTGGCGATACCGCGCGTCGGCGGCCTGCATCACGAATATCGGCGGTGGGCCGCCTGAGTTCGATCGGACGAATAAGTGGAAGCCACAGCCGTGAACGACTCGCCGATCACGAGCGCGGCGACGAGCGCGATCGTCATGGAGAGTTCCATCGTCATGCGACGCTGGAGCACCGCTTCCATCGCTTCGCGAAAGATGGGATAGCCACCGCCGAGCGTCGCGACCAGGGCAGTGACGTCGATGCCGACCAACGGTTGCCATGGGTGCAGCCACGAGACGACGACCGCGAGCGCGACGAGGCTGATTCTCACGAGATCGGTCACCTCGAGCGTGACGTGATCCTCGTGAGGCGTCACCCGATCGTGCTCAATGAGCTGCGGTGGTGCCCCGACGACGCTCATCGCAGGTAGCTCTTGATCACATCAATGAGCTCTTGTGCCGCTTTCGCTTGGCCTGACCCGGGGCGGTGGTCGGGATTGACGACGTGAAAACGGACATGACCCTCCATGACCTCTGCCATCAGCCCGTTGATCGCGCCGCGGCACGCCGCGATGGTTTGTAGGATCTTGGAGCAGTCGTGCTCTTCGACAAGCGCCTTCTCGATGCCGTCGACCTGTCCCCGGATGCGACGAACGCGGTCGACCAGCTTCTTCTTGTCTCGGATCGTGTGCGCCATGCCTCGTAGTATAGTCCGGGTCAGTATATAGCGATGGCGGTCCTTCTAGCCTGTGCCACACTGGTCTCGACCGGGCTGGGCGGCCTCGCCGCCGTGCGCTTCCGCGACCGGCTGCACCTGCTACTGGGCTTCAGCGCGGGCGCGGTGCTGGGCGTCGTGTTCTTCGACGTGTTGCCGGAGGTGTTCTCGCTCGAGACGCGGACGCCGTCCGTCATGCTCGGAACCGCCGCGGGCTTCCTTGCATTCTTCGCCCTCGAGCGGATGACGGCTCTCCACGCATCGCGTGAGCACGAGCACGTCGACACCGCGCACCAGGCGGAGCTCGGGGTCCTTGGCGCCGCTGGGCTCTGTGTCCACAGCTTTCTCGATGGCGTGGCGATCGGCATCAGCTTTCAGGCAAATCCGAAGATCGGCTTTCTGATCGCCGTCGCGATTATCGCTCACGACTTCAGCGACGGGCTGAACACGGTGACCGTCGTGCTCGCACATGGCAACCCGGTGCGACGCTCCGTGGCGTGGCTGCTCATCGATATGGCGGCCCCGGTGATTGGCGCGGCGAGCACGCTTGTCATCGCATTCCCACCAGGTGCGCTGCCGTGGGTGCTGGCGTTCTTTTGCGGCTTCTTCCTTTATATCGGCGCTTCCGACCTCTTGCCCGAGGCGCGTATGCACCATTCACCCCTGGTGGGTATCGCCACCGCTGCAGGCATGGGGCTCATCTTCCTCATCACGCGGATGCTTCCGCGATGACGCAAAAGTGTGGCGCTCTGATGGTATCTTGCGGGCCGGTCTTGAGGTTCCTGGCGGGCGCCGTGGCCGTCATCGCGATCGCGGCGACCACGCAGGTTGGGGCTCAGGACTGCCAGCAGTGGCGAACGGCGTTCGCGGGCATGCGATCGGGCAGCGTTACCATCGTCAGCGGCGACCAGAAAGTGCAGTTCCCCGTAAAAGTTGCCGACGATGATCAGCGGCGGGCTGCCGGGTTCCAATGCGCGACGCGTGACGAAATCGAACATACGAAGATCCTCTTCGACTTTGGCTTGGAGATTATGACCGCATTTCACATGCAAAATGTGGTCGCGCCACTCGACATTGCATTTGCGAAGGCGGACGGAAAGATCTTTTCAATTCAGCGGATGACCCCGAGCCCGACAGCTTTGTATCAGCCCATGGGAGCGTTCCGGTACGCGGTAGAAACGCACGCCGGTTTCTTCGAGCGTGCGGGCATTCGGGCAGGCCAGGCACGTCTCGTCATCGCCCGCGGAGATAAGTCGTCCTCGCTAGAAACGGCCGTGTCGGCGACGATTGATTGAGCCGATGACGAACCGGCGCGGAACGAACTGTCCGCGCCGGCGTTGGCAGCAGTGGAGGCTACGGAATGGCATCAAGGACGCACGCCATCTGGACGAGCGTCAGGACAGTGCTCCTACGCGCGCCCCAATTGATAGCATTGCTCATGACGACGGCCGTCGTCGGGTCCGCGGGATGTGCGCCACAAATTTCACCCCCGCCAACGGCGGTCCGCCGGATCGCCGTCCTGCCGCCAACCAGCGCCACAGGCGGGGCACTGAGTGGTGTGCGACGGGGCACCGACGGCTACGACGCTTCTTCGCAGAGCGTCAGCGATTTGCTCGCGGCCGAGGCCTCTCAGCAACTCGCTCACTACGGATACGATGTGGTCGATCCCGCCTTCGTGACGAGTGCGACTCGAGGCCGTCTGCCGTCAAGTCCAGAGATCGCGGCGGAGATAGTCCGGTCGGCGAAGCTAGATGCCAACCCGCTCCTCATACGGGTGCGCCGCTGGGAATTCCCGTATCCGACGATGCGAACCAGCGAAATCCTTGTCTCGCTCGACGTGATGCTTGTGGACCCGACAAGCGGACGGGTCGTGTGGCAGGCGCACCGCCCCACGAAGCCGGTGCCGTTGCATGGCGCGCTCGTCGCGGGCCAAGCGCACGCCGTCGCAGCCCAAGAGGTGATGAAGGAGGTGCTGGCCCCGTTCGGACAGCGACGAGAGTAAGGGCCGCCGCGCGTGGCAAGGCGTGAAGTATCGGCGCCGAGTTCGGGACCTGACGGCCGAGCGAGCGCGAGCCGGAATCCTGTCCTTCGCCAAAGCTGTGCCCGGCTCGCTTGATGGGCGTCCGTTCGTCTCTGGAGGTGTCCCTTCTGAAAACTAGTCGGTCGCGATTTTCTTGCGGTTTACGGACTGATCCGCTATTCGCCAGCGTCGTCGGCCGAGCCGGCAACTCCCGGGAGGAGCCGCCGAGGTTCAGTGCATATTTCTGAATCCCGCGGACCCGATGCCATCCGGCGGCGAGCGGCTCATATATAAGAGGTAGGGAGAGGAGAGATAGGGGGAGGCGGCGCCACGCGCCTAAACGCGGCGTGCCAGCGGCTGCGCCCATTTTGCTCCCATAAGACCCCGAAACAGGATCAAAGATCCACACTTCCGTCTGCGACGTAGCTCGCCAATGGCAATGGACGCGGCAACGATGGGACGCAAATAGTGACGAAATCACGCAGTGTGGCAACCTGACGGAGGCAGTAACAGCGATGGCGCTCGATGTGGATCGTCCGGAGGCGGTCGCATTCAGGATTTTCCCGAGTGGTCGTTGTTGACCGCGATTGGTATCTATCGACATGCTGCCCGCCCGCCCGCTCTGCGCGATCTGCAAGAAGCCGATTGAACGCGGGGAGGGACGGATTCGACGTGGACTCGCGAGCCTGCATGTGGAGTGTGCCAAGCGCGAGGAGAAGAAGAACCAGCGAAAGTCGTGAATCAGTCAGAGCCCATGCGAACAAGCGGCGGCATCCAGGCAGAGCGGGCGTTCGACGATGAGCACCGCCAACAATGCACCTTTTGTTTCAAATCCAGCGGCGAACCCGGCGCGTGTATTGGTCGGATGCGGCGCCAAACTGCCGGCGAATCTGCGCTTCCTCGAACGGAATGTGCGCCCAATTCGCGGTCGCGAACACCAGCATGGGTACGAGGAAAATGGGAAGCGAGCCCACCACGAAAGCGATCCCGAGCGTCATCATGACGAGGCCGAGATACATCGGATTCCGCGTGAAGCGGAACGGACCGTGGACTACCAACGACTTGTTGGTCCTGGACGTCGGATCAATTTCCGTGCCCGCGCGCCGGAACAGCGCGAACGCCCAGCCCGACATCCCAACGCCGAGAACGATCAGTGCGAAGCCCATCCACACAAAGCGCAGGTCGAGTATTGTGCGCCACGGATAGAGCCAGCTCACCGCTACTGTCACCACCATATAAAGGAAGGCCCAGACCGGCGGTGGGAGCTTCAGCACCAGCCCTACCGGAGGCCGCCGGACGCCGAATTCCGGCGTCGTTCACCAGGATATCGATCGGCCCGAACGCGCCCGTGGTAACCGACGCCGCGGTCAGCCGCCCTCTTGCTGAAGGCGTACTCTTCGACGACGGCGCTCCCGCGGCCGCGAGCGCCTTCGCGATTGCCGCGATGATACTTTCGACGCTCGCGATAGCCTGCGCGCCCTTGGCCGTCGAATCGGCCACGGTGATGTCTCCTGAGCCTAAGGCTTGCAAGGAGCGCGATGATTGGCGCACCGTGGGCCCGGAGTGGACTGGGCTTGGTCGCAATGACGTAACCTCGTCGGCCTACGCCGAATGCCGCCAGGCGCGTTTTCCTTCACTGGCTCCCTCGCGACAACCGAAGAACCACAACTTGCAGCGGCCAAGACCGAACCGCTCGTTGACAGGCCTGAGGTGCGGGCCTATGCTCGCGACCCGAGCGACGTGGAGTAAACGCCGAGCAAATTTGGAGGGGCATGATGAAGTCGCTGGCCTGTGCAATCATCGGCGCGATCGGGTTGTTCGCCTCCGGCCACGCACTAGCACAAACCACGCTCACGATTGCCACGGTCAACAATGGCGACATGATCCGGATGCAGGGCCTCACCGGTGACTTCACGGCGAAGAACCCCGGTATCACGGTCAAGTGGGTCACGCTCGAGGAGAATGTCCTGCGTCAACGCGTGACTACGGACATCGCAACCAAAGGCGGGCAGTTCGATATTTTGACGATCGGCACCTATGAGGTGCCGATTTGGGGCAAGCAAGGCTGGCTCTTCCCCCTCGAGAAGCTTGGCGCGGCGTACGACGTGAACGATTTGCTGGCGCCGATCCGCGCGGGCCTGACCGTCAATGGCAAGCTTTACGCCGTGCCGTTCTACGGTGAGAGCTCGATGACGATGTACCGCAAGGACTTGTTCCAGAAGGCCGGGCTCAGCATGCCGGCCAACCCGACGTGGGATTTCATCGCGGACGCAGCCAAGAAGATGACCGACCGCTCCACCGAGACCTTCGGCGTCTGCTTGCGGGGAAAGCCGGGCTGGGGCGAGAACATGGCGCTGCTCACGGTCATGGGGAATGCCTTCGGTGCACGCTGGTTCGACGAGAAGTGGCATCCCGAGTTCAACGGTCCGGAGTGGAAGAAGACGCTGTCGTTCTACGTCGACCTCATGAAGGCTGCGGGGCCTCCGGGCGCGAGCACGAACGGCTTCAACGAGAACCTGGCGCTGTTCAATTCCGGCAAGTGTGGCGTCTGGGTCGATGCGACCGTGGCGGCGTCGTTCGTCACGAACCCAAAAGAATCCAGGGTTGCCGACAAGGTCGGTTTCGCCCTCGCGCCCAATGCCGGCCTGGGCAAGAACTCGAACTGGCTTTGGGCCTGGTCGCTTGCGATCCCCGCCAGTTCAAAGAAGGTCGAGGCGGCCGAAAAGTTTGTCACCTGGGCGACGAGCAAGGAGTATCTGGCGCTCGTCGCATCGAAGGAAGGCTGGGCCAACGTGCCGCCCGGGACGCGGAAATCGCTGTACGACAATCCCGAGTACCAGAAGGCGGCGCCGTTCGCCAAGGTCACGCTCGACTCGATCAGCACCGCTGATCCAATCAAGAGCACTGTCAAGCCGAAGCCCTATATCGGCGTGCAGTACGCCGCCATCCCCGAGTTCCAAGGCATCGCGACGACCGTCGGCCAGCAGTTTGCCGCGGCGCTGACGGGTTCGACGACGGTCGATGCCGCCCTGGCGGCTGCGCAAAGCTCGACGCAACGCGAGATGAGCCGCGCCGGCTATCCCAAATAGCCACCCTCGAGCGGCTCGCCCGCTGACCACGGGCGCGTAGACCCCCGACGGCGGACTGCTGGACGGCGGTTCGCCGCCAGCAGCGACAGGCGAGGGAGCGATATGGCGACGCAGCACACACGTACGCTGGGCAAGATTCTCGTCGCGCCCTCGGTCGCCCTCCTCTTCCTGTGGATGATCGTCCCGCTCGTGATGACGATCTATTTCTCCACGCTGCGATACCAACTGCTCAACCCGGGGACCGAGCGATTCATCGGGGTCGAAAACTACATCTACTTCCTGACCGATCCGGCGTTCATCACGTCGCTCGCCAATACCTTGCGGCTCGTCGGTTCCGTCCTGGCGATCACCGTCGTGATCGGCGTGCTCCTCGCGCTACTTCTCGACCAGGTGTTCATCGGTCGCTCCGTGGTACGGCTCATGGTGATCGCGCCCTTCTTCGTCATGCCGACAGTGAGCGCTCTGGTCTGGAAGAACTTATTGATGCATCCGGTGTCGGGTGTCTTCGCCTGGGTCGCGACGTCGCTGGGCTTCAAGCCGATCGACTGGTTCGCGCAACTTCCCATGCTGTCCGTGATCCTGATCGTCGCGTGGCAGTGGCTGCCGTTCGCCACGCTCATTCTCCTCACCGCCCTGCAGTCGCTCGACAACGATCAGAAGGAAGCGGCAGAGATGGACGGCACCGGTCCGTTCGCCTTCTTCTTCTACATCGTGCTGTCGCATCTCGCCCGGCCGATCACGGTCGTGGTCCTGATCCAGACGATCTTCCTGCTGACCGTCTTCGCCGAGATCTTCGTCACGACCGGCGGAGGCCCAGGACTCGCGACGACGAATCTGGCCTTCTTGATCTATTCGCAGGCGCTCTTACAGTACGATGTCGGCGGTGCTTCGGCCGGTGGTATCGTCGCCGTCGTGCTCGCCAACATCGTCGCCATCTTCCTCGTGCGTCTCATCGGCAAGAATCTGGAATAGGCGAAATGGCTCGTCGCGTTTCCGTAGCGAGGACCGTGGCGATCACGGTGGTGGCCTGGATCGCCGGCTTCATCATCTTCTTTCCGATCCTGTGGATGGTTCTGACGAGCTTCAAGACGGAGCTCGAGGCGTTCTCGATGCCCCCGAAGTTTCTGCTGTTCAAGTGGACGTTGGAGAACTACGCGATCGTCCAGGAGCGAAGCGACTACATCGCGCACGTCTGGAACTCGGTCGCGATTGCGTTCGGCTCGGTACTGGTGTCGATGCTGATCGCCATCCCCGCAGCATGGGCGATGGCCTTCGCGCCCACCGAGCGCACGCGCGGCACGCTGCTGTGGATGTTGTCCACGAAGATGATGCCGTCCGTCGGCGTGCTGGTGCCGATCTACCTCATCTATCGCGATTTCGGCCTGCTCGACACACGCCTCGGGTTGATCGCGCTGCTCTGCCTGGCCGACCTGCCGATCGTGATATGGATGCTCTATACGTACTTCAAGGAGATCCCGATCGGTATTCTCGAGGCGTCGCGTATGGACGGCATCGGCCCGTTGCGCGAGGTCATCTTCGTGCTGGCGCCCATCGCCCTGCCGGGGATTGCCTCGACGATCCTCCTCAACGTGATCCTCGCCTGGAACGAAGCATTCTGGACGCTCAATCTCACGACATCGAAGGCGGCACCGCTCACCGCCTTCATCGCGTCCTATTCGAGCCCGGAAGGCTTGTTCTGGGCCAAGCTTTCGGCCGCGTCGACTCTGGCCATCGCTCCGATCCTCGTGCTCGGCTGGCTGAGCCAGCGGCAGCTCGTGCGGGGCCTGACGTTCGGCGCGGTGAAATAGCGGCACATCGGGGGTTCGTCATGAGCAGCATCAGGCTGGAAGGGGTACGCAAGGCATTCGGCAGCACGACGGTCATTCACGACGTCGACCTCGACATCGAGGACGGCACCTTCGTCGTGTTCGTCGGGCCGTCGGGATGCGGAAAATCCACCCTGCTTCGCCTCATCGCAGGGCTCGAGGATGTCAGCGGCGGACGCATCATCATCGACGGCCGGGACGTCGCCAAGCTGCCCGCCGCGAAACGCGGCCTGTCAATGGTGTTTCAATCGTACGCGCTCTATCCCCACATGACGGTGCGCAGCAACATCGGATTCGGACTCAAGATGGCGGGTCGCCCGCGCGACGAGGTCAAGCGCAAGGTCGATGCCGTGAGCACGGTTCTCAACCTCGCGACGTATCTCGACCGGAAGCCCGGCGAGCTTTCGGGCGGTCAGCGGCAGCGCGTCGCGATCGGCCGTGCCATCGTCCGAGAACCCAAGGCCTTCCTCTTCGACGAGCCATTATCCAACCTCGACGCGGCACTGCGCGTCCAGATGCGCCTCGAGATCTCCCGGCTTCAGAAGAGCCTCGACGCCACCACGGTCTATGTCACCCACGACCAGGTGGAAGCGATGACGCTGGCCGACAAAATCGTCGTTCTGAACGCCGGCCGGGTCGAGCAGGTGGGCGCGCCGCTCGAGCTCTACACCAGTCCGGCGAATCTCTTCGTCGCGGGTTTCATCGGCTCGCCGCGGATGAACTTTGTGTCGGGTGACCTCGCAGCCCAGCTCGGCGCGCCCACGATCGGCATTCGGCCCGAGCACATCGTCGTGAGCCGCGAGGGCGATGGCTGGCATGGTACGGTGGCGGCTGCTGAGCACCTTGGCAGCGACACCTTCCTTTATATCGACGTGCCGCAGACGTCCGGAATCACCGCCCGTGCCGTCGGTGAGCTCGGCTTGAAACCCGGTGACCACGTTCGGCTCGCTCCCGACCCGGGCCGTACCCACCGGTTCGATGCGCAGGGCCGCGCGCTGCGCCGATAACCTGCAATGTACCTCGAGAAGTTCCAGGTAACCGGCCGCGTCGCGCTCGTCACGGGTGGCGGCCGCGGCATCGGCCTCGGCTGCGTGGAGGCGCTGGCGGAAGCCGGCGCCACGACGATCATCGCCGACCATGATGCAGGCGTTGCCGAGTCGGGTCGCGACCTGCTGCGCGCGAAGGGCTACGATCCCGAAATCGTCATTATGGACGTGACGAAGAGTGCGCGGGTCAACGCGGTCGCCGACGATCTTGCGCGCAGACACGGGCGCGTCGACATCCTTGTCAACAACGCCGGCATCGCCCGTAGCGAAACTCCGGCCGAGAAGGTCGAGGACGAGCATTGGCTCAATGTCATCGACGTCAATCTGAACGGCCTGTTCTGGTGCTGCCGCGCTTTCGGCCGACACATGCTCGCGCGGAAATCGGGGTCGATCGTCAATGTCGGCTCGATGTCGGGCTTCATCGTCAACAAGCCACAGGAGCAGAGCTACTACAACGCGTCCAAAGCAGGTGTCCACCATCTCACCAAGTCGCTGGCCGCGGAGTGGGCGAGCCGCGGCGTGCGCGTAAACGCCGTCGCGCCGACCTACATCGACACGCCGCTCAACGCCTTCGTCAAATCGAAGCCGGCGCTGTACGACGCGTGGATCAGTGGCACGCCGATGGGACGGCTCGGAGAGATCGACGAGGTCGCCGCTGTCGTTCTCTTCCTGGCGTCGGACGCGGCAAGCCTGATGACCGGCAGCGTCGTGGTCGTCGACGGCGGCTATACGTGCTGGTGAATCCGCAGGCCTGGTTAACCGCCGTGTAGTGCCGGAAGCTCGGAGCGACGAGGCGGGTTCGCGCCGCGTCGCGAGCACGTGATCGCTGCGGCACGAGTGGCAAAGGCGAGCAGCTGAGAGAGCGCCGGTTCGTCGAGGGCGCCAATCGCCTCAGGTGACAACGCGCCAGTCTCGGCCAGTCCCGCAAGAAGCGCGGCTTGAAACGTGTCGCCGGCTCCCACAGTGTCGACGACGGTGACGCGTTCGGCCTGAAGTTCCACGTGGACTCGCCGTGTCCAGGCACTCACGCCGAACGCACCGCGCGTGAGAACGACCAGACGCGCTCCCGCGTCGATCCATTGGGTGGCGAGGGTTTTTGGATCGGCGCCCCGATAGAGGTAATCGACGTCCTCGGTGCTGATTTTAAGCAGGTGGGACGAGGTGACCAGTGTGGAAACGGCTCGCCTCCACACGCTGGGATCAGACTCGACGGTCGGCCGGACGTTTGGATCGTACGCAATGACACAGCGGCTCGACTCTCGCAACACGAGCATCCGCAGGGCCTCCGCAATCGGATGCACGACGGTCGCGAGCGAACCCACATGAATGGCTCGCACACCGCTGATCTTTGCCGGTAGGTCGGCGGCCAGGATCATCCGGTCCGCCGCGCCGTCGCCGCGAAAACTGTAGTCGGGCGTGCCTTGCGGTCCGGCACCAACGATGCTGAGGGTGGAAGGCGCGGCAGAGCGCCGCACATAGCCATCATGCACGCCCTCCTGTCTGAGGAGACGCACCAGCCGCTCGCCGAACACGTCAGTCGATATGCTCGAGAAGAAGCCGACGGTTTGACCGAGGCGGGCCAACCCGATCGCCACATTGAAGGGTGAGCCACCCGGCCACGCGTCGATCGCGATGACCCCCTGTGGATCGCTCTCCACAAGGAAGAGATCGTAAAGCGCTTCGCCGCACACGAGGATCATGGGCAAACCATACGGACATCGCGCGTTCACTGCAATGACGCCACCTGCCTTCGAGTTTTTCCGTCCTGTCCTTCCTGAAAACTCGTCCGTAGCGATTGTCTTGCGGTTGGCGAGACTGATCCGCTATTGACCGGATATGGCGAGATGGCTTGCGATCCTCGTTCGGACACTGCGGTCCACGATTCGCACGCAGCGGGAGTTGGCGCTGGAGAACCTCGCACTCCGACAACAAGTCGCCGTGTGGAAGGTGCGCCAGCCGCGCCCACAGCTGAGGGCGACGGACCGGCTCTTCTGGGTCGTGCTGTCGAGGCTGTGGAAGAACTGGCGGAGTTCTCTGCAGGTGGTGCGGCCCGAGACCGTCGTGCGGTGGCACCGTCAGGGCTTCAGGCGCTACTGGGCATGGAAGAGTCGAC
>Ga0075421_100009632_pt1 | contig 11917 bp, 13 predicted proteins | sample SoiMetdeltSBSDD5_FD_75292 | JGI IMG/M metagenome (GOLD analysis project Ga0075421, IMG submission 75292) | Bulk soil microbial communities from a Populus tree surrounding site in Tennessee, USA - Soil MetaG P. deltoides SBSDD5 | ecosystem: Environmental > Terrestrial > Soil > Tree plantation...
ACCGCCAACCACTCTCCGAAATCCGAATGGAGGAACATACGGTGCTGCATGCTTGGAAAAATCGCCTTGCTGCGATCGATCCAGTCGTGGATCGTGATCCAGTCCTCCCATTCGCCTCCATAACGGTGAGCGGCGATGCGGGCGTGCTGTAGTGGCTTCATCTCTGACTGTCCTCGAAAAGGTTTCTCCAAATAGCACGACAATAAGTGAACCGTCTATCGTCACTAACCAAACGGATTTCTCTTCACTGATGCTTGCCAGCAGGACGATCCTCTCTGGCGTGTTCTTCTGCAGCGAGCGCGGCCCGCATCTTCGCGCGAGCTTCAATCGGCGAAGGCGCAATGCGACCATCGTGATAGAGCATCAGCCACAATTGCGCATACAGGTCGCCACGTTGCCAGGCCCTGGCAATTTCCATCAAACCGCGCAGGCTGAGGTCATCGGCCTCTTCTCTGCTTTGCCGGCAATCAAACAGGGCGCAAGAAAATGGCGCCACGGCATGGATCGAGCATCGATATTCGACTGTGAGGAAACGGCAGGCGCCATCCGTCCTTCGAGCCGGCACGAGCGTCCGAATGCGGACTAACCCGCTCTGCTTGTAAATAATCGCGCCGGGGCTGGCAAGGAGATTGTCCAGTGCGAACTGAGTCAAATCGGATACTCCCAAATACTCAGAAATCCGATTGAGGTCCGCCGGAATCAATGCCCCTGGGACGAAGCGACAATTAGCCACGCAATCGCTGCAAGCGCACACCGTTCGCGCAACACCGAATTCAGTTCTATCAGCCGCCATTGTTTATCCTTTCCGCGAGGGGGGGATGAAATGAATGGAAGATTTGTCACACAGGCGAGCCGCTGCCGCCCGCCCTATTTTCAGATTGGCGGAACTGCTTGGCCGGCGCTGAGAAATCCAACCTCGATCCGGGGGAAGAGGAGATGTCTTCCGTCAGGCGCCTTCGCTTCCTTCCTGCTGTTCATCTTTTTCGAGCCTGGCGTCATGAAGATAACGCGCGACGGCTTCGGTAATAGCTTCATCGGCAAGTTTTGCCACTTGGTCGTATTCGCTCGCATCCATCAGCGATTGGACCGCTTCTTTCTGTTTTTCTTCGGTTAGCTCGTCCCACTGCTCCTCTTGGGCAAACTTTTCTCGGATATCGTCTTCCGTTAAGCAGAACGCGGGAATGGCTCTCCTGGCATCTTCTTTCGCCTCTCGCTGTAGCTCTTCTGGCGCGTGCGCGAGAAGACGGAAGAACATCGTGCGGCTCATGGTGATAATGATGCTGCTCATCTTGCCTCCTTGATTGATGGTTGAACGGCGCCGGCATTCCAGCGAAGAGTGGCGATCACAGTTCGCAACGCTCGTGCGCCAATGCGCGCTCTGCTATCCACTCTCTTTTTTGTTTTCTACTGGAGCGGCGCTTGCGTTGACTGAGTTGGCCCTGAGTCGAATAGGCGAAAGTGTCTCTACCGCTTGGCATGAGTTAGTCAATGCCGCTAGCATTCAACTTGATTCGGAGGCTACTTATGTTGAACATTCCTGCCGGCGACCCTCGGGCGTTCGCGGTTATTGCTGCGGTCCACACTGGCAATCTCGAAGAACTCGAACGTTTGCTGGACGACAATCCAGGTCTGGAGATGGCGAGGATCGTTGACGCTCAAGGAGTATCGCGCACACTCCTGCACATCGCGACCGACTGGCCTGGCCACTTCCCTAATAGCCCAAAGACAATAGCGTCGCTGGTCAGGGCTGGAGCAGATGTAAATGCGCGTTTTCTGGACCCATCGCGCCCGATGATTCAGGAGACGCCGCTCCACTGGGCAGCTAGCAACGATGACGTTGCTGCGATCGATGCTTTGCTCGACTGCGGAGCGGATATAGAGGCGTCTGGCGCTGTTTTCACCGGCGGCGCCCCGATGTCAGACGCAGTGGTGTTCGCGCAGTGGAAAGCCGCGCGCCGGCTGCTCGATCGTGGGGCGCGGACCACGATCTGGCAGGCTGCCGCGCTCGGGCTTCTGGATCGCGTTGAAGAGTACTGTGGGCGCCAGGCGCCGCCATCATCGGACGAGATCACTAACGCTTTCTGGCATGCGTGTCGCGGCGGATACTTGCAAACGGCGGAGTATCTGCTGGGTCGTGGCGGCGATCTGAATTGGATCGGCTATGACAGGAAAACGCCGCTGCAGGTGGCGCACGAAAGCGGAGCGGAGGACTTAATCGCCTGGCTGCGCACCCAGGGCGCTAAGCTGACAGAAGAAATCGAGGCCAGTCCTGCTAACTCCACTGACAGATCGAATGGATACGAGACCGTCTCCGAAAAGTTCATTTCCAGCCGTACGAGGTCAGGTATCGGAACCGCAACTGTGCGCCAATGGGCGAAAGCTCTTCCGCCTGGCGGCGATGTTCTAGATCTGGGTTGCGGGCATGGCGCGCCGATCTCAGAGGCTCTGGTCGATGAAGGACTGAATGTCTATGGCGTGGACGCCTCGCCGAGCATGATCGCCGCGTTTCGAGCCCGCTTCCCGCATGCGCCTGCAGAGCTCAGCGCTGTCGAGGACTCGCGGTTTTTCGACCGTAGATTTGACGGAGTGATTGCGTGGGGATTGGTATTTCTTCTGGCGCCCGAGACTCAGGCGAATCTGTTTCACAAGGTAGCGGCGGCGCTGAAGCCCGGAGGCAAATTTTTATTCACCGCTCCATATCAGAAGTGCGAGTGGTCAGACATTTTGACTGGGCGGAAATCCATTTCTCTGGGAGCAGTCGCATATCGGCGGATAGTGGAGGCGGCTGGTCTGATTCTAGATGATGAAGCCGAGGACGAAGGACAGAACTACTACTACTTCGTTCGCAAGCCGGACGACAGTGAAGGATGAGGGCGCCGATGAACAAAGCTGTTGATCCCACACCATTCAAAATGACGCGGAAGATAGCCGCCGAGCGTCGCGCTCGTGTCGTCGCAATTGTCGAAGGTCTTCCTGAGGCCGGCGTCGTGGCCGCCGGCAATCACTTAAGCATTGAAGTGCGCCAGAAGCGCTTCGGCTGGTATCTCGATGACCACCACGGGGATGGGCGTCTTGCCATTAATTGCAAGGCCCCGCGCGGCGTCGCCCAGCAGTTGGCGAATCATGCCCCGGATAGATTTCATATCCCGAAGTACGTTAGTCATCTCGGCTGGGTAGGGTTGTGGCTCGATACGCCTCAGATCGATTGGACAGAAGTCGAAGCGATTCTCCTTGGCGCCTATCGTCTGACGGCCCCCAAGAAATTGATTACCGAACTCGACGCCAGGCAGAATGCATAATTACCAGGGCCATAGGGAACGATGAGGCTATTGACCGAGGCGATAGATAATGACAGACACGCCTCTCCCGCCAACCCTCTTGGCGAAATCTTCCAGGAGTTTTTCATACTCGTTCCAGTCGCCTCCGGCCAGGCCACAGCCTATCCCGTAAGGGAATCCGATCGACTCCAATTCAGGAAACTTTGCGATCTGATCAAGCGCCTTGCCGAAAGCTTCAATGCGCGAGGCTGCGGAATCCCTCCCCGACGATGGTTTCCCTGGTTTGAGCTGGCCGTAAATGTTGATGACACACCGCTGGTTGCGCCCCGGATCGCCGTGAACCGTGATCGAACCGAAAAGCGAAGCGTCGTTCCCGCGCTCGGAACGACTTGAGTAGACATCGGCCCAGGGAAAGGCTTTGAAAATGGCGCTGGCCAGCCCAGCGCCGCGTCGTGAGTAGCAATTGCATTGATGCGCGAGGTACTGGCAATCGGAATCCAAAAGGCTGCCATCCACGATTTTGAGCATAGACTTTTCCACTCCTTGCGCCCCGCTCGATAATTTCAGGCCCGACAGATCAGAATGAACAGGCGCGCCAGCCATATAGCATATGCCGCCTGCTTCCCTATCAGAAGAGGCTGAGCCTGATTATTTCATCGTTATTACCCAGAAGGAGAATTACACTGTCGGGATTGCGCTTCCGCTTGCTTCTATACACCGGCGAGACTGCAATGATCTGCTCACCCTCAGGGACGAATCTCAGCAGGTCCTCCCAGGAGAAGTTCTTCGGAACGGCATTGCCTATCAAATTTCTGATCTCTCGCTCGCAAGATCCGCGATAACTCTCAGACATCTCCTGATAACTGCGCCCTTCGCGATTCCGCGGATCGAAGCCGGCCCACGCGTCAGTCTGATAAAAATCCTGTGGATCGGCGCCTCCCACCATGAAATCGACGTTCTCCACGCTCCAGTTGTCCGGATCGCTGAAAGCGAAGACCACATGGTTATTGATCTCCTGCCATTCCGCCGGCGGTTCATGCTCCGTCCCCAGCCCCCATTGTCCGGCCTTATGGAAAATCTGAGGACAGCCACTCGGAAGCGCCGCATGCTCTCCCGGTTTCCACCAAAGATGCCGGATGTCGAGCCGTGATTCATCGGCTTCCATTAGCTTATATGCCGCGCCGGTCAATTCGAGGAAAGTGTGCAGGCCATATTCGCTGGAATATACAGTTCCGTCTTCCCGGACAACTCGCGCCTTATCCGCAAGCAACAATGGCGGATTCACATAACTCAAAACCTGTGGCGCGAATAACGAAGTCATTTTGCTCACGTCATCTCCCGACTCGTACCGTTTGCGGCGGGCGGCAACATAGCACGGAAGATTCGACGCCTGCGCCGGATAATCGTGGTAGAACTGCATGAGCGCCAGCGGGTCTATATCTTCAATCGGCGCCCGGCTGAAATACTCGAAGAGCGAATCGCGAATGAAATCGCACAGTCTGTTCAGGGCTTCGTCTTTGATGACGCCACGGCGCGAGGGAGACATCGGGTTGACGGGCCTGCCATGCCTAACTTCGAGATACGCCTGAAAATGGCTGTAATGATCCACCGGAATCATCTGACCGAAGAAGTTGACCCAGATCCCGTGTTGCGTGGCGTATCCCTCTTTCCCATGGAGTCCGATTACCAGCCGGTTGTTCTGATAGGAGGTTTCGATCAGCGGAATGCTCGGCGTCGCGTCCTCCTGGACACTTGTGTTGACTGCCGTGTCATTGATCGTGATGTTGAGCACGTCGTAATAGCCTCGCGCGGGAGAGCGATAGGATTGCCAGCCATCGGTCAGCGCATTGATAAGCTGTTCGGTCAACGTCTTTGAGCACATGACGCCGATACTCATTCCGGGAGCGGGAAAGCAGATCTGCTTAAGGTTATCAGCCCACCCGGCGGCGTATTGAAGGTCGGTCCACCATCTTCTAGCGTCGAGCGTCAGAGACAGAAGATTTGAGCTGAAGGTCACAGACTCTACATCTTCGTGCGCAAGAAGACTGTGAATTCCCAACCCCATCGGCTGCTGCTCTTCTTCGACGCTTTGATCCCATCCGGACTCTCCGAGTTTCAAGAGCGCCTCGAAGTCGGACTTGTCGCGTAGTCCACGCCCGTCGTCCTGATAGGTGAATCCCCTGTCGTCAGTAGTGATCCACACGTTTTGCGCGCCTGCCCTGGCTGCGTTTTGCAGCATCTCACTGAGTACCTCATTGATCTCGCCCGAGAAAGCTCGCTTGATGCCGAGCCGCAGGCGCGCCGGGTTGATCAGATCATTGATCTGCGAAGCTAACATATTCTCCTCCTTTGGTTTTAACGGATCATCTCCGCTTCCGACTCGGTCTACTGCCGCCAGCTTTCATTTCAGGTTGATCGAATTCAGGGCCGAGGCGGGAATCAGCATTTCATAAGGGTCGCTGTTGAACATCAGCCCGATTGGAACCATTTCGATCTCTGGTTCGCGATCGGCCTGCCTGAGGATATTTATCGCGCAGATGGCATATGCGGGTTTGCCAGTATTGCGGTCGTGGCATTCGAGCAGAGCGATGTCTCCTTTCTCGAAGGCCTTTCCTAAAGTATGGAAGTTCGATTTGATCGGATCATGAATCGCCATAACATCTCTCTATCACATTGCTTCTTACCGGCGACTCGTCCACGAAGCCGCACAAAGGAGCAGATACGGAGTGGAGGCAAGGGAGAAACTCCACCCTCGTCTCTCTTCGTGCGGCCTGGTGGTTGGGTCTTATCGTTTGGAGTCAAACTGCGGCGAATCCTGATTCGGCGAAGAGCGGCGCCGGTGGCTGCGAGATCGTTGAGTTGAGAGGAACGGCATCCGTGGAAATCAGGCTGAGCGCTTCCTGTTCCAACCCGGCAATGCCTGCCCGCACCTGATCTTGCCGCATCCCGAGCAGTTCCTGATACATCTCGGCCTTGGCCTTGAGCCGTTTGTAGCTGACCAGGCGCTGCGCAATCGTCTTCTCCCGCACGTGGTCGCCGGATTCGCTCAGGCGGCCGAGGTCTCCTCGCAACGAATTGATTTCATCTAGCAGCCCGGCATGGACTGCCTTGGACAGGCTGCGCTTGGCCTCGACCACATCGGGAACACCAAGCACGCAGACGAACGGATCCAGTTCAGCAACTTGCGGTATGCCGGCGATCAGTTGGCGCAAACGAAGGAGCGAATCGCGCTCGCCGGCCGGTACGAAATAAACGCCGCCCGCCTGGCGAAGCGAGACGGCGTTCATCCCGGCGACAATCTCCCGCATCATCTCGGAAAGGTCGCGTGCGATGAACAGATCACGGTATTGCCGCCAATAGGGCGCAAGTTCGTCTGTGACGCGGCGGCTCTCGCGCTGGGCGTCGATCACGCCTTCAGCGTCGGTAGTGCAGATCATCTCGCCGGTCTTCTTGTGCAGCAGGATGCGCAGCGCCGTACCGTACGAGAGGCCGAGCGCGCTGAAATCAATGTCTTCGGCGACAAGCGCATAGACGAGATGTTTGCTGCCCGCGCGGTTGATGACGCGGATCAGCGTTCGCCTTCGGCCGCCGTTGTTCTCGTCCTGATCCTCATCGTCATGTTGAAGCTGCAAATTTCTGGCGATCCGCTGTTTCGCCCTGATCCATTCCGCCAGTGCGCGGCGCAGAGCCACGCGCGGCGTCGGCGGATCGGGCAGATAATTGTCAAAGCCTGTTGCTTGTAGCGATCGCTCCAGGTCATGATGGCTGACGCGAATCCCGGCCAAACGCCAGAATACCGTATAGCCGATGAGCGGAAACTGCGAAGTCGAGGCTTCGACGCCGTTCAGGTCACGAATGTTCACGCCGTTATGCATAAGACACCTCCTTGTCTTCGCTATCTGCTGCCCGCTCGATTTCTTCTTTGATGAGACGGCTCTTGAATCTCGTTGTAGGCTAGTGACTACCATGTCATCGTTCTATAATGACCTTGCCCGAATGCCTCTTGTCGAAAACCGCGTAACACGCGGCGATGCCCCTGATGGTGAGCGAAAGGAAATAGCGATGGAAAATATGCAACCATCCCTTTCTGTGGAGGCGATCCTGACGACGGTGAGACAGATGCCAATTGCTGAGCTGGAACAATTGGTCGATCAGGTGATTGCCATCCGAGCCGAGCGCGTCGCGACACATTTAACAGCGGATAAGAGCGCATCGCTAGCTCGTATCAACAAAGGCCTGCCCGCCGAAGACAGGGACAGGATGCGCGCGCTTATTGAAAAGCGCGACAATGAGACCATCACTGCGGAAGAATGGCAGGAACTGGCAGCGCTGACCGACCGGCTCGAACTTCTACATGCCGAACGTCTGGCCGCGCTGACCGAATCGGCGAAACTGAGAGGCGTCACGCTCGATGAGGTAATGAGTCAACTCGGAATTCAGTTCCCCGACCATGACTAAAATAATCCCGAGGATATCTACACTCTGAAGGTGAAAGTCTTGGGCGAGTTAGAAACGCTCCACCAAGAAGGGCTGATAGATTTATAGTACGGCAGTGCGATCGGCAATAGTACCACGGACCCTTTTTCAGTTTACCTTTTCATCAATGATCGCCTTGATAGCCCCACCAGACTGATGTAGTTATGCTTGTGCAGTCTGTCATCGGCGGAATCACGGCGAATTCGCCTCGGATAATTAGCTCTGCAAGATATTCTTGAGCTTATGCATTGTGCGCAGTAATCAGTTGCGTCGGTCGGTAAAGCCTTCATCACATCACCAGAACGGAGTGAAAACCATGAACAAGCAAGTGAGCTTTGCAGCCGCTATATCGATCTTGAGTATCTTGGTCATATTGGCAGCCGCGCCCATGCAGGCGTATGTGGCGGATGTCGGGCATGTCGTTAACACCAAATCCGGGAAAGTCTCCGGAACCACCGTGGAGGATGGCGGCGAGAAAGTGCACATCTTCAAAGGCATTCCCTACGCGGCGCCGCCGGTGGGCGAATGGCGATGGAAAGCACCCCAACCGGTTAAGCCCTGGAGCGACGTGCGAGATGCCACCAGTTGGTGCAATCAATGCGCGCAAAGAGCCGGCAGCCGGATGGGCGTATCCGGACAGATCAGCGAAGATTGCCTGTATCTCAATGTGGTGACGGCGGCCAGGACGACCAGCGAGAAACGGCCCGTCATGGTGTTCTTCCACGGCGGCGGCCTCACTTCCGGAACGGGCAATTCGCTGATTTACAACAATACGGCGCTGCCGCGCAAAGGCGTCGTCGTCGTCACGGTGAACAGCCGTCTGGGTCCGCTCGGATATATGGCGCATCCGGCGCTCTCGGCGGAATCGGGTCGCGGCGCATCCGGAAATTACGGAACGCTAGATTTGATCGCCTCGCTGCGTTGGGTGAAGGAGAACATCGAGGCCTTCGGCGGCAACCCTGACAACGTTCTGATCTTTGGCGAATCGGGCGGAGGCACGAAGACACTGTCGCTGCTGACATCGCCCCTGGCCATAGGACTCTTTCATAAAGCCATCGTCGAAAGCGGCTCGGCGCTCATTACCCCGGAGCGAGTCACGACTCTGGAACGCGCCGAAGCTGCCGGCAAACGGATTGCTTCCAAGCTTGGGATGGACAATGCCGAAAACCAGCTCGCGGGGCTGCGCGCTGCCAAGTGGGAAGACATCGTCGCTGCGGCGGGGGATAAAGAAGTCGACTTTCCAGCCAATCTGGTCGTCGATGGCTATATGTTACCGCAATCGGTTCACGACACCATCAAGAACGGCAAGCAACATGATGTGCCATTAATGGTGGGCGCGAACGAAGGCGAGCGCGGCGAATTGCAGCAGAATGTTCCGATGCTGGCGAATCTGATGAGCAGTACTGCCAAGTCCAAGACTTACGTCTATAACTTCGCGCATGTGCCAACCGGCTGGCGCAACTTGCCATGCGTGGCCTTTCACGGTCTCGAACTCCCCTATGTATTCGGTTATATCCCGAAAGGACTTACGTCACCTACCCTTTTGTATCTCTCGGCGGGTGGGGGGTGCAACACACCCGACCCGAAGCCTGATCAGTTGGATCACGAGGTAGCCGAAAACACGATGCGCATGTGGGCGGCATTCGCGAAGACCGGCAATCCGAGCGTGAAGGGTTTGATCGAATGGCCTGCCTATACCGAGCAGAATGATCAGTACATCCACATCGGTCAGAAGCTGCAGGTGAAGAAAGGAATCAAGAGCAGCTATGTAGCGCCGCCTGGCCGATAGCGGCTCGTGAATCGAGGAGTCGACCGCTCTGTCTCACCAGACGGTTCTTTGTTGAACTAAGCCGCGTTGGAAACTTGGAGTTACAACGGTGCAGTGGGAAGCAATTTTTTCTCAAGCTCAGTTTCTCTCAGTCAGACCGGCAAGAGCGCATTTCGACAAGTATAGTATTACTCAACCAATACAAAACAATTAAGGAGTGGCAATGAAATCGGAGTTTCCCGGCCCCGTTCCCGAGATACCAGTGGGTGATATCAACAAGGCGGCGGCTTACTACCAACGTAATCTCGGTTTCACTCTTGATTGGGGTGGTGAGGAACTCGGGCTGGCAGGAATCTCGAAAGGCAACTGTCGGATCTTTCTGGCGGACCAAGAGTTCCGGAAGGGATACGGCAACGTTGGACCTATATTGATTTGGTTGAATCTGGATAGCAAAGAGGAAGTGGATGAGTTGTATCGGGATTGGAGTGCTAGCGAAGCCAAATTGATGTCCGTGCCGGAGTCGAAGCCCTGGGGCTTGCACGAGTTCACAGCGGCAGATCTGGATGGCAATCTGTTCCGTGTGTTCTATGACTTCGCGACTCCAGAGCGCGCCACGATTGACTAACACGTCGCCGGAGCCGACCGCTGAAAAACGCGGCTGCTCAGCGGTGAACGTTGGGCAGCTTGACCGAGTGCACAGATGCCGTACCAGGGTCCCCTCGAAAAGATAGCTTCAGTCCTGAGAAAGTTGGGCATCGCCCCCCGGGAGCGGGTGGACGAGTTCGATCAGGATGCCGAATACACGGCGTGTCGATCAGAGGAAATCCCGCTCTACTTTCGTCTCTATGGACGAGGGTCTCTCGATGTCGATGAGCGAGCGATACTCTGCTGCTTCTTGCTGGAGGGTCTGAACGAACGTATCCAGGCCGGCGATCCGCATCCCCTTCAGGAAGAGATCTTCGCCGAGCTCTTTGATGCGGGCGAGATCCATGCTACCGAGCTCGCCTACTGGATGGACACTACGGACCGTGATGAAGAGGATTGGTGGCCGATCACCCGGCCGCTGTTGGAGCATAAGGCCAGGCGTGTCGGCCGGTAGCGAACGGCTGCCCAACCCGCCGTTGCGGCGGACGTGGTCCTCGCTTACGCTCGGAACCACGCCACTGGACGGCAGAATCGTTATATGCGCTGGAGAGGTGACGCCCAATGTGGAAGTTATCTGAACCGGAACTGCGCGAGTTCGGCATCCACGGATACGTCGTGGTTCGGGATGTCATCCCCCCTGACATTCTTGCGGCGGCGTCGAGGGCGATCGATCGTCTCGTTGATGAGCAGCCGCCCCCGGAAGGTCATGTGGGGCATCACTTCTATGGACCTTCGTCCTCTGATGATGGTCCGCTGCCTGCCCTGTTCTACGACACGCCGCTCCGCAGCCTCGCGCAGTCGCTCGTCTCGCCGGGCGAGATTGAGATCGCGTTCGATCAGCTACAGGTGGCGCTGAATATTCCTCCGTTCTCACATCGCCCTGGTGGCCATCACCTGGACGGGTACCAGGAGGGCCATCAGGTTCCCGCGACATTCACGATGCTTGCCGGCGTGCTCATGTCGGAGCAGATGGTCGAAAACGCGGGAAACCTGTGGGTATGGCCGGGCGCCCATCGGACCCACGCGGCGTTCTTTCGAGAGCGAGGGCCAGAAGCGCTGGTTGAGTGTAAGGGCTACCCGAAGATCGAATTGCCGGAGCCGTCCCAAGTTTTGGGCGGGCCTGGCGATGTGATTTTGGCGCATTATATGCTCGGGCATAATATCGGCGGCAATTATGCGAGTGAGAGGGTGCGTCGAGCTGTGTACTTTCGCTTGCGGAGGGTGGGTCATCAGCACCGATGGCGCGAGTGCCTGTGCCATGAACTGCTAGAGTTTGATACCGTCCGCGCGGCTCTGGATCAAGAGAGAGCATGATGCCGTGGGAGCGATGGTGATGGCGTACAACTTGCCGCTGCAACTGACGGGCGGGACAGCGCGCAATTTGCACGTCATGCGTACAGTTGAATGTCGGTGGAGTTCCGCCGCCCGCCTCTGAGCTTCATGCGTTAGACAGATTTTGCTTTGATAGAGGACGCAATCATGAGAGCACTAACTACATTTTTATGACGGTTATTTTTCCTTCGTGAAAACCATCGATCGACCGCCCCGTTTTAGGATCATCTGGTTTTTCGCGGCGTCGAACTCAAAAGTTACTGTCCCGCTGAAGAGTTGAAATTTATCCTGCGCCGTAGCTTCGAGCGCGGCAGCGCGTTCACTGCCCGGCTGAACGAAGAGCGTCCCGCCGTCCCTCGTGATGGTCCATTTCTTGGGGGCGTCGGGGCTGGAATAAACGCCGACGTATTTGTCCAGA
>Ga0075421_100009633_pt1 | contig 11917 bp, 13 predicted proteins | sample SoiMetdeltSBSDD5_FD_75292 | JGI IMG/M metagenome (GOLD analysis project Ga0075421, IMG submission 75292) | Bulk soil microbial communities from a Populus tree surrounding site in Tennessee, USA - Soil MetaG P. deltoides SBSDD5 | ecosystem: Environmental > Terrestrial > Soil > Tree plantation...
CCGGTCCTCTCGAGGGACCACGGGTGCTCGGGGATACCGTACGGCACCGGCGGAAGCGCGGCGAATGGCCGGGCGCTGCGATCGGAACGGCAACCTTTTTCAGGAGGTGAATCCCATGAACCTGATCCCATGGCGTAACGAAAGTCTCGGGCTCTCGACCCTTCGCCGGGAGATGGAGCGTCTGTTCGAGGACTTCACGGGTGACGGCGGGCGGCAGGGCATGGAGCGGTGGGCGCCGTCCATGGACGTGAGCGAGACCCCAGAGGCGCTGGTGGTGAAGGCCGAGCTGCCCGGCGTCGACCCCAAAGACGTCGAGATCTCGGTGAGCGGCGACACGCTCACCGTGAAGGGCGAGAAGAAGGAGGAGAAGGAGGAGAAGGGGAAGACCTGGCACCGCATCGAGCGGAGCTACGGCTCCTTCGTGCGTTCCGTCAGGCTGCCGTCGGCGGTGGATGCGGACCGCATCACCGCGGAGGCGAAGGACGGCGTGTTCACCATCACGCTGCCGAAGACCGAGAAGGCGAAGACCAAGCGCATCGAGGTGAAGGCCGCGAAATGATCGGTCGCCGAGTCCGGGGACGGGCCTCGGAGGCTCCCCCCGGCCTCGGGGACCGTCGGCCCCTCAACCGACAAGGGCTTTCAGCGAAGGAGCTCCCATGAGCACGAGGCATATCCAGAAGGCGGAGTGGCGCACCTACTTCGACCGCTTCACATCGAAGCACCTGAAGGACGGGATCCCCGAGTTCACGCGGATCGAGGTCCTGTCACCGGATTTCGGCGCTCAGCTCGAGTGCGGGAAGGAGCGGTTGCTCGGTTTGACCTACGATTCCAAGGACGATGCCTTCGAGGCCGAGTTCTCCGACTTCACTCATCGGATCTGGCACCCGCAGGAGATCCAGGTCATCGAGGACGTCAACGGCTTGCTGACGGGGGTCAAGGTCCTCGTCGAGAAAGTGGACCTCGGGATGCGAAAGGGCAGGGAGGAGGTGCTCACGTTGAGTCACACGCTGGGCACGAGGGGGCTGCTCGAGTCCCCCGCGCGGCATGCATGAAGCCCGCCGAGGGTGGGGAGGGGACGGGAGCGGGAGAGGGAGGGGGTAGAACGGGGAGAGGGGGAGGTATTCTTTTGGGGCCATGGGGTCACTCCTCGACATCCTCGCTACCGGACTTGCCGCTTACTGGGTGGTGGCGGCTTTCTTCATCTTCCGGGCGAGGAGCGCGCTCCCGCCGGTGCCGACGTGGCCGGCCGGCGAGCCGCCTCCGGGGGGTTGGCCTCGTGTTTCCATAGTGGTCGCGTGCCGCGACGAGGCGGAGCACGTCCGCGACGCGGTGAGCTCCTTTCTCGACCTCGACTACCCCGACTACGAGGTCGTGGCCGTGAACGACCGCAGCTCGGACGGCACCGGCGCCATCCTCGATGATCTGGCGCAGCGCTCGGCGCGGCTCAAGACCGTTCACCTGGCGAGTCTTCCGGCGGGCTGGCTTGGAAAGACGAACGCGCTCCGCGCGGGCGCGGAGCAGGCCCGCGGCGACTGGCTCCTCTTCACGGACGCCGATGCGCGCTTCCATCCCCTGCTTCTCCGCCGGGCGGTGGAGCGCGCGGCCGCGCGAGACCTCGATCTCCTCACGCTCCTTCCGAGGAACGAGACGAGGAGCTTCTGGATGGGGTCGTTCCAGATCCTCTGGACGCTCTTCTTCATCCTCTGGATGGGCGTCTGGGCGCATGGCAGGAAGCGGCAGAGCATCGTCGCGGGCGGAGCCGGAGCCTTCATTCTCGTCCGGCGCGCCGCCCACGAGCGGGCCGGCGGGCACGAGGCCATCCGCCTCGCTGTGATCGATGACTTCGCTCTCGCCCGGCTCATCCGGATCGTGGGGGGACGAACGGAGATCGCGGTCTCGGGGGACTGGCTCCTCGTGCCCTACGCTCCCACGTACAGGGACCTCTTCCGGGTGACGCGGAAGAACGCATTCGCGCTCGTCGGGTACCGCCTGTCCCTGATGCTCCCCCTGACTCTCCTCATCCTTACGACCCAGTGTCTGCCGTTCCTCCTCTGGATCCTGGACCTGCGCTTCTGGCCTCAGTCCCTCGTTGCCTGGATCGCAGTCGCCTGTGTCTACCGTATGCTCTCTCGTCTGAGCGGCACCCCTTCGATCTCTTTCCTTCTCCACCCGCTCAGCATCGTCCTCCAGCTCTTCCCGTGGTGGGGCTCGGCGATCGCCGTGACGCGCGAGGGCGGGGTCTCTTGGCGCGGAAGCTTCTACCCCCTCCGCGAGCTCAGGGAGTTCGAGAGGAGCTGGCCGGCGGCGGCTCGCAGGGCCTGCCTCCGGGAGCCGTCGTCCGTTCCCGCCGCCGCGCGCGAAGCCTGATCGTTCCCTCTCTCCGCCCTCTCCACCTCCCGCTCCCCTTCTTCTCCCCTTCCCTGCCTTCTTCCGCTCCGTGTCTCCGTGGTGAGTTTCCCTTCCCTTTCTTCCCCTTTCCCGCTCCCAGTCTCCTCAGCTCTGGCCCCCGTTCCCCCCGGCGCTTTCCCCGTCGTCCGCCACCGTGAGCCGGAACTTCTCGACGCGGTAGCGGACCTGGTCCCTGTTGAGGCCGAGGAGGCGTCCGGCCTGGGTCTGGTTCCCGCGGGTCAGACGCAGGGCCTGGCACACCAGATCCTTCTCGAGCATCTCCAGGTTGATGCCCTTCCGTGTGAGCTTGAGGGAGCCCGAAACGGAAGGCTCCTGAGAGGTCTCGTCGATGAGATCGAGCGGCATGTCCTCCGCTCCGAGCATGTCCTCGGTCGCGAGGATCATGGCCCGCTCGATGGTGTTTCGCAGCTCCCGGATGTTCCCCGGCCACTGGTACTCGAGGAGCCTCCGCAGGAGCGCGGGAGCGACTCCCTTCACGTTCTTCTTGAACTCACGGTTGAAGTCGCCGATGAACCGCTCGATGAGGAGCGGGATATCCTCCGACCTTTCCCGCAAGGGCGGGAGCAGTATGGGGATCACCTTCAGGCGAAAGTAGAGATCCTCGCGGAACTGCTCCTTCTCGACGAGCTTTCGCAGGTCCCGGTTCGTGGCCGCGATCACGCGGACATCGACCTTCAGGTCCTTCTGCCCTCCGACTCTCCGGAAAGCCCTCTCCTCGAGGAACCGCAGCAGTTTCGACTGCAGGTAGAGAGACATGTCTCCGATTTCGTCGAGGAACAGGGTCCCCCTGTCAGCGATCTCGAAGAGTCCCTTCTTCTGCGCCTTCGCGTCGGTGAAGGAGCCCTTCTCGTGGCCGAAGAGCTCCGACTCGAGAAGGGACTCGGGAAGGGCCGTGCACGTGATGTTGACGAAAGGCTGCTCGGCCCTGGGCCCGCCATAATGAATGTGCTTCGCGAGGACGTCCTTTCCCGTGCCGCTCTCCCCCTGGATGAGGATCGTCGCCGTACCGAGGGGCAGTATGCGGTCCACGAGGGCGAGGATCTGCTGCATGGCGCGCGAGTTCCCGATGATCCTCCCGCCGAAGCGCTCGATCTGGTCCTTCTTGAGATGCTGGATCTCCTGTCGGAGCCGCCGAGTTTCGAGCACCTTCCCCAGGCGGAGCCCGACGTCCTCGTTCCTGAAGGGCTTCGTGAGGTAGTCGCTGCAGCCCACCTTCATCGCGGCCACGGCGTTTTCCACGCTCGAGTGCGATGTGATCATGATGATGGGCACCTGGAGCTTTCTCTCGTCGCGAATGCGGCGGATCAGTTCCAGGCCGTCGATGTCGGGCAGCTTGTAGTCGAGGAGCACCGCATCGAACGTGTCTTCCGCGATGGCCCGGAGCGCCTGCTCTCCGTCGGCGGCCGTGGTGACCTCGTAACCCTGGCGCTGGAGGAACTCCTGCAGACTCCAGCGGATGAGCTTCTCGTCATCGACTACAAGGATGTTCTCTGGCATTCGATTCTCGTGTTCAGATGGCGCCCGCCGCGGCGGCGGGACCAGGACACCATCCTAAGTCGTCGCTCACGACGGGCGCTCGTGGAATCGGGAAAGCATCATCCTCCGTGCGTCAGGCACACCGGGCAGGCAGCGTGCTCCTGGGCACAGACAGCGCACGTCGTCGTCGTGCTCAGGTCCCCGCTCCACTCCTTCTTGCAGGAGGGGCACTCGTGCTTCACGACCTTCCGGGCCGTCGTGGCGCCCTTCGGGCTCTCCGGCCACGAGCCGTAGACCCAGGTGACGCTCTCCTTGCAGGAAGGGCAAGTGTAGGTTGCGGGCTGCGAGGAGACTTGCGAGCCTCCCCTCGCATCCTTTCCAGCACAGCCGGCGACGAGTATCGAGAACGCTCCAAGGAAGCCCCAGATGCAGATCGTTTTCATCATCATCATCACCCGAAGAACTGGGTTTCTCTCCCTCCGATCCCCACTGCGGGAATCGGCTCTTGTACACCGAAGCACCGGGGATGCTTCGCAGAACTACCGCATCGGCCCGGCCGTCGTCTCCAACGCTCGTGCGTCCGGTCCCGAGTCGCCGGACCCCAGAACGAGGTGCTCTTTCACGACGAGAACGGGGCAGCTCGCATTCTGGATGGCACTCTCGGCGACGCTTCCGAGCGTGATCTGCTCGACCGGCGAGAGGCCGCGGCTGCCCATGACGATCAGGTCGATGTCGCGAGCGGCAGCCTCCGCGAGGATCTCTTCCGATGGCTTTCCCGATCGCACCACGATTCGAGGAGTCTCACCGCATGCGAGCCCGGCGGAGGCTACGCGGAGCTTTTCGGTCTGCTCCGTCCCTTCGTCGCCTGGGTCCCCGCCCTCGATCACCGACAGGATCTCCAGGCTCGCCCCGAAGGCCCGGGCCAGCGAGGAGGCCGCCTCCAGGGCCGCCATGGACGGAGGCGAGAAGTCGATGGGGACGAGCACCCGCCGGATGTAGAATGCCTCGCTGGGTGGCGTGGCCGCGAAGGAGCGCAGGATGAGCACCGGGCAGCGCGCGAGGTGGATGACTCTTGCCGCGAAGCTTCCGGGTACGAAATGCTTCACATCCTCGTGGGCGTGCGATGACACGACGATGAGATCCATGTCCTCGCGCTCGTCCAGTGCTCGCAGCGCATCGGCTGCCTCGCCCACAATGAGCTTCGGCATGGGGTGAATTCCCCGGAACGCCGGCTCCTCCGCGATGAACCTGTCGAGCTTCTCCGCGATCGTGGCTCTCCTCAGTTCCGAAGTTTCCCGGGATGCGGATGCGCACTGCCAGGTGGTGTGGATCTCCGGGCCGGAATCGACGTGGACGACCTGCAGCCTGGCTTCCAGCGTTCTCGCCAGGACGGCTGCGGGCAGGAAGGCCTGCCGGGAGATCTCCGAGAAATCGGTCGTGACTGCGATGGAATGGAACATGGCTGCCATCTTCATAGCAAGCTACGTGCTCAAGCGGGCAAGACGCGAGAAATGCGCGCAATCCGCATTCGCGCAGCCTTCAACGAGGCTTCCGCCCCGGCGCCGGAGGCGACCGCGCGGGGGCTGCTCCGGGGAATATTCACCAGTACCGGGGATTATCCCTCGTGGCCTTCGCTTCGATGCGTACCGGAGAGGACGAGATCCTGCACCGATGTGCGGCGACCGGAAGCAGGCCCGGTGTTTGCTCCTCTTCCAGAGCGCCGTTCCTCTTCGGCGCTGACACTCGAACCTCGGGGGGAGCCATGCGCTTTCGACCCACCCGCATCCTCTGCGCGACGGATTTCTCCGACCCTGTTTCGCGCGTGGCGGTCTCCCATGCCGCCCGCCTGGCCCGAAAGTTCGCCGGCAAGGTGTTTCTCTGCCACGTGGCGGACCTGACTCCGGCCACCCTGTACGAGTCGCCCAGGCTCGTCCTGACGACCTTGGAGGAGATCCGCAGGAAGGCCGACGAGCAGATCCGCGCCTTGATGAAGGACGAGGATGTCCAATGGGAGCCCCTCGTCCTCGAGGGACACCCCAGCTCTCGCATAGTCCAGATCGCGGACGAGCTGGACGCGGACATCGTGGTCGTGGCCACGCACGGTCGCAGCGCGCTGCGGAGGCTCTTCCTGGGGTCCGTGACGCACGAGCTCCTTCACACGTTGAAGCGTCCACTCCTGATCGTAAGGGAAGGAAGTCGCGAAGGACCCGGTGCCGCCGGGCGCGAGCTCGATATCCAGAAGATGGTCGTCGGCTGCGACTTCTCCGCGAACGGGGAGCTGGCGGTCTCGTACGCCTCCAGCCTTGCCCAGGAGCTCCAGGCGGAGCTCTGTCTCCTTCACGTCCTCGAGCCCTGGGCGTATCAGGATCTCGTCCCGAGCACGAAGGGCATGGCGGAAGACCTCCGCGCCGCCGTGCGCGGCGTGATCGAGAACCGGATGGCCAAGCTCGTCGACAGAGAGGCGCGAAGCTGGGTGCGAGTCCGCACCGTGATCGCTTCCGGGAAGCCTTCGGCGGAGATCGTGACATTCGCAGAGCGCGAGCACGCCGACCTCGTAGTCGTCGGCTCGAGCGGCATGGGCGCGATCGGCCGGCTCCTCGTGGGATCCACCGCAGAGGCCGTCGTCAGGCACGCAACGGTCCCGGTGCTCGTGGTGAGGGAACCGTCGGACCGAGGGGAGAAGAAAGAATGACCCAGATGCAGGGCGCCTCGAGGACAAACAGCGAGCTTCTTTCGCCCCAGCGCGCTCTCCTTTCGATGGTCTGCCGCGACCCCGCTTCTGCCGAGAAGGCGCTGGGCATTTTCGAGAGAGAGGGCATCCCGGCGTCCCGCGTGAACGTCCTCGTCCGCGGCTGCGACATCGAGAAGCGTTGGATCCACGACCGAGAGCTTCGGAGCTGCTCGGATCCGGGGCCGGAGGATCGGCCCCTGGATACGTACGCGCGCAGGATCTCTGACGGGAGACGCCTCCTCCTCGAGGGCTGCTGGGCGCTGGGCCCTCTCTTCTTCGAGACTCCCGGATCGGCAAGCTCGCAAGCGATCGAGTCCCTTTCATGGGCCCTGATCCGTGCCGGGATCGCGCCTCGCGATGCCGGCTCCATTGAGGCCGCGGTCCGGCAGCACGGATGCGTCTGGCTGGCCCTCGAAGAGGCGCCGGAGTCAGGGAGGCTCGAAACGTCCCTGGGCCCCCTGTCTCCCGCCATCGTGGTGGGCAGGACCAGGTTGCGGCAGAGAGACTGCCGCATGGGGCCCGAAGGAGCTGGAGTCGTTCGCCGCGGCCGAGCTGGTTGACATTCCGCACGAAGTCGATGTTGCGCACTGCGATCCCGGTTCCGAGATCCTCGAGCGCTCGCTGGCATGGCAAGCCGACCTCATCTGCATGGCCACGCACGGCCACGGCGGCCTCGAGCGGCTCTTCCTGGGGAGCACGGCGGAGAAGGTCGTCCGCTCCGCTTCATGTCCGGTGCTCACGGTGAGGTCTCTGGCCACCTCGAAGTGAGGGATTCTCGCCGTTTCTTCGTGAGTCGGGCGCGACTTTCGCCGGTGACTCCGCGCCCCATTCCCCGCGGGTTGTCCGCGCCTTGCCGCAGCCAGACTGCGTGGTCGTGAGACGCCGGAAAGTCCGATATTCCGGCGCCGCAAGCTGAGGGACCCGCCGCGTCCTTCCCGCCACAACCGGTGCCCTGCTCCGGAGTGGGAGAAGAAACGGCCTCGACCTGCGGAAAACCCATTGAACTGGAGGGCGATCCCTGGCACACTGCGCGCGGTGGAGGGAAGTGGGAGGATGCGGAAGGAAATGGATTCAAGGGACGGATAGTGGGATTCCTCGGTTCAGGGTGGGGAACGGGTCCTCGGAAAAAAGGCGGCGCGAAGGTGAAAAGGACAGAAGCCCTTGGAAAAGAAGAAGAGAACGGAGGGCCTCACGGCTCTCCCCGCCGACCTCGGGGGCTCTCCTTCGCGCGCCCGAGGCCCCGACTCCCCACGACACCGGGGGCAAGGGACTGACAGGGCGGAAGCGCGGTAGGGCTGACGGAGAGACGTGGATGGTGGCGAGCTTCACGGAGAGATGAGCACCCCGCATGTTCCTCGGGGAGTACGAGCATTCCCTGGACGAAAAGAACAGGGTGGTATTGCCTTCGAATCATCGCAAGGAGATTTCGGAGGAGAAGCTGGTGAAGGGGTTCGTGCTTGCGCGCGGCTCCATGAGCCAGTGCTTGGATCTGCACCCGAAGGGCGAGTGGTTGCGCCTCGTGAGGCACCTCGAGGGCCTCTATCCCTACGAGGACGAGGAGGCGCAGGAGTACCTGCGCGACCTCTTCTCCTCCGCAGAGGAGGTGCAGCTCGACAAGCAGTTCCGCTTCGTGATCCCGGATGCCCGACGCGCGGAGGTCGGCATCGAGAAGGACGTCTTCTTCGTGGGCAACTCGAGGAAGATCGAGATCTGGCCCAAGGAGCGTTGGGAAGCGCGAAAAGGAGAGCGCCGGGGGAAATTCAAGCCGCCCGGCCCCGTGGGGTCGCGGCGCGCGCCGCCTGGAGGCGTGGCCGCCCCGCCGCCGGACTCGCGGCTTTGAGATGGAGCGAAGGTGTGTCTGCAAACGGGAGGTTCTGCATGGGTTCTTCAGGCTCTCTCTGCGAGCAGTCGACGGTGGTGGAGCGGGTGCGCGGGGTCCTCGAGCGCCTGGGAGGCGGCCCGAGCGGGAGATCCGAGGCCTGGGAAACGCCTCCCCCCGTCGCTGCGAGCGCGGTGCGGCAGGACCTCGCCGCGATCCGCGCCCGGCTCGCCCGGCTTCGCGCGGAATGTCCGGATCTCATGCCGGTCGAGGAGGGGCCTCTCATCGGGAAGGCTCGCGAGGTCTACGGAGACACGGACCGTTCGGGATATGCTGGTCTTTCCAGGATGCTGCCGCGTGAATGACATGCGCATTCCGGCGCGTCGCCCGATGAGCACGAGGAGGTCGCTCGGGATCCGTGGAGCGAAGAGAGGTCCATCGGCCGGTCCTTCTCGAGGAGGTCCTCGAGAGACTTGCCCCGGCGCCGGGAGAGGCACACGTGGATGCCACGGTCGGGGGTGGGGGACATGCGGCCGCGATCCTGTCCCGGCTCGGTCCGGAGGGCTTCCTTCTCGGCATCGACAGGGACCCTCAGGCCCTGGAGGCCGCGAGGCCCGGGCTCGAGGCCGTCGGGAACCCGTATCGGCTGATTCAGGGGCCGTTTTCGAGAATAAGAGACTTGCTGGAGCTGTGCGGGCTGCCCCGGGAAGGAGCAATGGATGGGTTGCTCCTCGATCTCGGTGTCTCGTCGCTCCAGCTGGACAGGCCCGAGCGGGGGTTCAGCTTCCTCCGCGATGGGCCTCTGGACATGAGGATGTCCCCCGGCGAGGGGGAGTCCGCCATGGAGTTCCTGAAGCGTTCCACCGCGGAGGAGATCGAAAGGGTCCTCCGCGATTACGGCGAGGAGCCCGCGGCCCGGCGTATTGCACGGGCCGTGGAGCGAGCTCTCGGGAAGGAGGGGATCCGGACCACGGGTGATCTTGCCCGCGTGGTCGAAGAGGTGCTTCCTCGGAGAGGAAAGAGGACGCACCCGGCGACCCGGACCTTCCAGGGGATCCGCATTGCGATCAATGGAGAGCTCGAGCACCTTCGCCTGGTCCTCCGCGGCCTCGACCGGCTGGTCAAGCCCGGGGGACGGGTGGTGGTTCTCAGCTACCATTCCCTGGAAGACAGAATCGTGAAGAGGGAGCTCGGGGAAGGCGTGCGGGAGGGGGTCTATCACTGGATTCCCCCGAACCCGCTCGTTCCCCGCGCACGGGAGATCGAAGAGAACCCCCGCGCCCGCAGCGCCAAGCTGCGCGCGGTCGTCAGGGCGGGGCCCGCGCCGCCGGGGAAGGCGCGCCCGCAGAGGGACCCTTTATGACTGCCGCGGCGAGAGGCGGGATCGTATCGTTCTGGATCCTTGCCGCCGGTCTTGCCGCCGTGGGCCTCGAGGTCGAGAACGTCAGGGCGGGAGCTCGCATTCGCGATCTCCTCCTCGAGCGCGATGCGCGCACGGAAAAGGTGCGCCGCCTCGAGATGCGCTACAACCGCATGGTCAGTCCCGACGTGCTCGAGAAGAAGCTTCCGCCGGAGATGTCGAGCGAGGAGGGATGAACGCGCACTCCGGAGCCCATCCCGCCGCCATGCACCGCTCGAGGCTCTGCGCGGCTGCCGTGCTTCTCACGATAGCCTTTGCGGCTCTCGGCTGGCGGCTCTTCGCGATCCAGGTCATCGACCACCGTCGCTGGCTCGAGTCCGCGAAAGCCATGCGGCGCTCGACGGAGCCCATCCTCGCCTATCGGGGCGACATCCATCTTGCCGACGGAGTCATCCTCGCGAGGGACATCGTCGACTACGAGATCGGAATCGACCCGAAGTTCATTCCGCCGGACAAGCTCCCACGGGTCGTGACCCTCGCCTGCGACGCCATGGGAAAATCGCCCGAGTACAGGCGCGAGAGGCTCTTCGCGGCCCTCGACAAGAAGGAGCGGGGCGGCGCCTACGCTCCGCTCGGGAGAGGCGTGAGCGAAGCCGTCGTCGAGGAGATCCGGACCGCCGTGAACCGCATCCTCGGCAGCGACGGCGTGCGGGGGTTCCGCGCGGAGCCTCAGGCGCGGCGCACGTATCCCCGGGGTCCGTTCGCGGGATCCATCACGGGAGTGACCGATGCCGCCGGGCAGGGTATCGAGGGCATCGAGTGCTCCATGGAGGAGTGGCTCTCGCGAAAGAACGGCTTCCGCGAGCTCGTGCGGGACGCGGCGCAGAAGACGAAGATCTACCAGGTGGGAGGCGTCCACGTCGCGCCGGTGGGCGGGCAGGATGTCTACCTCACGATCGATAGCCGCACGCAGGCCATCGTCGAGGAGGAGCTCGAGAGGGGGATCCGGAGGAAACGCGCCGAGTCGGGTCTCTTCGTCCTCATGGACGCGCACACCGGGGACATCCTCGCGATGGCGAGCTACCCCTCCTACGACCCGGACCGCTTCGCGGACTATCCGGAGGCGGAGCGGAAGAAGAGGCGCGCGAACCGGGTCGTGGAGAACCTCTACGAGCCGGGCTCCGTGATCAAGCCCTTCTACTTCGCGTATGCCCTCGAGAAGGGCATCATCCGGCCCGAGGACCTCGTGTCCCGGATCGTGCCGCCGGAGGTGAAGTGGGACGGCGGGAGCACGGCATTCTTCGGCCGGCGTCCCGTGACCGATGTTCACGAGCACCCCGGCATGACGTTCGAGGAGGCCCTCGTCCACTCGTCGAACATCGCGATGGCCCTTCTCGGGCTCCAACTCGGGCGACCCCGCATCGTGGAGGTCTACGACGCGTTCGGGCTGTGCCGCCCCACGGGCATACGGCTCCCGGCCGAAGCGCGCGGGAAGTACACCTCCCAGTCGGAGTGGAGGAACCTCTACTCGACGGTATCCGTGTCCTTCGGCTACGAGCTCATGGTGAGCCCCCTCCAGCTCGTCACGGCGTTCGCCGCGGTGGTGAACGGGGGCTATCTCCTCGAGCCGCGCATCGTGGACCGGATCGTCCGTGACGGTGTCGTGGAGACCCTGCCTTCGCGGAAGATCATCGGGCGGCCGATCTCCGAGGCTACCTCGATGCGTATGCGCGGGTTCCTCAAGCGCGTCGTCGAGGAGGGCACGGCCCGTTACCTCGCCATCAAGGGCTTCGAGTTCGGCGGGAAGACGGGCACGGCCGACATGGCGCGGGGAGGCTACACGAAGAAGGACTACCTGGCCTCCTTCGAGGCGTTCGCCCCGTTCGAGAATCCGCGCGTCGTGGCGCTCTGCATGCTCGAGAAGCCCCGCGAGGGTTCCTACTATGGCGGCGTCGCCGCGGGGCCCATCGTCGTCGAGGTCTTTCGAAGGCTGTTTCACGTGAACGAGGAGATGGTGCTCACGAAGCTGAACCGGCTGGCCGGGAGGGAGTGAAGATGCGGCTTGGTGAACTGGCCTCGGGAGTTTTCGACCCCCCCGCGCGGATCGCCGGGCTCGAGGTGG
>Ga0075421_100009635_pt1 | contig 11914 bp, 5 predicted proteins | sample SoiMetdeltSBSDD5_FD_75292 | JGI IMG/M metagenome (GOLD analysis project Ga0075421, IMG submission 75292) | Bulk soil microbial communities from a Populus tree surrounding site in Tennessee, USA - Soil MetaG P. deltoides SBSDD5 | ecosystem: Environmental > Terrestrial > Soil > Tree plantation...
GCCCGGGCCAGCAGCAAATTGGCGACGTTGGCGCACCCGATCATCAAGACGAGCCCGACGGCCCCCAGCAGCACGAGCAGCGCGGGCCGGATGTCGCCGACCACTTGCTCGTGGAGCGAGACCGCGGTCGCGCCCCAGCCGTCGGGCGGGTAACTCCCCGGGTATTGCCGGAGCATGCGGTTCGCGATGGTCTGCACTTCCGCGTCGGCCCGGGCGAGCGTCACGCCGGGTTTGAGCCGCCCGATCACGCCGTAGGACCGTGACCCGCGCACTTTCAACTGCTCGGGTGTGAAAGCGACCGGTGTCCACAACTCGGCCGGTTGGGTGAATTGCATGCCCTTGATGCCGAAGAGACTGAGAGGGAACTGAAACCCAGCGGGCATGACTCCGACCACCGTGTACCCTCGGCCGTTGAGCGTCAACGTCGCCCCGAGGAGGCCCGGGTCGGAGCCGAAGCGACGCCGCCAGAGGCCGTGGCCGACGACCACGACATCGTCGCGGCCGGGCTCGCTCTCCTCGGCGAGAAAGGCCCGGCCCAGCAGAGGCTCGACGCCGAGCAGAGGGAACACCTCAGCAGAAACCACAGCCCCCGGGATGCGCTCGGGGGCGTCACCGCCGGTGAGGTTGAAATCCACTGTGTCGAACGCGGCGGTCTGCTCAAAGACCTGATTCTGGTCTCGGTACTCGGTGAACTCGACGGCCGAGACGGGGATTTGCGGCAGTCCGTGGCGCAGGAACTTTTCCCAGATCAAGACGAGGCGGTCAGGGTCGCGGTAAGGCAGCGGCTTGAGCAGCACCCCGTCGACGACGCTGAAAATCGCCGTCGTCGCCCCGACCCCCAGCGCCAAGGTGATGACCGCCACCGACGTGAAGCCCGGGTTGCGGCGCATCCCTCTCAGCCCGAGGCGCACGTCCTGCCACAAGGTCTCGAGCGGCCCGGTGCCCCACAGGGCCCGACTCTCCTCCTTAGCCAGTGCGACACTGCCAAACGCCCGCAACGCCGCGTCACGGGCCTCCCCGGGCGACATCCCGCGCACGATGTTCCCCTGCGTCTCTAACTCCAGGTGGGCGCGGATCTCGTCGTCGAGCTCGCGCTCGGCCCGACGCCGGCCGAGAAGCCGCCGCAGGATGAAGCTGAGTTCTTGCCACTTGCTCACGGCCATCCACCGTCTGATCATTCGTACCTGAGCGCCACCATCGGGTCAACTTTCGTCGCGCGTCTCGCCGGCAAGTAGCAGGCCGCCAGAGCCACGGCTGCCAGCAGCAGCGCGGCCGCGGCAAACGTCAGCGGGTCGCTCGCGCCCACGCCGTAGAGCAGCGTCGCCATGAGCCGCGCGGCGGCGAGCGCGCCGAGCAGCCCGAGCGCCACGCCCGCCGCCGCCAGCCGCATCCCTTGCCCCACGACCAGCCGGAGCACGTCTCCCGTCTGCGCCCCGAGCGCCTTGCGGATGCCGATCTCCTGCGTCCGCTGCGCGACCGAATATGAGATCACGCCGTACATCCCGACCGCCGCGAGCAGCGCCGCCAGCAGCCCGAAGGCCGAGGCGAGCAGCGCCAGCAGCCGCTCGCCGCCGAGCGAGGCGGCGATCTGCGCCCGGAGCGTCCGCACGTCGTAGACGGGCAGGCTCGCGTCGAACCGCGCCACCGCGCTCCGCAGCGCAGGCACGATCATCGCCGACGGCTGCGCTGTGCGGACGTAGAAGGTCAGCTCCCCGGTGCGCGCGGCTTGCTTCCACGGCGTGTAGACGAACGGGGACGGCGTGTCGCGCACCCCGGCGTGCTTGCTGTCCTGCACGACGCCGACGATCTCCAGCTCGGGCGGCCTCCCGGTGACGCGCCCAAAGTCCATGCGCCGGCCGATCGGGTTGGCGTCGCCGAAGTAGCGCCGCGCCAGCGCTTGGTTGATGATCGCCACCTTCCCGCTCCGCGCCGTGTCCTGCGCGGTGAACTCGCGCCCGGCCAGCAGCGGGATGCCGAGCGTCGCGAAGTGGCCGGCGCTGACTTCGTTGAGGAAGGAGTGCGTCTCCTCCTCCTGTCCCGGCGTGTAGCCCTCGACCGTGATGTTCGACCCGCGGTTGTTGTCGGCAAACAGCGGGACGGCGGCGGCGCTCACCGCCTCGACTCCCGGCAGCGCGGCGAGCGACTCCTCCAACTGGCCGAAGAAGGCGGCCGCGCGCGCCGGGTCGTAGCCGCTCAGCTCCGGCGCGAGCGAGAACGCGATCAGTCGGTCGGCGCGCAAACCCGTGTCGACGCGCGTCAGGTTGACGAAGCTGCGCGCGCACAGGCCGGCCGCCACGAGCAGCACCGCCGTCAACGCGATCTCGGCCACGACCAGGCCTTTGCGGAAACGCGACTGGGCCGCCCCCGCCGATGCGTTCGCGCCTTGCTCCTTGAGCGCCGTCACCAGGTCGGTCCGCGTTGTCCGCAGCGCCGGGGCCACGCCGAACAATAACCCGGTGAGTACGGCCAGGCCGAAGTTGAAGGCCAGCAGCCCATAGTTCAAGTCCGCCGTCACGCTGCCCAGGCCGTCGCGCCCCGGCAGCAGGCGCAGCAGCCCGGCGAGCGTCCACTGCGCGACGAAGAGTCCGATCGCGCCGCCCGCGCACGAAAGCAGCACGCTCTCGGCGAGCAACTGGCGCACGAGCCGGGCGCGGCCTGCGCCGAGCGCCTGCCGCACGGCCATCTCTTTGCGCCGCCCCGCGCCGCGCGCGACGAGCAACCCCGCGGCGTTAGCGCACGCGATCAGCAATACCAGCGCGACCATCCCCATCATCGTCAGCAGCGGCGCGCGCGCGTCCTGCTGGAAGACCGCCCGCCCGCGCGCGCCCTCTTCCACCAGGAGCCGCTTGCCGACGAATCGCTGCCGCGCCTCGGCCGACATCCTCCGCTGCAGCGGCAACTCCGCGTCGAGCAGGCCGCGGTAGAGCGGCGCCAGCGACGCCTCGGCCTGCCCGCGGCTGATGCCCGGCTTGAGCCGCGCCAGCAGATTGAGCCAGTACGCCTTGCGGTCGCTGAGGGCCTCCCAGCCCGGCGTCATCTGCGCCATCATCGCCAGAGGGATGAAGACGTCCGGCGTCTGGCCCAACTGCACGCCCGTGAAACCCGGCCCCGCCACGCCCACGACCGTCATCTGGTGGCCGTTGACCGTCATCGTCCCGTTGAGTACCGCCGGGTCGGCGGCAAACCGGCGCACCCAGAATCCGTGACTCAGCACGACCACCGGGTGCGCGCCGGGCGTGCGGTCGTCCTCGGGCAACAGCGTCCGGCCCAGCGCCGCCGCCACGCCGAGCACCTCGAAATAGTTGCCGGAGACCAGCTCGCCGCCCGTGCGCTCAGTCTGTCCCCGGGAGGCCACGTTGAGCGGGATCGAGTAGCGGGCGAGGACGCCGCTGAAGACTTCGTTGCGCTCGCGCAGGTCGCGGTACATCGGGTGGGAGAACGCCTCCGCGCCGTCGCGCGTGTCGCTCGACACCATCCCCTGCCGCGGCCCCGGCGAGGCCAGCACCACCAGTTGCCCCGGCTCTCGCACCGGCAGCGAGCGCATGAGCACCTGGTACAAAAGCGAGAAGATTGCCGTGTTCGCCCCGACGCCGAGCGCCAGCGTGACCACGACCAGCAGTGTGAAACCGGGTTTCTTGAGTAACGTCCGCGCGCCGTAGTGCAGGTCTTGCCACATCAGCCCTCCGGGAGCGGTCAGCTTTCAGCTCTCAGCCGGGCCAGGAACCCCTTTCTGGCCGAGAGCTGAAAGCTGACCGCTATTCGTAGCGCAAAGCCGCCATCGGGTCGACCCTCGTTGCCCGCCGCGCCGGGAAGTAACAGGCTGCGAGCGCCACCACGGCGAGGAGTGATGGCGCTGAGACGAACGTCAGCGGGTCGGTCGTACTCACCCCGTAGAGAAAGGTCGCGAGCAGGCGCGACCCGGCGAAGGCCCCGGCCAGCCCGAGCGCGACGCCGGTGAGCGCCAGCGCCAGACCTTGACCGACGACCATCCTGAGGATGTCGCCTCTCCTGGCGCCGAGGGCCACGCGAATCCCAATCTCGTGGGTCCGCTGGGTCACCGTGTATGCCACCACCCCGTAGAGGCCGACCGCCGCCAGCAGCATGGCCAGCCCCGCGAAGGCGCCCAATAAGATGGCGTGGAGCCGGGGCCGGGCCACCGATTCGCCGACGTACTGCTCCATTGTCTTGACAGCGGTGATCGCTTGCGTCCGGTCGACCTGCCTGACCTCGTGCCGGACGGCCGCGGCCAGGGTCGTCGGGTCGGTCGCGGCCCGGATCACCAGAAAGGTGACATACCTCGGGGTCTGCGCGTTGAGTAGGAAGACGGTCGGCTGCGGCTCGGCCGTCAGCCCGTTGTGCCGCACGTCGCCGACCACCCCCACGACCTCGGTTGCCGCCTCATTGGACCACTGCACGACGATCCGGCGGCCCAGGGCGTCACCCTGGGGGAAGAACTTCTTCAAGAACGATTGGTTGATGATCACCACGCGCGGGCTGCCCGCGCGGTCCTGCGGGCCGAAGAGCCGCCCCTGCAACAGAGGAATCCCCATGGCGGCGAAGTAACCCTGGCTGACGACCGAGCCCTCGGTCGTCAAGCTCTGGGAAGGCTCCGGCTCGGGCCGCCCCTCGAAGCGGAACCCCGTCTTGCTCGCCATCCCCCCGATCGGGAGGAAGTGAATGGTCCCGGCGGCGCGGACGTTCGGCAGGGCCTCGACCCGCCGCAGAATCTCTTCGACTATGCCGGCCCGCTTCGCCTCTGCGGGGTAGGGCAGGAATAACTGCATGGTCAACACCTGCTCCGGGCGGAATCCGAGGTCGACTTGGAGCAGGCGCGAGAAGTTTCGCAGCAGGAGCCCGGCCCCGACCAGGAGGACGACCGCGAGCGCCACCTCCACGATGACGAGTGCGCTGCGGAATCGGTTGTGCCGGCGGTCGCCCGCGGCCCCCCGCCCCTGCTCCTTGAGGACCGTCTGCAAGTCGAGGCGCGAGACGTACCAAGCCGGCACCAGACCGAAGAGCAACCCCGAGAGCGCGGAGAGCGCCAGGGTAAAGCCCAGGACGTGGAAGTCGAGTCGGACCTCGTCCACGCGCCCGAAGGTCATGGCCTCCTTCGAGAGCGCGAGCAGTAACTGAGTCCCCCAGTGGCCGAGCAGCAACCCGGCCGCCCCGCCGATCGTCGACAGCAGCAGGCTCTCGGCCACCAGTTGCCGGACGAGCCGCGGCCGGCTCGCCCCGAGCGCGGCCCGGACGGCCAGTTCGCTCCGGCGCCCGACCCCCCTCGTCAGCAGCAAGCCGGCTTGATTGGCGCACGCGATGAGCAGCACTGCGCCGACCACGCCCAGCAACAGCAGGAGGATCGGCCTACTCTCCTTGACGAGGTACTGGTGGAGGCCGAAGACCGCGGCGCCGTAGCCTTTGTCGAGCGGGTACTGACTGGCGAGCTGACCGGCGATGACCGACATCTCCGCCTGCGCCGCGGCCACCCCGACGCCCGGCTTGAGCCGGCCGTAGCAGACGAAGGAGCGCGAGCCGATCGACTGCGGGTTGGCCCGGTCCAGCGGCATCGGCAGATAAACGTCCGGCTCGAGCGACGCCACCCGGAAATTCGACGGCATAACCCCGACCACGGTCTGCGCCTTATCGTTAAGCACAACCGTCTGGCCGACGACCCCGGGGTCGGCCGCGAAGCGGCGCTGCCAGAAGCCATGGCCGAGGATGACCACGGACGGGCCGCCCGCGACCGTCTCCTCCGCGGCAAATTCGCGCCCGGCGGCCGGCGCGACGCCGAACACCCGGAAGAGTTCCGAAGTGAGCCAGAGGCCGTGGATTTGCTCCGCCCCGTCCGGCGTCATCGTATTGACCGGGATCGACTGCGTCAGGGCGAGGGCCTCGAATGACCTGGCGCGATCGCGCCACTCGAGAAAATTGAACGGGTGCACTGAGACAGTGTCACCCGACGCGAGCGGGCGCTCCCGGATGACCACCAGGCGCTCGGGGTCGGGGTAAGGGAGCGGCCGAAGGACGACCGCGTTGAGGAAGGTGAAGACGGTGCTGTTGGCGCCGACGCCGAGCGCCAGCGAGAGCACCGCCGCGGCCGTGAAGCCGGGGCTGCGGCGCAGCACCCGCGCGCCGAACTTGAGGTCCTGCCAGAGCGTCTCGACCGACCCGAGCCCCCATGCCATGCGGCTCTCCTCCTTCGCCAGGGCGACGCTGCCGAAGGCCCGGAGCGCCGCGGAGCGCGCCTCCTCGGGCGACATGCCGCGCTCGACGTTCTCTTGAATCTCAAGCTCGAGGTGGGCGCGGATCTCCTCGTCGAGCTCCCGCTCGGCACGACGCCGGCCCGCCAGTCGCCGCAGGATGAAGCCCAGTTCGTGCCGAGCGCGACGCCAGTCCACCCTCAGCCCTCTTCTTCCCTCGTCCGCATGATCTGGGCGATGGCGCCGGTCAGGCGGTCCCACTTCGACGACTCGGCCGTCAGCTGCCGCTTGCCGGCCGGCGTCAGCCGGTAATACTTCGCCCGGCGATTGTTCTCCGACGTCCCCCAGACAGCGGTCACCCAGGCACGCCGCTCGAGCCGCTGGAGCGCCGGGTAGAGCGAGCCGTGGTCCACCCGGATCACCTCGCGCGAGGTCTGCTGGATCGAGTGCGCGATGCTGTGGCCGTGGAGCGGCCCGAAGAGCAGCGTCCGCAGGATCAGCATGTCGAGCGTCCCCTGGAGCAGATCCGTCTTCTCGGCGCCGTCCGGCTTCTTGGGCATGTCACCTCCGGTAGAATCTCTACCGGAGTATCCACCCGCTCGGGTAGAATGTCAAGGGGAAAGTCCGGGTGGGGCGGCCCGCGGGCCGGGAGGGCCCGCGGGCGTGGGTGCTTCCTGCCGCGCTCAGCTGCGGGCAGTCGGGACGCGCTTCTCCGTGAGCGGATCCCACTCGACGCGCCTGCCCGAGAGGTAGGACTCGTTGGCGAGGTGCGCGCCGATGAGCACGCGGTTGGCCAGCTCGACCGGCGAGTTGGGCTCCCGGCGGCTCCGCATGCAGTCGAGGAAGTTCTTCATGTGCGCCGCCCCCTCGTCGCCCACCGGCCAGCTCTCGACCGCCCGGCGCTTCGCGTCGTAGCGGACGAGCTGCCGCTTGTCGTTCTCCTGGACGATGCTCCCGGAGAGGCCGTAGAAGGCCGCGCCGTCGTACTCCTGACCGTTCATGAACTGCACCATGAAGACGATCGCCAGCGAGCCGCAGTCGAAGACCGCGTGCACGTTGTCGGGCGTCTCCCAGTCGGGGCTCTGGTAGTTCCCGCCGTTGCACGAGACACGCCGCGGCCCCTCGGCCCCCGTGATCCACATGGCCACGTCGAGCCAGTGCGGGGCGATGTCGGTCATCAAGCCCCCCGCGTAGTCCCAGTACCAGCGCCAGCCCGAGGCCCGCTTCGCGTCGTAGGGCCGCTTCGGGGCCTCCCCGAGGAAGCGCGGCCAGTCGATCAGTTCGGGGCTGAAGAGCGCCGGGTTGGCGCTCCGCTTGATATAGGGGTCGACCGGGCGATAACGGAAGTCCCAGATGCGGACGAACCGGATCGGCCCGATCCCGCCCGAGGCGACGATCTCGCGCGCCTTCGCGAAGTGCTCCCCGCTGCGCCGCTGGTTGCCCACCTGGACGACCTGCTTCGACGCCTTGACCCGGGCGACGATGTCGTAGCCCTCTTCGATCGTCCGCGCGAGCGGCTTCTCGATGTAGGCGTCCTTCCCGGCGCGCACCGCGTCGAGCAGGAGGCGGCGGTGAAGGTGGTCCGGCGCGGCGATGATCACGCCATCGACGTCCGGGCGCGCGAGCAGCTCCTGGTAATCGACGTAGGTCTTCTCGGCCGGCGTGCTCAGCGCCTTCTGCGTCAGGTCGAGCATTGCGCGGTTGACGTCGGCGAGCGCGACAATCTGCGCCCCGAGCTGTTGCGCCGCGGCGAGGCGGCCCGACCCGCGGTCGCCCGTCCCGATCCCACCGAGCCGCAGCCGGTCGTTCGCCCCGAGGATGCGCCCGTATGACCCCGCCGTCATGCCCGCCGTGGAGATGGCCGCCACGAAGGCCCGCCGACTGATGATTGCTCCCGCGTCTCCCATGATTAACCTCCGTCGACCCAGGGCTCGCGCCCCGGGTTAGGTACTGCCGCCCGCTGCCGCGGGCTAAATCCGCAGACGTGATTGAGACAGACTCCTCGCCCCTACTTGATCTGGATGCGCACCGTATTGGAGGCCTGGCCGTCCATCCAGAGGTTGAAGGTGATCTCCCCGCGGCCTTTGAGCTTCGGCGCGAGGAAGACGTTGACCTGGTCGAGGCCGGCGAACCCCTGGCCGGGGCCGACGTAGGCGACCGGGTCGACGTCAAAGCCGGTGTTGCCGAAGATGGCGAACACCCCGTCGAGCGAGCCGTGGTGGCGGAGGCCGGTCCCGTAGAGGACCAGAAAAAGCTGCTCGCCCGGCTGGCCCACATCGATCGGCACGGTGACGAACCTGCCCAGTGCCGCATCGTAACGCGCCACCGGCTCGTAGGACTGTGTCTTGTCGGCCCGGACGCGGAGCACGAGAGCGACCGGGGCGCCCTGGCCGTCGGAGTTGGCCGCGAAGATCGCCGGCGCGACCGCCCGGACCTCAACGTCGCCGAAGGCGGCCGTCCCGTCCGGGCGCTTGACGACGACCGTCGCCGGGCCGCGCGCGAGCCCTGCGGGCATCTGAAAATTGATCTGCCGCGGCGAGACGAAGAGGAGACGCCCGGGCCACTCCGCGCCCGCGCTGTCGACGACCTTGATCGCCGCGCCGCCCAGTGACTCGGGCAGCGGGACGGACAGCGCCGAGAAGCTCCGCGGCGCAAGGTCGGCGCCGAAGAGCGAGACGAGCGCGTCGCTCGCCGTCACGCCTTCATAGCTCGCCGCCGAGACCGCGGTCAACGACGGGAAGGGGTTGGCATGCAGGTGCACGGTCCCGCTCTCGGTGCCGGCAAACAGGCTCTGGCCGTCGACCGCCAGGCTCGACACTCCGAGGTGGAGGAGCCCACTGTTGAACGCGGTCCACGACCCTCCGTTGTCGGCCGAGACGAAGACCCCGTGGTCGGTGGCGGCGAAGAGGTGGGCGCCGATACTTTCCAGCGCATGCACGTCATAGCTGAAGAGGCCGTGGTTGACCGGCCTCCAACTCTGCCCCTGGTCGCCTGAGCGGTGCACGCCGTCCTGCCCGCCACCCGCAAAGAGGTAGGAGCCGACCGCTGCGAGACTCTTGACCCGCGGCGGCAGGCCCCCGCGGCTGAGCGGCGACCAGGTCTTGCCCTGGTCAACCGAGACGAAGGCCTCGCCCGCACCGCCCGCGTAGATGCGCGAGCCGATGGCGGCCAGCGAGTAGATGCGCGCGCCGACCAACTCACCCCGGACCCACTCGCGCCCCTCGTTGCTCGAGAGGAAGATCCCCGACTCGGCGGTGCCGGCAATGAGCGCCTCGCCGCTCACCGCGAGCGCCGTGACCCGTGGCTCGTCGAGCTCGCTGTTGACTGGCTCCCAACTCCCGCCCCCGGCCGCCAGACGGAATACCCCGTCGGCCTCGGTCGCGGCGAACAGGTAGTGCGGCCCGGCAGCCAGCGCTGTGATGCGCAGGCTGGCGAGCCCGTCGTTGATCGACTTCCAGGACCCGCCATGGTCTCCCGAGACGTAGACGCCTTTGCCGCTCGTCCCGGCGTAGAGCTTGCCGCCGCGGTGGAGCAGGGCGCGGACGTCCGAACCGCCCGGCCCGGAGGTCGGCTTCCAGGTGAAATCAATTTGCGCGAAGGCCGCAGCGCTGCAGCCGCAGAGCAGCAGCCAGACGGGGAGAATCCGCGTCAGGCGTTTCATATTTTGATACGTCCGCATAGCCTCGTCGGCGACCGAAAGGGGTGCGGCCGTAATCGCAATGAATGACCTTTCTTACTGATCTAAATCTCGTATTGATCCGGAACCGCAATTCGGCGCGAGTGGGCGCGCGCCAAATTCCGCGGCTGCGCCAGCCGCGAGCGGGCATGACCTGCGGAAGTTTATATCGGGAAGAGCATGATCTGTCAACCGCATTAATCAATCCCATGTCCTCGCCCGCCCCGGCCGGTTATCGGAGGTGGACCTGCACCTTGTTGGTGGGAATCTCCTCGACCGTCCAGTCGATCTCCATCAAGCCGCGCCCGGTGAAGCTGCTCGGGACTTGCACGTTGATCTGGTCGAGCCCTTGGATGCCCGGCGTCGGGCCGGCGTAGGTCACGGGGAGCGGGACGCCGGCTACCCTGACGACGACGTCAGCAAGGTTCCTCCGGTGGCGGAAACCCGTGCCGTAGAGCACCAGAAAATAGTCCTCGACCTCGACATTGAGGACGTTACCCCCCGGCCTCAGGAACTCGTAGGTCCGCTGTGTCGGGTTGGCGCGATTGACCCGGAGGAGCTGACCGCTCGCTAGGCCGTGCCCCTGACTGTTGGCCGTGAAGAGCGCTGGCGCCACCCTCGAGACCCAGACGGTCGCTGCGCCGTTCTCCCCACATGACTTGGGGTCGGGGGTGGAGCAACCCTGGCCGAAGGCCCCCGTGAGACTGACGTTTGCCTGGCGGTAGTCGTCGGAGACCCCCGGCGGGACGAGAAAGTTGATCTGTAACCCCCCGGCCGCGGGCGTCGGGAGCGGCGCGACGGCCTGGAAGCTCCCCCGCTCGTCCTCGACCTCCAGCTTGTCGAGCTTGGTGACGCGGTCGACGAAGGCGACGGCCAGCGAGTCGCGGGCGATGGTCGCGCCGTAGTGGGCGGCGTTCCTCACGGCCGACATGTCGAAGCGGCAGTAGAGCAGCCGGTTGGGCGTGCGGTCGCCCAGGCTGGCCCGATCGATTTCCCCGGCGGTGGCGGTCCTGATGAGCGCCTGTTTGACCTTCTCCGGTTGCGCCTGCGGATTCTTGAAGAGGTATTGCAAGGCGACGCCGGCGGTGACCGATGCGGCCAACGGCGTCCCGGAACTGCAGTTGTAGTAGAGAAAATCGGTCAGCGACCCGGCCGTCGGGACGCACTCGCCGGGGGCGAGCAGGGTCAGCGCCTGGCCGTAGGCGGAGGAGCGCGCCCGCTGATTCGCGTCGGTTGTACTCGCCACGCAGATGACTCGGTCCATCTGACAGGGGCTGCGGTCCCGCGAGTCCGGCCCCTGGCTCCCGGCGTCGACGGCGTCCCCCCCCGGCACGACGACTGTCGCGCCCGCCTCGATGAGGCTGTTGATGCCGGCCTCGAGCGTCGAGATGCCGGAGTCGTCGTCGCTAAACGCGGCGCCGACCAGGACGACCGCCGGGGTCACCAAATTGCCCTTGATCCAGTCGATTCCCTGGAGCATGGTCGCGGGGCTGCCGTAACCGGCACAGTCGAGCACCTTGACCGAGACGATCTGCGCCTCGCGCGCCTGGCCTAAGGAGATGCCGGCCGCGACCGACGCAACGGCGGTGCCGTGACCGTTACAGTCGGTGTCCGCGGGGAACGTGTCGCCGACGAAACTCTGGTGCCCGATGACCCGCGGCCGGATCTCCTGATGCGTGGCACGGACGCCAGTGTCGAGGATGTAGAGGCGCACCCCGGAAGCTTTGTTGCTCCAGACCGATTTCCGGTCGAGTGACCCATCCCGCTGGTCGATCCGGTCCAGCGACCAGAAGGGGTTGTTATTCTGCTCAGAGGCCAGCGGCGGCGAGACTTCGCCGGGGGAGAGCGCGGTCTCGGCGCCGGACTCTCGGCGGGGAGGGAAGAACCTCACGACGCTGTCCTGCTCGACCGACTGCACGAGCTCGTCCTCGCTTAGCAGTCGTGCCGCCGGTTCCGAAATCCTTCTCAGCAAGAACGCCCTTACCGCGTCCCGCATGACCGCCGTCACCTCGCCGCCGTATTTGACGGCGAGCGACCGGGC
>Ga0075421_100009636_pt1 | contig 11914 bp, 11 predicted proteins | sample SoiMetdeltSBSDD5_FD_75292 | JGI IMG/M metagenome (GOLD analysis project Ga0075421, IMG submission 75292) | Bulk soil microbial communities from a Populus tree surrounding site in Tennessee, USA - Soil MetaG P. deltoides SBSDD5 | ecosystem: Environmental > Terrestrial > Soil > Tree plantation...
GCGGAAGACAAGATCGGTAGCCTCGAGCCCGGCAAATGGGCCGATTTCATCCTGGTCGACCGCGACGTCAGCGCAGTCGACCCGCAAGCGCTTGCCCGAACGCAAGTGCTGGAAACCTGGGTGGCTGGCCGGAAGGTGTGGGAGAGACGTTGACCTGTTCCCCTGCGAAGGCAGGGGCCCAGACGCCCGAAGGGCCAAGTTCTGCTTGCTGGCACGATGTATCGCTGCGCTGCGCTTGCGATGACTGGACCCCTGCCTTCGCAGGGGAACTAGGAGCGTGGCCTCCCCGCCCGCTCCGTAAGCATCCCCGGCGTCAGGATTTGCGGCAATTCCTCCGGCTCGGCCTGGCCGGGCTCGTACCAAAGATAAAGCGGTACGCCCGCCCTGCCCCGGCTTTCGAGGAAGCGGGTGATCGCCGGATCGCCGCTGGTCCAATCGCCGACCAGCACCTTGACGCCGGCCTTGCCGAAAGCGTCGCGGGTCGCCTCGCGTTCGATCGCCGCCGCCTCATTGGCCTTGCAGGTCAGGCACCAGTCCGCGGTGAAGTAGACAAACAGCGGCTTTCCTTCAGCACGATATTTGGCGACCGCCGCCTCGCTCCACGCCTCCGCCCCCAAGGGGACGCGCGCCGCGCCCTGCGGCTGGCGCGGAACCAGCGTTGCCGTCGCACCCGCCAGCACCAGAGCCGCTGCCAGCGCGACCCACCCGCCAGGCAAGCCCTTGTGCTGACGCGAGCCCACCCAGACGAGCAGCATCGCCAGCACCGCCACCGCAGCGAGGCCGACCAGGAGCGCTGCCATGCCGGCCTGCCGATAAAGCAGCCACAGGCATCCGACCGCGGTCGCCGCCATCGGAATGGCGAGGTATCGCTGCAACCGCGCCATCCATGATCCCGGCCGGGGCAGCCGCTTCCTCAAGGCCGGCACGAAGGCAAGCAGCAGGAACGGAAAGGCCAAACCCAGCCCCAACGCCGCGAACACTGCGACCGAACCGTAGATCGGTAGCAGCAACGCCGTCCCGAGCGCCGCGCCGAGAAACGGTCCGGCGCAAGGGGTAGCCACGAAGGCGGCCAGCGCTCCGGTGCCGAAACTCCCACCCGGATTATGCTCACCGGCCAGTACGGGCAGTTCGAAAGTGCGCAGCAAGTTGAGCGTGATGGCCGTTATCAGCAACAGGAGGACGATGGTGGTGCGCGGGTCCTGCAGCTGGAACGCCCAGCCGGCGGCGCTTCCGCCAGCGCGGATCGCCAACAGGAGTGCACCAAGGGCACCGGTCCCGGCCACGGCGCCGGCGGCATAGGCAAGTGCATCGCGCCGAGCCTGCCGTTCATCGCCGCCGGCCTTGGTCAGGTGCAGCCCCTTCAACGCCAGGATCGGGAAGACACAGGGCATGGCATTGAGCAGCAGGCCGCCCATTAGTGCACCGAGGATGGCATAAAACACGGCCTGAAAGCCGAGGTCGCCGATCCGGCTGCCGCCTTCCGGCACCGGTCCTGGCACCGCCTTGATTTCCAGCCCACGCCCGTCGCCCAGCGCCAGCACGCCCGACAGGGTCGCCGGATCTCCGCGGCGGCGCTTCAATTCGGCGATCAGCAGGTCGCCCTTGCGGCGAAAGCCCTGCGGCGCGGCATAGTCGATGGGCCCGTCGTCGGCCGGGAAGAAATAGGGCTCGCCGATCGTCACGCTGGCGGGCAGCGGAACCGCCAGCTCAAGCCTATCGCCCTTCAGTGCGAATTTCGCCGGACTGGCAAGCGGCCGCGGCAAGGCGCGGCGCCATTCGTCAAACCTTGCCCGTTCGCTTGCCCCGCCCGTCCCGACCGGCAAGTCGAGCGAGAATTCGCCCCGTTCAGGAACACAGACCTTGTCGGTGCAGGCGAGCCATTGGGCGCTGGCGCGGACCAACAGCGAACCACTGGCGCCCGCCGGTACCTTCAGCCGCGTCAGGACCGCATGGTCGCGCTCATAGACATAGTTGACGATGCCCGCGACCAGCAGCCGGTCGGGGACCGGGAAGCGCAGCGGCGCAAGCGTCGCACCGTCCGGCAACTCCCATTCGATCTTCATCGGCAAGCCGGCATCGCCGGGGTTGAGCCAGTAGCCGTGCCAGCCGGGATCGGTGTGCATCAGGATGGCGAGCTCAACTTCGCCGCCCGGTGTTGCAGGCCCTTCTGCGACCAACTCTGGCCGGATGGCATTGTCGCGCGGGCCGAACTGTGCCGTCGCCGGTGCGGCCACCAGCGCCAACAACAGAAGCAGGCCCTCTAGAAATCGCTTCATGTTCTTGCCTTTGCCGCTCGGATCGCCGCATTCAAGGCTTTGTCGTTCGCTCTAAGGCGGCAGACGATCCGCCCGCTCCCGTCGATAACCACCATCGTTGGCACCTCACGCACGCCAAATGCGCGAAAGATCTGGCCATTGGCATCGAGGTAAAGCGGAATCCGCAACACATTCCTTGCGCGATAGTCCTGCACGTCCAGCGCCGACGACCAAAGGCCTGAGGAAATTCCGACCAGATGCACGTCGCCCGCCTTTGCCAGCTGGTTGGCCGCCTCCCGGCCGCGCCGGCAGGCTTCCGCCTGCCGCGGCCTGCTTTCCTTCAGATAGGATTCGCACCAAGGCGAGAAGAACAGCAATACGCGTGGCTTTCCATCCTTCGCGGGTCCGGTGACCGGAAAACCGGCCGCGGTTGCTAGCGCCGGGCCTAGTCCGCTGGGGACATCGCCCTCACGATAGCTTCGGCTGACTAAAGACATGGCCGCAGGCGCGGCCGCTGGCGGCTCGGCCAGGGCCCGTTCCAAAGCCTGGTGCAGTTCGTCATTCTCCTCATGGCCCACAAAAAGAATCCGACCGCTTCGGCCGATGACCACATGCTGTGGCGTGACCCGAAGGTTGAGCGCAGCGGCGAGCGATCCGTCGTCCACGGAAATCGGCATACGAAGGCCATGATGCTGCCGATAGTCGCGCACCGCCTCCTCGGTGTCATTGAAGCCGGTGTTGATCGCGACGGTCAGGATTTGGTCACGATATTTTTCAAAGTCCGCCTCGAAACCGGGCATTTGCTGGCGACAGGGCACGCACCATGTCGCCCAGAACTTCAGATAGACCGGTTTCTTCCCATATGCGGACGCCAGGTCGATCGTCTCGCCATCGATGGTCTTGAGCGTCGCCGCCGGTCCGGCTTGACCGATCAGCGCGCGGCCGGCGTCCACCGCCCTTGCCTGGCCACTTTCCGCGTCCGCCTCAGCCAGGGCCGGGGGCGCGACTCCAGCTGAGGCGTCACGGCCGCCATTATCCTCCCCACAGGAGGCCGCGAGCAGCATCAAGGCGGACGCTGCGAGAAGACCGGCCCTCATAACGCCCCCACGGCGGTGACCTTGTTGCCGGTCGACCTGCACCAGTTCAAATATTGCTCCCTGAGTTTGGCCGTATCGGTGAAGCTTTCGTCACTGCCATCCTCGGCAAGGTAGACGACGCGCCCGGAGAGGGTGATTTGCACGACACAAGGCTCTTCCCCGACGGCACGCCAGCAATCGGCGTTTCCGGCCGGTTCATAGACATAGTCGCCGGGCCCAGCGATCTCCCCGCTGCCAAGCTCGCGGAAGCCGCGAACGTTGAAGGCATGCACCGCGCCGGTGTGCCGGTGCCGGCCGACGCTGACTCCCGGATCGACCCTAAGCTGCAGGGTGCGTGCTTCGCCGCCGAACCATAGCGGCCGGGCGGAAATCCCGGGGCTCAGCGGCATCCAGGGCTGTTCGTCGGTGTGGATCGGACTTGAAGTCAGGTCCATTTTTTATCTCCAACTTTAATGTTGCGCGAAGCAGCGGCGTTGGCTCGGCGGGACCGATGCCAGTGACGCCGGAATCAAGATCTTGACTGGTCTTATCCGCGCCGCCTGGCTGCACCGGCAGTGGCAGAGGCCGCGGCGCGCCTTCCTGTTATTGACTTTAAGGTGCGCCATTGGCGCGGGAGCCTAGTCAACCAGATCCAGCACTTCCACGCCCTGTGCGTCGCAATGGGCCCGATACATTTTTTCGACATTGAGGGAAGAGAAGCGCCGCTCTTTTTGGTCGGTGGGGCCGACATGATCGGCCGCACCATAGACGACAACCAACACGACGGCCGGACCCTCACCGGCACCTTTCCACGTGTCGATGTGGCCTGCCGGCTCAAACACATAGTCGCCGGGCCCGATGATTTCGCCGGTGTGCAGTTCCCGTTGGCCTTCAATCATGAATGAATGCACCTCGCCGGTATGACGATGCACTGGAACGACAGCACCAGGCTCAATGCGCAGCAGCGCGATATAACCACGATCCTCGCTCATGAACCTGAGCGGCTTGAGTTCGCGGCCTTCGCCGAGACGAATCCAAGGGACGTCGCCGGCTCTGGTGCGCCGCGCCGCCTTGGCGCTCGGCGACTTTCGCTGCGACATCCCGTCATCGATCAACACTGTTGCCATATCCCTCTCTGCCTTTTCTCGCTTACCGTCGCAATTTATCTTGATGTCGAGATATATCTCCATTTACCTTGACGTCAAGATAAAATTTTGCTGCCTTGGCGGAATGACCGATGAGACTGACGAAATGGATCATGTCGGGCGCGTGCACGCCCTCTGGCGCCGGGAAATGCCGGACGTGAAAGTGGACGGATCGGCAATCCTGGCGCGCGCGCGACGAATCACCCTGATGGCACGGGAAAAGATCTTGCCCCTGCTATCGCGCCATGGTCTTGATGGCGGCGAGTTCTATGTGCTGGCGGCATTGCGACGAGCCGGTGCGCCCTATGCATTGCGTCCGACCGAGCTCTATCGGGCACTGATGGTTTCATCGGGAGGCATGACGGATCGGCTGAGGCGTCTCGAAGAGCGCGGCCTGGTCCGGCGGCGGCCATCGGATGAGGACCGGCGGAGCATGCTCGTCGAACTAACGGCCCAGGGGCGGCGCCTCATCGAGCGGGCCTGGCGCGAGGATATGGAGCTGGAAAACCAGCTGGTGGCTATGCTCGGAAGCTCAGAACGCCGTCAGCTTGCCGAACTGCTCGAACAGCTGGCCCGGATCATGGAGCAGGACGGGGCCGAATCCTGAATGCCTCAATCGAGGTTTGGCCGCAGCCACCTCCGCGCTTCTTCAACTGTAACCCCCCGCCGCTGGGCATATTCTTCCAGCTGGTCCTGCCCGATCCTGGCCACGCCGAAATATTGGCTGTCGCGGTGCCCGAAATAGAATCCCGAAACGGCCGAGGTCGGCAACATGGCAAAATTCTCGGTCAGCGTTACTTCGCCCGGCGCGCCGCCAAGCATGTCAAACAGGATCGGTTTCAGCGAATGGTCCGGACAGGCGGGATAGCCCGGCGCCGGACGGATTCCGTGATAGCGCTCGCGGATCAGCTGCTCGTTGGAGAAATGCTCATCAGCATATCCCCAGAAACGATTGCGTACTTGCGCATGCAGCACTTCGGCAAAGCTCTCCGCCAGCCGGTCGGCCAGCGCCTTGAGCAAAATGTCGTCATAGTCGTCGACCGTCTGCTTGAACCGCTCGAGATGCGGTTCCAGGCCGTGAATTCCCACCGCAAAGCCGCCGATCCAATCCTCTCCGTCCGGATCGATGAAGTCGGCCAGGCACATGTTCGGCCGGCCTTCCCGCTTCTTCACCTGCTGGCGAAGGAAGGGAACGCGCTTCCAGTCGTTGCCGGCCAGGATCAGCACATCATCGCCCTCGCGGCGGCAGCGCCACAGGCCGACCGTGCCCTTCGGTGTAACCCACCGCTCGGCGATGATCTGGTCGAGCATCGCCTGGGCATCCGCGAACAGGCTTCGGGCGCTTTCGCCGACGATCGGATCGTCAAGGATCGCGGGATAGGTGCCGGCCAGCTCCCACGCCCTGAAGAAGGGCGTCCAGTCGATCGACGCCTTAAGGTCTTTGAGCGGCCATTCGCCGAAATGGTGCAGGCCCGGATATTGCGGCGGCGGCGCCTTGCCCGACGCATCGAAGACAAAGCCATTTGCCCTCGCGTTTGCGAGGGTTGCGAGTTCGCTATGGCCGCTGCGCTCCCGCGAAATGCGGATCTTGTCATAATCGTCGGCAGTAGTCGCGATCAGCGGCGCGCGCTGCGTATCCGACACCAGTGACGAGGCCACGCCGACCGCACGGCTGGCGTCGAGCACGTGGATCACCGGACCTTGGTAGGCAGGATCGATGCGAAGCGCGGTGTGAACCTTGCTGGTGGTTGCGCCGCCGATCAGCAGCGGCAGGCACATCTCGGCCCGCTGCATTTCGCCCGCAACCGTCACCATCTCGTCGAGCGACGGCGTTATCAGCCCGCTGAGACCGATCATGTCGGCCTTGTTGTCGTTGGCGGCCGTCAAAATGTCCTGCCACGGCACCATCACGCCAAGGTCGATCACTTCGAAACCGTTACACTGCAGCACCACGCCGACGATGTTCTTGCCAATGTCGTGAACGTCACCCTTGACCGTGGCCATCACAATCCGGCCCTTGCCCTGGGTCGCTCCCGTCCTCTCCTTTTCCTCTTCGATGTAGGGGATGAGGTGCGCCACTGCCCGCTTCATCACGCGCGCCGACTTCACCACCTGCGGCAGGAACATCTTGCCCGACCCGAACAGGTCGCCGACCACGTTCATCCCGTCCATCAACGGGCCCTCGATCACCTCGATCGGGCGCGCGAATGCCTGGCGCGCTTCTTCCGTATCCTCGACGATGTGCGCGTCGATACCCTTGACCAGCGCATGGGCCAGGCGCTGTTCGACCGGCCAGCCGCGCCATTCGGCAGCCTTTTTCTCCTCGGCCGCATCGGTGCCGCGATAGCGCTCGGCCAGCACGATCAGTCGCTCCGTCGCATCGTCGCGCCGGTCGAGGATCACATCCTCGCACGCTTCCCTGAGTTCCGGATCGATCTGATCGTAGACGTCGAGCTGGCCGGCATTGACGATGCCCATGTCCATGCCGGCCGGGATGGCGTGGAACAGGAAAACGGAGTGCATCGCCCGGCGAACGGGCTCATTGCCGCGGAACGAGAAGCTGAGGTTCGACAGGCCGCCGGAAATATGGACGTGGGGACAACGCGTCCGGATTTCGCGCGCCGCCTCGATGAAATCGAGCGCATAGCGGCGGTGCTCGTCGATCCCCGTCGCCACGGCGAAGACATTGGGATCGAAGATAATGTCCTCGGGCGGAAAGCCGTCGCCGACCAGAAGCCTGTAGGCCCGCTCGCAAATGGCAACCTTGCGTTCCTTGCTGTCGGCCTGGCCGGTCTCGTCGAACGCCATGACGACGACGGCCGCGCCATAGGCCCGCACCTTCCGCGCCGCCTTGAGGAACAGCCCCTCTCCTTCCTTGAGGCTGATCGAATTGACGATCGGCTTGCCCGACACGCACTGCAGACCGGCCTCGATCACGCTCCACTTGCTGCTGTCGATCATCACCGGCACCCGCGCGATGTCCGGTTCGGCGGCGAGGCGCTTGAGGAAAGTAGCCATGGCAAGTTCGCCGTCGAGCAGCGCTTCGTCCATGTTGACGTCGATGATCTGCGCTCCGGCCTCGACCTGATCGCGCGCTACGGTGACGGCCGCATCATAGTCACCGGCCAGGATCAGCTTCTTGAACTTGGCGGAGCCGGTGACATTGGTTCGCTCGCCGATGTTGACGAAACGCGCGCCGGCGGCGGCGCTGGAAAAATCATTCACGCGGCGATCACCATCGGTTCAAGTCCGGACAGCAGGGTGTTTTGGGCAGCCGCAGGGATCTTGCGCGGCTCCGCTCCCACGGCAGCCTGCGCGATCGCGGCAATGTGCGCCGGCGTGGTCCCGCAACAGCCGCCAACGATGTTGACCAGCCCGTCGTCGAGCCATTCGCGGACTTGGGCCGCCGTCTCCTCCGCCGCCTCGTCGTAGCAGCCGAGTTCATTGGGAAGGCCGGCATTGGGATAGGCCATGACCAATGTCTCGGCCTTCCCAGCCAATGAGGCGAGGTGCGGGCGGAGTTGGGCCGCGCCGAACGAGCAGTTGAGGCCGATGGTCAGCGGCCTGGCATGACGGACGGTAGCCCAAAATCCTTCGACGGTATGACCGCTGAGGTTTCGGCCGGAAAGGTCGGTCAATGTCATCGAAATCATGATCGGCAGCTCGCGCCCGAGCGCTTGCTCAGCTTCCAATGCGGCGAAGATCGCCGCCTTGCAGTTCAGCGTGTCGAACACGGTTTCAATCAGGACGAAGTCGATCCCGCCCTCAACCAATGCGTCAATCTGCTCGCGATAGACCGCCTTCACCTCTTCGAATGTCACCTCGCGATAGCCGGGATCATTGACGTCGGGCGACAGCGATAGGGTCTTGTTGGTTGGGCCGAGCGCACCCGCAACCCACATGCGGCCGTTCCTGGCGCTGGCCTCGTCTGCCACCTTGCGGATGATCCGCGCAGCGTCGCGATTGATGTCCGACACCAGATGTTCGGCACCATAGTCGCTCTGGCTGATACGATTTGCGTTGAAGGTGTTGGTGGCGAGGATGTCCGCGCCCGAGGCGACGAAGCTCTCCGCGATCTTCCTGACGATGTCCGGGCGCGTCAGGTTTAGAAGGTCGTTATTGCCCTTCTGGTCATGGTTGAGCGCGAGCCCGCCGCGATAGTCGGCCTCCTTGAGGCCTTCCGCCTGGATCAGCGTGCCATAGGCACCGTCCTTGACCAGGATGCGCTCCGCAGCTGCGGCGCGTAATTCAGCAGCTGCGCTCATGCGCGCACTCCCAGCATATGGCAGATGGCATAGGCCAGCTCTGCCCGATTGAGCGTGTAGAAATGGAAATTCCTGACGCCGCCGGCATAGAGCTGGCCGCACAGCTCCCCTGCGATCGTCGCCGCAACCAGCTGCCTGGCATTGGGCAGCTCATCGAGGCCTTCGAAAAGCCGGTCCATCCAGTCCGGGATCGCCGCACCGCATTGGCCAGCAAATCGCCGAGTCGTCGCGACATTGCTGACCGGCAGGACGCCCGGCACGATCTCGACGTCCGGCCGGACCGACGCGACACGATCGCGGAACCGGAAATAACAATCGGCCGAGAAAAAGAATTGGGTGATGGCGCGGTCGGCCCCGGCGTCGATCTTACGAAGCAGATTGTCGAGGTCGCTTTCCGGGCAGTCCGAGTCGGGATGTACTTCGGGGTAGGCGGCAACCGAAATTTCGAACGGCGCGATATTTTTGAGGCCGGCGACGAGTTCAGCGGCGTTGGCATAGCCGCCCGGATGGGGAGCGTAGGCTTGGCCTAGCTCAGGGGGATCGCCGCGCAGCGCGACGATATGCCGTACGCCGACGTCCCAATAGCTTCGGGCAATCGCATCGATTTCTTCGCGCGTCGCGCCGACGCAAGTCAAATGCGCGGCGGGCGTCAGGTCGGTCTCCCTGACGATCCGCTCGACCGTGGCGTGGGTCCGCTCGCGGGTCGAGCCGCCGGCGCCATAGGTGACCGAGACGAACCGGGGCTTCAGGGGCGCGAGCATTTCGATCGAGCGCCACAATGTCTCGGCCATGCCCTCCGTCTTGGGCGGGAAGAATTCGAAGCTGACGTCGATATCGCCGCGCACCTCGGCGAACAGCGGAGCATGGCCGTTCAGCGCGATCTCGCTCTCGCGGTTCATGCTGCCTGCCGCTCCTTCTCGGTCGAACCGGGCCCTTCGTCCTTGCTCAGGACAGGCTTGACCCCGCGCCAAAGGATGACGGTCAGCTCACCGCCGCCCAGCCGCTCGATCCGGTCGAGCTGCAGCCCGGCGGCAGCAAACCAGCCGCGCATCGCATCGTCGGCAAAGCCGAGTCGGAGATGGGCGTCCTGCTCTTTCAACTCCGACCGGTCATGCTGGGCGAAATCGATAACCAGGAGCTGGCCGCCTGGCGCGAGCACCCGTGCCGCCTCGGCAATCGCCGCTCCCGGTTGCTGGGCATAGTGGAGGACCTGGTGGAGGATGATGCTGTCAGAACTGCGGTCGGGAAGGGGCAGCGCATACATGTCGCCCTGGCGGAGGCTGGCGCCGCTGATTCCGGCTTCCTCCAGCTTGACCCGGGCAAGCCGCAGCATCTCCGAGGACCGATCGATGCCGATCGCGCTCCGGGCCCTCGGCGCAAACAGCTCGAGCATACGACCGGTGCCGGTGCCGATGTCGAGCAGCGCCCCGATCGGCCGGTCGGCCAGCAGCTCGGCGATTGCCCGCTCGATCTCCGCGTCGGCGACATGTAGCGCCCGGACGTGCTCCCACGTCGCCGCATGTGCCTCGAAATAACGCCGCGCGGCTTCTGCCCGGTCATGGCGGACCGTCTCGAGCCGCGCCGCATCGCCCGCGAGCAGCCGCTCAGCTTCCACGTCAATCCCTGCGCTCAGCTGGAACAGGCCATCCGTCCGTTCCGGTTCCGCCAGCTGGAGATAAACCCAGCTGCCCTCCTTGCGGCGGCCGACCAGGCCCGAATCGGACAAGATTCGAACGTGCCGGGATACGCGCGGCTGGCTCTGGCCGAGCAATTGCGCCAGTTCGCCGACCGACAGCTCCATGATTCGCAGCAGCGCGAGGATTCGCAGCCGCGTCGGATCGGCCAGCGCCTGGAAAAGCGCGGCAAGCTTGAGGTCCCGGGTCACGGCTTAAGGATATAAAGATATCTTTATATCCGTCAATGAAAGAGGGGTCGGAACCGAAACTTTTCGGTTCCGCATCAAATGACGATTGCGTGACGCGTGAAACATCAATATTTCCGGCCGCTGGCCTGACGCATTGCGTGAGGCCGAGCCCGGTCCTGTTCCCGCAAGGGGCAGGTCCCCATAAGCAGGGAATGGAACGATCATGAAGAAAGTTGCACTGACCGTTGCGGTCCTCGCGCTCGGCCTGGCCGCGTGCGAAACCAAGACCGAGAACGCCGTTGAGAACGTTGCGGTTGAAAACGCCGTCGAAGCCGACGTCAACGCCACCGAAAACGCCGTCGACAACGCGCTCGACAACGCCGTCGAGAACACCGGCGAAGCGGTCGAGAATGCCGCTGACACTGCCACGAACGCTGCTCAGTAAGCTGCGTGCTCGGGCCGCTTAGCGGCCTGGCTAATAGAAGGGCCGTCCGGGCGACCGGGCGGCCCTTTCTGCATACGGCCAAAGTGCTACTTAGGCCGAGATGAAACAGATCATTCTTCTGGCCGCACTGCTGCTGGCCTCCTGCAACCGCGAAGAGCAGCCCCAGGCTCCCACTTCGGCCGAATCGGGACGCCTCAACGATGCTGAGGCGATGCTCAACGACCTTGCCAACGAAGAAGGGGCGGCACCCGAAGGCACCGCCCCTCCAATCAACTCGGACTGAGCGTCCGGTCGGACAGACTTAGAAGTCCATTCCGCCCATGCCGCCCATGCCGCCGCCCATCGGCATTGCCGGCTTGTCTTCCGGCAACTCGGCGATGCCCGCCTCGGTGGTGATCAGCAGGCCGGCAACCGACGCCGCATCCTGCAGCGCGGTGCGAACGACCTTGGTCGGGTCGATCACGCCGGCCTGGACCAGATTCTCATAGGTTTCGGTCTGGGCGTTGAAGCCGAGCGTCTCGTCGTTGCCGTCGATCAGCTTGCCGGCAACAACCGCGCCGTCCCAGCCCGCATTCTGGGCGATCTGGCGAACCGGTGCCTGCAGCGCCTTGCGAACGATGTCGAGGCCGCGGGTCTGGTCGTCATTCTCGCCCTTGAGGCCGTCGAGGGCCTTGGTTGCATAGAGCAGCGCAGTGCCGCCGCCCGGTACAATGCCTTCCTCGACCGCGGCGCGAGTCGCGTGCAGCGCGTCATCAACGCGGTCCTTGCGCTCCTTGACCTCGATTTCGGTAGCACCGCCGACCTTGATTACGGCAACGCCGCCGGCGAGCTTGGCGAGGCGCTCCTGGAGCTTCTCGCGGTCAT
>Ga0075421_100009638_pt1 | contig 11912 bp, 10 predicted proteins | sample SoiMetdeltSBSDD5_FD_75292 | JGI IMG/M metagenome (GOLD analysis project Ga0075421, IMG submission 75292) | Bulk soil microbial communities from a Populus tree surrounding site in Tennessee, USA - Soil MetaG P. deltoides SBSDD5 | ecosystem: Environmental > Terrestrial > Soil > Tree plantation...
GCGTTGATCTCGCGCATGGCGATGGAGAGCGCCTTCTCCTGCGGCGTGGTCTCGACAAGGGGCCCGACATACTCAAGCAGGCCCTCGCCGAGCTGGCTGTAGTAGGCGTTGACCTGCCGCGCCCGCTTGGCCGCGAAGATCACCAGAGCGTACTTCGAGGTGGTCTTCTCCAGCAGCTCATCAATGGGCGGGTTGGTGATGCCCTCGGGATTGGCGACGGTTCCAGACACGAGCAATCCTTCTCAGTCTTCGTTACAGATGATGCCGCGCGGCGGCAAGGACGGGCGAACCGAGCAATCCTACCAACTCGTCTGCGGCGTGTTCGAGGTAGTCGTTGACGACCGTCACGTCGAACTCCTTCTCCGCCGCCAGCTCCTCGTCGGCGTGGGCGAGGCGGCGGCGCAAGGTCTCGGGGTCCTCGGTGCCCCGGCCGACGAGCCGGCGATGCAGCTCCTCGCGGCTGGGCGGGGCGAGGAAGACGAGCTGGGCGTCGGGCATGGCCTCGCGCACCTGCCGCGCGCCCTGAAGATCGATTTTGAGAAGGGTCGGGATCCCGGCGGCGATGCGGGCCTCGACCGGCCCGCGGGGCGTGCCGTAGAGGTTGCCCGCGAACTCCGCCCACTCCAGCAGCGCACCCTCGCGCACCAGGTGCTCGAACTCCTTGCGCGTGGCGAAGTGGTAGTGCTCGCCCTCGACCTCGTAGTCGCGCTTGCGCCGGGTGGTGACCGACACGGAGATCCAGACCCATGGCGCCTGCTTGCGGATCACCTCGATCACGGCGTCCTTGCCCACCCCGGAGGGGCCCGAGAGGACGGTCAACCGCGGTTTGGCCGTGGGCGCGAGATCCATGTTCAATTTCTACCCGATCCCGAATCCGGCGCGACGAGGGGTGTGTGTTTCTCAACGAGAAATCGCCGCGGACGACACACGTCCACGGCGATTTCTATGATCGGGATTCAGCTGCTGAACTCCGACAGCAGCGCCTTGCGCTGCTGGTCGCCGAGGCCACGAAGGCGACGGCTATCGGCGATCTTCAACTTCTCCATGATCTGCGTGGCGCGGATCTTGCCGATGCCCGGGAGGGCCTGCAGCACGGCCGAGACCTTGAGCTTGCCGACGACGTCGTCCGACTCGGCACGATCCAGAACCTTGGCCAGGGTGGTTTTGCCCTGCTTGAGCTGCTCCTTGAGCTCAGCGCGGGCCTTGCGGACCTCCGCGGCCTTCTCGAGCGCAGCTGCGCGCTGCTCAGGGGTCAGTGTCGGGAGCGGCACCAGTTCTCCTCAGTCCTACGGTCTTCACCAGCGTTATCGCTGGCAGACCGGAAACCTAGCGGTCGGCGCTCCATCCCGCAACGCCACCTCATACCCTTAGGCAAGCTAAGCAAAGTGTCCTAGGTCACTCATGCGAACCAAGAGCCCCGGCGATTTCATCGAGAAGCTCCGATGTCTTGTTTCGCAGAGCGGTCACCTCGGGACCCGCCGAGAGGACCTCTCGGGAGTACGACGGGACCACCCCCGAACGGTCACCTGGCAAGATCGAAAGGATGTCCTCGGCCCTGGCCCCTTGGGCGCCGAGCCCCGGCACCAAGATCGGGCCGCCCAATCTTGAGAGATCATGTCCGGTGTCGCCGATGGTGGCTCCAACCACGACACCGATGCTCCCCAGCCCTTCCGCACCCGCGTTGAGCTGGGAAATCTCGTCTATGACGGTTTGCGCGACGGTGCGGCCGTCCGGCGTGCGCGCGTGCTGCACCGTGGGCCCCTCCTTGTTGGACGTCAGTGCCAGCACGAAGACGCCCCGCCCGTAACTGCGCGCCGACTCGAACATCGGCGCGATCGAGCCGACGCCGAGATAGGGACTCACCGTGATCGCATCGACATTCATTGGACTCGATGGATGCAAATATGCCTCAGCGTAGGCCGTCATCGTCGAACCGATGTCTCCACGCTTGGCGTCAAGCAGGACCATCGATCCCGCCTGCCGCAACTGTCGGATAGTTGACTCAAGGATCTGAGCGCCGCGCGCGCCGAACCGCTCGAAAAAAGCCGATTGGGGCTTGAAGACGGCCACCCGATCGGCGAGAGCGTCTATCACGATCTGGTTAAATTTCGCGAGGCCGGAGGGGTCATCGGGCAGGCCCCAAGCGGACAAAAGATGAGGATGCGGATCTATCCCGACGCAGAGCTGACCCCGCGAACGCATGGCGGACAGCAGCCTCGCCCCGAACGGTTCCATCACAAACTCTCCACCATTGCTTTGGTAATCAATGAAATTTCGTCATCACTACAGATATATGGCGGCATCGCGTAGATAAGGTCTCTAAACGGGCGAAGCCAAACACCACGGGCCACAGCGGAAGCCGTCACCGCGGCAACGTCCACTTCGGAGCGCAGCTGGATCACCCCGATCGCGCCCAGCACACGGACCTCGCGCACCGACGGATGGTCCGAGGCCGCGGCGAGCCCGGCGTGAAGGCCCGACTCGACGCGCGCCACGTTGGCCCGCCAGTCCGAGTCGAACAGCAGGTCGATCGAGGCGTTCGCGACCGCGCACGCCAGCGGGTTACCCATGAACGTCGGACCGTGCGCCAGCACGGGCACCTCACCGCTGGAGATGCCATGCGCCACCTCGCTTGTGCACAGGGCCGCCGCCAGCGACATGTAGCCGCCGGTGAGCGCCTTGCCCAGGCACATGACGTCGGGCGTCACCCCGGCGTGGTGCGCCGCGAAAAGCCTGCCGCTGCGCCCGAAACCGGTCGCGATCTCATCGAAGATGAGCAGCACGTCATGCTGGTCGCAGAGCTCGCGCAGCACGATCAGGTAATCCGGGTCGTGGAAGCGCATCCCGCCCGCCCCCTGCACCACCGGCTCGACGATCACCGCCGCCAGCTCGCAGGCGTGCCGCTCGAACGCCTTCTCCAGCTCGTCCACATAGGTCGGATCGAGACAAGCAGGAGGCACGCCCACAAAAACCTGGCGCGGTAATACATCCCCCCACAGCGAGTGCATGCCGCCGTCCGGATCGCACACGCTCATCGGGTGGAAGGTGTCACCGTGATACCCGCCACGCCACGTCGCGAGGCGCCGCTTGCCCGGCCGTCCCTTGGAACGCCAGTACTGCAAGCACATCTTGATGGCCACCTCGACACTGACCGAGCCGGAGTCGGCGAGGAAGACGTGCTCAAGACCCTGGGGCGTGATCTCCACCAGGGTGCGGGCCAGCTTGACCGCCGGCTCGTGGGTCAGGCCGCCGAACATGACATGGCTCATGCGGCCCAACTGATCCTTCGCCGCCGCGTCAAGCGCCGGGACCCGGTACCCATGGATCGAAGCCCACCAGGAAGACATGCCGTCGATCAGCTCGCGCCCGTCGTCGAGGGTCAAGCGCACGCCCTCGGCCGAGGTCACGACCAGAGGGGTGGTCCGCCCCGGCATCGGGCCGTACGGGTGCCAGACGTGCGCCCGGTCAAGCTCAACGATGTTCACGAGCGCACCTTTTCACCAGAGCGGGGCCGTGGTAGACGAAACCCGTGTAGAGCTGGATGAGGCTGGCCCCGGCGTCGAACATGCGCTTGGCGTCGTCGGCCGACATGATGCCGCCGACGCCGATGATCGGCAGCCCGCTCTCCTTGTGCACGAAGGAGACCACCTCGCGTGCCCGCCGCGCCAGCGGTGCGCCGGACAACCCGCCCGTGGGGCCGTCGTGCGCGATCGTCGTGTTGGTGGCGATGATGCCAGCCACGCCGCGGTTCACGCAGACCTCCAGCAACTCCGCGACGGCCGTGTCGCTCAGATCGGGTGCGATCTTGACCAGTACCGGTCGATCGCCCTTCAGCTCGGCGAGGATAACGTCCAGATAGGACTTCTCCTGCAGCTCCCGCAGCCCTGGGGTGTTGGGGGACGAGACGTTGACCGCGAAGTAGTCCCCGAATCCCCGAAGCGCCTCGAACGATCGCCTGTAATCCTCGACCGCCTCGCCAAGCGGCGTCACCTTGGACTTGCCCAGCGAGATCCCGAGCGGAACTTCCCTGGCATGGGAACCAAGGTTTTGCGCCAGCGCTTGCGCCCCAAGGTTGTTGAACCCCATGCGGTTGACGATCGCCTCCCGCTCCGGCTGCCGGAACAGCCGCGGGCGCTCGTTGCCGGGCTGCGCGTGCCAGGTGACCGTGCCCACCTCGACGAAGCCGAAACCCAGGGCTGGCCAGGCGTTAAGGGCGATGCCGTTCTTGTCCATACCCGCGGCGAGCCCAACCGGGTTGGGGAAGTCCACGCCGAACACCCGTACCGGATTGCTCACCGCGTAACGGCTTTTCAGCGCGGCCCTTCCAAGAGGCGACAGCCTGGCCAGCCGTTGCAACGTCCACTCGTGCGCCTCCTCCGCCTCGCGCCGGAACAGCAGGGGGCGCACCGCTTTCTCGAACAGCATCACGCCGTCTCCCAAGATCGTGCCATTTGCCAGGCTATCGCCCCATGGGCGGCCCTTGGGCCGGGCGAATGCCTGGCAAGTTCCGCGATCACGCCGCCAGCTCGGGGCGCAGGGCGGAGTGCAGCTGCTGCAACGGGCGCACCGTCATGTCGCCACGGATCAGCGCCTCGATCCCCATCACCGCCGCCGCCGCGCCCGGAACCGTGGTGCAGCAAGGGATGTCGGCACCGACCGCCGCGCTGCGGATCTCGTAGCCGTCCGAGCGCGCCGCGGCCCCGGAACCCTGCGGTGTGTTGATCACCATCTGGACGTAGCCGGAGGTGATGAGCGACACCGCGTCGCGCCCGCCCGCGTGGTCCTCGTGATGCTTCGACACGATCTCGCAGGGGATGCCGTGCCGCCTGAGCACCTCACCCGTGCCGGAGGTGGCGACGATGTCGAACCCCAGGTCCGCCAGCCGCTTGATCGGGAAGATCATGCCGCGCTTGTCCCGGTTCGCCACCGACACGAAGATCTTGCCGCTCGTCGGCAGCGAGCCGTAAGCGGCCGACTGCGACTTGGCGAACGAGTACCCGAAGCTGGTGTCGATGCCCATCACCTCGCCGGTGGACTTCATCTCCGGCGACAGCAGCGTGTCCAGCCCGCGTCCTGACGGTGTGCGGAAGCGGCGGAACGGGAGCACTGCCTCCTTCACCGCCACAGGGGCACCCTCGGGCAGCAGCCCGCCGTCCCCGTGCGCCAGCAGCAGACCCTCCTCGCGCAACGAGGAGATCGTTGCACCCATGGCGATCCGGGCCGCCGCCTTCGCCAGCGGCACCGCCGTCGCCTTGGAGACGAAGGGCACCGTGCGCGACGCCCGCGGGTTGGCCTCCAGCACGTAGAGCGCGTCGTCCTTCAGCGCGTACTGCACGTTGAGCAGGCCGCGAACGCCGACCGCGCGAGCGATCGACTCGGTGTACGCGCGCACCGCCGAAAGATGGGTGCTGCCAAGGGTTATCGGCGGCAGCGCGCAGGCCGAGTCTCCACTGTGGATACCCGCCTCCTCGATGTGCTCCATCACCCCGCCGATGTAGACCTCGCCGTCGGCGTCGCACAGCGCGTCAACGTCGATCTCGATCGCGTCGTCGAGGAACCGGTCGACGAGCACCGGGTGCTCCGGGGAGATGTCGGTGGCCCGGCCGATGTAGTCCCGAAGGGTCACGTCGTCGTAGACGATCTCCATGCCGCGGCCGCCGAGCACATAGGACGGGCGGACCAGCACCGGGTAACCGACCTCGTCGGCGATGCGCTTGGCCTCCTCGAACGAGGTGGCGGTGCCGTGGGCGGGCGCGCGCAGGCCGGCCTCTCCCAGCAGGCGCCCGAACGCACCTCGCTCTTCGGCAAGGTGAATCGACTCCGGGCTGGTACCCACAATGGGAACACCGGCGTCCTTGAGGCGCTGAGCCAATCCGAGCGGCGTCTGCCCGCCCAGCTGCACGATGACCCCGACCACGCCGGGGCCGCCGCCGGCTTGCCCGGAGGTGTGCTCGGCGTGGTACACCTCCAGCACGTCCTCGAAGGTCAGCGGCTCGAAGTAGAGGCGATCGGCGGTGTCGTAGTCGGTGGAGACCGTCTCCGGGTTGCAGTTGACCATCACGGTCTCGTAGCCGGCGCCGCGCAACGCCATCACCGCGTGCACGCACGAGTAGTCGAACTCGATGCCCTGCCCGATCCGGTTCGGACCCGACCCCAGGATGATCACCTTCGGCTTGTCGCTGGGCGTCACTTCCGTTTCGAGGTCGTAGGTCGAGTAGTGGTACGGCGTCTGGGCCGCGAACTCGGCGGCGCAGGTGTCGACGGTCTTGTAGACCGGCCGCACCCCGAGCCGGTGCCGCAGCGTGCGCACGCCGTTCTCACCGGCGAACTCCGGCCGCAGCGCCGCGAGCTGCCGGTCGCTGAGCCCGGCCCGCTTCGCCTTGCGCAGCAAGGCTTTGTCGAGCACGGGCGCGTCGATGACCTCGCGGCGCAGCTCCACCAGCCCGGCGATCTGGTCCACGAACCACGGATCGATCCCCGACTCCCGGGAGACCTCCTCGACGCTTCGCCCCATCCGCAAGGCGTTTTCGATGGTGTAGAGCCTGCCATCGTGCGGCACGCCCAGCTCGACTTCGGTGGGGTAGAGACCGGTCCAGAAGCCCGCGAGCTTGGTCTCCATCGAGCGCATCGCCTTGTTCAGCGCCTCCGGGAAGTTGCGGCCCAGGCTCATCGCCTCGCCCACCGACTTCATGGTGGTGGTCAGCTCGGTGTCGGCGCCAGGGAACTTCTCGAACGCGAACCGCGGGATCTTGACCACGACGTAGTCGAGGGCGGGCTCGAAGGCGGCAGGGGTCTTGAGCGTGATGTCGTTGGGAATTTCATCAAGGGTGTACCCGATCGCCAGCTTCGCCGCGATCTTCGCGATGGGGAAACCCGTTGCCTTGCTTGCCAATGCGGACGACCGGGACACCCGCGGGTTCATCTCGATGACCACCAGCCGCCCGTCGGACGGGTGGATGGCGAACTGGATGTTGCAGCCGCCCGTATCCACCCCGACCTCGCGCAGCACGGCGATGCCGAGGTCGCGCATGGCCTGGTACTCGCGGTCGGTCAGGGTCATCGCGGGCGCCACCGTCACCGAGTCGCCGGTGTGCACGCCCATCGGGTCGACGTTCTCGATGGAGCAGATGACGACCACGTTGTCGTGCTTGTCGCGCATCAGCTCCAGCTCGTATTCCTTCCAGCCGAGCACGCTCTCCTCGATGAGCACCTCGTGCACGGGCGAGGCGTTCAGGCCGGCGGTCGCGATCAGCTCCAGCTGGGAGCTGTCGTGCGCTATGCCCGAGCCGAGCCCGCCCATGGTGTAGCTGGGCCGGATCACCACCGGAAGCCCAAGCTCCGCAACGGTTTCCCGGACCTCCTCCATGCTGTGGCACACCCGGCTCCTAGGGGTCAAGCTGTCCGGCACGAACCCCGGATCGGACCCCCCGGCAGAGCCTCTTGAGCCGGCAAGCTTCGCGCCGGCTCTAGCCACGATCTCCTTGAACAGCTGCCGGTCCTCGCCGCGCCGGATGGCGTCGATGTCGGCGCCGATCAGCTCCACGTTGTACTTCTCCAGGACCCCGCTCTCGTAGAGGGCGACGGCGGTGTTGAGCGCGGTCTGGCCGCCCAGCGTCGGCAGCAGGGCGTCGGGGTGCTCCGCGGCGATGACCTTCTCCACGAACTCAGGGGTGATCGGCTCGATATAGGTCGCGTCGGCGAACTCGGGGTCGGTCATGATGGTGGCCGGGTTGCTGTTGACAAGAGAGACCCTTAGACCCTCGTTCTTCAAAACCCTGCATGCCTGGGTACCGGAATAGTCGAACTCGCACGCCTGACCGATGACGATGGGCCCCGAGCCGATGACCAGGACGTGGGAAAGGTCGCTGCGCTTAGGCATTCTCGATCAACTCCGCGAACCGATCGAACAGGTAGTCGGCGTCGTGCGGTCCGGCCGCCGCCTCGGGGTGGTACTGCACCGTGAACGCGGGCACGTCCAGGCACCTGAGCCCCTCGACCACGTTGTCGTTGAGGCAGACGTGGCTCACCTGCACCCGCCCGAACTCCGTGTCGGCGGTCTCGGGGGCATCGACGGCGAAGCCGTGGTTGTGGCTTGTCACCTCGACCTTGCCGGTCACCTTGTCCATCACCGGCTGGTTGATGCCCCGGTGCCCGTAGCCCAGCTTGTAGGTGCCGAAACCCAACGCCCGCCCCAGGATCTGGCTGCCGAAGCAGATCCCGAACAGCGGGATCCTCTTCTTCATGACCTCTTGCGCCAGCACCATCGGGTGGTCGGCGGTCGCCGGATCCCCCGGCCCCGGCGAGAAGAACACCGCGTCGGGCTTGAGACTGAGGATGTCTTCCATCGTCGAACCGGCAGGCATGACGTGGGTCGTGACGCCCCTTCTCGCCAGCCGCCGCGGCACGTTGCGCTTGATGCCGAGGTCCAGCGCCGCCACCGTGAACCTGTGCTCCCCCTCGGCCTGCACCGTGTACGTTTCCCGCGTGGTCACCTCGGCCGACAGGTCGGCGCCGGTCATCTCGGGCTGCTCGGTCACCTTGCGCCGCAAGGCTTCCGGATCGATGTCCACACTGGACACCCCGACCCGCATCGCCCCGCGATCGCGCAGGTGCCGGGTCAGCGCGCGGGTGTCGATGCCCGCGATGCCGACCACGCCCTCGGTCTTGAGGCGCTGCTCGAGATCCCCGGTGGCACGCCAGTTGGACGCCAGGCGCGCCGGATCCCGTACCACATAACCCGCCACCCAGATCCGGGACGATTCGTCGTCCTGGTCGTTGACGCCGGTGTTGCCGATGTGCGGGGCGGTCTGCACCACCACCTGCCGGTGATAGGAGGGGTCGGTCAGGGTTTCCTGATATCCGGTCATGCCGGTGGTGAACACCGCCTCGCCGAAGGTCTCCCCCACCGCGCCGAAGGCCTCGCCATAGAAGGTCCGGCCGTCCTCCAGCACAAGAATCGCGTTCACTTTTCGACCCTCCCATCGCGGACCGTTGGTACGCCCCGCAAATAGGTGTGCACCACCCGGCCCGGCAGCTTCATCCCGGCGTACGGCGTGTTGTGGCTCAGGCTCGCCAGGCCCTGAGGTTCGACCGTCCACCGCGCCGTGGGATCGATGAGCGTGAAGTTCGCCGGCTCGCCCTTTTTCAGCTGGCGGCCGTGCTGCGCCAGCCCGGCGATCTGCGCCGGCCTGACCGACATGCGGTCGGTGATCAGCTCCCAGTCCTCGCCGAAGACGTCGAGCACGATGGACAGCGCCGTCTCCAGACCGAGCATGCCAGGGCGGGCGTATGCCCACTCGCACTCCTTGTCCTCCACGGCGTGCGGGGCATGGTCGGTGGCGACGATGTCGATCGTCCCGTCGCGCAACCCCTCGCGCAGCGCCTCCACGTCGCGGGACGTGCGCAGCGGCGGGTTCACCTTGTACACCGGGTCATAGGAGCTGGCCAGGTCGTGGGTGAGCAGCAGGTGGTGCGGCGTCACCTCGGCGGTGACCCGGATCCCATGCGCCTTCGCCTGACGGATGATCTCCACGCTGCCCTCGGTGGAGACGTGGCAGACGTGCAGGCGCGCGCCCACATGCGCGGCGAGCAGCACATCCCTCGCGATGATCGACTCTTCGGCGACGGCGGGCCAGCCCGTCAGGCCCAGCCGATCGGAGACCTCGCCCTCGTGCATCTGCGCGCCGTCTGTCAGCCGCGGCTCCTCGGCGTGCTGGGCGATCACCCCGTCGAACGCCTTGACGTACTCGAGCGCCCGGCGCATCAGGCGCGGGTCGTGCACGCAGTGCCCGTCATCGGAGAAGATCCGCACCCTGGCCGCCGAGTCGGCCATCGCCCCCAGCTCGGCGAGATGCTCGCCCTTGAGGCCAACCGTCACGGCCCCGATCGGCTGCACGTCGACCAGTCCGGCCTCCTGACCCAGCCGGTACACCTGCTCGACCACGCCCGCGGTGTCCGCCACCGGCGAGGTGTTAGCCATCGCGCACACGGCGGTGTAGCCGCCGAGCGCCGCGGCCCGCGAACCGGTCAGCACGGTCTCGGCGTCCTCGCGCCCCGGCTCGCGCAGGTGGGTGTGCAGATCCACCAGACCGGGCAGGGCGACGAGCCCCTCGGTGTCGATGACCCGGTCCTCCGACCCCTTCGACACGATCACACCGTCGCGAACATAGATCTTCATAACTTCCCCCCAAGCAGCAGGTACAGGCAGGCCATGCGCACGCTGACGCCATTGGTTACCTGCTCAACGATGGTGGAACGCGGCGAGTCCGCCACCTCCGGCGTGATCTCCATGCCCCGGTTCATCGGCCCCGGGTGCATCACGATGGCGTGCTCCGGCATGCGCCTCAGGCGCGCACCGTCCAATCCGTACCGTCGCGAGTACTCGCGGGCGCTGGGAAAGTAGGAGTCGTTCATGCGCTCCCGCTGCACCCGCAGCATCATCACCACGTCCGACTCGGGCAGCACGTCATCGAGGTCATAGTTGGTCTCGCCAAGCGACGGCGGCACCAGGGTCGGCGGCCCGACCAGGGTCACCTTCGCGCCCAGGGTCTGCAGCAGCAGCACGTTCGAACGCGCCACCCGGCTGTGCAGCACGTCGCCCACGATGCTGACCCGCAGGCCGTCGATCTTGCCCATGCGCTGGCGGATCGTGTACGCGTCGAGCAGTGCCTGAGTCGGGTGCTCGTGCGTGCCGTCGCCGGCGTTGAGCACGCTGCCGTCCACCCAGTGGGCCAGCCTGTGCGGGGCGCCGCTGGCCGGATGGCGGATGACGACCGCGTCCGCGCCCATCGCCTGCAATGTCCAGGCCGTGTCCTTGAGGCTCTCGCCTTTGGCCACGCTCGACCCCTTGGCCGAGAAGTTGATCACATCGGCGGACAGGCGCTTCGCCGCCGCCTCGAAGGAGATGCGGGTGCGCGTCGAGTCCTCGTAGAAGAGGTTGACCACGGTGCGGCCGCGCAGCGTCGGCAGCTTCTTGATCTCACGGCCGGAGACCGCCGCCAGGTTGGCCGCGATATCAAGGATCTCCGTCGCCTGCGCCGCGTCCAGATCACCAGCGGAAAGCAGATGCCTCATACCGAACTCTCCAACCTGATCTCGTCCACCCCGTCGATCTCGGCCAGCCGCACCTTGACCTGCTCGGTCAGGGCGGTGGGAATGTTCTTGCCGACGTAGTCGGCGCGGATGGGAAGCTGCCGGTGCCCCCGGTCCACCAGGACGGCGAGCTGCACGGCGGAGGGGCGGCCCAGATCGCTGAGCGCGTCGAGCGCGGCCCGGATCGTGCGCCCGGAGAACAGGACGTCGTCGACCAGAACCACCCGGCGGCTGTCAACCCCACCGGCGGGTTCCTCGGTCCGGCCGATCGCCCTCACGGCTTTCTGCCGCAGGTCGTCGCGGTAAAGGGTGATGTCGAGGGTGCCGACGGGCAGCGCCAGCCCCTCGAAGGCCAGGATCCGTTCGGCCAGGCGCCGCGCGAGCGGCACTCCCCGAGTCGCGATGCCCATCAGGACAACGTCCTGCGCACCCTGCGTCTTCTCGAGGATCTGATGAGCGATTCGGTCGACGATCCGATGGACATCGCTCTCCGACAAAACAATCTGTGCGTACGGCAAAGCAGACTCCTTCTCCGCCTCACGGGACGGCCATTAAAGAAGTTTTCCCGGCACCAAACGTAGCGCCTTTCCGGGCTTGCTGCGCAACGCCCCCGGGCTGCCAGCAGCCCATGAGCACGATAGCACTAAGCCGATCAGCCCATCTTGAACGGGACGATCGGCCCGGTTACCCCTTGACCACACGTAGGTGTCGCCGTTACGGTCGTCACGCTGCGTAGTGATAACAGCCTGCCCCGGGAGTCTGAGAGATGCCATCTGATTACGCCAAGTCGTTGGGCGCCCGACTTCGCTCCATCCGTCAAC
>Ga0075421_100009640_pt1 | contig 11910 bp, 10 predicted proteins | sample SoiMetdeltSBSDD5_FD_75292 | JGI IMG/M metagenome (GOLD analysis project Ga0075421, IMG submission 75292) | Bulk soil microbial communities from a Populus tree surrounding site in Tennessee, USA - Soil MetaG P. deltoides SBSDD5 | ecosystem: Environmental > Terrestrial > Soil > Tree plantation...
CGCATCATCGACCTCGCCTATGGCGCGGCTCGCACGGTGGGGCTCGTTAGCACGGGCATCGCGAAGGTCCGGCTGGAAATCCTCGAATAGGAGTTTCGAAAACAGCGCTTTCAGCGCCCCTTGCCAAGATGGAAGGAGGCAGTCCAATCTGTTCCTTCTCTCGTTGGCGGGGGCGCAATGAAAGTCGTCTATTCGGAAGACCACCGGCAGCATTTTCCGCAAGGTGAACTGAGCTTCGGACAATTCGTGACGCCATTCGAAAGGCCGTCGCGGGTCGAATACATCCTGCGGCGGCTGAAGGAACGGAAATTCAGCGAGATCGTGGCGCCCGACGGCTTCGACGAAAAAGCGGTCCTCAGAGTGCACGATGCGAAATTCGTCGAATTCCTCAGGACGGCCTGGGGGGAGTGGATCAAGCTCGGCGCGCGCGGTGAGATCATTCCTTCCGGCTTTCCTGCCAGGCGCATGGGCTTGCGCATTCCCGATCACATCGATGGCAAGGCCGGCTATTACGCGCTTGCCACGGAAACCGCCATTACCGCTGGCACGTGGGCTGCCGTGCAGTCGAGCGCCGCGGTGGTACAAAGGGCTCAGCGGATGGTGGCCAAGGGCGAGCGCGCAACCTTCGCGCTGTGCCGGCCTCCCGGGCACCACGCTGCGCTCGACATGTATGGCGGCTATTGTTTCCTGAACAACGCTGCGATCGCGGCGCAAATGTTCCTCGACCAGGGTGCGGCGCGGGTCGCCATACTCGATGTCGATTTCCATCACGGCAACGGTACGCAGGATATCTTCTACAAGCGCAAGGACGTGTTCTTTCTTTCGCTGCACGGTCGGCCGGAGGATGCCTTCCCTTATTTTCTCGGCTATGCCGATGAGCGAGGCGAAGGCGATGGGGAAGGGTTCAATGTGAATTATCCGATGCCCGAGGGCACGGTTTACTCGTCCTGGGGTGAGGCACTCGAGGACGCCTGCCGCAAGATAGCCGCCTATGGCCCGGATGCTCTCGTCGTTTCGCTCGGGGTCGACACGTTCAAGGAAGATCCAATCAGCTTTTTCAAACTCGAGTCGGACAACTTCAAGACCTATGGGGCGCGACTCGACAAGCTCAAGCTGCCAACCTTGTTCGTGATGGAAGGCGGCTATGCGATCGAGGCCATCGGCATCAACACGGTGAACGTGCTCGAAGGGTTTCTCGGCAGCTAACGGATTGAGGCGACATTCGCATGGGGCGCGATTCCCGATATGACATTCTATTTGAGCCGGTCAGGATCGGGCCGAAGCTTGCGCGCAATCGATTCTACCAGGTGCCGCATTGCAATGGCATGGGCTGGCGCGATGCGACCCAGAACGCGACCATGCGCGGGATCAAGGCGGAAGGCGGCTGGGCGGTGGTGTGCACGGAGGAAGTCGAGATCCATCCCTCCGCGGATGTATCTCCCTATGTGGAGTTGAGACTGTGGGACGATGAGGACCTGCCGGTGCATGAGCGGATCGTGGAGGCCATCCACGCGCATGGAAGCCTTGCCGGTATCGAGCTGTGCCACAATGGGGCGGCGGCTGCCAACCACGCGTCGCGAGACGTGCCCTTGGGCGTGCATCATCTGCCAACGCCGACGGCGCACAACGAGCCGCAGCAGGCGCGTGCGCTCGACAAAGAGGATCTCAAGAACATTCGGCGCTGGCATCGCCATGCAGCGCTGCGCGCCCGAAGAGCGGGGTATGATCTTATCTATTGCTATGCGGGACACGGTCTCACCACGGCGCAGTTCTTGTTGTCGGGGCAGACAAACTGGCGGAGCGATGAATACGGCGGCACGCTCGAAAATCGTGTGCGGTTCCTGCGCGAGCTCATCGAGGATACAAGAGAGGCAGTGGGGGAGACATGCGCCGTTCCCGTCAGAATAGCGGTCAACGAGATGCTGGGGGAACTCGGTCTTTCTCACGCCGAGATGCAGGATATCATCGGGCTTATCGGGGAGCTTCCCGATTTGTGGGATTTCTGCATGGGCACCTGGCCCCATGACTCGCAGAGCTCGCGCTTTGCGGAAGAGGGGTTCCAGGAGGAATTCGTCAGAGGCCTCAAGGAGCTCACCTCGAAACCGGTCGTCGGCGTCGGGCGGTTCACCTCGGCCGATGCGATGGTGAGACAAATCCGGTCGGGCGTTCTCGACTTCGTAGGGGCGGCGCGTCCGTCGATCGCCGATCCTTTCCTGCCTAGAAAAATCGAGGAAGGGCGGATCGAGGACATCCGCGAGTGCATCGGGTGCAACATCTGCATCACCGGCGACTATCTGATGAGCCCGAGCCGCTGCACACAGAACGCTACTTTCGGCGATGAGTGGCGGCGCGGGTGGCATCCGGAACGGTTCGAAAAGGCGGGCTCCAATGGACGCGTGCTCGTGATCGGCGCAGGGCCGGCCGGCCTTGAAGCGGCGAGGGTGGCCGGGATGAGGGGCTATGACGTCGCCCTGGCGGAGGCGGGCAATGAGCTCGGTGGACGGGTCACCAAGGAGCGCAAGCTGCCGGGACTTGCCGCGTGGGGGCGGGTCGCCGACTACAGGGTTTATCAGCTGTCGCAGCTTGCCAATGTCGAAACCTACAAGTCCAGCCAACTTGCGACCGACGACATATTGAGCTTCGGCTTCGATCATGTCGCGATCGCCACGGGGAGCCGCTGGCGGCGCGACGGCGCAGCGCGATTTACGCTCAGGGGAATCGAGATCGCCGAAGGCGCAAAGGTTTACACGCCGGATGATCTCATGGACGGCGTCGTACCGCGCGGGCGGATCATCGTCTATGACGATGATCACTACTATATGGGTGGGGTCGTGGCCGAGCTTCTGGCCAGGGCCGGCTCGAGGGTGATGATCGTCACGCCATCATCGATGGTTTCGGACTTCAGCCAGCTCACCTTGGAACAGAAGTTCATCCAGCGAAAATTGCTCGAAATGGGCGTGCAACTGAAACTCACCCACGGACTTGGTGCCATCGCTCCGAATCACGTGAAACTTGCCTGCATCTATACGGGAAAATTGGAGGTCATTGAGATGGACGCGGTGGTGCTCGTTACGGCACGACTGCCCGAAGAGGAGCTGGCGCGTGCGCTCGAGAGGCGAAATGCAGAATGGCAGGACCATGGCATCCGCTCGGTAACCGCGATCGGCGACTGTCTTGCGCCCGCGACCATTGCCCATGCCGTCTACTCCGGCCACCGCTTCGGACGGCTTCTCGATTGCGCGCAGGACCCGGATGCAGTGCCCTTCAAGCGCGAGGTGACGCAGCTATCGCAGGAGTTTCCGGGGGCTTTTCGCTAGTTCCCGGGTGCGGGGCGTTCGCAGCGCCGATGAACAGATGCGGCGCTGCCTGCTCGTAGGCATAGGCAGCACGGAACACGGTCAAATCGTCGAAGGTGCGGCCAACGATCTGAACGCCGGTCGGCACGCCGTTGGCGGCGCGACCCGACGGCAGCGAGATGACCGGGCAATGGTGGAGCATGTTGAACTGATAGGTGAGAATCCAGCCATTCTCGGGATCAACCTTCACATTGTTGATCCTGAAGTTCTGGTCCCAGGGATCGTGGTCGGCCTTGACGGCAGGCACGGCATTGGTCGGGCAGATGAAGACGTCATATTTCTCCATGACGGGCCCAAAGGTCTGATACATCCTGTGCACCTGTTCCCAGGAATGCGGGACATCATCCATGCTGGTGGCGGTCTCGCAATTCCTGGCGAATTTGACAGAATAATCGCACATGAGCCCTGAATGGCGCTTGGCATGCCAGATGGTCTGGCGCCCGTAATGCATGGCATTGTACCAATGGGCTGCCCAGCGCTCGCATTCGATGGTCCAGCCGAGCTCGACCTCGTCCACCGTGTAGTCGAGCGCGCGGAACACATCGAGGGCGGCAAGCGTGTTCTTCAGCACGTCACGCTCGACGTTCATGTAACCCAGGTCGAGAGAATAGGCGATGCGCAGGCTCCGGGCGCCGGGGGGCAAGAGGGGAAGCTCCACCCGCTCACGAAGGGAATCATGGTCGAGAGGATGGGGGCCTGAGACGATGTTCTGCACAAGGGCCGCATCGGCGACGTTCCGGGCGAGCGGGCCGCAATGATTATAGCGGTCGAAATTGGCGGGCGGTCCGTCGGGGTTGCGGCCGTGCGGCGGCTTGTAGCCGACAACGCCGCAAGCCGCGGCGGGAATTCTGATGGATCCACCGATATCGGTGCCGGTCGCCAGCGGTGTCGTGCCGGCGGCAAGGGATGCAGCCGAGCCGCCCGAAGAGCCGCCCGGACCGTATTGCGTGTTAAATGGATTACGGGTGATGCCCCACATACGGGTATGGCAAGTACCGGACAGGCAGAATTCTGGCGTCGTCGTGCGGGCGTGAATGATGGCGCCCGCCGCTTCAAGTCGGTCGATCATGGGGTCAGAGCGGTCGTCGATGTTGTCCTTGAAAATCAGCGAGCCGTAGGTGGTGCGTTTGCCGGCAACGCGCTGGGCGTCCTTGACGGCGATAGGCAGGCCTTCGAGAGGACGCGGACTGCCGCCCGAATATTCGGCTTCCGCGAACCGAGCCTTAGCGAGAGCTTCCTCGAAATAGGTATCGGCGAAAGCGTTGATGGCAGGATTGACCGCTTCGAAGCGGCTGATCAGAGCCCGCATGAGCTCAACAGGCGAAAGCTTGCGCTCGCGGAACAATGCAAGCGTCTCGGTGGCGGGAAGATAGCAGAGCTCGAGGTCGGTCATCAGAGGGGCGCAAATTACCGGGATCGAAAGCGCCGAAGTCCACACGGAGCGCCCGGCCCCGCGTAGATCTTGATGCTACGACGTGATTGATCCTACTGCTTTTTTCGGCTGAAAAAGAAGAAAATTGTCACCATCACGATGGAAATGAAAAGAAAGACCGAGGAGATGGCATTCATTTCGGGCGTGATGATGCGACGGAACTGGCCCAGCATGTAGGTGGGCAAAGTGTCCTGACCCCCTGACTTCACCAGCTCGGTTATGACGACGTCATCGAGAGAAATGACGAAAGCGAGCATGGCGCCCGCCAATATGCCCGGCCACAGGATCGGAAAGGTGACGTATCGAAAGGTTCGCCACGGAGTTGCATAGAGATCCGCCGCCGCCCGCTCAAGAGAGAGATCCATGCTTTCGAGCCGCGCGCGGATAGGCAGATAGGCGAAAGGAATGCAGAAGGCGGTGTGGGCAATGATGAGATAACCCAACCCCGTGTAACCCGTGTGGATTTTGATCATGGCAAAAAAGATCAGCAGAGCCACGCCGGTGACGATCTCCGGCACCATGAGAGGCTGATTGATAAAGGCGTAGATGAAAGTGAGCCCAGGATAAGCCTGGGTGCGGGTGGTGGCGAGGGCCGCCATGGTGGCGCAAATGGTCGATGTGAAGGCCGCCACCGAGGCGATGAGCAGCGAGCGCAAGGAGACTTCCTGCACCTGCTCGTTCTGCCAGGCGGCCTGATACCAGCGCCAGGAAAATCCCTCCCAAATGGCAATCGAGGTTCCTGCGTTGAAGGAATAGACGACGAGAGTGGCGATCGGCAGATAAAGAAGGATGAAGCAGACGATTGCCACTGCGGCGAATCCAGGCTGGCGCTTTACGGCGAAACCTCTTTTCAGCATTCGGTCAGCCATGGCTGGTGGCCGAGCGCGACGCGCTGCGCACGTAAACGAGGAGGGCAATCATCACCACCGACATCAAAGTTATGGCGAGAGCTGCCCCCAAAGGCCAGTTCCTGCCTTGTCCAAACTGAAGCTCAATCAAATTGCCGAGCATCATGTTCTTGCCGCCGCCAAGGACGCGCGGGGTGACATAAGCGCCGAGGGAAGGGATGAAAACGAGAATGGAGCCGGCGATGATTCCAGGCTTGACCAGAGGGATGATGATGCGCCGTAGCACCTGGAAGCGATTGGCATAGAGGTCATAGCCCGCCTCGATGAGGCGGAAATCCAGTTTCTCCATACTGGCGTAGAGCGGCAAAACCATCAGGGGCAGGTAGACATAGACCATGCCCAGCATGATGGCGAAGTCGGTAAACAGAAGCTGCAAGGGGTGCTCGATGAGGCCCAACTTCAGCAGGAGCGAATTGAGAAGTCCCTCGTTGCGGATCACCTCCATGATGGCGAAGGTGCGGATCAAAAGGTTGGTCCAGAAGGGAATCGTAATGAGGAAGAGCCAGAGTTCACGATAGCGCTCGGGTCTCGTTGCAATGAAATAGGCCGTGGGGAAGCCGAAGAGCAGGGCCAAGAGCGTCGTGGCGAGGGAGAGCTTGGCCGAACGCCAGAAAATGGTGAGATGGGCATCCGCAAAACTCACCGTGTCGTCGAAAATGTCCCTTTCGAACAAGAGGCGATACCAGCCCTCGGTCGAGAAGTGCCAGATCACGCCGCCATAGGGTCCCTTGGCGAGAAACGAGTAGACGGCCATGATGAAAAGCGGACCAATAGCGGCAAAAGCGATGATAATAAGCGCCGGAGCGGAAAGCAGCCAACGATTGACAATGTCTCGGCGCCGGGCTCTCACAGCTTGCTCACCGGCATGATGACCCAGACCAGACAGGGCGGTGTCCACCATGTCAGTCACTCAAAATTTGTGCCGCATCCCCGTCGAAGAGAATGCCAGCGCGCATGCCGGTCGACCAGCCTTGTGACTTCCCACGATCATTCTGCTGACGGACGATGAATTCGCCGCCCTGATCGAGCCGAACATGATAGTGGGTATCGGTGCCGAAAAAGACGACATGCTCGAGGACACCCGAAAGGGTCGCTAACGGGCCAGGCGATACCAGCGAAGCATGTTCGGGACGCACGACGATCGTCACCTTGCCTTGCGCAGCAAGATCGTCGGGAACATGAGCCGAAACGATGGAGCCCGAATCGAGCTTCACCTTGGCCATGCCGCCCGCAACTTCGAGCATCTCCGCCTTCAGGAAGTTCGTCTCGCCGATAAAATTGGCGACGAAGCGATTCTGCGGCCGGTCATAAATATCGTGAGGCGAGCCGATCTGCAGGATGCGCCCGCGGTCCATCACAGCCAGCCGATCGGACATGGTGAGCGCCTCTTCCTGGTCGTGGGTGACGAAAACGAAGGTGATGCCGGTCTCATGCTGAAGGCGCTTCAGCTCGATCTGCATCTCCTTGCGCAGCTTGAGATCGAGGGCAGAGAGAGATTCATCGAGTAGAAGCACCTTCGGCCGCGGGGCGAGCGCCCTGGCAAGGGCCACGCGCTGCTGCTGTCCGCCTGAAATCTGGCTGACGCGGCGGTTCATCAGCTCCTGCATGCGGACGAGGCGCAGCATGTTCGAAACCGTTGCTTCGACCTCGGCCTTCGGCCGCCCGAGCATCTCAAGGCCAAAGCCTACATTCTCACCCACGGTCAGGTGGGGGAACAGAGCGTAATTCTGAAATACCGTATTGACGGGACGTCGATAGGGCGGAAGAGGGGAAATATCCTCCCCATAGAGAATGATGCGGCCCTGGGTCGGGTGCTCGAAGCCAGCTATCAGCCTGAGAAGGGTGGTCTTGCCGCAGCCCGAGGGTCCGAGCAGGGTAAAAAACTCATTCTCGCGGATGGTGAGGCTGACATCGTCAAGGGCCCTGACGATATCCTGGGCGAAGCCGAAATGCTTGCTCACCAGACGAATGTCGATGGCGATGGGCTTGTCGGAAGACGATGCTTCAGTCACGGCCAAAGGCGGCCGCTCGGCCATGGAAAGCGACAATGTTCATTCTCTTTGGACGGGGACGGCATCAACCGACCTCAGCCAATAGCATATTTCGACTGCGCTTTTTTGCCAACAGGCATCGGCAAGCAGGCCCGACGCACTGGTGTTCCTGCGAGCGATAGGCAATATAAAGCCAGGATGCGGCGAGCATCCGCTAAAACCATAAGGGAGGAGTTCACAATGACTCTCGTTGCAAGAGTTTTTCGATCCGCCGCCTTGGCCCTGTGCCTGGGCGCCCTGGGGCTCGTGGGACCAAGTGGGCTCAAGGCTGCAGAGAAAGTGCGTGTCGCTCTCGGCGATGTGGTGTCGGTCGAGACGCTGGCCTTCGTTGTGGCGCTTGAGCGAGCCAAGGATCGGGGCGTCGACTATGAGCTCACGTCCTTCGCAAAAGAGGAGCTCGCTATCCAGGCCATCGTCAATGGACAGGCCGATCTTGGCGTCGGAACACCTTATTCCGTCATCCAGAAAAGCAAGCTACCGCTGCGCATTCTGTTCCAAGTTTCTCGGCTCGTGTTCTTCCCGGTCGTCGCGGCTGAGTACAAGAGTTGGAAGGACCTCGATGGACAGCCCTTCACCTTTCACGCCCGCGGGTCGGGAACGGAGGCCATCGGCAATATTCTCGCCAAGCGAAACGGGATCACATTCGGCGAACGCAGTTATGTGCCAGGTTCCGACAATCGTATCATCGCCATGATGAACGGCCAGATCAAGGCGACGATTGTCGATCTCGCCAACAAGAACAAGCTCCTGGAAATGGCGGGCGACAAGTTCCGGGTGTTGCCGAGCGTCGATAATCCGGCAAGCGATGAGGTCGTCTTTGCCGGCCAGGAGTGGGTCAAGAACAATCCCGAGCAAGTGAAAATCATCACGGAGGAGTTGCTCAAGCTTTGGCGCGAGATGAGCAAGAACCCGCAGGTCATCGAGGACGAGCGCGCCAAGCGCAATCTCCTGGCTGATCAGCCGAAGGAAGTTCTCGAGGAGGTCGTTCCCTTCTATAGCGAGGGAACCAAAGAGGGGCTGTTCGATCCCGAAGGAGGTGCTGCAGCGGCAGTGGCCGATTTCGAGTTCTACACCGAAGCCGGACAGCTCGAAGGCGATCCCGCAACGTTCAAGGTCGAGGATTACTGGGACCTTGCTCCGTTGGAGAATGCCCGCAAGGCGTTGGGCGGCTAGCGAGTGAAGGGGCAACTCGTCTACGAGTTGCCCCAGCATTCTCAAACATGTCCTCATGACCAGCTTGTTGGAGTCTCGATCTTCGCATGCGCCAGGCATGATGCGGGAAGGGCTCACGCATCCGCTCCTATTGAGAGTTCTCTCCGTGGCTCTGGTGGTGGGCGCGTGGGAATATGCGGGCCGTGTTCCGATCAGCCCGGCATTTCCGACGTTTCAGGAGACATTCGCCGCTTTTCTGGAGATGGTGAAGGATGGAACGCTTGCCAAAGCCACATGGATTACGCTCAAGCCCCTAGCACTTGGGCTCTTCACCTCCGTCGTCTTCGGGGTGGCGATCGGCACGCTCATGGGGCTGAACCGTTTCGCCGAGTGGCTTGGGTCACCTGTTTTCATCATCGCGCAGTCGGCGCCTTTGGCGGCCCTCATCCCGATCCTCACCTTCGCCTATGGAATCGGCCTCACCTCCAAAGTTCTCACCGTGTGCATCATGGCCATGCCGGTGATCGTGCTCAATTCGCTGAATGCCGTGCGGCACACGCCCAATTCTCTCGTGGAGATGGGACGCGCCTTTCTTGCCTCGCGCGCGAAGCTTGTCACCAAAATCATTCTGCCAGCAGCGAGCCCCATGATATTCGCCGGACTGAGGCTCGGCTGTGCTGCAGGCTTCGTCGGTGTCATTTTGGCGGAGCTTTTGATCACGCCGACAGGAATAGGCGACATCATCACCTATAACCAGTCGATCGCCGAATACCCAAAAATGTATGCGGCAATTGCCTTCATCATCGTGTTCTCCGTGCTGTTCATCGAGGCCATCGAATGGCTGGAACGGGCACTGTTCGGCAGAAACAAAGGCCAATTCCATGCAGAACGAGAAACAGTCCCGGCCTAGCACCCCGGCCATGGTGCAAGTGCGAGGCGTTTCGAAAGTATATGAGGGGGGCGTCGAAGCGCTCAACGGCATTACGCTCGAATTTCCGCAAGGACAGCTAACGAGCCTGCTCGGACCGTCGGGGTGCGGGAAAACCACGCTGCTTAAAATCATTGCCGGCCTCATCACGCCAACGGCAGGGGAGGTTCACGTCGACGGGAAAAAGGTGACTGGACCCGGCCCAGAGCGGGCCTTCGTCTTTCAGGATTTTGCCTTGATGCCCTGGGCCGATGTCATGCGAAACGTGGCCTTCGGGCTGGAACTCAAAGGGGTGAAGCGCTCCGAGCGCGAGGCCATCGCCAGCAAATATATCCAAGCCGTGGGACTTAAAGACTTCGAGCGTGCTCATCCACACGAGCTTTCCGGCGGCATGCGGCAACGGGTGGGTCTTGCGCGAGCGCTGGCGGTCAACGCCAAGGTGCTCTTGATGGATGAGCCTTTCTCAGCCGTCGACGAGCAGACCCGGCGGAAATTTCAGGAAGATCTGCTTCAGCTCATCGACCGGGAACGGAAAACCTTTATTTTCGTGACCCACAGCATTGAAGAGGCAGTCTATGTTTCGGACCGGGTCGTGCTCTTGTCGCGACGGCCAAGCCGGGTGTCGGCCATCATCGAACCCGACATCTCGCGGCAGGACGATCCCGACAAGATCCGTCGCGATCCTGCCTACCTCGACACGGTGGAAAACATCTGGCAGGGGCTCAAGCACTATGTCGAATAGGCAGGTACAGTCATGATGATCGGGCGCTTTCGCGTGCCGATGCTTGCCTCACTGCTCGTCTGGGCAGTGGTGTGGGAAATCTGCGGACAGAGCGGCGCCAGCCTCGTGATTCCACCTCTGTCGAACATCTTCAGGCGCATCGTGGAAATCGTGCCGACGCCAAGTTTCATGAATGCCCTGTGGATCACGGGCAGAAGCTTTCTTCTGGGCAATGCGATTGCCGTCATCATCGGGGTGCCCCTCGGCATAGTGATGGGGAGATCGCTCCTTGCCGACCGCATGCTGCTTCCCTGGGTCAATATGTTCTTGTCAGCGCCCCTCAGCGCGCTTGTTCCCGTAATTATGGTTCTCTTCGGTTTGGGCGAAAAAACCATCGTTCTGACGGTCGTTCTTTTCGCGATATGGATCATCGTTCTCGATGCACGCGCCGGCGTCAAAGGCATATCGCCGTCGCTTGTCGAAATGGCGCGGAGTTTCGGTGCGAGCCCCTGGCAGGCTTTCAGCCGCATTTACGTGTGGGCAGCCCTGCCGGAGATTCTATCGGGCATTCGCCTCGGGCTCATACGCGCGGTAAAGGGCGTGGTGATCGGACAGCTTCTCGTCTCCATCGTCGGCTTCGGCAGCCTGTTCGAACTCTATTCATCGCGTTTTCTCATGGAGCATTTCTGGGCGCTCTTGTTCGTGCTTTTCATCTTTGCCTTCGTGCTCAATGAGATTCTGGTTTGGCTCGAGCGAAAAGTCGAGTATTACGCATCCTCCCGCCATTAACAGTCAGCACAGGCAAGGCATGAAATATGTGATCGAACCGCCGGCTGCGGCAGCCGTGCCCGTAGAGGGCGGTGGCCTCTTCCCGGTGCATCGCATCTATTGTGTCGGGCGCAACTATGCGGCGCATGCGCTGGAGATGGGAGGCGATCCGAACCGGGAGGAGCCATTCTTTTTTCAGAAGAATGCCGACAGTATCGTGATCCAAGGCGGCGATTTTCCCTATCCGGCCAAATCACGGGATGTGCATCACGAGATCGAGCTGGTCGTGGCGCTGAGCAGGGGAGGCGAGAACATCCCTTTGCCCGATGCGCAAACCTGCGTGTTCGGTTATGCCGCCGGACTCGACATGACACGGCGGGATCTTCAGGGCGAATGCAAGAAGCACGGACGGCCCTGGGAGATTGGCAAGGCCTTCGAACACTCGGCACCCATCGGAGATATCGTACCGGCAAGCCGCAGCGGGCACCCGAAGGCGGGCGCCATCTGGCTCAAGGTCGATGGGAAAATGCGACAAGAGGGGAACCTCAATCAGCTGATCTGGAAAGTGCCGGAGATCATCTCCTATCTTTCGGG
>Ga0075421_100009642_pt1 | contig 11908 bp, 11 predicted proteins | sample SoiMetdeltSBSDD5_FD_75292 | JGI IMG/M metagenome (GOLD analysis project Ga0075421, IMG submission 75292) | Bulk soil microbial communities from a Populus tree surrounding site in Tennessee, USA - Soil MetaG P. deltoides SBSDD5 | ecosystem: Environmental > Terrestrial > Soil > Tree plantation...
CGGACCAGCCCTCTGCGTGCTTTATGGGACAGCAAGAAGATTCATAAGGGAGGCTTCTACCATGATGGCCGCTTCGCGACTTTGTCCGATGTCGTCCAGCATTACGACAAGCACTTCGGCCTGAAGCTCACCGACAGGGAAAAGGACGATCTGATCGCGTATCTGAAATCGATTTGACTCGGAGGAACAAAGGCAGCCTTATCGACCTCTCTCGATTGTTCACAGCGAGCAAAACGAGGCTGATGATCGCAAGCGAGGAGGTCCTGGACAGGCCATGAGAAGCCCCGCAGCGCCCGCCTTTCCCGAGGGGCTTCGCTACGAGGCCGAACTCATCGATGCTCGAGAGGAACAGCGGTTGATTGCGGAGTTCCGCGACCTCGATTTCAACCCGTTCCAGTTTCATGGCTTCACCGGCAAGCGGCGGGTCGTCTACTATGGTTGGCGTTATGATTTTGATGGCGGTGGGCTGAAAAGGGCCGATCCAATCCCGCCGTTCCTGCTGCCGGCGCGCGCGCTGGCCGCGGGGTTTGCCGGCCGCGACGCATCCGCGCTCGAGCAGGCGTTGATCACCGAATATGCGCCTGGTGCTACCATTGGCTGGCACCGCGACCGCCCGGTGTTTGGCGATGTGGTCGGCATCTCGCTCAACACGGCCTGCACCTTTCGCTTCCGCCGCAAGGTGGGCGAAAGGTGGGAACGCCGTGCCTTCATCGCCGAACCGCGGTCGGCCTATCGTCTCGGCGAAGCGGCGCGGGACGAATGGGAGCACAGTATTCCGGCCGTCGCGGCGCTGCGTTACTCGATCACCTTCAGAACGCTACGTGATCGACACGAGGGCGCACGACGGTAGCGTTTGGGGTGGGCGCCGCAAGCGGACGAACTGGCCAACACCGGCTTTGTTCCGTTTCGACCTGGAAAGGAACGCCGCGAAGCGAGATGGGTCGGGTCCAGGCCCGAGACCTCCATGAGGCGTGCGGGCGAATGCAACAAAAGCAAGCCGGGTGAGGTTCTTGCAGAGGCTCTAACCGGCAGGCGGGGCTTTCATCGATCCGCCTGTCAAAGGAACAGTCAGGGCAAGGGTAATGATCGACCATCCAAAACCGCCGTTTCCAAAGCAGCATCAATCACCGCCTGGCGTCACCTCGCTGATGAAGCCAGTTCCCGATCATGGGGAAAACTCCTACAAGGGGTCGGGCCGACTCCGTGGAAGGAAGGCAATCATCACGGGCGGCGACAGTGGCATCGGCCGGGCTGTCGCCATTGCCTTCGGGCGAGAAGGTGCCGACGTGCTCGTTTCCTACCTGAACGAACATGAGGATGCCGAGAATACCAAGGCCACGCTCGAGAAGGATGGCGCGAAAGTCGTTCTCGTCTCTGGCGATGTTCAGAATGCGGACCATTGTCGCACCATCGTCGACAAGGCTATGGAGGCGTTCGGCGCGATCGATATTCTCGTGAACAATGCCGCCCACCAGGCTACGTTCAAGGAAATCGAGGATATAAGCGATGAAGAGTGGGAGCTGACGTTCAAGGTCAACATCCACGCAATGTTCTACCTCGTCAAGGCGACAGTGCCCCACATGAAGCCGGGTGGCTCGATTATCAATACGGCTTCGATCAATGCCGACGCGCCGAACCCGACTCTTCTCGCCTATGCGACGACCAAGGGAGCCATTCAGAATTTCACGGCCGGTCTCGCACAACTTCTGGCCAAGAAGGGTATTCGTGCCAATGCCGTTGCACCAGGACCGATCTGGACGCCGCTCATACCCTCGACGATGACGGAGGAAGCGACGGTCAATTTCGGCAAACAGGTGCCTATGGAGCGACCCGGCCAGCCGGCCGAGTTGGCGACGGCCTTCGTCATGCTGGCAGATCCCTTGTCGAGTTACGTGTCCGGCGCGACCATCGCGGTAACCGGTGGAAAGCCGATCCTATGACGCCGCGGTCTCCACGGGAGCCAGGGGCGAGCGGAGATGAGCGCTGCAGTGGAGAGCCCTTCATAGGCTGAGACGTGCCCATCGCTTCGCCATAGTGCGGCGACATTGACGATTCGCGCAACAATCGCCCATTCGGAGCAAAATCGTGCAAGCATTGCCAACCGTGCAGCCTAGTTCTCACTCCTGGGATCGTTGCCATCGATTCCAAGAACGCAAGGAGCACGGATGATGCGACGCGGTGTCTTCGTTTTGCTAGCGATGCTCGCCATGCCAGGCGGCGCTTTCGCTCAGGGTGGCCAAAGCCATCTCGGTCTGCATAGCCTCTCGCCAAGGTTATCGCCTCCGAGCGCCGCCAGCAGGGCTGGTGGTAGTGAGCCATTGAATCCGGGGTTGGACCTCCCTGATACATCCATTCTGGGGCCCAACACGCCGACCGGACGCGCCGTGGAGGGACTCGAGTTAAACAATCAGCTGCGCAACAGCACACCAAGCCAGTTGCCCGATGAAACTCCGGTTCAATGAAGCCATTGATCGAGTCTCGGTCGTGTCATCGGCACTGGCGGTAACTTTGCAGAGAGGTTGGCATGAAAGTCGGATTCATCGGACTTGGGCACATGGGTTCAGGCATGGCCATGAACCTTCTCAAGGCCGGACATGAGCTCACCATTTACAACCGGACACGCAGCAAGGCACGAAATCTGCTTGACATGGGCGCTCACGCCGCCGAGACCGTCGCTGACGCCTGCCAGGGTGATGCAGTATTCACCATGCTCGCGGATGACCTCGCCGTCGAGAGTGTCGTTTATGGCGACCAAGGCATGCTCGCAAGACTTCGCAAGGGAGCTATCCATATCTCGGCGAGCACGATCAGCATCGCTCTTTCGGAGCGGCTGACCGGCGACCATGCCGCAGCCACGCAGCGCTTCATTGCGGCCCCGGTGTTTGGGCGGCCTGAAATGGCGGAAAGGGGCCATCTCTTCGTGGTCGCGGCAGGCGCTGCGGATGCGATCGAGCGCGTCGGCGGACTCTTGGAAGCTGTCGGGCAAAGGACGTTTGTCGTATCCGACGAGCCCAAGGCTGCCAATCTCGTCAAGCTCTCGGGCAACTTTCTGATTGCATCCGTGATCGAGTCTCTTGGCGAGGCATTGGCGCTGGTGGCCAAGGGTGGTGTCGACAAGCGTCAGTATCTCGACTTTCTGACCTCGACGCTGTTTTCGGCGACGGTCTACAAAACCTATGGCGATCTAATCGTTCAGGAGAAATTCGAGCCGGCAGGCTTCGCGGTGCCGCTCGGGCATAAGGACATCCGCTTGGTGCTCGCCGCTGGCGAAGAATTGCGCGTGCCGATGCCTCTCGCCAACATCCTCCGCGACCGCCTCCTGAACTTGCTCGCCCATGGCCAGGAAAGGCTCGATTGGTCAGCGCTAGGCGGGCTTCCGGCCCAGGACGCAGGAGCCGGTTAAGCCAAGCGACGCCGTCGCAGCAATGATTTGCCGAAGGTTCAACGGCCGACTTCGACTCGAATATCGGTCGGATTCCCTCCGCAGGTCGGATTCTGGTCTTGCGGACAAGCAGACACGACAATGTAGGCATCCATTTCGCACCGGAGCACGATATTGTCTCCAGCTTTGGTTTCGGGAGCCTTGATCGTGAATGTGCCGTCGGGGTTGACGAAGAAGTTGGTGAACAAGTTCCAGGGCTGAGGTGTAAAGCCCAGCCGAACGCCCAACTGGCTCAGTGCCTTGTGCAGATTGTCCTGACAGCTGGCGTGCTCGCCCTTCACCCCGAGTTGTCGATAGCGCGTCGGATCGCAGGCGGCATATTGCATGTCGTGCTGGCCAGGAGAGTTGTCTTGAATGACCGTGACAATGGCTCTGCGCTGATTTGTATAGGCGGCGTCCCCAACGCCTGGAATCAGTTTCTCGATTGTCGGTTTGGTATGCTCAGGGGACAGAAACTCCAAGGGATCTGCCTTTGAGAAGGCCCAGAAATCAACCGGCTGGGCTCCCTCGACGTCAATGATCCGAATGAAATCTCCTGACTTGACCTCGAAACCAAGTCCAGTGCGGGCAACGACATTGTAGGAACGCTCGACTTTCATCGTCTTCATGCTCTCCGGATCTAGCTTAGCGAGATCCGTACACTAACATCTCGCGCGCTCATTGTGATGAGCTTTGTCGGGCGCTGCTTGCCATGAGCGCGATCGCTTTCGGCCGTCCGCCAATCCTTCCGGCAGTCATGATACCTTCAACTGCCTCTTCCTTAATCCGGCCAGGCAGGACCGCCCTCTCTCACCCCCTTCGCCAGTGACGCCTGATCTGGTCTGGGCCTATGATCTTGTTCAGCGGGGCAGGGGAGCTATGCTCGGCAGTGGCGCGCCCGGCTCACGTGCCTGTTGAATTTGATGCGCAGGCGGCGTGATGAGTGACCTGCCGTCCCAAGACGCTTATTTGCATCACACGGAAGGAGAAGTGATATGGGTTCGTCGCGCGATGATATGAAGAGCCCGGACTGGCTCGAGGCCGAGCTCGCCGACACGCTGGACGAGGATTATGAGCTCGAGCTGTCCGAGCCGGCACTTTCGATGGAGATCCGCCGGATCTATCGGAAGGCGCATCCTCCTTCCATCTCGCGCGAGGCGTATTTCCGGGCGCTGCTCTCCCTGCAAGCAGAGTTGATCAGGCTTCAGGATTGGATCGCCTTCTACAAGGAAAAGCTGGTGGTGATTTTCGAGGGTCGCGACGCCGCCGGAAAGGGCGGCGTAATCAAACGCGTTACCCAGCGCCTCAATCCGCGCATCTGCCATGTGGTTGCCTTGCCTGCACCGAGCGAGCGCGAGAAGACCCAGTGGTATTTCCAGCGCTACGTGCCGCACCTGCCTGCGGGCGGCGAGATCGTCCTGTTCGATCGGTCCTGGTACAATCGCTCGGGCGTCGAACGAGTTATGGGGTTCGCCACCGAACGCGAGGTCGAGGAGTTTTTCGACGACGTCCCGGAATTTGAACGCATGCTGGTCCGTTCCGGCATTCGCCTGATAAAATATTGGTTCTCGATCACCGATGAGGAGCAACAGCTTCGCTTCCTCACGCGTATCCACGATCCGTTGAAGCAATGGAAGCTCTCGCCGATGGATCTGCAGTCGCGCGTCCGTTGGGAGGCTTATACCCGCGCCAAGGAAGAGACCTTTGCCCGCACCAACATTCCCGAGGCTCCGTGGTTCATTGTTGAGGGAAATGACAAGAAACGGGCGCGGCTCAATTGCATCGATCACCTGCTCTCGAAGGTGCCGTATGAGGATGTCCCGCACGAGCAGATAATGCTGCCCGACCGGGTCTTCGATCCAAACTATGAGCGGAGAGTTCTGCCGCCAGAGCTGTATGTTCCGTCCAAATATTGAAACCCAGTCTTCAAAGCGTGACCACAAGTCCGCCGTGGTAGGTTGTCGGTAACGCCCGCACGGCCAGACCCGCCGTCCTTTGAAGATCTAGGACGGGCCGTCGATTCCTGTCCGAATCAATTGCTCTATGAGCCTCGCGTGAACGCCCGAATGTAGTGCGAGAACGCTCTGGCATTCCCCCAGGATCACTCTGTCAAAAGTTGCATCGAGGCCTCTTTCCTGGAGGCTTTTGATCCTTTCGCAATGCCACCTGATGCGCTGTTCGGTCTCAGCGACCCGCCGCTGAACAGCGACGAGATCGCGTTCGATTGATGCGCGGTCCATTGTCGACGCCAGTTGTCACCCTCAAAAAACCCTACACAAGCTCTGCGACGAGTTTAGGACAGAGGTCGGTGATCGCCGGGCGCGCCCTGGGCCGCGTACTGGACCGGTCCTGACCTTAGTTGACCTGAGCTTCCTCGAAGATCGACTTCTGCTCGGGCGCATAGTCCCAGGGTTTCGCTTCTGTTGCGTCGATCAGTGCACGAAGAAAGGCATCCTGGCGCCGCTTGGCTTCCGGAACCGGCACCTTGCTGTTCAGTATGGCGAATGCAACATGGCCATATTTGCCGCTGCGCAGAACGCCGACCAATGCCGACGCACCGACCGAACCGAAAGTGCCGGTCTTGCCGACGATGCAGCCACGATAGCGAGGGTCGCTGAGCCGGATCTTCAACGTGCCGGCATCGAGGCCGTTGACAGGGAGTACCGCGGGCAAGTCCTTGCCAAACTTTCTCATCTTCTTGCGCAGCTCCCACAGGATTGCGACTGCAGCGCGAGGGCTGAGACGGTTCGATTCACCGGCGCCTGCGGCATTGGTGATGATGACTTCCGATGAGAAGGTCGATGGCAGATGCTGGCGAACGATTGCCTCCACTGCCTGGGGTCCGCCGATGCGATCCGAAAGCAGATGAAAGACATTATTGGAGTAGCCGTTGAGCGCCTTCACCATCGTGGTCAGCGGTGGTGAGCGATTCTGAACGAGCATGTCGCTGGCTGTTTGTTGCGGGCGCGCGGCGAGGAAACGGAGCGTCAATGCACCGGATTGCGGATGCGGCATGCCGATCGATCTCCAGGCTTCGCCACCGTCGAGCCCTTCTAGAGCACGTTTGAGGCGACGACCTTCGGGATCGGCCTTCCAGTTGAAGATCAACGGCCCCTCCACCCTGATATCACCCTTCACTTCATGCAGCCGGAGATCGTTCAGCTTTCGCAACATCAGAAACGCATTCTCGAACGTGAAGAACGGATCGCCCGTCGCGCGCACGACAAGGTCGCCGTCGAGATTGCCGTTTCGGACCGGGCCGCCACTCAGGAATTGCGTGTCAAACCGATGGTGATCTCCCAATGACTCGATGAGAGCCAAGGTCGTCGCAACCTTGGTCACCGAGGCAGGATGAACCGGGCGGGCATCCAGCTGCGCGGCAAGAATCGTTCCATCTTCTGCTTCGACGAAAACACCTTGATCGGCACCCAGATGCGTCGCCGCAAGGTGTTGCAGCGTACCAGCCCGAGCGATGATGGTGTTGAACGAGATGCATAGAATGCAGGTCAGACAGAAGCTGACGATTGCCGAATGTCGCAGACCTCTGGTCACAATTGCCTCTGATGCATGTGTCACGACCGCGGACCAAACGCGCGTTGCTGGCGTGACCGGACGACGACCTCTCATGAAACCTCATCTCGGCCGGGGTTTCGGTTCCCCAAGCCGCCCCTGCTTGGCACGATTACGGGCACCGCGCGCTTCGCTGAGATTTTCCTCGAAACGGTTGAGACGGGCACAGGATGTGATTCGCAGCCTGCTCGTTTGTGGAACCGGCAAGCCCGCCGCCTGCATGCCCGCTAGGCGCGCCCATACGGCGCGTTTCTTGCGCACTTGATGGGGCTGAACAAGATCGAGATCTCGAAAGTCGATCTGACGCTCGACAATGATGGCACCCGCTGCCGATGCGGCCTCGAACAGCTCGCGGCCGCGATGAGTGCGGACAATAATGCCGTTGAATCCCTCATCCTCCCCCGTTGGTCCTCCGCCTGGCCACGTATCGGAAGCGACGATATCGGCGGCCTCACCAATCGCGTCGGGGCAGATCTTGCATCGTGGTTGGATCATCCACTTCGATTCGTCCTCCCACAATTGCTGGTAACTGACTTCATAGGCGCGGCCATCCTCGGTTTCGATCCTGGTGGGACCTGGATTTCCGTAGCCACGATATCGAAACAGCCGGAGCTGGTCCTCGGCAATTCCAAATCGGGCAAGCAGCTCTTCGGATTTCATAAGATCGGAAGCACCTCCGCAAACCAGCGCCAGGCGGTAACGAAGCAGTCGACGAACCCGACTGTCGTGACGTGCCAAGTTATCGACGGCCGTGACGTCGCAAGGCTTCGCAATGAGAGCAAACGGTTCGTCCCGCGACAGGATCGCTTCAAAATCGACCAGGGCGGCGGCCGGACCATAACGCGATCCTGCGCCCTCGAGAACCTGCGCAGCGTTGAAACTGAGCTTCCGCTCGCTGCGAAGCGGAGACTCTCTCGATGCACCAACATGGAGCACGAATTTGACCCGGCGGCTTTCAAGAAGAAACTGGCCGAGAGCGGTGAGCACCCCGCCAGTCGAGCCGCGGAAGCGGACGGTCGGATCGGCAGCATATCCAACGAGGATTTCGTTCGCCGGTCCCCAGATCAGATCGGTCTGAGTATTCGGGCCAAGCGCGTCTTCGGCTGCGCCGTGGATCTGAAGCCCTGGGCAGATCGCGTTGACCAGAGCGTTCTCTCGCTCGCTCAGGCGATCGACCGGCACGGGTCGCTCGCGTCCCTCCGCCGTCATGATGAGACGGAGGCGGTCGGATCCGACCACACCGACACAAAGACCACAGCCGATGCACAATCCCGCCTGGACGATTTCATCAGTGGTCAGAATACTCGTCGTCAAGATTTCACTTACTCACCAACTTGAAGTCATGAGCGTTGCTCGTGTTTGGTAAGATACATCGTGGCATCCTGACAAGGAACTTCCCCGTCCTGTGGCTGGACGGAACGGGTGTGCCCCTTTTCGCGAGAGCCCATCAGCTCGAGCGGTCGGGCTTCCAGGTCATTGTTCGGCTCAAACCTTGGCCAGATCGTCATTTTTGCCTCTTCCTTTCACGGCGGCGGTGGTGCTCCCCGATTCGTTAAAGCTGCTGACAATCGGTGAAAGTTCGCGATTTCGCCGCAAGTTCTCGTCATAGGGTACCGAATGCATGACCAGAGGCACCGCTGCTATGGCACTTGTCGGCATTGATCTCGGCACCACCAATTCCCTTATCGCGGTGTTCGGCGAGTCCGGCCCCACACTGATACCCAATGCTCTCGGCGATGTGCTGACCCCGTCGGTCATCGGCATCGATGATAGGGATGGAATTCTGGTCGGAAAGGCGGCACGGGAACGGCTGCTGACGCATCCTGACAAAACAGTTGCTTCGTTCAAGCGATTTATGGGATCGAGGCGGGCGACTCCCCTCGGCCGCCATCATCTGCAGCCGGAAGAAATGTCCGCGCTCGTGCTGAGAGAACTGAAGGCCGACGCAGAAAACTATCTTGGTGTTCCCTTGACCGAGGCAGTGATCTCGGTCCCTGCCTACTTCAATGATCATCAACGCAAGGCGACACTCGATGCTGGCCGGCTCGCGGGCCTCAAGGTGGAACGCCTCATCAACGAACCAACGGCGGCGGCATTGGCTTATGGCCTTTACGAGGTCCAGGAAGGCAAGTTCTTGGTTTTCGACCTGGGAGGCGGAACATTCGACGTTTCGGTTCTCGACAAATATGAAGGCGTGATGGAGGTTCGCGCGACAGCAGGCGACACCCATCTGGGAGGCGACGACTTCACCGCCACGATTGAGCGCCTGATCGCTGACAGGCATGATCTCGGTCTCCATTCGCTCACAGCGAACAGCTACGCAAAGCTCCACCGCGCTGCCGAAGCACTCAAATGCGCGCTGACGACCAGCGACCGCGCTCCATACAGAATCGAGTTGGATGACGGGGTGCTGGAGCGCGAGCTTGACCGGACCACCTTCGAGGAGGCCTCGGCCCCTTTGCTGCGTCGGCTCCGTGCCCCGGTGGAGCGGGCGATTTCCGACGCTCTTCTGAAAACCGACGAGCTTGACACCGTTGTCCTGATTGGCGGCGCCACGCGCATGCCGATGATACGGTCCCTCGTGGCACGCCTGTTCGGAAGGCTGCCGCTCGTCCATATCGACCCCGATCGAACCGTGGCGCTTGGCGCCGCGGTCCAGGCAGGTCTCAAGGCGAGAATGGCGAGCCTGGAAGACATGGTGATGACCGATGTGTGCCCCTACACCCTGGGCGTTGCCGCGGTCGATGACGTTGGGTCGCTCGACCGCAAGCATGTCGAGCCGATCATCGAACGGAACGCAGTTGTGCCGATCAGTCGATCGAAGAGCTTCTTCACGGTCCAGAATCGGCAGAAGCAGATCGAGTTCGAGATCTACCAGGGCGAGAACCTGCGACCTGAGGACAACATTCTTTTGGGATCGTTCAAGCTTCGCGTTCCCTCGAATGAGGCGGGTGCGGAAGGCGCGGAGGTGCGCTTTACATACGATATCAATGGCGCGCTCGAGGTCGAGGCGACAGCACTATCGACAGGCGTTAAGGAGACCCGGTGCTTCAGAAAGGCGACAGGACTGACCGAAACCGAGCTGGAGCAGCGATTTGCGGCCTTGGCGCACATCAAAATGCACCCGCGCGATCAGGCCGAGAACAAGTTCCTGATTGCACGCGCCGAGCGGTTGTATGAGGAATGTCGCGGCGAGGCGCGCGAACAGTTGCGCGACGCTCTTCTGCAGTTCGAGCAGGCGATCGCTCGGCAGCAGATTCGTGATTTCACCGCCATGCGGAGCTCCTTCGCTGCTTTCCTCGACAGCTTCGAGGGCTGAGGGCAGAGATGGCGATGATCTTCGAGGAACAGTCATACTGGAGTCTGCTCGGTGTTGCACCCGGTGCGACAACGGCGGAAATCAAGCGCGCCTACGCTCGTCGACTGAGGGAGATCCGGCCCGACGAGGACGCCGAAGCATCCAGCTTCTTGTCGAAGCGCGTGATGCAGCACTGCAATTCGCCGCCGATGCACATAAGAGCGAGCGGGCCGCCCAGGCACTTGGCTGGAAAGTCTCCGAATTTGTCGGCAACGATGCTCCGCACCCGGAACGTGAGCTGGTCATCCAGCCGCTGATCGCGGACGCCAGGCGCGAACGAAAGGCTGCGCATGCTGCTCTCGAGGCTTCGACTGAGCCGCAGGTCCTCGAGAAACTGCAGCGCACGCTGGCATCGGATACGCTGAAAGGTTGGCAGGACGTCGTCACGTCCGCGGGCCAGCTCACACAAGCGCGCCGTGCCGCGCTGGAACCGCAGATCATTGAATGGCTGGGTTCCTTTGCAGCTGAGGAAAGTCCCAATCTGGCCTCTTGGCCACCCGACAAGTGGGTGTTCTTCGATCTCGTTGCAGCGCTCGAGGCCGAATATGGCTGGCGCGGCAACGACCGGGCGATCCATGCTGTCCTCGACGAGCAGGCAGCACGGGATTTCATCCGGCTCCTCAAATGGGCACAACGAGCGGCGCCGATCGGGACGGTGGCAAGGACCGAAGTCGACGACCGAGCGCCCAGGCCGGTCTCCCTCGTCGATCTTCACCACTTCTATGACTGTGGTCGCGATCTGAGAGGGCTTGAGGCCTATTGGCGCATGGTCAGCGATCTGAGCCTATGGCGTCCTTACGACGCTGCAACCGACCTCTTTCTCCCGGCTTGGAGCGTGCAGGACAAACGCAATGGTCGGGCGCTGTTGGGGTTGCTGGGTTGGACCGCCTTGGCGTTGGCCTTCGCGCCCTGGCACTATGCAGTGCCGTGGACGGACGCTGCCGTCAGCGATGTCTCGGAACTCGTCTCGGGGATGCTGCTGATGACGGTGGCGCTTTGGACGCTCGTTGGAAGCGCTCCGCCGAACTCACCGCATCGGAAGACGCGTCTGGTCGGTCCGCTGTGGGACAGCTTGGCCTTCCTTCTGTTTCCCGTCTGGGCCATGGCGCGCGGGTTGCATCTGCGGGCCCTCGTCGGGTTCATTGCCTGGGCAGCGCTCGCTTTTCAAGTGGCGAGATTGGGGGACGGCCTTGGCCTTCTCGGCGCCGTAATGTTGGTTGTCATGCTTCACATCGCAGCAGGCGAGTACGGCCAGCGATGGATCGTGTACAAGCTTCAGCGCACAGTCTCACGCGCTGACAACCGCCGGATCTTCAACCCGGCAAGACGGGCGGACTTTCTTCGGGCGCGCGGAACCCGAAACCCTGCACCATGGCTCGATCGGTGGCGGCCGAGTGCGAACCGACCTGAGAGTGCGCGCGCGCACTATCGATTTCCAGTGTGGTGGAGGTGGATGCTGGCAGCCGGGGTGATGATGGCAGTTGCGAGGGTGGTCGGTGCTCTATGGCTTCGCTGATGCCAGGTCTGAAGTTTGCTCATGGCCATTTTTCCGACACGGG
>Ga0075421_100009643_pt1 | contig 11908 bp, 11 predicted proteins | sample SoiMetdeltSBSDD5_FD_75292 | JGI IMG/M metagenome (GOLD analysis project Ga0075421, IMG submission 75292) | Bulk soil microbial communities from a Populus tree surrounding site in Tennessee, USA - Soil MetaG P. deltoides SBSDD5 | ecosystem: Environmental > Terrestrial > Soil > Tree plantation...
CCACCGTGAATCACTACCGGATTGATCCCGACCGCCTCGAGGAATACCACATCCCGCGCAACGCCAGAGCGCACCACCGGATCAGGCGAATCCATAAAGCTTCCACCATACTTGATCACGAACGTCTGGCTCCGATAACGCTGAATGTAAGGCAGCGCTTCCAGCAACGTAGCAGCTTTGGAGATGATCTCGTCCATTAACCTCCCAAGGACGCGGGATCAGTCACGTCACCTTTATTGAAATCGACGTATTCTTCCGTCAAGTCCGAAGCATACATAATCGCCCTGCCCTTGCCGAGATTAAGATTGATGTGCAGATCGAATTCTTTCTCGGCAACGATCCGGCAGAGATCCCGAAATGGAGTGTCCGTCGGTTGACCTTTCCGGAGCGCAAACAATCGCTTTGAATCGACAGGAAGGCTGTACGATACATCAATCTTTTCCTCCGCAATTTTCGCAGACGAATAACCGAGAGCGCCCAGGATGCGTCCCCAATTGGGATCGCCGCCGCACCAACTGGTTTTCACAAGCGCGCTGTTCGCAACCGCACGAGCGGCCCCGTCGGCGTCGCTCGCCGATTGCGCTCCGTTTACATGAACAGTCACGAATCGCGATGCGCCTTCACCGTCCCGCACAATCATTTTAGCCAGCTCCAGGGTCACGTGGTTCAACGCGCGTTGAAAGTCGTCTTTCGCTTTCGTCGCGTCTCCCGCGAGCCCGTTCGCCAGAATCAGCACCGTATCGTTCGTGCTCATGTCGCCATCCACGGTGATACGGTTGAAACTCTGCGCAACCGCTTGTTCCAGAGACAGTTGCAGGGCCGCCGAACCAATCACGGCATCGGTGGTGATAAAGCACAGCATCGTGGCGTGCAACGCCGGCGGCCGTTTGCCAGTCGCGCTCATACCGGGTTGGATCATCCCGGCGCCCTTGCAAACGCCACCGATGAGGGTTCGTTTGCCGCCCAATGAGAATTCCACCGCGATTTGTTTCGGACGCGTGTCGCTCGTCATAATTGCCTCGGCCACCTGCGCGGCGTGCTCCGGCGAATGGTCCAAGGCAGCGACGGCGCCCGCAATGCCGCGTTTGACGTTTGGCATCGGCAGCGTGACGCCGATTCTTCCAGTCGATCCTACGAGGACAGCTTCGCGAACGATCTTGAGTTTTGCGGCAACCAGATCACTCATTGCACAAGCATCCTTAAACCCTTGCTTTCCCGTGCACGCATTGGCGTTTCCTGAGTTCACTACAATCGCTTGTGCCTTGCCGCTGCGAATGCGTTCGGCGCACAGCTTCACGGGCGCGGCGCAAACCTGATTGGTGGTGAACATTCCTGCTGCGGTCGCCGGCTTGTCCGAAGCAATCACCGCGAGATCGCGTTTCTTGCCTTTGTTCGACCCTTTGCCTGTGCCGAGCCGTTTGATGTCGCAAAACACGCCCGCCGCGCGAAAGCCCTTTGGCGCAGTAATCGAACCCGGGATTTCCCGAAATGGTGTTTTCATCAAATCAGTCCCGCGGTCTCAGGGAACCCGCAAAGCACGTTCATGCTTTGTACCGCTTGTCCACTTGCCCCTTTCACCAGATTGTCCAGTGCACTCATCACGATCAGCCGCCCAGTGCGGCCGTCTAGACGCCACGCGATTTCGACCACGTTTGTTCCATTTACGTTTTTGGTGTCCGGCAACGCCTTGCCCTCCAGAATGCGAACGAAGGGCTCATTGACGTAAGCTTTCCGATAAGACGCCGCAATGCGTTCGTTCAAATTGGCCATCTCTGCCACGGTCGCAAAATGTTTCTCCGGCGCGAGATAAAGTGTGCTCACGATCCCGCGATTCACTGGAATGAGATGCGGGCTGAATTGAATGTGCACCATCTTTCCGGCTGCGGCCGAAAGCTCCTGTTCGATTTCCGATAGGTGTCGGTGCTTGGGAATGCCGTAAGGTCGAACGCTCTCATTACATTCGACGAACAGGTAATCCAGTTCCGCCTTGCGCCCCGCGCCGCTCACGCCGCTCATGCTGTTGGCGATGATACTCTCTGGCTTCACCAATCCATCTCTGACCAGCGGGATGGACGGAAGCAGCACGCTCGTAGGATAACACCCCGGCGACGCAATGAGCGAAGCGCCGCGAATCTGCGCGCGATGAATTTCCGGGAGTCCATAAACCGACTTCGCCAGCAACTCAGGCGCCGGATGATCGTGCATGTAAAATTCCTTGTAAACGTCTGCGCTCTTCAGCCGGAAATCCGCGCTCAAATCAATTACCAGCGCGCCCTGTTGCAGCAACGGCACCGCGAACTCCGCCGCCACGCCGTGCGGCAACGCGAGAAAGACCACTTGCGCCTGCTTCGCCAGCAACTCCGCGTTCGGCTCACTAAACCGCAACTCCTTCGCCCGCGGATGATGCGCAAAGCGTGGGAACACCTGCGCCAAGGTCTGCCCCGCATATTGCCGCGAGGTGATGGCCGAGAGTTCGCAATGCGGATGCGATAGCAGCAGTCGCACGAGCTCTTCTCCGGAATAGCCCGAAGCGCCTACAATGGCTGCTTTAACTGAACCATTCGCTTTCAAATCAGTTTCAATAATTATCTGCCAAAAGCAAAAGCCCCGCGGGTTGTACCAGCGGGGCTCTCGAATTGTTTCCGGTTTAGCGTTTGCTGTATTGGAAGCGCTTCCGGGCCCCAGGCTGGCCGTACTTTTTGCGCTCGCGCATGCGCGGATCGCGCGTGAGCAAGCCTTCAGCACGCAGCAAGGGACGCAAATTCGGATCGGCGCTCAAGAGAGCGCGCGCGATGCCGTGCCGGATCGCACCAGCCTGGCCGTTCGGGCCGCCGCCGGTGACGTTTACGCGCACGTCGTAGCGGCTCAACGTTTGTGTGGTGTTCAACGGTTGCGTGGCGTGCGTGCGCAAGCTTTCGACCGGGAAGTAAACTTCGAACGCGCGGCCATTCACCATGATCTTGCCACTGCCGATAGCAAGGCGGACGCGTGCGATGGCCGTTTTGCGACGACCGGTGCCAAGGAATTCAGAGGTGCTTTCTGCCATAGACTAAATCTTTTAGCGAGCCAGGGTAAGCGGCGCAGGGCCTTGCGAGGCGTGAGGATGGTCCTTGCCTTTATATACTTTCAATTTCGTAAGCAATTTTCGGCCGAGGCGGTTTTTCGGGATCATGCCTTTCACCGCGTGATGAATCAGTTTTTCCGGATGCCGCGCACGAATCTGTGCGACTGAACGATACTTCTCGCCACCTTTCCAGCCGGAATAGGACATGTACTCCTTGTCGGTTTCCTTCCTGCCAGTCACTACGACTTTCTCGGCATTGATGACCACGACGAAGTCACCCGCATCCAGATGAGGCGTGTAAATTGGCTTGTTTTTTCCGCGCAACACGTCCGCTACCTGAACAGCGAGACGGCCCAGCACCGCGCCATCGGCATCAATCACATGCCATTTGCGCTGCTGCAAATCGACTTTCGGCAAATACGTTTTCATTAAGAGCTTCTGATCAGCCTCAGAAAAAGAGGTAGGAACCTAGCAAAGCACTGCCCCAAGTCAACAGACAATTTTATCGGAATTTCAGCGAGGGAGCATCCGAATGTCTCGGCCTTCCAGGCCTGATGTTCTACTGCGTTGGAAACCGCGTTGCTCGGGCTGAATTGTTTCGTCCCGTTGGGCCCTGGGGCTTGCCGACGCTTCGAACTTGTAGGTACCGTTCGGACGATTTCGTACGAAATGCCACCCCTACTCCGAAGTTCCTTGATTACCAACCACTTCCAGCCGAACGTGCTTCAGCCGTACGAGCCGGTAAGCGCAAGTTGCTGCGGGTTGGTGCGACCTGGTGCAATGATCGAGTGGGCCGCAGGTGTCACGGGGACGCGGGGACCGGCGCCGGGCGTTGCGGCTCCTGGAAAATGTCAGCAGGAGGTTTTTCATAAGTTTTCCGTTTTACGCGTTTTTATATATATTCAATATATTACAGTATATATCGAGTCAAGATAAAAGCGGCGAGAGGCGGATGGCGCGCCCGGATGGCGCACTCCCCAAAACACGGCGACGTTGGGCCTGAGTTGAAGGGACGAAGGGGTAATCGCGGACAGGGTGTCCGCGCCCGATGGGAAAGATGGGATGCTCGCTTGCAGCGAACCGCGGCCCTAGTTCACGTCCTCGTCCCTGGGACGGCGTTTGTTGGCTTCGGCCTGTTCGGCCGCAGTGCGGATGGGCCAGCGCTCGGATTCAGTGCGGGCGGTGAGCAGATAACTCTCGATTTTCGAAATGATTTCAGGATTTTGCGTGGCAACGTTGTTGGTTTCGCCCAGGTCATTTTTGAGGTTGTAAAGTTCGATGGGCTCTTTGGGAGCCAGGCGAACGGCTTTCCAATCGCCCATGCGGACGGCCTGTTTCGTTCCCTTTTCGTGGAACTCCCAATAGAGGAACTCGTGCTGGTTGGTTTGCTTTTGGCCGAGCAGGGTCGGGAGCATCGAGATGCCATCGATGTTCTCGGGCGGCTTTTCGCGGGCGATCGCAGTGGCGGTGGGCAGGAAATCCCAAAACGCCCACACCTGGTCGCTCACTTTGCCAGCGGGGATTTTGCCGGGCCAACGGACGATCATTGGCACTCGAATGCCGCCTTCGTAAAGGTCGCGTTTGATTCCGCGCAATCCACCGGAGCTATTGAAGAACTCGGGTTTGACACCGCCTTCCTTGTGTGGGCCGTTGTCGCTGGTGAAGAAGATCACGGTATTGCTGTCGATGTTCAGCTTCTTCAGTTGTTGCAATAGCACGCCAATGTCGCGGTCCAGGCGAGTGATCATGGCGGCTTTGTTTTTCTCGGGTTGCGGCCACTGCTCTTTGCTGTAAGGCGCGTCGCTGGGGACTTCCATGCCGTTGCCGGTCTTCTTGCCCAGCTCGTTGTTCGCGTGAGGGATCGTGTACGGCAGATAAAGGAAGAAGGACAAATACTTCGTGACTCGCACAAAATTCGTGGCGGCCCTTGTGAAGGCGTCGTGCGAATATTGGCCTCTCCGGCCGCCGGCATTCTCTTCAAACGGGACCGCGCGGTCATTTCGGAAAAGTTCAGTGGGATAATAATCGTGTGCGTGCGTCTGGCTGAAGTAACCAAACCACTCTTCAAAGCCGTGTTTTGTCGGGTTGCCAGTCGTATTTGCGAGTCCAAGGCCCCATTTGCCGATCGCGCCGGTTTTGTAACCCGCCTTTTGCAGGACCTCGGCAACTGTGATGTCGTCAGGCTGTAGGGGGTAAGCGTCGTTACCGCGAATGCGCGTGTGGCCGGTGTGTTGGCCGGTCATCAGGGCCGAACGTGAAGGGGCGCACACCGTGCTGCCGGCGTAGCATTGCGTAAAACGCATGCCCTCGGAGGCGAGGCGGTCGATGTTTGGAGTTTTGATTTTAGTTTGCCCGTAACAGCCCAGGTCGCCGTAGCCGAGATCGTCCGCAAGAATGAAAATGATATTCGGTTTCTGGGGCTTGAGCTTGTCGGCGAACACAGTCAGGTTCCGCTCCGCCGCGAGAGATGCAATCGTCGCGGCCATCAGCAACCATGCAATCCCAAAGCGCAATTTTGGCATAACGTTACCTTAAGGGATTACATCAAAAATGAAAATTTAGTTTTCCCAATCATGATTTGTTGGCCATGTTGAAGGTGGTTATGGGTAAGCGACGTGAGGCGCGCGAACGTGCCGTCCAGTTTTTATTCCAGTATGATCTGAATCCCACGGAAAATCTGGAGGAAAGCTTGCGGCATTTTTGGGAGTCGCAGCGGGCTGCCGCGCTTGCCGAGGAAAAAGGGCCGGCTAAATGGGGCCAGGTCGTGGAATTGCCGCCGCCCAGCGCGGATGAAGTGGAGATGCGCGCGTTTGCCGAACCGCTGATTCGCGGCGTCCTCGAACATCGCGAAGCGGTGGATGAAGTAATTCGCAAGTACACTGAGAACTGGGAACTGCATCGCATCGCAAATGTGGACCGGAATATTTTGCGCCTGGCCATTTACGAAATGCAGCATCGGGAGGACATTCCACCCGTGGTCAGCATCAATGAGGCGGTGGAAATCGCCAAAAAATTTTCCACGCAGGACAGCGGACGGTTTGTAAATGGAATTCTGGACAAAGTGAAGGGCGAGCTGCTGCGCCCCGCGCGCACCCGGAAAGAAGAAGTGACGTGACGGCCGACCTGCACCTCCACACAAATTTTTCGGACGGGACCTTTACGCCGGAGGAATTGGCGGCCGAGGCCAAACAGCACGGCCTGCGCGCGATTGCCTTGACCGACCACGACACCATGGAAGGCTGCGCCCGCACCGCAGCCGCCTGCAACGGAGCTGGCATTCAGTTTATTCCGGCGAGTGAGTTAACCGCCGAGCAGGATGGGATCGAATTGCACCTGCTAGGCTACTTTCTGGATTCCGGCAATGAAACGTTGCAGGCGCAATTGGCGAAATTCCAGGAGGTGCGCCAGAACCGGATTCACGAAATCACAGAGCGCCTCCGCAATCTCGGCGTGCAACTCCAGGCGGAGTCGGTCTTTCGGCTCGCGAACTGCCGCGCGCCGGGTCGGCCGCACGTCGCGCGGGCGATGGTGAAGGAAGGTTACGTGGGAAGTTTAGACGAGGCCTTCGAGCGCTTTCTGAAGAAAGGCAAACCCGCATGGGCGCCTAAGTTCAAGATGTCCGCTGTCGAGGCGATTGATCTGATCCATCAGGCCGGCGGGCTTGCGGTGCTTGCGCATCCCGGCTTGAGCCGCGCGGACGAAGCGATTGACGCGTTGATCAGCAGCGGGCTGGATGGCCTTGAATGCTTTCACACCAAGCATTCAACCTACATGACCGAGCATTACCTCCAGGTAGCCGAGAAGCATGGACTCGCTGTGACGGGCGGGTCCGATTGCCACGGCATGAGCAAAGGCAAGCCCCTCATCGGCACGCTGAAGATTCCCTATGAGTATGTGCAGTGGCTGGAGCAGCGCCGCAACGCGAGGGTGAAGAATTAAGATGGGTTTGTTCGATAAGTTCAAGGCGGGCTTACAGAAGAGCCACAACAAGCTGGTCCACGAGATCAAGCGCATCGTGACTCTTTCGCCCAAGCTTACTGGCGAAACACTTGAGGAACTCGAGGCAGCGTTGCTAGCGGCAGATCTCGGAATGGCTATGACGGACCAGATCATCAGCGCCGTGAAAAAAACATACGAAACGCAAGGACGCAGCGGCAACGAGATTTTTGAAATTGGCCAGCGTGAAATTGAAAGGAGCCTTGAGGGAAATGATACCGCGCTCAAAAAACGGCCTAATGGGGTTACGGTCGTATCCATCGTGGGCGTGAATGGTTCCGGCAAAACGACCACCGCCGCGAAACTCGCGCATTACTTCAGCACACAAAAGCAAACGTCAGTACTTGGCGCGTGCGATACGTTTCGCGCGGCTGCGATCGAGCAACTAAAACTCTGGGGCCAGCGATTGAACGTGCCGGTCGTTTCCGGCGCTTACAACGCCGATCCCGCCGCCGTCGCGCACGACGCCATCATGGCCGCGCAATCGCGCAACGCGGATTGGCTATTGGTCGATACGGCCGGCCGCCTGCACACGAAGCATAACCTCATGCAGGAATTGCAGAAGGTACATCGCGTTATGGAAAAGAAGCTCGTCGGCGCGCCGCACCAGACCTTGCTTGTCCTCGATGGCACCACAGGCATGAACGCGCTCAATCAGGCTCGCGACTTCAACAAGATGGTTCCGCTTACGGGGCTGGTCGTCACCAAGCTCGACGGCACCAGCAAAGCGGGGATGGTCATTTCCATATTCAAGGAACTCGGTCTGCCGATTAAGTTTGTCGGTCTCGGCGAGCAACCCGACGATCTGCAGCCTTTCGATGCGAAGCAGTTTGCGGAAGCGCTATTCTCAGCGAAAGAGTGAGGTATTTGGCTCTCAGAGGCGTGGCGGCCACCGTTGGTGAAAGAATGACGAGGAAACTGTTATGAAAACCGTCGGTCTCGCATGTTTGACGGTCGTTGCAATGAACCTTCACACTGCTGAGATTTTGAAGGTCCTCGAGTGTCATGACAGGGTGGTGCAGCACGGGATGGAAACGTTGGACTTTGCTCGGGAGGTCAATTCACTATTCGGGGCCACAAACGTGGACCATTTTATCTCGAACTTTGAGAGCAAAACGCACGCTCCCGTCTGGAATAGTGTTACGTATTTTTTAGGGAGATACACCTTTACTCTCCAGGTTCCCATCTCGATTGATTACGAGAACTGCAGACCGACCGGAGCGACAGGCTCAGCAATCGTGTATGTTAACGAAGTCACCAAGGTGGAAATCTCCACGTCTGGAATTGCGGGTGCAACCCTGAAGGGTGGGATTGGTAAATTGGACGACAAGCAGTGGAAGAAACTTGTCGCAAATGCGGGCGACTGGTCGGTCGTAGGGGTGCCGATTTTCACGAATCGAACGCCAATCACGAATTTTGACGCGTACGTAAGGCAAGTTCGAGAGCCGATTCGCAACCGCAAGGAAGGTTTTGATGATCCCATTCGCAAGGCTCTTCAGTCGTTGCGCGATGGCACGTATTTGGCGAAGACGAATTCTTCACCTGCCGATTGTCCGGATGGTCTGAGCCGCTACGAGAAAGTTGTGTGCTACGGCAAGCATGATGTCGTTGCAAACGAGTTTGAAACATTCTTCGGCACTGCGAATGTCGACCATTTCATTTCGAAGTTCGGGAGCAAGACACAAACGCCCGTTTGGCACAGCATTGCGTATTTTGGCGGAAGGTATCGGGCCGCATTGCAATTCCCTCTCTCAATTGACTACCAGAAGTGCACGCCGGGTGGTGCTCTAGCCTCTGCATTCATACAGATACACGAAATTACGAAAGTTAACGTTAGTAAATCCGCCGTGAGCGGAGCCACGACAAGGGGACAATGGGAACTGGGTCAGTGGTGAAGGTTCCGATTAACACCAAGGCCCCGGTTAAGGACTTCGATAAGTACGTGAAGCTCGAGCGCGGCCGGCCACTTGCAATCCGGCAGGAGGAATTCGATAAACCCATCAGAAAGGTAATAGACGGCCTTGGTTACGGAGTTTCGTTTGGAAGGGGAACCGCAACGAATTCGACACCGCGCCCTTAATGAATCATACCTGCAAGCACCCCTCAGGGCTTCGTGGAGTCGGGCTTTGGATTCTTGGCTCAGCTATACAGCACAGCGTAAAATGTTTTCGCCGATCAACTGCAGCACCACCTCTGGAAGTAGGCCTGCTTAGTCCGCCTCTGGCCAATTGCGGAGGGTGTTCACCAGTTCCGCAATGCCCGGGCTTTGGCCGTATCGAACGTAATAGCCGCTGGTTGTGACACCCAGCAGCACGCTGCCCTCGTTGTCGAAGCCGAGAAGTTTGCCGAGGCAGAAGCCGGCGTTGAAGTGGTCACCCGCCCCAGTGGTGATCACCGGTTTTGCGATGTAGGGGCCATCCACCAATGACACGGCGCCTTTGGTGACCGCCAGGGCGTAGCTCACGGGGTGCACTACGAGCGTGCTGACGCCGGTTTGCTTTTGAATGTCGCGGGAGAGTTGGGCCAATGCTTCGCGTGAACGATCACGAGGTTTCAAGCCGAGCGCAGCGCCAATCTCCCCGGTCTCTTTCTCGTTCATTCCGAAGATGACCTCGAAATAATTCTCGAAATTGGAAATCAGTTCCAACGCGCGGCAAATGTCTTTCGCAGTGCGCTTCTCTGGGTCCGCCAGATCGAAGAAAATCTTGCGCCGCGTAGCGGATGGGTTTGGGCAAAACTCGCGCAGCAAGGCTGCCCAGAGTTCGGTCATGTACGGAATCTGCGTCCAATTCACGAACGCGACCAACTCGGCGGTGGAAAAATTTTCGATGAACTTATCGCGGCTGTATCGGGCCTGAATCGTCGGCCAGGTGATCTCGCTGAAGTGTGAGGTTTTGGTGAGCATCACCTTGCCATCGTCGAACTCGAGCGCGTTCGTATTGCCCGGCTCGCAAATACTATGCACCTCAGCGCGTTGCGCGAATTCCGTGAACACCGGGTGCATCACGGGGTAACCAAGCGCGCCAACGTACGTGACGCGAATTCCAAAACGCGCCAGCGCATTAGCCATGATCGGCCCGTTGCCGCCAAGTTTGGTCCGCTCGACTACGCGCTCGATATTAGTGCTCTTCCCCGCAGCGGCGGCGATCCGTTCCGCGAATTTCGTCATCGTAGCCAGGCGCTGAAACGATTCGGCCGAATCGCGCTTGTCCACCATGTGAATAATTTCGTCGACGAAGCCATCGAGCCCCAGAAACGCTCGCAGGTGGCTTGCCGGCTCAACGAGCTTCAACAACTTCGCCGCGCACTGTTCGCGAAATTCCTCCGCTTCCATCGTTCAATCCAGACGGACTCCCAAAATCGCCAGCAGACGCTCGAGTTCCTCATCGGAGAAGAAGCGAATGTCCAAAGTACCCTTGCCGTGTTTGTATTTCAGTTGGACCTTCGTGCCGAGACGTTCGCGCAACCGATTTTCAAGGTCTTGCACGTGTGCGTCCGTTGGTGGCGCGGACTTCTTTACTCCAGCGGCGGCATCGGGAATGGTAATCGGCTGCTTCGGCTGCATTTTAGCGACGAGGTCTTCTGTCGCACGTACGCTGAGCGAGTCCTTAAGGATACGCTGAGCCGCGAGGCTTTGTTCCGCAGGCTGTTCCAATGATAGAATCACTTTGGCGTGACCGACCGAGAGGCGGCCTTCGCGCAGAAAAGCCTGAATTTCCGCCGGAAGCTTGAGCAACCGCAATGCGTTCGCGACCCACGCGCGACTCTTCCCCACCTTGGTGGCCACGTCTTCCTGTCGCAAATTGAACCGGCTGATCAACTCCGCGTAGCCCTGCGCTTCCTCCATCGGATTGAGATTCTCGCGCTGAAGATTTTCGATCAGCGCGATTTCCAATGCAGCTGTGTCATCCGCCTGCCGAACGATCACCGGCGCTTCGCTCAGTCCGAGAAGCTGGGCGGCGCGCCAACGGCGCTCACCAGCAATGAGTTCGTAATGATCGGGCTGCTCGCGCACCAGCAAGGGTTGAAGGATGCCTTGAGCCCTGATGGACTCGGTTAGTTCATTGAGCGCCTCGGGAGCGAATTCCTTTCGCGGCTGAAATGGCGACGGTCGAATGCGCCCCAGCGGAACACGAATGACCCGTTCACCTGTTCCAGCGACGGATTCGTTGCTCGTTGCGGGCTGCTCTGGCGCGACAGGTTTTGGAACACCCAGCAAAGCGCCGAGGCCTCGGCCCAAAGCCGGTTTAGCCATGTCGCCAGAGTGTCGGACTGCGCGCCGAAAGTCAATGTGGCCCTCGGAAAATTGTGCCCCCCGTATCTTTCACGCTCCTTTGCGGTTTTCGCCCCATTTGGAAGCCGGGGTGCTTTTGTACTCTGGCGAACATGAAGCGGCTCGGAAGGCCCTGTTTCCTGCTCGGTTTTGTTGTGCTAGCTACCGCCCTGCCCGCCGATGACACGTTCGTCTACGCCGTGCAGATCAGCGCCAATGTCCAATCTTCTCCTCCGCGCATTCACTTGAGGTGGGAACCGGACCCCTACGGTGCGCGCAGCTATAAGGTTTTCCGCAAAGGGAGAAGTGCGGCTTCCTGGGGCGCCGCAACCATGCTGCCAGGCAACGCTGCGGGTTACACGGACGCGAACGTAACGATCGGCGGCAATTACGAATACCAGGTCGTGAAGGCTGGTCCGGGTTACACCGGCTACGGTTACATCTATGCCGGCATTAATGCGCCACTGCCAGACTCTCGCGGCAAACTGATCCTCGTCGTCGCCACCACGTATGCCCCCGCCCTTGCGCCTGAGCTTGCCCGCCTCAAAAGCGATCTGATCGGCGACGGCTGGCAA
>Ga0075421_100009646_pt1 | contig 11907 bp, 13 predicted proteins | sample SoiMetdeltSBSDD5_FD_75292 | JGI IMG/M metagenome (GOLD analysis project Ga0075421, IMG submission 75292) | Bulk soil microbial communities from a Populus tree surrounding site in Tennessee, USA - Soil MetaG P. deltoides SBSDD5 | ecosystem: Environmental > Terrestrial > Soil > Tree plantation...
GTGTTTGGCGAGGTCCCAGTCGGTGGTGACCTCGATGTGCACCTCGAACCGTGAGGCCAGCGCCTCGGTCAATACGGCCCCGTGCACGCCGGGGTTGTGTCCGGCGATGACGTAGAACCCGTCGACGGCGTCGACGCGTTCGTTGCGGTGTCCGGGGATGGTGACCGTCCGGCGGCCGTCCATGGCCGGGTAGAGCACGGCCAGGACCTTGGGTGGGATGAGGGTGGCGTCGTCGACCAGCAACGCCCGCCCGTCGCGCATCGCGGTCACGAGGGGGCCGTGGACGAACTCGTAGCCGCCGGCCGGCAGCGGGGTGTAGGAGCCGAGGAAGTCATCGACGATCGTGTCGCCGGTGCCGGCCACGGTCAGCACGTCGGGGAAGGCGGCCTCCACCAGGGCGGTCTTGCCGGTGCCCGGTGGGCCGTACAGCAGCGCCGGGATCCGCTTGTCCCGTAGCCGGCGCAGCACGTCGATGTCGGTGCCGCCGGCCAGCCGGCGGGGGAAGTAGAACTCGCCGTTGGGCCGCGCCACCGGCGCCCTCTTGCCCGACCGGGAGCGGCCACCGCCGGCGCTGGGGGTGCGGGGCAGCGGCGGTGGCAGCGTGCCGGCGGCGTCGATGCCGGCCTGGGTCACCTGGAAGCGGTGCGGGCCGGTGTGGTGGGTGGCGTACCCGGCGGCGGCCATCCGCTTGAGCGCCTCGAACACCGCGCCCGCCGACGGGGCGCCGATCGCGGTGGTGACCTCGCCGACCTTCAACACGGCATCGGGCTTGCTGGCCAGGTACAGCGCGACCTGCCGGTACAGCTCCCCGGAGCGGCGGCCACCGCCGGTGCCGGCCGGGGTGGTGGAGCCGCCGGTGGCGGGGCTGGCCGCGCCGGCGGCCGGTGATGGTGATGCTGACGTCATTCGGGTTCTCCTGTCGGTGGACAGGCCCGGGCACCCGTCTCCGGGTGCGCGGGCGGCGAAAACGTGCGCCACGCGTGGGCGGAGACGGGCCGGTCGACGCAGCCCTGTAACGGGGGCGGCATCGATACCCGTGAGTGCAGCGGTGTGGTTGTCCGTTCGCTTGCGGCAGAGATGGCGCGACGCGGCGCCGCGCCGTGACGGGTTGGAGACGGGACGAACGGCGCCGGCCGCGGCGATGGCGGGGCCGGACACGCAGTCCTCCGGATGTGGTTGTCGGACAGGGTGTTGCACCCGCGGCTCGTTGCCGGCGGGTGCCGCGACGCATGAACCCGCGGACCGGTGCGGTCAGTCAAGCCGGATCGCCGGACGACCGGGCGGTCTCGGGTGTTCGGCACCGGGTCGACCGTCGGCTAGGCCGTAAACCGGGCGCGACATTCCCACCGCGATTCCCACTGCGGCGGGCAGCGGTCAGGTCGACATCCGGCGCGGGAACGGTGACCCGTCGCGGAACGCCTGCCCGTACTGGCCGCTGGCGACGTTGACGTCCTCAGCCGTCACGTAGGTGGGGTCGGCCCCGGTCTGCCGGGCGTGCTCGCGCCACGCGTCCAGCAGCGCCCCGACCGCCTCGTCGCGGCTCGCGCCGATGGCCATGAAGTCGAAGTGGATGGTGGCCACGGTGGCGACGAACACGCTCGTCATCGGTTCACCTGCCTGACGAGGGCGGCGTGGCGCGGCTCGTAGAAGCAGTCGCCCAGCTTGGTCCACGGCCGGTGGCACCGGCGGCACCGCCAGAGCTGGCCACCGCCGAGGCCGCGCGCCTGAAACTCCAGGTCGCTGTCGGCTGGGCAGTCGTGTCGTGCCGGGTCGAGCCGCGCGGTGCTCACCGTGCCCATGTCGCACCACGGTCGATGCTGATGACGTCGTGCCACCGGCCGTCCTGGTAACGCCAGCACTGGCGGACCGACACGAGATGGCCGCGGTCTTCGTCGAAGACGTTCCTGGGCTCCTCGGCGTAGCGGTCGCCGTCGCGGGGCGCGCGGCCAGCGAACCGCTGGAACTGTGTGGTGATGTCGTCCACGATTCGGTTCTCCTTGGTCTGCATCGAAGGTCGACAAAGGACGCTCGTTGGGGGGTGGGCCTGACGGGTCGCGCGTGACAGCGGCGAATCCCGTATCGCCACCCGGCGGTGCGGATCGGTTGCGCCGGGGTCGGCACAGCCGGCCATCCGGGGCCACGAGGCCGCGCCGCGCGACCGTGGGTGCCCGGGATCGTCGCTCAGTCCTGCGGCTGCCACGTTGGGCGGTCGATGCCGACCAGGTTCGGGTTGATGACCCAGTAGCCCTCGCAGCCGATCACCACGGCGGCGCCGAGGACGACATGTATGCCGTCCTCGGGCCCGGGTACCTCGTCGCACTCCGGGCAGATCGGCGACAGATACGGCTGCACCGTCGGGTCGTGGCGGATCAGCGCGCGGATGACCGCGGCGAGGTACGCGGTCCGCTCCCGCGCGTGGTCGTCGTCGCGCTGGTGCCGCGCCACGGGTTCGCCGCCTGCCGCCGCGAGGCTGTGCTCGTCGTCGGTGTGGGCGAGCAGGACCACCTCGGCCATATCGTCGGCGAGTTGGCGTTCGATGTCGTCGCGGATCTCCTCGACGGTGCGGTCGTCGTCGGCGTCCAGGTCGATCGTGGCCAGCAGGTACACGCGGCGCATCGCTCGTCACACCTCCTCGGGCGTGGCGGCTGGTGGCCGCGTGGTGTCCAAGACACCCCTGACCGCGTCCGTGCCCCACGTGGTCGTCGTGGACCCGGACCGGTCGGCGGCGGCGGCCACCAGCGCGGCCAGGCCGGGCTGGGTGGCCGGCGTGTCGTCGGGGTCGGGTTGCTCGTCGACGAGCACCATCGCGGTGGCGGCGCCGTCGGGTCGGGTGATCTGGTAGACGCGGCCGTCGATGTCGACCGCGTCGACACGGTGCACGCCCCAGATCGCCTCGGCGTCGGCGACTACGTCGTCGTAGCGCACGGCGTAGGCCAGCAGCCGGGCCTCGGTTCGGGTGGCGGTGCGCAACGCCGCACACACCATCGGGCACAGGTTCGCGCGGGAGGTCGCTAGTGGCGCCCCGGTCAGGTGGTCGGCCAGCTCGGTGAGCAGGTCGGCGAGCCCGGGTGATGCCTTCCCGGTCGGGTGCAGCGGGCAGACGATGGTACGTAGCCGGCGCAGCCGCCCACCAGCGGACCTTGACGGCCGCTGGTGGATGACGATCAGAACCGGCGGGCTCCCGCCGTTGCCGCTGGGTATGTGGCCGTCGGCGTGCAGGAGGCAGCCGATGACCGCTCGGGTGGTCGTTGTGGACAGCATGAGTCGGCTCCAGGGTGAGGCGGAATAGGCGAGGCCGTGGCCGCGGATCGCCGTCGGCACGGCTGGCAGGGGGTTCGTCAGGGCCGGGGTGGGCCGTCGCGGCGGGCGGAGAATCCAAGGTGGTCGCCGTCAACGGTGATCATGAACCATCGGTAGCCGTGCTGGTCGCCGGTACGCAGCAGGTCCAGCAGGCCGAGGTCCTCGTCGGCCAGGTGCAGGTGTTCAACGAAGTCGTCGCCGCCGACGTCGGTGGCGGCCAGCGCCTGCCGGTCGCTGTCGGGGCCCCAGCCCTCGGCGTAGACGACGACGTTGCCGCTGGTCGGGTCGTCGGGGTTGACGTGCAGGCCGGGCAGGCCGGTGGACATCAGGTAGGTGCCCCAGTCCGCCACCCAGGCCAGCCCGCCGGGACACCGCTGCCCGTCCAGGTGTTCGCTGATCGAGGGAGCATGCCCGGCCGCGGCGTGTGCGTGTTCGGCCAGTCGCAGCGTGGCGGGCAGGTCGAAGAACAGGTCGGTGGCCATCGTGGTCGGGTCCTTTCGTGTGTGTGGCCGCAACGGTTGCGCCGCTCGCGTGGTGTCGGTGCGTTGCCGGTGGCGGGAGTCGCGCCACCGCCGCCGGCGTTGACCGTCCGGGACGGCCGGTGGGACGTGGCCGCGCACCCCGAGGCCGGTGGTCTTGGCCCGGTACATGGCCCGGTCGGCGTCGGCCAGTACGTGCCGCGCGGTGGCCCCGGGCCGGGCACGGGTGTAGCCGACGCTGGCCTGCACCCACACCGGCCGGCCGGCGATGGTGAACGCGGTGGTGGCGATCGCCGCCCACGCCGCACGGGCGGCGGCCTGCACGTCGTTGTCGTCGCCGTCAACGAGCAGGACGAACTCGTCGCCGTGCAGCCGCGCGGCGAACCCGGCCGGATGCGCCAGCGCGGTCAGCCGGGCGGCGACCTGCGTGAGCAGTTCGTCGCCGGCGGCGTGGCCGTAGGTGTCGTTGACGGTCTTGAACCGGTCCAGGTCCAGCAGCAGCAGCCCGAACGTGCGCCGTTGCACCACCGCGCGGTGTACAAGGGCCAGGGCTGCGCTGCGGTTGGGCAGGCCGGTCAGCGCGTCGTGTGCGGCGTCGAACCGGGCCACGGTCAAGGCACGGCGCCAGCGCCACACCAGGGCACTCGCGGCGGCGAACCCGACCAGGACCCCTGCGCCGAAGGTGACAAGCAGGTGCGGCAGGGCAGACACTGAGCGTGCTCCTTGTCTGTGAAGGAGCACCGGGGGCGGGCGTGAGGCGCCAACTTCGACGCCCACCCCCGGGCTTGTATGGCAGGGGCCAGGTGCCGGCTGTGTCAGGTGGTGGGCGGGGCGAGCCGGTAGGTCGCCGGCCGCTCGACCGCCAGGGCGGCCTTGCCCTTACGCTCCAGCCGCTGGCAGGCCAACACGACCGCGCCCGGGCTGGCCTTGGCCGCGCCGCTGCCCTCGTTCGCCTTGTCGATCAGCTTGCACAGCTGGCCGACCTTGAACTGGCCGTCCGGGTCGGCTTCGAGGATGTCCATGACCGCACCGTCGAGGGTGCCGCTGGCGCGCCGCGGCTTCGGTGCCGCGGCGGCCTCGGTGGGTGTCGGGCCGGCGGGTTCGGCACCGGGCGGATCGGCGTCGACCGGACCGGCCGCGGGCAAGGCCGCCGCGGGTTCACCCGGTTCAGTTCCGACGCCGTCGGTGTCATCACCGGGTGTGGCGGTGCCCTCGTGCGAGGCGGTGCCCTCCGCGGCGGCGGGGACGGGCGGCGCTTCCCGCTTGTCCAGCTCGGCGGGCTTGGCCGGCGGCTCGGCGTCGGTGACCGGCGCGACGGGCTGGGGGTCCGGCGCGACAGGCTGGGGGTCCCGCGCCGCGGTGGTTGTGTCCTCATCGGCGGTGCCGTCCCCGACGCCTTCGGTATCGGTAGCGGCGTCGGTGGGCTGGTCGACCTCGTCGGTGGTGCCGCCTGCAGCGGTCCGGCCCGGCTGCGGCGGTATTGCCCTAGCGGTCGGGCCACCGTCCGGATCGGGATCCGCCTGCTCAGCGTCGGCAGCGGCCTGCACACCCGCGGCGGTGAGCCGCCACACGGTGCGCCCGTCGCCGTTGTCGAACGACTCGGCCCACCCGACGTCGCGCAGCAGCCGCAGCTTCTTGTTGGTCGTCGAGTAGGCCACCGCGGCCTCGGTGGCGATGTCGCGGGCTGTGGCGGCCGCCGTCGCTCCGCCGAGCCGGCCGATCACCGCGGCTACAGCCTCGGCGGCGCCATCGACGGTGGCGGTGGTGGTCGTGCGTTGATCGGTCACAAGGACCTCCTTACGACAGATGGGCTGGATTCGTTTGCCTGCTTGGGTTTGCGGTGGTGCGCGCAAGGACATGGACGCTTGCTAAGGCGGCTTCGCCAAGTGCGGTGACCGCATCTCGGGACACGGCCCCGTACCCTTCCTCCGGTGGTCGCCTCATCCCCGCGCGACCGGTCGGCCCAGCACGCCACCTCGGTGCTCACCGGCGGCGGGTATCGGCTGGTGGCCGGCGGGCGTCGCCAGGTAGCCAGCGGGTCGCGTAGGCGGGCTGACGGCCACGGCGTCGAGGTCGGCGATCGCCTGCCAGGCGGCGTAGGCGAGCACGACCGCGGCGCTGGCGCCACTGTCGGCGTCGAGGGCGACCACCTGGTCGTCGACGGTCAACGCGAAGCCAGGCTCGCGCCACGGGTCATCCCACACCACCGCGATGCGCACGATGTGCTCACGGCAGGGGCCGATCGTGGTGAACGCGGTGTGCAGGGTTCTTGGCAGTGGCGCGTCCGGGTGGCGGGCCAGCCGGTAGCCCAGGTCGCCGACGTCGGTGTCCAGCGCCCCGGCGACGGAAGTGGCGATCTCCCGGCACCAGGTGACGGCGATCGACTCCGGGGTGCGCTTGTCGGGCGGGACAGGTTCGAGTGGCCCGTCCGGTGGGCGGGCCGTGTCGAGAACACGCACGGTTGGGGCTCCTTTGCGCGACGGGTGGGTTGACTGGGGGCGCGTGGGGGCTGGCCGCCCGCCAGCGAGTGGCAGGGCGGCCAGCCGGTGGTCGGGGTGTGCGGGTCAGTGCGCGGCGTTGTAGGCGTCGCGGACCTTCGGCGGGATCCAGCCGCGGGTGCGGTGTTCGGGCAGGTTCAGCGCCTGCTGGTTGGCCGCCCACCAGGCGCGGATGCGCGGGGCGTCGGACGAGTCTGGCCGTGCGGTGCGGCGCTGGCTCACGGCCTTGGTCTTGGGCAGGCGTCGCCCGGCGTCGATGAACGGAGCCAGGGCGGCACGCAGCCGGGCGAGGTTGTCGTTGGACAGGTCGATCTCGTACTCGACGCCTTCCAGCGCGAAGCGGTAGGTGCCGACGCCGTCGGTGCTGGCGTCGAGGTCGTCGAAGACGGTGCGGTGGACTCGGGTTCCCACGACGGGGTCCTCCTCGGGTCTGAGGTTGGATACGGCGAGCCCGCCAAACCCCGTTGGGCGGGGGCGGCGGGCAGATGGGCAGGTTTGGGTTTGGGCTGGGTGCGCTAGACCGGGACGGACATGCCGACGTCGGTCGCCGCTGCCGCGGTGAGCTGGGCGCGCAGGTGTCGCAGGGCCTGCCGGTGCAGGATCTGCACGACCGCGACCGGACGGTCCATCAACGCGGCGACAACCGCCTGCGGGTGGCCGTGCAGATAGCGCAGTTCGATGACGCGGCGGTGCTCGTCGCCGAGGCGGTCCAGGGCGTGACCGATCCATGCCCGCCGCTGGACAGGTTGCGTCGATTCGCCGGCCAGGTCGTCGTCGACCGTGGCGTTCGCCTCGACGTAGACTAGGTCGGTGATGCGTACCTGCCCCGGTGTGGGCCGGTGCGCGCGGCATGCGCGGGCGGCCAAGCGCCGCAGCGAGCCGCGCACGTCTGCGCCGATGCGGGTCGGGTCGGCCAGGGCGGCGCAGAACGCGTCGTGGACGCAGTCGTCGTCGACGGCGGCGTGGTCGCGGCCATGCATCTGGGCGGCGACCCAGCGGGTCAGCCCCGGCCGGTAGGTGCGGTAGAGCTGGTCGAAGGCGTCGCGGTCGCCGGCGTGCAGCCGGGCGACGAGAGCGACGTCGGCGCCCGCGGCGCGGCTGCGGTGTGAACTGGTGGTGGAGCCCATGACGGGATCCCCTTTCGGTGAAAGGTTTTGCCGGAACCCGGGCCGGCCTGTCGGCCGTGCCCGGGGTGCGCAGGATTGCGCCGTGAATGGCCGGGCAACGGCCATAGGGTCGTGCAGACAAGCAGGCGGGTCAGCGGCGTGACGCGGGCTCAGCTCGCGTGGTGTTCACCGCGGCGCGAGGCGAAGGCGCGGGAGACGTCCCGTGCGGACGGCAGAGCAGGGTCGCCTCGCCCTGCGTGTGTACCCCTCGGCCGGGTCGGGGCGCCGGCCGGCGCGGGTGTGGCGGGCGGCGGTGACGGGCTGCAGGATCGCCTCGTGGTCACCGCACTGGTCCACGCCGGACAGTCCTGTCGGTGTGTTCAGGAGTCGGGTTGCCCGATGACGGGCTGGGCGCGTGGGTCGTGCGCGTAGCCGGGCTCCCACGGGAACCTGCCCTGCGGGTCGGGCCAGACGACCTGTTGCAGCCGGACCCGGTCGGTGCCGTAGCGGTCGTACGCGGCGCCGGGATACAACACGTCGGTGGCGGGCCCGTCGATGATGACCGCGTCGTAGCCGGCCAGGAGGAAACTGATGCGCTGCCCGTGGCCGAACCGTAGACCTTGGTCGAGGACCAGCCCGGCCAGGTCGTTGAGCAGCGTGTGCGCAACGCGCGGTGGCAGACCTGCGATGATCAGCTCCGGGAGGTCGTGGCCGGTCAGCCCGACGGTGTAGGCGAACGGGGTGCCCGGGTCGTCGTCGGTGGGCATCACCATGGTCACCGACCAGCCCACCCGGTCGATGTGCTCGTCCTGGCGGCGACGCAGGTCATCGAACTCATCCATCACCCCTCCGTCGGTTCCGCCGGGCCGGACTCCGGCGCAGGATTGGCCAGTGCGGATGGGTCCTGCGCCGTGGCCGGGCCGTCGGCGCGCTCGGGCAGGTCCGGATCCCAGGCCAGCCGATGGTCCACCGTGGCGTAGCAGGCGCGGCAGGACAAGGCGCCGTCGTCGACGGTGATGGTCACGGTGGCGGCGCAGCACGGCGTGACGTACATCGGCCACGGGTCGGTGACGTACGGCAGGCCACGCCGGTCGTAACGGATCCGCTCCGAGCGGATCTGGCCGGGACGGGTGGCGCGAAGACCGTAGCTGGCGGTGGAGACCAGCCGGCCGTGCCGGCGCGCCGCGGTGATGGCGCCGGCCTGGTCCTTGCGATCAAACAGCGGCCGGCCGGCGGTGTCGCGGCCGACCCACCGGCCGTCCTCCACGGCGATGGCGCCGCGCGGCTGACCGTCGGCGTCGGTGAGCAGGAACATGGGTTCTCGCAACGACACGGTGCCCTCCTCGGACGTCGTGGGTGCGACGGTTGGGCGTTGACCGGCCGCCGTCGACGGGTGCTGCGTTGGCGAACTCGGCGACCGGTGGGCGTTCGCCACAGGGGTGTTCGCCGAAGAGAGGTTTGCTGTCAGCTTGGAGAGGGCGTCGACGACGATGGTGTCGCGTATCGACGAGCTGGGTACCTCGGCGGTTGTGAGGGCGGCGTCGCTCGCGCCGCGGACCCGCAGCACCGTAGTAGCGGCCGTCGATATCCATCGCGGTCAAGACGCGGACCTCGGCGTCGGCCATCGCTGGCACCGCGTTGAGGTCGCCGGGCTGGTAGCCGGCGAAGCCGCGGGTGGCCCACCCTTCGCAGCAGAACGCGAACCCGATCAGGGTGCGGCCATGCTCGCCCAGCCAGTCAGGCAACCATTCAGGTGCGTCCACCGTGGTCAGGGTGTGGGTGAGCGCCTGCAACACGACCGGGACGGGCAGGTTGTGCCCGGGCCGGTGCGGGTCAGGGATTCGCCAGGTCGCGGGATCCAGGGGGAACGGATCAATCTCGATAGTGCGGTCGGCGCCTTTGGCGGGTCCGTCGAACAGGCCGAGCAGCACGGGGCCGGCGTCCCAGCCGCCCTGCTCGGCGACCGACTCGGTATGTACAAGGGCGCCGCCCAGCGCGTGCACGGTACTCGGTTTCATCACGGTGAGGTCCTCCTTGAGGGTGTGCCGGTTCCCGTGGTTCGGCCAGGTGAAGTCGGTCAGCGGGAAACGCGCAACGGGCAGGTTGGCCGGCTGCCGGTGCAGCCGTGCCTGCCATTGGCGAGCCGGTCGGTAGGGCCGGCCGTCAGACCGGGGTCCACGGCCACAGGTACGCGCCGACGCTGTAGTGGCCGTCCGGGTCGGGGTACACCCGGTCGATCTCCCGCTCCCGGGTCTGCACACCGTCGTCGTGCTCGACCAGTACGACGAGCACGTCGCCGTCGAAGCGCAGCACGGCGAGTTCGCCGGGCATGCTGGCGAGGTTGACCACGGCGAGGTCAGTCGCCATCTCCTCGACGGTGCGGCGGTCGAAGCGGGCCAGCACGTCGTCGCCGCGCACGGTGTAGCCGTCGGCGACCAGCGCCGGGTAGCCGATGCCGGCGACCGCCGCGGCGGTGACCAGCGCCGGCCGCCACGTGGCCTGCGGTGGGCCGATCTGATCGCGGTGGCCGAGCAGATGGATCGCGTCGGGGCCGATGCGATATCCGGTGATGGCGTCCAGGTCGATGGCGACCCAGTGCGCGCCGGTGTGCCGTCCCTCGCGCAGCAGGTCGATGACGGGAGGTCGCCCGCTGGCGCTGTCGAGCGGAACGTAGGCGGTGTCACCGCCGGCGCCGGTGGCGCCTGGGGTCGTGCCGGTGGTGTGGTGTTTCCAGGTTCGCGCCACGGCGGTGTGGTGTTGTCCGTCTTCGTCGTACCAGTGCGGTACGCCGTTGGAGGACAACGCGACGCCGTCTCCGGTGTCGGCGGTCCAGATCAGGGCTGGGCGCACCGGGAGACCGTCGCGCAGATTCGGAGTGGTGACGCCGTGGTCCGGGCAGGCCATGGCGTGCTCGGCGATCGTTATCTGGAGGTCGTTGAGGTCTTTGCTGGTCAGGCGTGATGTGGCGCTGTCGGGGATGTGAGGCACGCTGGGTTGCTGTGCGGCAAGATGTCGTGGTGACCACGTCGCCCCCGGTTGCCGGTGCCGCTCGCCCAGCACCGGGTGCCGTGCTTGAAGCGGTGTTGGAGCGGATCACCTACGCCAACGAGGAGACCGGCTACACCATTGCCCGAGTCGCCACCGACCGGTCCGGCACGGACCTGTTGACCGTGGTGGGGTCGCTGCTGGGGGTGCAGCCGGGTGAGAGTCTGCGGCTGGTGGGCCGGTGGGGGTCGCACCCGAAGTATGGGCGGCAGTTCGAGGTGCACTCGTTCACTACGGTGCTGCCGGCCACGGTGCAGGGCATCGAACGCTACCTCGGATCTGGGTTGATCAAAGGGATTGGGCCGCGGATGGCGGCTCGGATCGTCGGGCACTTCGGCGCGGACACGCTTCGGGTGATCGAGGAGGAGCCGGGGCGGCTGGTGGAGGTACCGGGCCTGGGGCCGAAACGCACGACGATGATCGGCACGGCGTGGGAGGAGCAGAAGGCCATCAAGGAGGTGATGGTCTTCCTGCAGGGCGTGGGGGTGTCCACCTCGTTGGCGGTGCGGATCTACAAGAAGTACGGGGATGCGTCGATCTCGGTGGTGCGCAACGAGCCGTACCGGTTGGCCGCCGATGTGTGGGGCATCGGGTTCCGTACCGCGGACACCATCGCCCAGGCCGTCGGGATCCCGCATGACAGTCCACAGCGGGTACGGGCCGGCATCCAGTACACCCTGTCCGAGGCGGCTGACAACGGCCACTGCTACCTGCCCGAGCCCAACCTGGTCGCCGACGCCGCCGAAGTCCTGAAGGTATCCGCCGATCTGGTACGGACCTGCCTGGACGAGCTCGCCGCAGCCGATGGGGTGGTGCGCGAGCCGGTGCCCAACCCCAGCACCGACGGAGCGAGGATCCCGGCGGTGTACCTGGTGCCGTTCCACCGCGCCGAAACCTCTCTCGCCGCGAGTCTGCTGCGACTGCTGACCACCTCGGCCGATCGGATGCCCGCCTTCGCCGCCGTGGACTGGGCCAAGGCGCTGGCTTGGCTGCGCACCCGCACCGGCGCGGACCTGGCCGAGGAGCAGGAGCAGGCGGTGCAGCTGGCGTTGACGGCCAAGGTGGCGGTGCTGACCGGCGGGCCGGGCTGCGGTAAGTCGTTCACCGTCAGGTCGATCATCGCCCTGGCTGCGGCGAAACGGGCGAAGATTGTGCTCGCGGCGCCGACCGGACGGGCCGCGAAGCGGCTGACCGAGCTGTCCGGGCACCCGGCCACCACCGTGCACCGGCTGCTGCAGCTGCGCCCCGGTGGGGAGCCGTCCTTCGACCGGGACAATCCGATCGAGGCCGACCTGGTCGTGGTCGATGAGTCGAGCATGCTCGACCTGGTCCTGGCCAACAAGCTGGTCAAGGCCGTGCCGCCCGGTGCGCATCTGCTGCTGGTCGGCGACGTCGACCAGTTGCCGTCGGTGGGTGCCGGGGAGGTGCTGCGCGACGTGCTGGCGGCCGAGAGCATTCCCCAGGTGCGGCTGATGAAGA
>Ga0075421_100009650_pt1 | contig 11905 bp, 5 predicted proteins | sample SoiMetdeltSBSDD5_FD_75292 | JGI IMG/M metagenome (GOLD analysis project Ga0075421, IMG submission 75292) | Bulk soil microbial communities from a Populus tree surrounding site in Tennessee, USA - Soil MetaG P. deltoides SBSDD5 | ecosystem: Environmental > Terrestrial > Soil > Tree plantation...
TGCTCGGTGGTTCGCATCTTTCGGACGAGCGTGTAGGCCGTCCCGCTCGCCAGCGCGCCCATGAGCGCGATACCCACATCGGTGAGGCTCGTCGCCGACACGACGGCGCCGAAGAGCGCCGGCGGTTGCGCGATGAACACCACGCCGACGAGGCTCGTCACGAGGCAGATGACTTCCGGGGCGCGGAGGTGTTCTTTCAGGATCACCGCGGCGAGGACAGTCGCGAACACCGGATTCATGTTCTGAATCAGCGTCGCCTCGCCGAGGGGCAGGTGGAGGATCGAGTAGAAGAAGCACGTCAGCGCGATCGAGCCGAGTGTGCCGCGAACGATCAGCAGCCGGCGCTGCGTTCCCCACGGTGAGATCCCGAGTCGGTCGAGCGCCCACCAGCTCAGCGCGAGCGTGATCACGCCGCGAAACAGCACGATCTCCATGCTGCCAAGCCGGCGGCCGGCGATCTTCACGAGCAGGCCCATCACGCTGAACCAGAATGCGCCGACGGCCATCGCCCTGATGCCGGGCGAGATCGCGCGGCGGCGAGTGAGTGTGGGTTCAGCGGGAATGGCCACGCCAGAAAAGCTATTGTCGTCCGGCCGGGCGACCTATCGCGTCAACGCACCCCTCGGATGCACGGGGGCACTGCGCCGGGTCGAACAGAACCGGCGTCAGAAGTCGACGCTCGCGCCGACACCTTCGGTCTGGGCGCGCCGATAGACCTGCCATGCCGCGACCAGATCCTGAAACGCCAGACCGACGGTTCCGAAGATGGTGATCTGGTCGTCCCGCGTCCGACCGGGCTTCACGCGGGCGATGACCTCGCCCAGCTCCGCATGAATGGCGTCGCCACCGAGCCCCGCGCCGGCAATCGCGCCCATACTGGTAGCCAGGTCGCGATCGTCGCAGACGAACAGCGAGCCGGCAATGAGGCCGGCATCGACCTCCCCCTTTGCAGGCTCATCGGCGCCCACGGCCGTAATGTGGACGCCATCTCGCACCATGCTGCGCGAGATGAAGGGCGTCTTGGACCACGTGGCCGTGATGATGACGTCGGCGTCGCGGACCGCCTCGGCGACGTGGTGACGCACCGCAACCTCGATACCTAACGCCGGTCCCACGCGGGCGGCGTAGGCTTCGGCCCGCTCGGGGATCGTGTCGACGACGTCGACGCGCTCGACGCGGCGGACGTGCTGGAGCGCCCGGACCTGCGCCTCACCCTGAACGCCGGCGCCAATGACAGCGACACGTGGCGTGTCCTTTCGGGCGAGGACATCCGCGGCGACCGCCCCCGCGAGCGCCGTTCGCTCGGCCGTGATGACGACGGAATCCATGATGGCGAGGACGGTCCCGGTCTCGAGATCGGCGAGGTTGATCGAGCCGACGACGCTCCGCGCCGCGCCGGGGATCTTCGTGTTCACCTTCACGGTGAAGGCCGGGATACCCTCGATGAGCCCCGGAAAGACGACCATCACGGTCCGTCCGCCGGGTCCGGGAAGACGCGATCCGGCGCGCTGGGCGGCAACGGTTCGGCGAGTCGAGTACTCCGCGAACGCGTGACGCAGCGACCGCAGGAGCGCTTCGCGGTCGAGGAGCTGACGCACGTCGGCAGCCGAGAGGATCAATGTGGGCACGCCGCAAACTAGCGGGTCGAGGGCCGAGCGTGTCGTCGTCGAGCGATGGGCCTGGAGAACTTGTGGCCGACTCGCGCGCGATGGAGCTTTGGTGCGTCCCGCGTCAGCCACCGACCAGCAACCCAGCGACCCGCCGTTCACAGAGTGCATCGTTTTCCCTGGGAGCGATACAGCGACGAGCGTCTGCTCAAGGTCCGTCTCAAGGATCTGGGTGTGACCATCGAGGGGACCTGGCTGGAAGGGTGCGTGGCCCAGCTGCACGAGGAGCTTGACGCGCGCTCGATCGCCCTCAAGCCGCACGTGTGGCTCTCGGATGAATGGTTCTCGCCGGGCGGCGTGCCCGGCTTCGCCGTTCCGTTCTACCTCGCGCATCCGCGGCTGCGGCGTCTCGAGCGCAGTCAGATTCTCGACGTCGAAGGCGCGTCCCGCACGGAGTGCATGCGGATCATGCGGCACGAGACGGGGCATGCGATCCAGCACGGCTACCAGCTGCACCGTCGCCGGAAGTGGCAGGAGCACTTCGGGAAGTCGTCGACGAAGTATCCCGAGTACTATCGGCCGAATCCATCGAGCAAGCGCTACGTGCAGCACTTGCGCCTGTGGTACGGCCAGTCGCATCCGGATGAGGATTTTGCGGAGACGTTCGCGGTCTGGCTGCGTCCGCGGTCCGACTGGCGGACGCGTTATGCAGGGTGGCCGGCCCTCAAGAAGCTCCGCTACGTCGATTCGCTGATGAACGAGATCTGCGCGCAGAAGCCGACGGTCTCGTCGCGCCGCGTCCTCGAGCCGCTGACCAAGCTCACGAAGACACTGGCGCAGCATTATGAGTCGCGGCGCGAGAAGTACACGGTGAAGTTCCCGAACACGTACGACGCGGACCTGAAGCGCCTGTTCTCCGACGAGCCGCGACACCGCCGGTACGAGACGGCCGCGCGGTTCCTCCGTCGGAACAAGGGCGAGATTCGCCGCCTCGTCGCGAAGTGGACGGGCGAGTTCCAGTACACGCTGCAGCTCGTGCTCGAAGACATGATGGGCCGGTGCAAGGACCTTCGACTGCGCGCCGTCGGACCGGAACGCCAACTTCTCACGGACTTCTGCGTGCTCCTCACGGTGAAGACCATGCACTTTCTCTACAGCCAGGGACGCCGCGACTGGATCGCGCTATGAGAAAGCTTCGTGTCCTGGGGCTGATGCACCCCGAGCTCGTGCCGCCGGACGATGCGGCAGAACGGGATGAGAAGGAGCGGTTCGACTGGAAGACCGAGTGGGATGTGTGCCGGACGCTCCGCGAGATGGGGCACGATGTCCGCGCGTTAGGCGTGCAGGACGAGCTGCTGCCGATCCGCGACGCGGTGCAGGAGTTCGAGCCCCACGTGGTCTTCAATCTGCTCGAGGAGTTCCACGGCAACGTCCTGTTCGACCACAACGTCGTCAGTCTGCTCGAGCTGCTGCGCGTGCCGTACACAGGGTGCAATCCGCGCGGGATGATGATCTCGCGCGAGAAGGCGCTGTCGAAGAAGCTCCTCGTCTACCACCGGATTCGCGTGCCGGCGTTCCACGTGTTCCCGTTCGGCCGCAAGGTCAGGCGCCCGAAGCAGCTCGAGCTGCCGCTGTTCGTGAAGAGCCTGACCGATCACGCGTCGTTAGGTATCGCGCAGGCGTCGCTCGTGAAGTCCGACGAGGAGCTCGCCGAGCGGGTGGCGTTCGTGCACCGGCGCCTCGGCTCCGACGCGATCGCCGAGCAGTTCATCGAGGGACGCGAGATCTACGTCGGCGTGATCGGGAACGACCGACTGACGGCGCTCCCGCCGCGGGAGCTCGTGTTCGAGAAAGCCCCCGACGGTGCTCCGCTCATCGCGACGGCGCGGGCGAAGCACGACCTCGACTATCAGAAGCGACACGGGATCGACCAGCGTGCGGCAGAGGATCTGCCGGACCCCGTGCGCGCGGGGCTCGAGCACCTCGCCAAGCGCATCTATCGCACGCTCGAGCTCACGGGCTACGCCCGCCTCGACTTTCGGCTCCGGCCGGACGGAACTCTCTACTTCCTGGAGGCGAACCCCAATCCCGAGATCGCGTTGGGCGAGGAGTTCGCGTCGGCGGCGCAGGAGGCGGGGATCGAATACCCGGAGCTGCTGCAGCGGATCATCAATCTCGGGATGAGAGGAACGGCACCCGAATAACTGCTGGCTGGGTGCTGGTGCTGGGTGCTGGGTGCTGGTGCTGGGTGCTGGGTGCTTGTGCTGGTGCTGGGTGCCGGGTGGTCATCAGTACGAAGCCCCGGGATGCTCATGTGGCATCCCGGGGCTTCGTACTTCTGTTCCCCGTTCCCTCTTCCCCGTTCCCTCTTCCCCGTTCCCGCGTTCGACGGGCCGAAGGCCCCGTCGAACGCTAATGCCCGTTGCGATCGAGCTGGCCGCGAACCTCGCCGCCGGGGTAGTCGCCCGGGCCTGTATTCTGCGGCGCGACACCGTCGTTCGTGTGCACGTTCACGTACGTGTTGCCGGCCGCGATCGCGGCCACGAGCGCCGAGAGCGGCTGGTTGGCCAGCGCGCCACGGAGGTTGGCCGCTGTGAACGTCCCCTGCGCCAGCAGGCCATGATGCTCCCCCGTGGGTCCGGTCAGCGCCGTCGTCGCCGTCACCGACGGGAACAGCCACACCACGATCCCGCCGTTCACGCCCTTCGGCGCCATGTGAATGTGCGCCTGCACCACGTTCGAGATGTCGTTCACGACGAGCACGAAGTCCATCGACTGCCCATCCTTCGACAGACGCACGTGCGCCTGACCATGGGCCGGGCTCTGGACCGTGATGTTCGGCGTCACGTTCGTGATGAGCGGCTCCTCGTCGCTCGAGAGCATCGTCAGGATCAGCCGCTGCTCGCCGTTGTCATTGCCAAATCCCGCGCGATCCTGCGACGCCCCGCCCGTCACGACCGCCCCAGTGAGCCGAGGTGCCGTCGTCGATGACGACGACGCGTCGGTACAGCCGAGCAGCAGTGCCGCCCCCATCAACGAGTAGATCCTGCGCATACGCGTACCTCCAGGGTGTGATTGGATGCGTCCCGCCGGGTACGTGAGCGCCACTCGGGACCAACCGCAAGCCTCGGTCGGTGAATGGTCGGGTGCATCACGCCGAAGGCAGCGTCACGCCTGCGAATGGCAGCGGGCAGGTTGACCGAGCATTGGTTGCGAGCTCAAGCTTTCGCGAAGTCGATGTATCCCTTCGCGACATCGACGTCGATCAGGCGAACCTCCAATCGATCGCCAACGTCGAGCCCGCGCTCGCCTCGCATGATCCGTCCCTCGGCCGGGGGATGGATGAGCCGCGCATACGTGCCGTTCTGGTTCACGCCCGTCACGATCGCCTCGAACTGTTCGCCTACCCGGCGCGCGAGCAGTGTGGCCGCGATGACCTTCCGCATCGTCCGCTCGACCTTTCGCGCGGCGCTCTCCATGAGCGTGCATCGCTTGGCGATCTCGTCGAGCTCATCGGCGGTGTACGGCACGGGTGCACTCGCCAGCGTTGCCTTCACCAGACGCTGCATGACGAGGTCGGCATACCGCCGGTTCGGCGCTGTCGTGTGGGAATAGTCGTCCACCGCGAGCCCGAAATGCCCTTCCTCGCCATCCGGCTCCCAGGGCCGCTCGACCGTGTACTCACCCGCGCCGAGGAGCTTCACGACCGAAAGCGAAAGATCCGGGAACGAGTCCGGTTCCGCGGCGCGGCGTCGTTGCAGAAACTCCGACAGCGCGAGCGAGCTCGGGGAGTCGGGCAACGTGTCTCCGTTCTGCCTCGCCAGCTCGACGAGACGAGGCCACCGCCGCGGAGCCGTCACGACGCGGCGAATCGACGGAATGCGACGCGCCTCGAGGAACCCGGCGATGGCGACGTTCGCGGCAATCATGAAGTCCTCGATCAGCTCACGCGCCCTGTTCTTTCGAGTCACCGTGATGTCGACGACTTCGCCTGACGACGACGTGACGGGCCGCGCCTCGATCGTCTCGAGGTCGAGGGCGCCGCACTCGTGGCGTCGCGTGCGCAGCCGACGCGCGACCTCGTCCTGCAGGCGCACCTGATCCGCCAATCCATCGATGGCTGTGAGCTCCGCTGGCGCCGAAGCGGCTCCGGCCAGCCATTGTCCGATGTCCTCGTACACGAGCTTCGCATGGTTGACGATGCGGGCGCGATACGCGCTGACGTCGTGCACCGTGCCGTCCCTCGCAATCACCAGATCGACGACCACCACCAATCGCTCGGCCGCCTCCATGAGGGACGTGAGGTCAGTCGACAGCTCTTCGGGCAGCATCGGGAACGTTTCGACGCCGGTGTAGAGCGATGTCGTGTTCGCGACAGCCCGGGCATCGATCGCCGACCCTTTCGGCACGAGGTGGTCGACATCGGCAACGCCGAGGCGTAGTCGCACCGCTCCGTCACCAACTTCCTCGCACACCTCGACCTGATCGAGGTCGCGGGTCTCCCGGTTGTCGATCGATGACCAGAGCATCGATCGCAGGTCGCGTACGTCGGGGTCGTTCGCGCTCCGGCTCGCGCTTTCGTCGAGGCGCGCAACCTCCGCCTTCACGTCGGCCGAGAAATCGGAGACGAAGCCGCCCTCTTCGGCGACCTGGCGAGCGCGCTCGCGGAGATCGGACGCGGGAACGTGCGCGGTTGCGGGTCGGGGCTGAGACATGCGGTAGAGTATACGCGTGACCGGTGTACATGCTGGACGGGTGCGTGTACGCAGGCAATGTTTGAGAACGCGGCGCATGCGCGCCGCCCGGCCGGACCAGGAGCTTCGATGATTCAGCTCGCCCGCACGCTCGCGATCGCCGCTGCCCTCTCGGCCGGCGTAGGACCCATTGCCACGGCCCAGCGGCCTCGGGCCGGTGGGGGCGTCATGGGAGGCACTGCCGGTACCGTGTCCCAGCCGCCGCGCCCGTCGGCCGGCTCGCCATCGAGCCGTGGGACGATCTCGGTGCCGAGGGGTCCGTCGGCAGCGAGCCCTCGGAGTGGCGGGGTGCCGAGGATCGTGACTCAGCCCGCCCGGCGTCCCGGCTCGCGCCCCGCGTACATGGGCGGCGGGATCAACAACCGCTCGACCGGCGGCTCGACGTATGGAACGAGCACGTACGGAACCGGATCGTACGGAAGCTACCCGCGCGGTAGCACGCGGTACCGCCGGCCCCCGTACAGTCGATGGGGAGTTGGCGCCGGGTGCGCGTATGGGTGCTTCCGACTCGGCGCAGGCGTGAGAACGGGGAGCTTCTTCGGCTCGTTCTATTTCGGATACCCGTTCGCCGTGCCCATCTACCTTCCGTACATCGTCGAGACGACGACGTACGTCCGGCACGACGAGCCGGCCTACGATTCGTACGACACGCGCGCGGATCTCCCGGCAGAACCAGGTCGCGCGGCCTCGAAGCTGATCGTCGTCGGCGGCGGCACCGGTGGCGGTGATGCGCTCACTGTCGAGACGCTGGGCGACAGCGTGCGTCTGAGCTGGCTGGCCGCAGGGCGATCGGCCCGCGAAGTGAAGCTCTTCGTCGCCGACTCGGCGCGGCGCGAGCTTGCCGCGCGCACAGCGAGTCCATCGGCGCCGGTGGCGACGTTCGAGATCGTCACGCTGTCCGCGCCAGTCGCATTCGCGGGCGTCTCGGTCACGTTTACCGACGGCGTCACCACGACCACGGTCGTGCCGTACCAGCACGCCGGGAGCGCTCGGCGTTAGGCATCCGCAGACGGGGTTGTCGGCAGTAACGACGAAAGCCAGATTCGTCGCGCCGTAACACCAGCTGTATGACGACCCCTACCCCTCCCGCGCCCACGATCGCCACGGGCTCGCCGGCGGTTTCCGCCGACGGCCGCATTGCCGCATCCATCGACGCATGGAAGCGGAAGCTGCTCGACCTGTCGAAGCGCAACCGCGCGCTCAACTTCCGCGCGACACGCGTGTCCACGGTGGCGATCGTCGACGAGCATCCGGCCGAGATCTTCCGGCTGCTCTACCTCGCCGAGCGTGAGATGCGGTTCACGGCGACGGAGGTCGCGCCCGATGACGTCGCAGCCGCCAATGCACCGGCCATCGAGCCCGCGACTGCGGGCGATCCCGGTGTCGACGTCGACGCCGAGACGGCGCCGCAGCCGGAGTTCGTGCCGTACGACGCCGCATCGCTCGACGATCGGCACACCGACGAGTTCCTGCAGACGACAGCTGCACCAGAAGCGCTCGACCGATCGCTGCGTCGCCTCGACGAGCAGGCGCGGCTGGCCATCGAGGAGCAGGGCGTCAACACGCTCTTCCTCGCGCTCGGGATGCTGCGCTATACCGAGGAGGAGGCGTCGGAGCAGGTATTCAATGCGCCGATCGTTCTGTTGCCGGTGCAGCTGACGCGAAAGTCTGCGCGGTCGGGATATCGCGTCCGCGCTGCCGACGACGACCCGGTGATCAACCCGGCGCTCGCCGAGTATCTGAGGCTGGATTTCGGCATCGCGCTGCCCGAGCTACCCGACTCGGCGAGCATCGCCGATGACTACGATCTGCAGACGCTCTACTCGGCGGTCTCGCAGGCGATCGCGACGCGACGCGGCTGGACGGTGACGACCGATGTCGTGCTGGGGCTCTTCTCGTTTCAGAAGTTCGTGATGTACAAGGACCTCGAGGCGAATGCGCCGGCGGTCGCGGCACACCGCCTGGTGAGGCAGCTCGTCGGCCGCGAGGGTGACCGGGTCATCGGGCTGCCCGACGATGTGCGCCGGCTCGATCTCGATCGCGAGTTCGCGCCCGAAGCGACGGCGCAGGTCGTCGACGCCGACTCGAGCCAGCTGCGCGCCATCGCCGGTGTCGCGCGCGGGTACGATCTCGTGCTCGAGGGACCTCCCGGCACGGGCAAGTCGCAGACGATCACGAATCTCATCGCCCAGGCACTCGGTGGCGGCAAGTCGGTGTTGTTCGTGGCCGAAAAGATGGCGGCGCTCGACGTGGTGCACTCGCGGCTCGTGCGGGCGGGCCTTGGCGAGTTCTGCCTCGAGCTGCATTCGACGAAGGCGAACAAGCGCGGTGTGATGCGGAGTTTGGCGGCGGCGATCGACGCGTCGCTTCAGGCCGCGGCCACCGCGCTGCCTGCCACGACGGCACTGCCGTCCGTGCGCGCGGCGCTGACCGACTACGTGCGCGCAGTGCACACGCCCCATGGCACGTTAGGCATGACGCCGTTCGAGGCCTACGGCGCGCTGGCCCCGGTACGAGGACCGGAATCCGATGGGTCATCCGACCGAGGCGTGCCGTTCGCCACGCCGGCCATCCCGCGGCTTCGTTATACCCGCCGCGTCGATGACGTCACGCGTCAGGCGCTCGACACCACCGTGCGCGAGGTGCGAGAGCTCGCGGCCGCCGCGGCCGGCGTCGGCGATCCGACCCGTCACGCCTGGCGCGGCGCGGCGAAGACGCTGTACACGGAAGACGACATCGCGGCCGTGCGCGCGCTGGCCGAGCGGCTCGCTCGCGAGATCGGCGACGTGCGTCGTCAGGCGGAGGATGTGGCGACGGCCTTCGGCTTGCCGCCGATTCGCACCGCCGCAGACGTCGACATCGCCGACCGTATTGCGTCGGTGATGAGCCGCTCCCCCGGCGCCGCGGCGAGCGTGCTGGCGAGCAGCGCCTGGAACGAGGCGCCACCCGACGTCCTGCGGATCATCGAGCGTGGACGCGACGCGGCACGTCTGCGCGCGCACGCCGAAGCGATCTTCTCGCCGTCGGTATTCGACCAGGAGCACGCGTCCGACATCGCGTACGTCGAGCGAAAGGCGGAAGGCGTGTTCGGCTTCCTCGCCGTCCTCGACGGTCGGTGGCGCGCCATCCGGGCGCGCTGGAACGGCTACCGGCTGCCAACCTATCGGCCAACGCTGCTCGATCAGGCCGCGGAGCTCGAGCAGGTCGACCGGCTGGCGGCAGAACGGAAGGCGATGGCGGACTCGGACGGCCGGGCCCGCGATGCGTTTGGCGCGCTGTGGCAAGGCGAGCGGTCATCGTGGGACACGCTCGAGGCGTACGTCCGCTGGGTGATCGAGTTCCGAAGCTGCGTGACGCGCTACGGCCTGGGCGACACGGCGATCGCGGTCGCGACCCAGCGCTCGCCTAACGTGGATCGGGTCCACGCGCTGCGCGATGCCACGGCCGACACGCTCGCCACTCTGGCTGAGCTTCGCCGCGTCATCGGCTGGCCGAACGACTATCTGTCGGCGAGCGCGTTCGACGACATCGAGGCGCGCGCTACGGCACTCGCGGCCAACGCCGGCGCCGGACCGCGCTGGGCCGCATTCGAGGCCGCGCGTCAGACGGTTTCCGGCGGGATCGCCTCGGAAGCGCTCGACGACGCCATGCGCGGCACAGTGCCGTTCGGTCTGCTGCCTGACGCGTTCGTCCGCGCGTTCTACATGAAGTGGCTGTCGGAAGTGGTACAGGCACGTCCTCCGCTCGCGCGGTTCGATGCCCTCACGCACGAGCAGCGCGTCGCCGATTTCCGGCGCCTCGACGCGGAGGTGCTCGTGGAGAACCAGCGCACGCTCATCGCGAGCTTGCGCGAGCGCGCGCAGGAGCGTCTGCAGGAGCCGAGGGCACGCGAGGCGCTGCCGTTTCTCCAGCGCGAGATGGCAAAGCAGCGGAACCACAGCCCCCTGCGAAAGACGCTGCGCCACGCGGAGTCGGCCATCCGCGCCATCAAGCCATGCTTCCTCATGAGCCCCTTGTCCGTCGCGCAGTATCTGGCGGGCGGGGAGCCGGCGTTCGACGTCGTGATCTTCGACGAGGCATCGCAGCTTCCGTCGGAGGACGCGATCGGCGCGATCGCGCGCGGGCGCCAGCTGGTCGTCGTCGGTGACCCGAAGCAGCTGCCGCCGACGAACTTCTTCATGGTCGCCACGTCGCCTGACGCGGCGCCGACCGCCGACGACGGCACCCCGCTGTACAGCGATGCGGAGAGCGTGCTCGAAGAGTTCATGGGGGCGGGCGTGCCGATGAGCCGGCTCCGATGGCATTACCGCAGCGCGCACGAGAGCCTCATCAGCTTCTCGAACGTCTCGTTCTACGACGCGGACCTGTTCACGTTTCCGAGCACCGAGACGAGCACGTCGTCGGCCGGCCTGCAATTCGAGTACGTCGACGGCGCGACGTACGAGGGCAAGGGGCTCAACTCGGCCGAGGCACGCCGGGTGGCCGACGCGGTGGTCGCGTTCGCGCGCGTGCAGCTCGCGCAGCGCGCTCGCGGCCTGCCCACCGAGTCGTTAGGTGTCGGGACATTCAACCTGCGCCAGCAGCTGGCCGTGCAGGACGAGCTCGAGCTTCGGCGACGCGAGGACCCGTCGATCGAGCCGTTCTTCGAGCGGTCGCTCGCGGAGCCGTTCTTCGTCAAGAATCTCGAGAACATTCAGGGCGACGAGCGCGACGCGATCTTCCTGAGCGTGACCTACGCGAAGGCGGCGGATGGCATCCTCCGCTACAACCTCGGCGCACTGAACGGCGAGAACGGATGGCGCCGGCTCAACGTGCTGACGACGCGGGCACGGCGCTGCATGCGTGTGTTCTCGTCCATTCGCGCGAGCGACATCAATCCCGCCAGTGCGACGTCCGCCGGGCCGCGGTTGCTCCGGGAGTTCCTCGACTACGCGGAGCACGGTCGTCTCTCGGTGCCTGGGGGCGCGAGCGCGGGCGCCGTCGAATCGCCATTCGAGCTCGAGGTGATGCGCGCGCTCGAGCACCGCGGACTCACGGTCGTGCCACAGGTAGGCGTCGCCGGCTATCGAATCGACCTCGGCGTCATCGATCCGGCGGAGCCGGGCCGGTTCGTCTGCGGCATCGAGTGCGACGGCGTCGCCTACCATGCGTCGGAGACGGCGCGCGACCGCGACCGCCTTCGGCAGCAGGTGCTCGAGGCACGCGGATGGACACTGCTTCGCGTGTGGTCCACGGACTGGTTCAAGGATCGACCTGGCCAGGTGGAGCGCGTGGTACGGCTGGTCGAAGAGGCTCGCGCACAGGCTCGCGCGCGTCACGTCGAGCCGGTGACGGATGCGATGCCGGCCGACGCGCCGCCGACCCCGCCAGCCGAGACGACGAGCCCGGTGCCACCGGCCCGGGAGGCAGAAAGTGGCAACGCGTCCGTGACCGCGTATCGCTTCGCCGTCGGCGAGGGTCGGTATGCAGATCGGGATCTCCTCACGGAGCCGCCGTCGACACTCGCGGACGCCATCGCCGCCGTCGTCGAGGTCGAATCACCCG
>Ga0075421_100009651_pt1 | contig 11904 bp, 5 predicted proteins | sample SoiMetdeltSBSDD5_FD_75292 | JGI IMG/M metagenome (GOLD analysis project Ga0075421, IMG submission 75292) | Bulk soil microbial communities from a Populus tree surrounding site in Tennessee, USA - Soil MetaG P. deltoides SBSDD5 | ecosystem: Environmental > Terrestrial > Soil > Tree plantation...
GAGTCAGATACCCGACGGCGACGTCGGGCATCAGCTCAATCGCACGGTCGAGATCCGCGATCGCCGCCCGGTAGTCGCCGCTCTCGTAGCGCGCGTAGCCGCGGTTGAAGTAAGTGGCGCCCTGTTGCGGTCGCAGGGCGAGGGCGCGGTCGAAATCGGCGAGCGCCCCGGCGAGGTCGCCCTTGGCCTGCAAGGCGATGCCGCGATTGTTGAAACTTTCGGGGTCGCGCGGGCTGATCTCGATGGCGCGGTTATAGTCGGACAGCGCCCCGTCGACGTCGTGGCGCGCCAGCCGCGCCGCGCCGCGGTTGATGTACGCGTCGGCGAGCCGCGGGTTGAGGGAGATCGCCCGGTCGTAGTCGGCCATCGCGCCGTCGACGTCACCGCCGCGGTAGCGGGCGAGCCCGCGGTTGCAGTAAGCCGGGGCGGCGCGCGGGTCGACGGCCCGGACGCGGTCAAACCCCGTGGCCATGCCCGACGCGGCGCGGCCGAGCCCGTTGAAGATCTCGATGACGCGGGTGAAATCGGCGGCCGCGCCGTCGAAGTCGTTCCGCGAGTACCGCTCCTTGCCGCGCGCGAAGAGGTCTTGGACCTCGCGCGCCGACTGCGCGCGCGCGCCCGAAGCGGCGAGCCAAAAGACGAGCGCGCCTGCCAAGCAACGCATTCCCAGCATCAGCCACCTCCTTGATCCGTCCGCGGGCAACACTTCGCCCGTCGCGGCGAATCCGGCACTCGGATCCGTCCGCTAAGTTCTGAAGATGTGAGGTGATGATCGGGCCGCTCAGGTTCGGTCGCGGCGGTTGAGGACGCGCGCACGAGCCGGAGCCGATCCTTCTCCTACTATGAGGATCTACTGATCGCGTCGCGCGAACGTTCGAAAAAAAACGCCCTTAATGCCTGCGGGCGGCCGGACGGGGCGGGAATTTTTTGCCCGGCTCCAAATATTTTGTTCGCCCCCAAGAACCGGTGCGGCGGGTTCAAAAGGGATTGATTGGGTAGTCATTAGTTGGGAAAACGGATCGATCCGTGGCCAATTCGTCGCGTCCGTCTTATCCGTGTTCCCTCACTCGTTTCGGAGCGCAGTCACCGGATCGACCCTGGTGGCCCGCCGTGCTGGGATGAAACACGCCGCCAGCGCCACCACCCCGAGCAGCAGAGTCGTGGCCAGCAGAGTCGCCACATCGGCCGTCCCCACGCCGAAGAGCAGGCTCGACAGGAGGCGGGTGAGGGCGAACGAAGCCGCCAAACCCATGGTCACCCCGGCAAGGACCATGATCATGCCTTGCCTCATGACCAGATTCATGACCTGGCGCGCCTGGGCGCCCAGCGCTATGCGGATGCCGATCTCGCGCGTCCGCTGCGCGACCGCGAAAGACATGACCCCGTAAATGCCGACGGCCGCGAGCAAGGCGGCCAGGATCGCGAAACCACCGAGCAGCAGCGTCGTGAATCGCTGCGGCGTGATCCGTTCGGAGACCTGGGCTTCCAGCGTCTGGAACGAATGAATCGGCTGGTCCGGATCGATGGCCGCGAGCGCGCCGCGGATTGAGGCCGTCAGACTTGCCGGGTCGCCTGTCTGCGCGCGGACCACCAGCGACATTGACCGCCAGTTCTCCTGCAAATAGGAAAAATACATGTGCGGGGACGATTCTTCACTCAAGCTCCCGTACTTCGCCGCCCCGACGACGCCGACGATCTGCCACGACTTGTTCCACATCTTGGCGTGTTTGCCGATCGGATCCTCACCGGGGAAGAAGAGACGCGCCAGGGTCTCGTCGATGACGACCACTGGTGGCGCGCCACCAACGTCGCGGTCGGTCAAGAATCGCCCAACCCGTAACGGAATTCCCATGGCCCTGAAGTAATCGGCGCTCACCTGGTTGACCGCGGCCAACGGCCGGCGCTCCGGAGCGACCGGCGGATGCTCGTCGACAGTAAAGTGGTTGGTCGCATTCAGGCTGTTGATCATTCCGGCGTAACGCACGTCGGGAGTCGCCGAGACGCGTTCGAGGAATGACTGATAGAAGGCGTTAACCTGCGCGACCTCTTTGTATTTCGCGCTTGACGGATCGACCCTCGCCGTGAGCGCGCCCGCGGGCTCGAAACCCGGGTTGACATGGGCCAGGCGCCAAAAGCTCTTGATCATGAGTCCGGCGCTGACCAGGAGGACGGTCGCCAACGCGACTTCGGCGACGACGAGGATCGAGCGCAGCCGGCTGCGCCCCCCGCCGGTCCTCGCCGATTCCTTGAGCGCCTCGTTGAGATTGATCTTCGAGAGCTCTACTGCCGGGGCCAGGCCGAAGAAGACAGTCGTCAGCAGCGAGAGCCCGAAGGTGAAGCCGAGCGCCGTCGCGTCGAGCTTGAGCACCCCGAGCCTTGAGTTGGCCGCGGCCAGGTATTCAGGCAGCCCGCCCGCCAGAAACTGCATGCCCCAGTTCGCCAACAGCAGCCCGCCCGCGCCGCCCAGCATTGCGAGCAGGGCGCTTTCGACGAACAACTGCCGCGCGATCCGCGCTCGGCCCGCGCCCAGCGCCGAGCGGATCGCCAACTCCCCGCGCCGTGCATTGGCACGCGCCAGCAACAGATTAGCGACGTTGGCGCAGGCGATCAGCAAGACGAATCCGACCGCCGCAAACAGCAGCAGCAACAGCGGGCGAACCTCCTGGGTGAGCATCGCCTGAGGGGCATCGAGGATGGTGCGCACCTCCGAGTCGGGGGCGTTGAAAAACGCGCGTGAAATCGTCTCGGCCTCCGCCCCGGCCTGGGCGATCGACACCCCGGGTTGGCGACGGCCGATTAAGTTCAGGTAGCTGGCCCCACGCTCATGCTCTTCGCCGACGGTCAGGGCCAGCGGAGTCCAGAGATCGGTCTTAGCGTAGAAGCGGAAATCTGCCGGCATGACGCCGACCACGGTGTAGGCCGCGCCATTTAATGTGAGCGCGCGGCCGATGATCTGTTTGTCCCCGCCGAATCGCCTCACCCAGAGTTCGTGGCTCAGCACGACCACGCGATTCCCGCCGGGGCGGTCTTCTTCATCGAGGAAGGTGCGACCGGACTCCGCCGCCGCGCCGAGCAGTGGGAAGAGATTGGCCGAGACCTGATAGCCTTGCAGCCGCTCCGGGTCGCCCGCGCCGGTGAGATTCGCCGGCCAGCCCTTGTTACTGAGCGCCGCGACGCCGGCGAAGACCGTATTCCGGCGCTTCAAGTCGAGGTAGGCCGCCGGCGGGAACGGCCATCTCTCCTCGCCGCCCCGGGTCCGGGAAATCACGACCAGCTCGTCGGCCTTGGCAAAGAGCAACGGCTGAAGTAGGACGGCATTGACCACGCTGAAGATCGCGGTGTTCGCGCCGACCCCCAGCGCCAGCGTGAAGACGGCGACGAGCGTGAAGCCGGGCTTCTTCCGGAGCATTCTCAAACCGAAGCGCAGGTCCTGAAGCATTTCGTCCTCCAATCTTCGCGGCTGCAAGCAGAGCGCATCCCAAAACGCGCCGATACTGCGCCACAGCAAGTCGAGTTTGTGGCGCCAGGTGAGCTTGTCCCACTCGGCGAGCAACAGCTCGCGGTGGCGCAACTCGGCCTCCCACTCCTGGCGCCAGTCGGCGCGCAGTCGGCGCGGCACGAGCACGCCGACGAGCGCGATCAGCCAAAGCCAGAAACGAAAGCGAGTTGTTGGTGTCGTCTCAGCCATCGGTTTCAATCGTGCCGCAGCGCAATCATGGGGTCTACGTTCGCCGCCCGCCGTGCGGGGAGGTAGCAGGCGAGCAGCGCCACGACCGCGAGCAGTGCCGCGACGCCCGCGAACGTCAGCGGGTCACGCGCGCCCACGCCGAAGAGCAGGCCCGCCAGCAGGCGCGTCAGCGCGAAGGCCGCAGCCAGGCCGAGGCCGACGCCGGTCAGGGTCAGCACCAGACCTTCGCCGACGATTAGCCGGAGGATGTCGCGCCGCCCGGCGCCGAGCGCCACGCGGACGCCGATCTCGTGTGTCCGCTGATTGACCGAGTAGGAGATCACGCCGTAAATGCCGACCGCGGCGAGCACCAGGCCCAGCCCGGCGAACAGGCCGATGAGCAGCATGTTGAAGCGGCGCGCGGCGACCGAACTCGCCATCAGGTCTTCCATCGTGCGGATGTTGTAGAGCGGCTGATCCCGGTCGAGGCTCCACGTCACGCTGCGGAGCGCGCCGACCGCCCGCAGCGGGTCGCCCGCCGTCCGCGCGATGAGCGTCAGCGAACGTTGCCCCGTCTGATCGAACGGCACGTAAAACTGCGGGTAGCGCGGGGTGTCCAGCCGCTCGCTGGGCGTGTCGGCAACGATGCCGATGATCGTACGCCAGGGGACGGTCTGCCCCGGCGCTGGCTGCGGATTGCCAGTCGTAAGGCGCTTGCCGATGGGGTCTTCGTTCGGGAAGTACTTGCGCGCCATGGATTGGCTGATGATCGCCACGCCCGGTACGCTGTCCGCATACCACTCCGCGAAGTTCTCGCCCCGGATGAACTGAATGCCGAGCGCTGCGAAGTAGTCGCGGCTCACCCGGAGGTAGTCGGCGTCGGGCTGGGCTTCTTCGGGGCGCGGCACCGGGCGGCCTTCGATCCAAAAGGTGTTGTAAGCGCCGCTGGCCAGCGGTACGCCACTGCCGAGTGCGGCGGACTCAACCCCGGGAGTGGCCCGGACGCGCTCCAGCAACTGGTGGTAGAAGGCCGTGATCTGCGGCCCTTCGGGGTATTTGGAGACCGGCAGCGAGATGAGCGCCGTGACGACGCGCTCCGGGTTGAAGCCGGGGTCAACGTGCTGCAGGCGCAGGAAGCTGCGGGTCATCAGCCCCGCGCCCACGAGCATGACAAGCGCCAGCGCGATCTCGCTGACAACGAGTGCACTGCGCAACCGTCCGCTCCGCACTCCTTCGGTCGCGCCGCGCCCGCCCTCCTTCAGCGATTCGCTCAGATTCGGATTCGTCGCGTATAGCGCCGGGACGAGGCCAAAGACCACACCCGTCAGAATGGCCAACACGGAGGTGAAGGCGAAGACTTGTCCGCTCAAGGCGACTTCGCCGAGACGCGGGATATTGCCGGGGCTGAGCGCAACCAGCAGTTTGACGCCCCACCAGCCCACCAGCAGCCCGGTCAAGCCGCCGGTCAGCGAGAGTAGCGCGCTCTCGGTCAAGAACTGCCGCACCAGCCGCCCACGCCCCGCGCCGAGCGCCGTCCGGACGGCGACCTCCTGCTGCCGCGCCGCCGCGCGCGCGAGCAGCAGGTTGGCCACGTTGGCGCACGCGATCAGCAGCAGGAACCCGACCGCGCCCGTCAGCGTCCAGAGCGCCGGGCGCAAATTGCCGACGATGCGCTCGTGCAGCGACAGGATCGTCACGCCCCAGCCGTAGTTCGTTCGTGGGTACTGTTCGGCCAGCCGTTGCGTGATGGTCGCCATCTCGGCCCGCGCCTGGTTGATGCCCACTTCCGGCTTGAGGCGGGCGACCACTTTTAGGAAGTCGCTCCGTCGCCCGGCCTGCGCCGGGTCGAGCGCGAGCGGCAGCCATAACTCGGTCGGCCTCGCCTCATCGGGCTGCGGGTTCTTAAAGCCCGGCGACATCACGCCAACGATCTCGTGCGGGTTGCCGTTGAGCGTGATCTTCTGCCCAATAATTTGGGGGTTGGCGCTGAAGCGACGCTGCCATAAACCATGACTCAGAATGACTGCGCGGTTGTTGCCCGGCTTGTTCTCCTCGGCGACGAAGCCGCGCCCCAGCATCGGCTCGACGCCAATCGTGGCAAAGAAGTTGGCCGTCACCGACGTGCCCGGAATCCGCTCCGGCTCGCCCGCCTCGGTCAGCACCGGGGCCGCGGTGGCGAAGGCTGCCATCTCCTTGAAGCTCTGGCTCTGGCTGCGCCAGTCGGTGAAGTTGGGCACCGAAGCCGGTTCGTCCTTGATGTCATCCTTCGGACTGGTCTCCCAGATCCAGACGAGCTGTTCGGGTTGCGCGTACGGCAGCGCGCGCAGCAGCACAGCATGCACAACGCTGAAGATGGCTGTATTCGCGCCGATACCGAGCGCCAGCGTGAGCACGGCCACCACAGTAAAGGCTTTGTGCTTGAGCAGCATGCTTGTGCCAAAACGCAAGTCTTGAAACATCCCGTCCTCCAGTCTGCGGGGTTGTAGCACCAGCGCATCCCAGAACACCCCCAGGCTGCGCCGGAGTAGGTCGAGTTTGTGACGCCGATCCAGCTTTTCCCACTCGGCGAGCAGCGCTTAGCGGGAGCGCAACTCGGCCTCCCACCCGGCGCCAGTCGGCGCGCAGCCGGCGCGGCACGATCAGGCCCATGGCACGGATCAGCCGGAGGTGCGGACGGGCGGGCCGTTTCCGGGGAGATTCAGAGGCTCGCACGGCGCCGCCCTCCTATCGGGGCCTGACCCGGGTGGGCCGCACTGTCACTGTTCGGGCAGATGTTTGCAGATATGCTAACATCCGCCACGGGGGCGAGAATGACACGCACTACAATTCTTCTCGAGAAGGACATGATGCTCGAGGTCAAACAACTCGCCCGCGCCAACGGAACGACCGCGACCGAGATCATCCGGGAGGCGCTCAAGGCCTACATTGAGCAGCGGCGACCCGCCCGCGCGCTCTCGTTCACCGGCGTGGGTAAGAGTGGCCACCGTTCGATCTCCGAGAATGCCGAGGTCATCTTGCGCCGCGAGGCGGACTGCCGGAAGGGCTGGTGATGGCGATCCTGGTCAATACCAGGTGCCTGTTCGCGCTGGCCGACGCCGCTACTCGTGCCGCAGCGCCGCCATCGGGTCAACCCGCGACGCCCGGCGCGCGGGCAGGTAGCAGGCCAGCGCGGCCACGCCCGCCAGCAGCAGCGGAATCGCCGCAAAAGTCACGGGGTCGGTGGCGCTCACGCCGAACAGCAAACTCTGCATCAGCCGCGTCAGCCCGAACGCCGCGACCAGACCGAGCGCCACGCCCAGCCCCGCCAGCCTCATGCCTTGCCCGACGACCAGCCTCACCACGTCGCCCCGCCGCGCGCCGAGCGCCAGCCGCACGCCGACCTCATGCGTCCGCTGCGCCACGCTGTAGGACATGACGCCGTAAATGCCCACCGCGGCCAGCAGCAGCGCGACGGCCCCGAAGAGCGCGAGCAGGGTCAGGCTGAAGCGCTGCTGCGTGACCGAACCGGCGAGGTACTGCTCCATCGTTTTGAGGTTGGCCACCGGGAGCGCGGGGGCGAGGGCCGCGATCTCCCGACGCAGCGCCGCGGCCATGCCCGCGGGATCGCCATCGGCCCGCACCACGAGCGTCAGGTTCGGGTAGGGGCGGTCGAGGTAGGGCACGTACATCTCCGGCGTCGGTTCGATGCCCGGGCCGAAGTGGCGCACGTCCCCGACCACGCCGACGACTTCGCGGGGGCGCGGCGGCCCGTCTTCGATGAGCAGCCTCTTCCCCAGCGGGTCTTCGGCGCCGAAGAACTTGCGCGCCAGCGCCTCGTTGATGATCGCCACGCCGGGCGCATCCGCCCTGTCCTGGTTGCCGAAGGCCCGGCCGCGCAGCAGCGCCACTCCCATCGCCCGAAAATAGTCGGGACTAACGCGCCGAAACTCCGCGGCTGGCTTCTCCCCCGCTGGCAGCGGGCGCCCCGGGAGCGTGAACGCGCGGGTGGAACTGTCGCCGCTCAGCGGCAGATTATGCGTCAGCCCGGCCGCTCGCACCCCCGGCAGCGCCGCAACACGCGCCAGCGCCTGCTGCGAGAAGGCGATCCACCCACGCTCGTCGAGCCCCCAGCTGAGCGACAAATCCGCGGCGATGACGTGCTCAGGCCGGAACCCCGGATCGACCGCCGTCAGCTTCGCGAAGCTTCTCAGCAGCAGCCCCGCGCCGACGAGCAGCACCACCGCCAGGGCGACCTCCGCCGTCACCAGCCAGCCCCGCACCCGCCTCTGTCCGGCGGATTCAGTCGCGCCCTTGCCGCCGTCTTTCAAAGCGTCGGTCAGGTCCGGCCGCGCGACCTGCAACGCGGGCAACAAGCCGAAGAGCAGGCCCGTCGCCAGCGCAAGTACCACCGTGAAGCCGAATACCCGCCCATCAAAGCTCAGCGACTCGAGGCGCGGAAGATCCGCCGGGCCGACGGACAACAGCAGACCCACACCCCACCGCGCCAGCAGCCACCCCCCGGCGCCTCCCGCGACAGCCAGCAGGAGGCTCTCGGTGATCAACTGCCTGACCACTCGCCCGCGGCCGGCGCCGAGCGCGGCGCGGATCGCCATCTCCCGGCGCCGCGCCGCCGCGCGCACCGACAACAGCGCGGCGACGTTGGCGCAACTGATGAGCAGCAGGCAGCCGACCGCGCCGCAGAGCACGAGCAGCGCCGGGCGCACCTTGCCGACCAGTTCGTCCCTCAGCGGCACGAGGTTGACGCCGTGCCCGGCGTTGGCGTCGGGGTACTGCTGTTCCAACCGGCGGGCGATGGTCCCCATCTCCGCCCGGGCCGCTGGTAAGCTGACGCCCGGCTTGAGCCGCGCGATGACGGTTAAAAAACGCCCGCCGCGGTTGGCCAGGCTCCTCCCGTTGAAGACGGTCGGCACGACGATGTCAACTTGTTTGTCCGAAATCAGGAAGTCGGGCGGGAGCACGCCGATGACCGTCTCGCTGGTGCCGTTGATTTCGACCGACCGCCCGACGATCTGCGGGTCGCCGGCGAAGCGCCGCTGCCAGAGTTGATGACTCAGCAGGACCGCGCCGGTGGCGGACGGATGCCACTCTTCGGGCAGAAAGACGCGGCCCAGCAGCGGACGGACTCGGAGCGTCGGCAGCAGCCCCGCCGTGACTCTCAACGAAGCCAGCCGTTCCGGCTGCTCCCCCCCGGTGAGGACAGAGAATCCCTCGGTGTAAGCTCCGATCGATTCGAAAGACTGATTCTGCGCCTCCCAGTCGAGGTAATTGGGCGGCGAGACCGTCTGGCGCGGCAGATTAAACTGCGCCCGCTGCCCCCAGACCACGACCAGGCGTTCGGCCTCGGCGAAAGGCAGCGGCTCGAGCAGGACGGCGTTGACGACACTGAAGATCGCCGTATTCGCGCCGGTGCCGAGCGCGAGCGTCATGACGGCCACCGCAGTGAAGCCCGGCTGTTTGCGCAACATGCGCAGCCCGAAGCGTAAATCCTGAACCATCTCATCCTCCAGTCGGCGCGGCTGGAGCCAAAGCGCGTCCCCAAACGCCCCCAGGCTGCGCCGCAGCAGGTCGAGTTTGCTTCTCCAGTCGAGCCGGTCCCAGTCGGCGAGCAAGGCCTCGCGGTGGCGCAACTCGGCCTCCCACTCCTGGCGCCAGTCGGCGCGCAGCCGACGCGGCACGAGCACGCCGATGACGATGATCAGCCAGAGCCAGAAACGAAATCTCATCGTTGGCGATGCATGTGCCATCGTCATTTACTCATGCCGCAACGCCGCCATCGGATCCACGCGTGACGCTCGCCGCGCTGGCAACCAGCCTGCCAGGGCCGCCACCGCAATCAGCAGCAAAGTTGCCAGGGCCATGGTCAGCGGATCGGTCGGGGTCAGCCCGAAGAGCAGGCCGGCGATCAGCCGCGTCGTCGCCACTGCCGCTGCCAATCCGATCAGCAGACCGAGCACGACCAGCAACATGGTTTCGCGCATGACCAGCCCGATGACATCCCACTTCCGCGCGCCGAGCGCCATCCGGATGCCGATCTCTTGGGTGCGGCGGGACGCCGCATATGCCACTACGCCGTAAAGGCCGACGCAGGCCAGGAGCAGCGCGAGCAGACCGAAGAAACCGGAGAGCGTGGCGACCAGACGCTCTTGAGCGAGCGCTTCGTCAACCATGGTCTCCAGCGTCTTAACGTCGGTCAGCGGAATTTCCGGGACCACCGCCTGCACTTGGTGACGGACGGCACTGACCAGACCCGCCGGATCGCCCGCCGTGCGCAGCGTAAACTTCATCAACGGTCGCGGCGGCGATTGCCAGTACGGGAGGTAAGCCATACGCATGCTGCCCTCACGCGGTCCGGAGTAGTTGGCGTCGTTGACCACTCCGATGACCTCGAACTCGCCGCCGGCCGGGGGTCTGCTGACCGTGATCTGTTTGCCTATCGGGTTCTCGTTCGGGAAGTAATAACGAGCGACATCCTCACTGATCACCGCCACCCGCGGCGCATTCTCTCGATCCTGCGGGCCGAAGTCGCGCCCAGCCAGCAGGCGCATCCCCAACGTCGCAAACAACTGAGGTCCGACCCAATTGACACCGATCCGGTCATCAACCTCAGGCCGGTGGTTGAACCCGGGCACGACGAGTCTTCTGACATCACCGCCCCCGCCAATCGGTGTGGCTGACGCGAGGCTCGCTGAGCGGACGCCCGGGAGGGCGCTCAGTCGTTCGAGCACATTGGCATGAAGGGCGGTGAGACGCATGTCTTTGTAGGCAGTGCCGAAGCCATCAAGGGTGAAAAGTAGAACGCCCTCGGAGATGACGCCCGTGTCTACGCCCCGCAGTTTCTGCAGGCTGCGGACGAACAGCCCCGCGCCGATCAGCAGGGCGAGCGACATCGCCACTTGCGCAACGACCAGCGCCTTGCTCAGCCTGAGACGCGACCCGCCGCTCGCGCCGCGAGCGTCATCTTTCAAGGCAGGGCTGAGTGCGACCTTCGTGGCCCGGAGCGCGGGCGCCAACCCGAAGAGCAGCGCGGTCAGCAACGAGACGGCGGTGGTGAAGCCCAGGATACGGGCGTCAGGCGTGAAGTTGATCCTGAGGGGCGCGCCGGCTCGCGGGATGTAGCTCACCAACAGGTTGACCCCCCAGGTGGCGAGCAGCAAGCCGAGTGCCCCGCCGAGCAGCGCAAGCAGCGCGCTCTCGGTGAGCAGTTGCCGGACGAGCCGCCGGCGACCCGCGCCGAGAGCCAGCCGGACCGCCACCTCTTTCTGCCGCGTGGTCGCGCGCGCCAGCAGCAGGTTGGCGACGTTGGCGCAACTGATGAGCAGCACTAGCGCCACCACCACCGTCAGGATTCGGAGCGGGGTGGTGAAGAGGCCACGCAGCTCAGCCAGCCCGCGGCCGGCGGGCATCAATTCGCCACGCTCGAAGAAGTCTTTCCGTGCTTGCGGCTGAACCCAGGCCTGTGACGGAGCGGCCATGAATTGCCGAAAGAGAAGGTCCACCTCGGCGCGCGCCTGTTCCGGGGTGGCGCCCGGCTTCAATCGGCCCATGATCTGCAGATTCGATGTCCAATACTCGCTGTCATTCAGATAATCGGTTGGGCCGCTCCCGACCAGGGGGTGCATGACCATAGGGACAGAGATGTCAACATCGCGACCTACCTGGAGGCCGAAGAACTCCGGGGGCGTGACGCCGATGATGGTGAAGGGCGTCTGCTCAATGGTGATCGTCTTCCCTAAGGCGTCGGGGGCTTGCCCGAATTGGCGGATCCAGTAACGGTGGCTGATCACGGCGACGGGGTGGCCCTTCAAGACCTTGTCGTCCTCGGCCGTCAGCGTGCGCCCAAGTAGCGCGTTGACGCCCAGCACGGAGAAGTAGTTTCCCGTGACCACCTGCCCGGAGACCATCTCGGTCGCGCCGCCGGTATTGACCTTCCACCGGTTGGGGTTGAAGACGAAGAGGCCGGAGAAGGACTGGTTATGCTCGCGGAGCAGTTGATACAGCAAGTAGTTGCTGCTCGCCTCGCCGCCGCGTTGGCCCGCGTGTCTGACGAGGTAGAGCTCTTCCGGTGCTGTGACCGGCAGCATTCTCAGCAGGACGGTGTCCACCAGGGTAAAGATCGCGGTGTTGGCCCCGATGCCGAGCGCGAGCGAGAGCACCGCCACCACCGTGAAAGCTTTGTGCGTTCGCAGCATGCGCACGCCGTAACGCAAGTCCTGAAACATCTCGTCCTCCCATCTTCG